>Ga0315338_1000503_pt1 | contig 86677 bp, 76 predicted proteins | sample ASW8metaG_FD_204518 | JGI IMG/M metagenome (GOLD analysis project Ga0315338, IMG submission 204518) | Ammonia-oxidizing marine archaeal communities from Monterey Bay, California, United States - ASW #8 | ecosystem: Environmental > Aquatic > Marine > Coastal | place: USA: California | collected...
TACCTGCCCCCGAACTTTCTGCAGCCACTCGCGTACGTTCCTGATGAGTCAAGGATGCACGGATGAGAGCGCGCATAATTTGCTCCGCAACTTCCGGCTCAAGACCCAATGCCTGCGCTTGCCGCTGGGTAGCTTCCAACACATCGCGTTCCCGTGCGTAATCCCGTGTGGCTGTTCCCGTACTTATCTTATGAACACCAATCTCCGCCACAATCTTCTGGCGTTGCGCAATAAGCGAAATCAGCTCCCGATCTACAGTCGAGAGGCGTTTTCTCAATTTGTCTAAACTCATGAGATTACCTCCGTGGCTGCGGGTTGTACCCGCTGATTACAATAGGTGCAAGCCTGCCAATATCAGAGGACGCATATCATAAGAATCCATTAAGATGCGCCATGCCAAAAACTCCCGTGAGAACTCAGTATGACCGATCTCCAACTAGTATCCGAAACCAAAAGCTTTGGAGGACTTCAACGCACATACGAACACGAATCAGAAAGTTGCAAATGCACTATGCGTTTTGGTGTATTTCTACCCGAGGAAGCTACGCGAGCCCCCGTGCCAGCCCTTTATTGGCTTTCTGGTCTGACCTGCACTGAAGAAAACTTCATCGTAAAGTCGGGTGCGCAGCAGTATGCTGCTGAGCTTGGGCTAGCGTTGATTGTTCCTGACACCAGCCCCCGTGGGCTTGATCTCCCCGGTGAAGATGATCGCATAGACGTCGGCAGCGGCGCGAGTTTTTATATCAATGCAACTCAATCCCCCTGGGCACCTCATTATCAGATGTATGACTATGTCGCGAAAGAATTAGTTGAAATTTCGAATACACACTTACCAATCGATGCACATCGCAAGTCTATTAGCGGACATTCCATGGGTGGACATGGGGCCCTATTGTTGGGGATTAGGAGGCCGGACCAGTACGCTTCCGTATCGGCATTCTCTCCCATTTGTTCAGTAAGCCGATCCGAATGGGGCCGTCATGCGATGGAGCAATACCTCGGCCCTGACGAAAATACCTGGCATGAATACAACGTAAGCGAACTTATTCGTCGCCACCCCAACAAGCATGCCCTACTTGTCGATCAGGGTAGTGCAGATCCTTTTCTAAAAGAACTACGACTGGGTGACCTAAAGTCAGCCTGTAAAGCTTCTGGACAACAATTGATCTACACAGAGCGTGAGGGTTACGACCATAGTTATTTCTTCGTCAGCACATTCATTGGGGACCATCTGCGATTTCATGCTGAAGCCCTGCTGTAAACCCGAAATACACTTATGCATGTACTTCGGTGGCGTTGGCGCGGCGCGCGCCGAAGGCGAGAAGCTAGAGACCGTAGAAGATCCTCGCCGCGCGGGAGGGGTCCGGATTGTTACCCATCACAATTGAATCTGGCCAAAGCGCACCACAGAAGCTACCCTCGTGATCTCGCTGCACACCGAGAACTTCCAAGGTCTAGCTGTGAATACCTCTCTTTCGGCACCTCCCCCTGAAGACCCTCTTCTTGTCATACAAGAATGGCTTGACGAGGCTATCAACAAGGATGTACAGCGCCATCCCAATGCAATGACGCTTGCTACAGCCGACCCCTCCGGACAACCTTCTGCCCGCATCGTGTTATTGAAGGATTTGTCAGTCACACAGGGGTTCGCTGTTTTTCATACGCACTACGGCTCGCGGAAAGGCATTGAGCTAGCCGACAACACACTGGCGGCAGCTGTCATGCATTGGGACAAATTAGGAAGACAAGTGAGGCTTGAAGGCCCCACTGTACGAAGCCCAGATGAGGAAAGCGATGTTTATTTCGCAACTCGTTCATTGGGCAGCCAACTAAACGCATGGGTCAGCGAGCAAAGCCAGCCCCTAAGTGACCCATCAGATCTGTTACAACGAGCTAGAGAGAAGGCTCGACAGCTGGACCTACCAGATCCCGCGGAGTCTTTCGCTCTCGACTCAGAAAAGTCCAAACAACAACCATCAGAATGCTTTGGAAATTCGTTAGATCGCCCTTCCTTTTGGGGTGGCTACCGATTGTGGTTCACTGCTGTGGAGCTTTGGATGGAAGGCTCGGACCGCTTCCATGATCGAGTACGCTATACACGCACACTTACTCCATTGGATACCCACACGTTTCGAGCTGGACCTTGGAACTCACAACGCCTGCAACCGTGAAGACACGGCCATGCTAAATATAGAGCGAAATATCCTTTGCCCATACTGTGGAGAAAGGATCGAAATAATTCTTGATATCTCAACCCCGGCACAAAAATATTTTGAGGATTGCTTCGTGTGCTGCCGTCCTATCCTGATTCGTTATCGGATAGATTTTGGGAAAGTGACAGAATTAGAGACGCGTGCGGAGGGAGAGACATGAGTTTGCGTTCTTTCCTGTTGGCAAGTTTTATGTCACTTCTTTCAACTACATGCCTAGGTGAAAATAGGATCGCCAACATCCACGAGGGCACAAATATTGCGGTCACATTGCCACCGAACGGTGACACACTCGTTATAGACCTGATTGGACAGCTCTGGCAGTTCCCCCTAAGTGGAGGTGCAGCTAACCCACTTACGCCCTCGACAACTATCGCACGTAACCCTCGTTTCTCACCGGATGGAGCCTTTCTCGTCTACCAGAGTGAAGGAACCTCGCAGTGGGATCTCTGGTTGCTGGATATTGAAAAAGGAATACAACACCAACTGACAAATACCCCTCATAACGAAGTAGAACCTGATTTTTCAGCAAATGGAAGTTCGGTCATATTTTCCTCCAATCTAACTGGTAACTATGACATCTGGGAAATTAATATTGAGTCTGGAAATTTAACTCAACTCACAAGTAGTGCTGGTAAAGCGTCGTTCCCCAGTGTTTCGGAAAGAGGGGAAATCGCTTACGTGAATGAGCAAAACGGACGCTGGTCTTTAGAACTGCTTCAGGGTGAGATTTCCACAGAACTGTTTAGCAAGCGCTATCCGCTGCGTGCGCCCTCATGGCGCCCAGGTGGGGGCGTCATCATATTTAATGAACGACCTAATCCGGGTCAAAGCAATTTGATGATGATTTTGCTCGACACCGAGCCACTCACAAAAACGTTGACCAGCGGAGAAGACGTATTTGGCTTTCGTCCTGCGTGGCTCTCCCCTGGCGAGTTCGTCTACACCGCCGATGGGGGGGTTTGGAGGCGTCGTCTAGCTAGCACCACTCGACAGGCCATTCAGTTCTTTGCCGGCGTTACGGTCACCCGTCCTTCCTATCCTCGCCGAACCGTTGACTTTGATCGACTAGGATCTGGCGCAGTGGCAGCAGAACCCTACGTAATTCAGGTGGACCGTCTCTTTGATGGGATTAGTAATCAGTACCGTAGACATATGGACGTTCATGTGGATGGTCAAAGAATCACAGACGTCATAGCCAGAGGGCTGAAACCTTTACCCAGCAGGGTCATTGATGCGCGAGGTTATACTCTCATCCCAGGGCTCATTGACCTCCACACCCACGAGACAAATTTTCCAGATGAACGTTTGGGCCGAGCCTGGCTGTCATACGGAGTGACAACCATCCGCGAGGTAGAAACCAATCCGAACCAGTGGGAAGCTGGCAGGAATCGTAAGCCCGCCTGGTCGGCAAATCCCCGAGCAGGGCCACGACTGATTCTTACAGCTCCGGTGATAAACCAATCCGATACGCCCGTGAGAGATCTGGGTAGCGAATTTGCCGTGTTTCAAATTTCCCGCGGCCAGCCTGAACAATTTTCCTCACGCTCTATAAATAATGTTCGGGAGCTGGGCGTTCCAATTTTCGGGCAAACCCTCTTCCCAGCTGCCCGGTTTGGCATCGATGGGCTAGAGCACATTGGCTCCATGGCGGGGCACCCTTACAGTCTCGAACGCTCTGGATTAAATCGAAGCTATCAAGATATCTTCAGCGTCCTAATCGAGACACGGACTGTGGTAATACCCGCACTGGTTGCGTTCGGTGGATTTCAGGCCCTTGTGGGAAATGACCCAACCTGGGCTAGGGATAATGCTTACGTGAGGCTCTTTTCTCCCACTGAGCGAGCCCAATGGGAGGGCCCAGTCGATTCTCGAGAACAGCTTGGTAACCTGCAAAGAATAGTCGCACAACTGATACAGGCGGGGGGACGTGTCGCAGCTGGAAGTGATTCACCAACCTCGCCCTATGGTTTAGGCTTGCACGCCGAACTTGCTCTATTAAGCGAGGCCGGCGTCCCCAACGATCAAGTCTTACGCCTCGTGACTTCAGGAGCAGCTCTGGCTCTCGGTGTTGAGCGAGACCTGGGCACTATCGAACCCGGTAAGTTAGCGGATTTCGTGCTTCTCAGCGGTAACCCTCTGACACGCATCCAAGACAGCCTTCGCATTGAAGCCGTGGTCAAAGACGGTCTATGGACCGCGCGGGATGAGCTTCTTGCTGAGCCTTGAATTTTCAGAGATCTTTATCCCAACGTCAGTAAGATCTCCTTCGGATAGAAGGTTTATAAAACTATGCGTGAATAAAAACAATGACTTACCCATCATTTACAACAGGATAGCAGAAAGGTACTACGCAAGAGTAAGTATCAAACTTTGCGAAATTAGGTGTGGTTCTGTTAGATTGGACGGTCCGAATAAGAACAAGAAAGAGAATAAGAAGAAAACGTTACGGCTGTGACAACAACTATAAAAGGGTTGGATCGCCTTAAAAAATCAATAACTAGGGCGCTAAGGCCAACAGCCAGGCCGCATACTTGAAACCGTAAACTCCGATAACAACAATAATCTAACCCGGCGCTCCCACCGTCGGGTTTTTTTTACTAACGTAAAAAAACTCCAACTGTCCGAAATATGCTTGCAATGGCGCCCGTGTTTATGCCCTCCCGTTGACATTCTTAGATAGAGATTTCCAACGAAAAGTTCCATTGAATTTTAATAAAACTTTGATTGGTTGCCCCCATGCATCTTAATTTTCGTACAGTTAGCAATTTTTGTGCCATTAATAGGAAATGGTTATTCGGAAAGCTATCTCAAGAACTGGTTGCTTCTCACCGCGTTAAATTTCGTTGAGAGGTATGATTAGCTGCGGAGCAAAAATATGGGTAATAGACTTACAAAAATTTACACCCGTACCGGGGACGATGGACTAACCAGCTTGGCAAGTGGCAATCGTGTTGCAAAGTATGATCCTCGCATCGAGGCTTTAGGAACAGTAGACGAGACGAATTGTGCCATCGGGGTAATACTGAGCGCAGATGATATTCCGGAAGGCCTCCGGACTAGTTTGCTCCGAGTTCAAAACGAGCTATTCGACCTAGGCGCAGAACTTTCGCTCCCAAAGTATAGTGCCATCAGCGCAGATCATGTCCTCCAACTTGAGGCCGATCTAGATAAATTAAACTCCAGTCTTCCACCTCTGGAAGAATTCATACTGCCCGGTGGTGGCTTTGGTGCCGCTAGTTGTCACCTCGCCCGCGCGGTCTGTCGTCGTGCCGAGCGTATTACCTGGGCTCTGACAGAACAGGCGACGATTAATCCTGATTTGCTCAAGTATCTAAACCGACTATCAGATTTACTTTTTGTGGCTGCACGAGCAATCGCCCACCAAGATGGAACGGTGGAAGTCTTATGGAAGCATGAACGATAAGCGTCTAGGAGCGTTCTGCTAAACGGCCCAGCCGTAAAGAGTCATCGCTGCAATTACAGCAACCCACACGAACAACGCTCTATTTATCAACTGCATAGCCCGACGCGGCGCGGCAATCGGCTCCTCTGATCCATCTACTATGGGATTTGGCATAGCGGCCTTACCGACACATGCGACTACCTCATCATTACTCCGATGAAACGGCAAATCAGATTTGGGTTGATAGCTGCGCCAACAATTAAACGCATCATCAAAATTTCCGCTTAAAGCATATCCAATAATTGCAAGCCGTGCGGGAATCCAGGAAAGAACTCCATGAATAATATCAACGGCCGGTAGTGTCAGTCGCACGCTTTCTGGGTCTCGCCTCGCGATGGAAACAACGCGTCGTCTCAATAGGTCGCTGATCCGAAACATACACGCTCCAACCGGACCGAGCGCAATAAACCAAAACACCACCCCGAAAAACCTATTCGTTGCCTGAGCAAATATAACTTCTTCTATGGCTTCTATCTCGTGGACTTTTGAGCGTTCTACCCCAAAGAACTCGGTGAGTATGCGTTCGGCCCCTGCATCATCGGAACCAGCAAGGGTTGCACAGTATTCTTCCACTTCGCTGCTAAGATCCCTTGGTCCCAAACAGAAAAATACAACTAGGACCGCAAATAAAAGGTACGGCAGATCCCAAAAAATCCCAGTACCAATGAGCATGCCACTCACCCAAAAAACTGGAATCAATGACACGAAAAGCAGGACGATACAGCCCAGGTAGGCAAGCAATACATTCGCGCTCCTCAACCTAATAAGTCCTATATCAAAATAGGAATCGAGCCATTGAGGTTCGCGCAAATGGAGTGCCCGAGTGGCTAACCGTTCAAGTATTAGCCCAAGCATCAAGGCGATGAGTTTCATAGCGTAATCGTATTAACCAGGCGTAGAGAATAGGCTTGTAGTCGCATCTGAACAAGCAGAATAGAGAATTGTATTGAAAATAGATGTTAGTGGACATTTGATCGCAGATACGTAACTCGCGACTATAGTTAACCTTTTTCAGCTAACCACTGGACCAGACTACTCATGAAACCTAACCGAAAACGTATTTCTCGACTGTTCCTGTGCGAGGACTTAAACGATGATCTGGTCAATTTAAATGATCGCCAGGCCCATTATCTCCAACATGTTCTCAGGCTAAGAACGGGAGATTCTGTTGTGTTATTTAACGGTCTAGGAGATGAAAGGCATGCGCTTGTTGATATGCTAGCGCGCAAACATGGCAGGCTAAAAATTACACGAGTTATAGAACCACTTCCTGAATCACCGTTGGAGCTTACGCTTATGCAGGCGGTGGCAAAAGCAGATGCAATGGATTTGATCGTCCAAAAATCAACCGAGCTCGGGGTACGCACAATATACCCGGTATTAACCGACTTCAGTGTCATTAAACTAGATGACTCTCGAGTCTCTCGTCGGACAGAACACTGGCGAAAAATCTCACAGGGAGCTTGTGAGCAATCTGGTCGACACTGCCCACCTACCATACATCCCCCCCAAAAACTGTTGGACGGGCTGGCAAGCATTGATTCAGAAGCTACTAGAGTGACCTTGCACCCCGGGACTACTAATACTCTCCATAACATTTCCCAGGATGCGGGTGGCATCTCACAACTTTGCCTACTTACGGGGCCAGAAGGAGGATTGAGCGAGACGGAGCTAAAGCAGGCGGACGAATCAGGCTTTCAAAAAATCAGCTTAGGGCCGCGGGTACTGAGGACAGAAACAGCTACTTTAGCCGCCTGCTCACTTGCTCAGGCCTTGTGGGGGGATCTGGCAACCTAGGCATCAGTTCAATGAGCATTTCTTCCAAAAGTTCCATATCAAGTATCAGTGGCCGCTCGTTGATCATCCGCGTGCGACACAACACGGGCAATTCCTCTGCCCAAGGTTTCTCCAAATCAGCCGACAAGATGTCGGGATTAACTCCTACTAATTGAGGTAGTCCTTGTGCAATTATTCCGTAATAACCACTCAGTAGTCTGTCACTGAGCGCATGAAAAACCACTATTCTCGTTTGCCCCGCCCTTTTCTTGATAGTTTTTCCGGACATGATTTCAAAAGAAACGATAGGCACGCGTCTCGTATTCCAGTCCATACAACCAAGGTACCACTCTGGCAAGCCCTCACCCTCTCTTGGATACCTCAGCTCTGCAAACGCGATAACCTCAGTAACGCACACACGAGGCACGAGTAGTCTCTCCCTCTGGAGGGGTATTAACAGACTGAGAAGCTCATTTGGCTGCACGCTCACAGCCCTCATCTTCAGCCTATCCTCTCGTTGAGAACGGACCAACGTACGGACTTCGAGAATAATGACGATGCGGCCGTCTTCAAGACGAGCTGCACCTGTAACACCCGGGATGCTGGTGATATGCGTCCCCAAAGTCTTAACTACTACTTTCTGACTGCCTTCCAATGAGTCCGTGATTAACGCCGTCGAGTCCTCTCCAGCTCTCACCAGTACCAACGAGACTAAACTCTCTTCATCCGACAAAGCGGAAGGTCCCGCACCAACAAAAAAACCTAGATGCTGAAGGCGGTAGTTAATTCCATTGTGCTCAATATTTGGTTCATCTTTGGTAAGCATCTGTAACAACCGATCTTTTGGTACCCGCGTAATCCCCTTTATAGTTCGTAGCGGAAGTGCAAAGGTTTCTTCGCCAACATTGACAATCAGCGCGTCCGTAGTCTCGGGCTCACATGGCGGTTCTATAACAGAGGCAGACATTGGAACCTGAACGCTGAGGGAAGCGCCACTCGCCAGACTTGCAGTTCCAGGATTCCCCTTCGTAAAAGCGTCGGCTTGTCGCAAAAGTAATTGAATATCTACGTTAGGTGGAGTTCCAACCTCCAACTGCTCCACCAGTTCTGGAAGAGCTGTCGTGACCTCCCCCACAAACTCTCTTATGGTTTCAGTGGGTTCAAGAGCTTGGTTAACAATCCGGGCCAGTAGACTTTCGACACCCCGCGCGTATTCACTGATAAGTGGCGCACCTACTATTTGGGCGCTGTCCCTGAGAGTTTGGAATGACTTCCAAATACAGATAAGCGCTTCTGAGTGGTCAGGATTTTCTCGCCAGGCAGGCAAGTTACGCTTGATATTGGCGAACTCTTCCTTCGCTTTTTCGATGAAAATCTCAATGCGTTCGGGATCGGAGTGTGCTTCATTGACTTCCATAAATCCTGGAGCGCTGTCCGGATCCATCTTTATGACTTCTGGTTGGAACTCTGTAACCTCAGGCGGAACACCCCCGGGTACTCCCACAATCCGCGGCTCCTGCTGCTCATCAGGCTCGGCCTGTGCGCCTGGGGTAGGTATGAGCTCTAAGGCATCCAGGGATTGTTCGGCAGACTCAAGCACGTATCGCTGATCATCGCGTCCCACGCTCACCGTTTCCATGTAGTGCTCAACGCTAACAATACTGTCAGCAAGAAGCTCCAGTAACTCTGGTCGCAACAGCACCTCGCCAGGCGTTAAGTGATTAGCAATTACTTTTTCTATCCGTTCTACCACCCGGCCAGCTTGAGTCTTATCCAATACTAACAAGCCAGCCGTAATTACACGCAGTCGTAGCCTAATCTGGTCAAGCGTGTGCACATCACTCGGATCATTCGTAAGCTGAATAATCACTTTTTTTATCTTGGCCAAACTTAAAATGCACTCCTCTGTAGTGGATTGGATAACCTGGTGGTATTGAACCTCAGCATTATTATCGAGCTCCGAACCTTCCTGCTTTTTCGGCATCGCGTCATTTATAAGCCCACGACTTAGAATGCTCCCCACATCCAAGAGCGTTGCGGCTATTTTTTCCAGCATTATCTGATCGGGAGTACTCTGACCCGTGATGATGAGACTTATTGCCTTAACCTGCTGCTGAATATCGTCTCGGAGAGCACCAAGACTTAGAACCCCCAAAGTGTTGCTTATTTTCTTGAGGATTTCGAGCTGGGGCTTCAATGAATCAACGTCCTCCATTCCAATATGAGTAAAAACATCAAGAGCGTCTTTAACCCGGGTGAGATCTTGCTTCGCAGCTTGTAAGACTATTTGCATCAGTGTGATGCTGGTCCCTGAAAGATCTAATCTGGTCTTCAGCAACTGCTCCTCTGCCGTAATTGCACCCGTGAGAACGTGCTCTGAACGAATGGCCTGCAATCGCCCATTCTTCCCTCCAGATCTTTCGAGGTAATAGAGAAGATTATTGATCAACTCAATCGGTAGAGAATTTACAAAAGCTGACTCACCCTCATTAATCAGTCTTTTTAACTGTCGATCAGACTGCCCTAGAAGCCTTTTCAAAGTGACTGTTGCCTCAAGTTTACGATCCGCGAGCCCCCGCAATACGCCAGTCAAGATGTACCAAAACCGATGAACTACATCAGTGGTAGCAGCTTCTTCAAACGCACTACTTATACGAGTGAGTGCAAGCAGGTTCCCGGTAGCGTTCTCATCTCGAACCCAACCTAATAGTGCTACTTGAAACGCTGGCCTAAGCACCTGCGCCGCATCCCGAAACTGGTGACTTTCAGAACCTTCGTACCACACTTGACCGTTTATCATCCTAGCTGAGTGGTGTGGGTTATTGAGCAATATTAAGGCGTCTCCCGATAACAGAGGGTTCCCGCGGATCTTGCGGAGATAGTTCAGTAAAGGAAGAAGGACTAAAACAACGTCTCGGCCCCCGTCAAGCAAGTGAGCCAGGTAAGTTGCAAGCTGCGACATTGCCCTCTTGAGCGTTTCGATCCCCTTATCAACCTCCGGTTGGGACTCCACGGCCTCCAAATACTGACAAACTTTTTTTATCTCCTCCGCAAACAGAGCGGCTCCATGTATCTCAGCAATCTTCAGCACACCACAACAGTGATGTAGTAGCTCGGTGCAGCGCACAAGCGTCTCACTATCTGATGGCCCACCGACATACTTTTCAAGATGAGCTCTCGCAACCTCAAGTGTTTTCGCAAATTCGTTACTAACCAAACCCGGAGACTTGACTGTTAAATCATTCATTGAGAGATATCCACATCAGCAAAAATGTATCTTTAAGTGTCTATTTCCTCGCCGGCGGAAAGAAATCGCTGATCCTCAAGCAGTCTTAACAGATTGAAAGATGTCCACGCCTCAAACCCATCCCTATAGACCCCATCCAGGTAATCCTCACACTGCATCACAGTGTCCGGAATTTCGCCCCTGAAATCCCCCTTGTCGAACCGCCGAAATCCTGTCACTTCATCGACTATCAACCCAGTCGCTATCTCTCGGCTTGAGATAACCATCACCTGTGTTCGAGGATCTGGCATGGAAATACCTCCCCCAAGAAACATCTTGAGATCCACGATGGTAAGCAGCAGCCCTCGAACGTTGGCAACCCCACGGAGCCAGGGCTTGGCTCTGGGCACCCGGATAACAGGCTCCGGAAGCGGCAGTATCTCCTGAACACTCGACCGTTCAACCACAAATCTTTCCGATCCCAAGTGGAATTCTACCCACTGCCACTCATCACCACGGGCATCAAAACCCCCGCGCTCTGCCATCGCTGCACGCGCTCGTCGCTCAAGCTCCATAAGAAGCTCAAGTGGCTGTCCGCTCAGTGCATTTAAGCTCAAAGAAAGTACCCCTCCGTACGACGACTTTTATCATATTGACAGGCTACCTTCCAACGAAGTAATTACTTTGGAACACTATGGTTGGCAGGCTTCAAGAGCGCACCACAGCCTAACTACTAGCAGTTAATCCATGCTAGGCATGCCAGTTATGTTAGTTTTCTCGTGCCGGGAGAAACTACGGACTTATCCGTAGTTCTAAGGGCAGGCATTAAGGAGCAGGTAATGAGTCGAGATGGCCGTCTATTGGGTGTTGTTATGGATCCGATCGAAAGCATCCAGCCAAAAAAGGATTCGACACTTGCCATGCTCCTAGCTGCCCAGCGCAGAGGTTGGGGCCTGATCTATTTCCGCCAACAGGATCTAGCTATTAGAAACGGCGCTCCTTTGGGGCAAGGCGCCAAATTAATGGTACAAGATAGTCCTGATTCGTGGTTCGAATTGGGCGAAACCTGGGAAGGGGCCCTAGAAGAGCTTAACGTGATTCTCATGCGTAAGGACCCCCCTTTTAACATGGAATACGTCTACACAACCTACATCCTTGAGCTGGCAGAACTCCGGGGTTCTCTCGTTATAAATAAACCCTCTAGCCTGAGAGACATCAACGAAAAAGCCTATACCGCGTGGTTTCCCCACTGTACGCCCCCTAGCCTAATTTCAAGATCCAGAAACGCCCTCAAAACATTTTTAGAGGAACAGGAGAAAATAGTTCTAAAACCCCTTGATGGCATGGGTGGAAGATCAGTATTTGTTGTTGCCCAAATGGAGCCCAACATAAACGTTATTCTAGAAACACTAACCGAGTATGAGGAAAGGTTCGTACTTGCTCAGCGCTATATTCCAGAAATCACTGAAGGTGACAAACGTATTCTTTTGGTGGATGGTCAGCCCCTAGATTACGCACTCGCTAGAATCCCTGCCCCTGGAGAAACCCGAGGGAATCTTGTTATGGGCGCGACAGGTGAGGGTCGTGTGCTCAGCAAACGTGACCGATGGCTGTGCGGTGAAGTGGGACCAATACTAAAGAGTAAAGGGGTACTGTTCGCCGGCCTGGATGTTATCGGGGATTATTTGACAGAGATAAATGTAACTAGCCCCACGGGAATACGTGAATTGGATCGGCAGTACAATATTGACGTGAGCGATATGCTATTTGTAACTATCGAAAACAAGCTTTCGGGCTGATTTACACTCGACTAAATATAAAGCTAATTATTAAAATGTTGGAATCAGGGCACACAGTGAACTCCATACTGGAAGTGATTTTACGGTGATAAAAAAATCAATAACGGCGACTGTTGAAGATAGGCTCAGTTGCACATTGTTTGTGGCAGGCCTATTTCACGGCATCATAATACTGGGTGTAACTTTTTCAGCTGGACCGCTAGGAGAGAACCCCATCATACCAACTCTGAGAATCACCCTAATCGCAGACGCGAATGAGTTGGACGTTGTATCAGAAGATGCCGAGTACCTGGCGCAGAGGAATCAAAGGGGTGCTGGTGACCGAGAGTTGGACAACCGCCCGACATCAACTCTAGCTTCAACTCAACTGCCTACACAAGAGCACGATCAAATAAGAAAAGACTTAATAGACAACACGCCTAGAGCACTCATTACTAGATACCCTTCGCCAGAGAAAGTAAATGATTTACTCAAAACCGATATATTCTCAACAGAGCTGCCACAAACAACGGAAACTCCAATTCGAAACACATCAGCACAAACGCTCGCTAGAGAAGTAGATTTCACCGCATCACTTCCCCGTCAAAAGGAGGACGTGTTACTGGCCAGCCCAAACACTCGCGCATCAACCCTAGCCGTCTATCTGGATACATGGCGGCGCCGGGTGGAACGTATTGGGACAGCAAATTTTCCAGACCAAGGCCACAATACTTCTACCAATCCAATCTTGGAGGTAACAATCGGGACCGACGGTCAGTTAAAGAAAAGTGTGGTGCGAGAATCTTCGGGCAACTCTGCGCTTGATCAAGCTGCCCTAAACATTTTGTACTTGGCTGCACCTTTTGATCCTCTGCCCCAATCCGCACAGGCGCAGTATGACGTCCTGAGATTCGCTTACGAATGGGACTTCAGAGGGGAGGCGGACGCTTCAGAAAACGACTAAAACGCGTCCAGCCTCACGAGCCGGTCTCATTCAGTTAAATTCCATAGCGACTAGCACCCGTCGGGTGAGATAATACCCACACCTAGACCGAACAAAATATGAAGTGAATATGCTGTTGCACAATCATTTTCTGATTGCTATGCCTGCTCTGAATGATCCAAATTTTAACGGAACAGTGACATATTTGTGTAAACACGATGAAGACGGCGCGCTGGGCATCATAATTAATCGCCCATTGAATATGCAGGTTGCAGAAATTTTTCGCCAACTTTCCTTCGACGTAGTTGATGAACACCAGGCAGCACAAGCTGTCCTTGGTGGTGGTCCCATCCAAAGAGAGATGGGTTTCGTGTTACATCAGTCAAACGAGACCTATGACAAGACACTGAACCCCAATAACATCGGGATAAAGGTCACTGTATCCCAAGACATCCTCAACTCCATGGCTCGAGGTGAGGGACCGCAGTCGGCTTTTGTGGCACTTGGATACGCGGGATGGGACCCAGGTCAGTTAGAAGCAGAGCTTGCTGCCAACGCCTGGCTGAGCGTCCCCGCCAGCCCGACTATTTTGTTTGACACCCCATTCGATAAACGCTGGGAAGCTGCCACCGCACTCTTGGGCGTCAACATCAGCCAACTCTCGAGTTACGCTGGACATGCCTGACCACACCAAGGACCGCTGGCTTTGACCTCCCCTCCTAATTTCAAAATCTTACTTGCGTTTGACTTCGGCCTTCGCCGTCTAGGCGTTGCTACAGGAAATCTGCTTACAAAAACTGCTGCGCCTCTCACCACTTTAAGTGTTGGTCCTGAACTACCGTGGGATCGTCTAAATGTACTGATAGAGGAGTGGAATCCTGGGCAACTGATAGTGGGAGTGCCTGACCCAGCACGCTCTGGCACAATTTTCAAGAAAGCTAGCTTGTTCGCTAATAGCCTTGAAAAGCGCTACAGCCTCCCCGTTGCTAGAGTAGATGAGTCACTAACCTCACGTGCTGCAGAGTCAATACTGAGGGAAAATAGAGAATTGGGAATCATGAGGAAACGAGTGCGGAAGGAACATATCGACAGCCGCGCCGCCTGCCTGATAGCAGAACAGTGGATAAGTACTAGGCTTAGCGAACGCGCTATAGATTGATCATATAGAAGATATCCGGAGAACCGCCTTATGAGCGATCCAACAACTCAAAACACAATCTACCTTGAGAAGGCGACGATAATCTCTCAGCAGTCGTTCCCTGGAGATCAATATATTTTACGAGTCCATGCTCCACGGTCTGCTGCCTGTGCCGTACCTGGAAATTTCGCGCATCTAGCCTGCAGCCCCGCTATTCCTATGCGCAGACCACTATCCATTATGCGAGCCCATCAAAGAAAAGGATGGGTAGAATTCCTTTATAAGCCGGTAGGTACTGGCTTAGAACATCTCAAGAAACGAGCCAAAGGTGAAACGCTGAACCTGCTAGGACCTATCGGTAACGGTTTCTCCCTAGATCCTAGCAGACCAAACATCCTTGCAATCGGCGGTGGTGTCGGCATCCCTCCAATGATCTTTCTCGCGGAAAGCCTACAAAATGACAGCCGTTTTCAAGTGCTGGTTATGATGGGATCCGAGGTACCTTTTCCTTTCAAGCTAAGTGAAGCAGAAATCTCGGTATCTGGAATACCTCCAACAGCGTCATATAGCGTTACTTTGCTAGAAGAATGGGGCACTCCCTCACGTGCCGCTAGTAAAGCAGGCTATGAAGGCTGCTTCCAGGGATTTGTGACCGAACTTGCTCGTATCTGGCTCTTAAGGTTATCAACTCAAGAACTCCAAAAAGTGCAGTTATTAGGGTGCGGTCCAACGGATATGCTAAAGGCAACTACGGTACTAGCCAAAGACTTTAATCTTCCCTGTCAGCTAGCCCTCGAGGAGTACATGGCATGTGGAGTCGGTGGTTGTGCCGGCTGCACGGTGCTCTTACATACCCCACAAGGACCAACCATGAAGCGCGTTTGTGTGGATGGCCCAGTCTTTGACGCTTACCAGGTCTACTGAACTCCGAAACCATATGTCACAAAATCCCCTACAAACCAGATCTCAAGTCAGGAATCACCTGACTGAAGTCCAACACAGAGTTCAAAAAGCGCTTCTTGAAGGGCAGAGAGGGCCCAGAGAAGCCACCATTCTCTCTGTAAGTAAACAACAACCCATCACTGCGGTTGAAGAGCTTTTTCAAGCCGGTCAAGTCAGCTTTGGAGAAAACTTTGTTCAGGAGGCGACGAAGAAAATTACAAAACTGGAGCATCTAAACATTGACTGGCATTTCATCGGGCATATTCAGTCCAATAAGACTCAGGACATCGCTGAGCAATTTCAGTGGGTACATACCGTAGACCGGATGAGGGTGGCTACACGTCTAAACGATCAAAGACCACACCATTTTGCTCCCCTCAACGTATGTATCCAGGTTAATCAGGCTAAAGAACCTCAGAAAGGTGGTGTAGATCCAATCGGTGTGGAAGCCCTTGCACGAGGTATTATGGAACTGCCCTGCCTCCAGCTACGCGGACTCATGACAATTCCACCAACCACTAAAAATCCTTCTAATAGCGCTCAGTTCTTCGCCGAATTACGCAAACTGAAGGAGCAGCTGGGAACCAAAGGTATTCCTATGGACACACTTTCCATGGGCATGTCATCAGATCTTGAAATTGCGATCCGAGAAGGTAGCACCATAGTTCGTATCGGAACTGCTATCTTCGGACCTAGGACACTGAAAATAAAAAATCTAAATAAATAAAAACCTTCAGCACCGCACCATGATATCTTTGTTCAAAGACTTTAAACATTAATCATTTATATGCGCAGCTCACTTATTTTCCTCACTAAGACTCTGGCAGACTTTTATCTGTTGACGTTTCTACTACGCTTTATACTGCAATGGCTCAAAGCCGACTTCTACAACCCCATTACGCAGAGTATCGTCAAAATTACGAATCCTCTAATTCTTTCTCTTAGACAAGTTATCCCCACCTCCAGCAGTGTGGATGTTCCTACCCTAGTGGCACTAGTTCTTTTGGAAACAATCGTGACATGGATGCTCGTTTACATCTCTGGGATCTCTATAGCTCTTAATCTTCTCCCACTGCTAGTACTGTACAGAATTATCAGCCTGACTCTTTGGTTTTATTCAGTAAGTATTTTTATTTATGTCATTCTGAGTTGGATCGGTCAACGTGGTTACAACCCCATTGCGTTCGTACTCAGTGAGTTGAATGAACCTTTGCTCCGTCCCTTTAGGCGTATCCTGCCCCCCCTCGCTGGACTCGATCTCTCACCCTTATTGGTTTTAATACTTATACAGGCAGGTCTTTTAGCAATCCCGCTACCTGGCTATCTTAGGTAACCGGTAATTTCTTATCACTCACTATCACCTCTAACTCGATTCCGAATACGAATTAAGTCATTGTGGGGAACATATAGAAGTCCTGCTACCTTCCTTATCAAGTAATCTTCATGTTTGTCGAGTTTGCTATCAGCAAGGGCAACTCTCCAGAGCATCTCGATTACAGAGTGCTTCTCGCCAATACTAAGTTGCTCGTGAAGCGCTCGCGTGAATTCCTGCAAAGAAACCGCATGATCAGCCTCTCGCTCTGCTTCTTGCACTAGCAACGCTGTTTCTTCTTCAGATAGGCTGAAAAACTCCCTAAGCTGTACGAAGACAGCCTCGCCTTCAATTAGATCCTCCTCATAATCCGCTCTAACAATCTCTACTAACAGTGTAGCGGTTGCTAGGCGAAGACCATGATCACGGTCTTCATTACTCTCATTGGATTTCTCCAGCGTCTTATTCAGAATTTCACGGAGTTCTTTTAGCATTGGGGCCTTTTGATACCTTGAAGTCTATTTATCAGGATCAAAACCCAAGGAAGCGGAATTTATACAGTATCGGACCCCTGTAGGCTGCGGGCCGTCAGAAAACACGTGTCCCAGATGAGCATCGCATTTTGAACATAAAACTTCCTCTCTTGTTTTTCCGTGGCTAGTATCCTCAGCCGTTGCCACAACGCTCTCGGCAGCAGGCGCCCAGAAACTTGGCCACCCAGAACCCGAGTCATATTTTTCGGTGGAGAAGAAAAGCTCAGTATCGCAACAAATACACCGATAGACCCCCGACGCCTTGTTATCAGTATATTCGCCAGTAAAGGCTGGCTCCGTACCCGCCGCTTGTGTAACCCGGAATTGTTCCTCAGTCAGTTTAGCGCGCAGTTCCTCTTCGGTTGGTTTTGGTTTTCTACCCATAAAAATCCTCCGATACATTATCTTACGTAAATGATAAGCAGGACCATCAAGTTTCAGGCTGTATCTAAACAGCACTAAATCAGCACAGATCTCCATATAAAAAATTATTCTTTTACAAGTCTCTCGTCAATAATCAGCTCGTTTACGCGCCGGGCGAACGAAGCGGGATCTACCAACGATTGTCCTTCGATAAGCATGGCCTGCTCTAATAGTACCCAGGATAAATCTTCGAATTTTTGATCTTCATTTTCTCCCACTAGCCGCTGAACAAGAGGATGATTTGGATTAAGCTCCAGCGAAGGAGTAATTTCGGGTGTGTCATGCCCTGTCGCTTTAAGCAACTCTCTCATCTGATAGCCTAGATCCTGCTCACCTAATACGAGACAGACAGCCGATTCCTTCAGCCTATCGCTCATTCGGACTTCGTCGACTCTCTCTCTCAGCACGCGCTTCACTCGTTTTAGTGCCTGTTTTTGTTCTTTTGTGAGATCAGTTTCCACCTTCTCAGAAACTTCCCTGTCACTTAGACTGAGATCCCCTCTAGTTATGTCTTTGAACACCTTCCCTTTAAATTCGGTGAGATGCTGCATAGCCCACTCGTCGATACGATCTGAGAGCAACAGAACCTCTATCTCGCGCTCACGCAGCGATTCCAAGTGGGGACTGTTTCTCGCTGAAACCGGTGATTCAGCAGTTAAATAGTAAATTGTATTCTGATCATCGCCAGCCGCATCAATGTAACCGTCCAGAGATCGGTCCTGATCCAGGCCTTCCGAACGCGTACTGTTAAATCGAAGCAGCTCGGCAAGTTTTTCTTTGTTTCCCGGATCCTCTGCCAGCCCTTCCTTCAGCGTCGCCCCGAATTCACACCAAAATATTTTGTACTTGTCCCCATCTGCCCTCGCGAGTTTGTTGAGCATATCGAGGCTTCTTTTGGTTAAGGCACTCTTAATAGAACTAACTATGGGATCCTGCTGTAATAACTCCCGCGAGATATTCAGTGAAAGATCACTAGAATTCACTACACCGCGGACAAACCTCAAATAGAGTGGGAGAAACTGGGTTGCCTCGTCGGTGATAAAGACTCGCTGGACATAAAGCTTTACTCCTCGAGGTGTCTCTCTATTCCAAAGATCAATGGGAGCAACTGCAGGTACGTAAATAAGACTTGTGTATTCACGCCTACCCTCTACTCTGTTGTGACTCCAAATCAAGGGATCCGTAAAGTCATGAGCAATATGTTTGTAGAATTCAATATACTCCTCATCCTTAATCTCTGTTCTGGGCCGAGCCCACAAAGCCTTCGCCCTATTTAAAGGTTCTCCGGAATCATCCTCATCACCCACGCTTTTTAGTCGCACTGGGAAAGCGATGTGGTCCGAATACTTCCGTATTAGCGCCTCTAACCGAAACGCCTCTAGAAACTCAGTTTCCTCCGGCTTAAGAGTAAGCGTGATAACGGTACCCCGTTCTGCTTTATCTATGGTCTCTACTTTGTAACTCCCATCGCCACTAGAGGTCCAGAGAACCCCCTCGCTGGCGAGAAGCCCGGCACGTCGACTCAAAACCTCAACGCGTTCAGCTACAATAAAGGTTGAGTAGAAGCCAACTCCAAACTGCCCGATGAGTTGGGAGTCCTTCTTAGCTTCTCCACTCAAACCTTCCAAAAAATTAGCTGTCCCTGAGTGAGCGATAGTTCCCAGTTGATCGATAACTTCCTCACGGCTCATTCCGATTCCGCTATCAGTGACCGTCAGAACACTTTTCTCCACATTCATGGTTATGTTGATTTCAAGATCAGGCTGCTCCTCCAAAAGTCCAGGCGCTTCCAAAGCCTCGAATCTCAGTTTGTCATTCGCATCCGATGCGTTAGAGATTAACTCCCGCAGGAAAATTTCCTTATTGCTGTAGAGGGAGTTGATCATCAGGTGAAGAAGCTGCTTCACCTCTGCCTGAAAATCGAACGTCTCTGGCTCGCGAACTCCGCTCATCTACCACTCCAAAAGTACTCGGATTATGGGGCTAAATGGGGGGTCAACCAGGGGATTTCAAGGGACCGGGACTGGGTTGTGTGGAAAGGACTGCGCTAAGCTCGTCAAACTTTACGATACCAAACCCAAAGATCCATGAGAGCCGAACCAAAAAATCCTGATCGATGTCTCAGGGTCGAATTTCAATTGGCGTAGAATCGCCCGTCATTAACCAGATATCAATCATGTCTGAGTTAGATACCGCTATGCAACCGTCGGTCCAATCCAATCCTTGATATCGAATTGCCGAGTACTTGGGTTCATTAGGCTGGCCGTGAATCATGATCTGGCCGCCTGGACTCACGCCTGCTGATCTTGCCCTCATGACATCTTCCACATTTGGGTAGGATATCTTAATGGACAAAAAATAATTGCTATCTGGGTTCTTAGTCTCCAGATAATAGTTCCCTTCAGGAGTACGAAAGTCTCCTTCACGCCTTTTCGGTCCCTCTGGAATCAGTCCAAGTGCGATATCGAAGCTTTTGAAAATCTCCCCGTCCTTGAATAAATAAAGTTTGCGCTCGGACTTTATAACTACTACTCGGTCCGCCTGCTCGTAGTGGGGTGACAATTCACTAGCATACAGCCCCCCATGCCAAAACAAGGGGATTAGGTATAACAGATTCCCTTTCCACAGCAATTTCATAGCTCCAGAACTCTAAAGCAAATCATTTACCAAGATCAATCTATCCATCTAATTGAATAATCACACTGGCATCTGCCTAACTAATATTGCGTGCTCTTAAGCGCAGCAATGCGTTCCTCAATAGGAGGATGCGACATAAATAGCTTTTTGAACCCAAAAGAACGTCCGGAGGAAATGCCGAACGCCTGCATGGGCTTTGGTAATGCAGAAGGCTGGTGCAGACTATGCAAACGCTCAAGTGCGTCAATCATATTCTCTCTTCCAGCGAGCCTGGCGCCACCACTATCTGCCCGAAATTCACGGCGTCGTGAGAACCACATCACAATCATGCTTGCAAGAATGCCTAATAAAATCTGCGCAATGATGCTTGCGATGAAAAACCCGGGTCCGTACCCGCGTTCTGTTCGGAAAATAAGTCTATCAACAAAGAAACCTATGACACGTGATAGAAAAACTACAAAAGTGTTAACAACACCCTGTATTAAAGCAAGTGTCACCATATCTCCATTCGCAACATGACTCACTTCATGTCCAAGAACTGCTTCAACCTCTTTTTGACTGAGTTGATTCATCAGCCCTGTACTTATAGCCACTAAAGCGTTATTACGATTTGCACCCGTAGCAAATGCGTTCACGTCCGGTGCATCGTAAATGGCTACCTCAGGCATTCCTATCCCAGCTACCTGAGCTTGTCTTTGTACCGTGTTGAGAAGCCAGCTCTCCGTTGTATTTTGCGGCGTTTTAATAACGCGCGCGCCCGTAAGACGCTTCGCTGACCACTTAGAAATCGCCAACGAAATAAATGATCCCACAAATCCTATAACGGCAGAAAAAATCAAGAGTGATCGTAGGTCCAGTTGTGTGCCCCGCTCGTTCAACAACGACTCAATGCCTAAAAGCTGCATCACCAGCGATAGCACAACTAAAATTGCTATATTAGTCCCTATAAATAAGAGGATACGGTTCATATCACCTCCAAAACCATCTCAACGTATTTCGCACTTGATTTGTTAAAAATAGGGGAAACCGCAGCAATTTCAAGTTTTTTGGGCCTTTTGAGCATCGCTAAAGGAGGCTCACATAGGCTTATCATCAAAATTTTCGAATAACACTGTTAGAATTTCAACTGCCTTCTGAATTTATATTAATAATGGCGCCGCAAAATCCCTCAACCCTCCTGAAATTTTGGGGCCCCCAATATTGGTCAGTATGGCTGTTTTTTGGATGGATGCGAGCAAGTGTTCTCCTCCCCTTGCGCTGGCAGATTTGCGTTGGAAAGTGCGCCGGCAGATTTCTGAGCCTGCTAGTACCGGGGAAAAAACGCACTGTCTTGAAAAATCTGGAAGTGTGTTTCCCAGAGCTCTCCTCTAAGGAGAGAAAAGTTCTGCGCAATAACCACCTTGAATCAATGGGAGCAGCCCTCTCAGAAACAGCTATGGGATGGTTTGGTTCAGAGAAAGTTATTCGGGATGCAACTCGCATTGAAGGCAAACAACACCTTCTTGATGCGTTAAGTAAGGGTAAGGGAGTGCTTCTATTTTGCGGTCACTTTACGCCGCTGGAGTTTATTTATCCTGCGTTGAGGCTACTGTGCCCTAAGTTAGTCGGAATGTATCGGCCCATGCGAAACAAATTAATGAACGAACTGATGTGCAGAGGCCGGGAAAGAAGCTTCGATAAATTATTCTCTAAAAATAACCTGAGAACCCTAATAAAAAGTCTTGCTGAAAACTCGGCCGTTATGTACTTGCCGGATCAGTGTTACGCGGGGAAGTACAGTACGCTCATCCCATTTTTTGATGAGCCTGCAATGACCAGCACTGCCACAAGCCGGATACTAGAAATAAGTGGAGCGACTCTGCTCCCTTGTTTTCATAGACGCTGTGACGATTCAAGCTATGTTATACACATCGGCGCACCACTGAAGAATTTTCCGAGTAACAGTCCAGATAAAGATACGGCTAAACTGATGAAAATACTTGAGAACTATATTAGGGAATCCCCGGAACAATACGGTTGGATGCACCAACGCTTCAAAAACCGTCCCAAAATATACCCAGATATTTATGCTCCAACAAAACCTGCTTGATCTTGGAAAGGGCTTATTTAACACATGAGTACTAAGCGTGATTCGATTTCTTACGCGCGCTTTTTAGCCCCTCGCTTCTGGCCGATCTGGATCCTGCAGTGGTGGATGAGGTTTGCCGCACTCCTACCCTATCCTTACCAAATCATTATCGGAAAGCGGCTTGGCAGGATTGGTTTTTACGTTGCTGCTAAAAAGCGCCACATAGCAATGCGGAATCTTGAGATCTGCTTTCCAGAACTTTCCAATATAGAACAAAAAAAATTGCTTAAAAAACATTTCGAAGCAATGGGTGCAGCATTTTCAGAAATGGGGCTCGGATGGTACTCCTCAACAGAGCGGCTACTTAACTTGATTCAGGTGGAGGGTTTAGAACATCTCGAACAAGCGCACAAAAAAGGGAAAGGGATTATTGTACTTTGTGCCCACTTTACTACTCTGGAGACCAGTACCTCGATACTTGGCGAACTCTTTCCAGGGTTGAAAGCTGTCTATAGCCCACAATCGAATGAAATGATCGATACAATGATTTATCAGGGTAGACAACGTCTAGCAAAACAACAAATCCCCAAAAATAACATACGCGCGATGGTGAGAGAGTTGAGAAATAATGGGATCGTTGGGTATCTAGCGGATCTTGTCACCGAAGGAAGTAATCGCGCACTCATTCCGTTTTTCATGGAACCCGCAGTCACCACGACCACCGTCAGCAAACTAGCAAAGATGACAGATGCTACCGTATTAACGTATTTTTTCACGCGCCTACCTGGAAAAGCGGGTTACGTTGCAAACATCGGAGCCCCACTAAACAACTTCCCAACCGATGACGTTATTGCAGATACACACCGATTAGTGAAACGTCTTGAAAACTATATCCGCCAGGCTCCTGAACAATATATGTGGACCTATAGACGGTTCAAAAATCGCCCACATCCTTACCCGGATGTTTACGAAGCGGAGTGATAACTGCTCAGCACACAGCTCCAGCCATCCTCATCGAACATTGTTCCCGTCTCAAGAGAAATTTTACGCAACGAGCGCAGCAGTCTATCAATATTATTCTTTTTCCATACTCCGTCTCTTCGGAAACCACCCTTATCGAAATCCACGATAAAAATGCGTTGTTGCTCATCTATCAAAATATTATGAGCATTTAAATCCATATGATTTACGTTTTTGTCGTGGAAACTGCGTAATGTATTTCCAATACTTTGCCAATGAAATTCCCGTACTAAGCCTCCACTGATCATTGATGCCAAGGACTGTGAGTTCTGGATACAAGCAGTGATGAGGCTTGCCCGATAACTCAAACCCTCCCTACTCACATAGGCAGCAACCGGGCGAGGTACCGGCATATTGCGATCAAATAACTCACTCAGGAGTCTCCACTCTCGAAAAGCTCGGGTGTGCTCCAAGCCCATCCAAAAGTATTTGTCTTCTGTGAACCGGGTCATAAAACCGCCCCTACGGTAATGACGAAGAACCCATACCTCATCAAACTGGCTCACAAATAAAGTCGAACCACGCCCGAACACTTCATCTAGCACTAGGTCACGCTTACGCCAATAAGATTCTTGAAACCAATTCGTGTCCACCCGATCAAGCACATCTCTGTCGTATAAAACAAACCTCATATCTATCTTATCAACCCGCGGATCAGCCACTGGATGAGAACCTAAATATCATCCGTTAAGCCCCTCTGAGGGAGTTGCCCCTGTTGATCTAAGGCTACCCTTCATGCTCTTTCCATCATCAGAGTTACCTGGGGCACCGAGCACCGTAATCACAGAACTGAAAATCTCATCCACCAGGATTTCTTTCATACATCGAAAATGACTTAGAGGACACTCCATCGAGTAACAAGGGCTACATTCGAGCCCAAGATGAAATACATCTTTTTTGTCCGTGAGAGGAGGTGTGAAGTCAGGTGATGATGAGCCGTAAATGCCAACTACATGCGTTTTGACCGCCGCTGCCACATGCATCAGACCCGAGTCGTTCGTTACCGCAACTCTGACTACACTGAGTAGATCAATAGCATCTGTCAAGCTGGTCTTACCACACAAATTTTTCACATTAGGATGATTGGCGGATCTACTCACGACATCCCCCAACCCTCGTTCTTTTTCAGATCCTAGAATCCAGACTTGCAATCCAACTCCTGCCAATCGAGACGCAAGCTCAGCATAATGCTCACCTGGCCAGCGCTTAGCCATACCATGCTCCGCACCAGGCATGAGTGCCACTGTCTCCATCTCTAGATTGAGCCCAAGTCGTTCAATGATGGCACGCAGATTACTGCCATCAACATCAAGTTGAGGATTTGGAATGGAAGGCAGTTGCCCCTCCTCTGGATCAAGACCTAGAAAAACATATTTCTTAACAGTCTGGTGCAAGTACACGGGATCGCGCAGACGTCTATCGTTGATTAGACCTATCCTATCGCGCCATTTATAACTAAACCCCGTACGTATAGGTATCGAAGCAAAAAATGGTATAAGCGATGGTTTCAGGGACCTAGGCAACACAATCGCTTGTTGGTAACCCTCTCTGCGGAGACTACGACCGAGTGCCCAACGCTTGCTCAAACCAAGTTCACCGTGAACCACAGGAAGTTCAAATGCCTTAGCCACTTCTGGCATTCGCTCCAACACTGAGATCGACCAGGGGGGTGCTACGACGTGAATTTCTATTTCAGAGTTACGACTGACCAGCAGCTTGTAGAGGGATTGGGCCATGATCATATCGCCAATCCATGACGGACCCATGATTAGCTTCTTTGCATACGTGCCCACTAATTCTTGTGGAGGGTATCGAGGTAGCTCTTAACACCCGCTCTAATATCAAGAAAGGAACTATCGTATCCCACAGATCTGAGCTTGGTAATGTCCGCTTGGGTAAAACTCTGGTAAGCATTCTCAATATGTTTAGGAAAGGGGATATAACGCTTCGTCCCAATGCCGTGCCACCCAATAACCGCATCAGCTAGCTCGTTAAAGGTTGCTGCATGCCCTGTGCCCACATTGAATATCCCTGATTGTTTCATCTGTTTGAAAAACCACAGATTAACATCCACAACATCATCTACGTAGATGAAATCTCGTAGCTGTTCCCCCTCGGAGTATCCATCACTTCCTTCAAATAGCCTCGCTTCGCCGTCGCGAAGAATCTGGTTGTTCAAATGAAATGCGACACTAGCCATTTCCTCCTTATGAGCTTCACCAGGTCCGTAGACATTGAAGTATCGCAGTCCAACGATTTGTGCCGGCGCCGCATCAAGTCTACGCTGAACATATTGGTCGAACAGCAGTTTAGAGTAGCCGTAAACATTAAGTGGACGCTCAACGGTAGAATCTTCTTGGAAAGAGCTGTTTGATCCGTACACTGCTGCAGATGATGCATAAATCAAAGGCACTCCGATATCGAGACAAAACTCCAAAAGCTCCTTCGAATAACAATAATTAGTCTCCATCATGTAACGGCCATTCCATTCAGTAGTAACTGAACAGGCGCCCTGGTGAAATACACAACGCGGCTTAAACCCCAATCCACCCTTCAAACGACCCAATAGCAGATCTTTATCCCAATAGTCAGCAATATCAGAACCTACTAGGTTCTCAAACTTGTAGCCATCTGTAAGATCATCCACGGCCAGGATGTCTCGCTCACCCAAACGGTTGAGCCCTCGCACTAGGTTGCTCCCCACAAAGCCAGCAGCTCCGGTCACAATGATCATAGTGTCAGGAGGAGTCGTCGGAAATGAGAATGTAACTCGTGCCACAGTAAGGACATTTTGCTGTACCTGTTTCCTCTACCGGCAAAAACACTTTGGGGTGAGAATTCCAGAGATACATGTCCGATAACGGACAATGCAAAGGAAGTGCATCTCTCGTTATATAGTGGCTCTGTTCCGCATTCGCGGGCTTCAAGTGTTCTTCCACTCTGCCGGGCCGCTCTCTCACAGTCTTAGTCCTCTACCACACCCATTCGCAATTATACCTATTACCCGCCTAGAACCTCTGTTTAGAACACACCTACTCTAACGACAAAAGACGGATCAGCAGCAGCAAAAAAAACCCCGCAGTCAAAGCGGGGTTTTTTGTTCCGGAAAACGCGTCGGAACTATTTACATCATTCCTCCCATGCCTCCCATATCGGGCATGGCTGGTGCCGGAGCATCATCCTTAGGTTGCTCAGCAACCATCGCCTCGGTAGTCAAGAGCAAGCCTGATACTGAACTGGCATTTTGCAGCGCCAGTCGAGTTACCTTAGTAGGATCGATAATTCCCTGCTCGACCATATCACCATACTCACCGGTCGCAGCATTGAAACCATAATTTCCTTTGCCTTCAGCAACTGCGTTCAGTACCACAGAAGCTTCTTCACCAGCGTTACTCACGATCTGACGCAGAGGCTCCTCAACCGCACGACGCAGAATTCTGATACCAGCATTTTGATCTTCATTGTCGCCCTTCAGCTTATCGAATGCCTTAAGCGCACGAATGAAAGCCACACCACCACCGGGCACAACACCCTCTTCAACTGCGGCTCGGGTCGCATGTAATGCATCCTCGACTCGAGCTTTCTTTTCTTTCATCTCGATCTCAGTAGCAGCACCAACCTTAATGACAGCCACTCCACCGGCGAGCTTCGCTACCCGTTCCTGTAACTTCTCGCGATCGTAGTCGGAACTCGATTCCTCAATCTCATTGTTGATCTGATCAACCCGGCCTTTGATATCAGAGCCAGAACCTGCACCATCTATGATGGTCGTGTTTTCCTTGGTGATCTGGATCTTCTTCCCCTCACCCAAATCCTCGAGATTTGCTTTCTCTAGAGACATTCCAACTTCCTCGGAAATAACTTGACCACCTGTCAGTACTGCAATGTCTTGGAGCATCGCTTTGCGCCGATCACCAAAACCGGGCGCCTTTACTGCGGCTACCTTAACAATGCCTCTGATGTTGTTGACCACCAACGTTGCCAAAGCTTCTCCTTCTACGTCTTCAGAGATGATGAGGAGTGGGCGACTAGACTTGGCCACGCTCTCCAGCAACGGAAGTAGATCGCGGATATTCGAAATCTTCTTATCGTGAATAAGTACGTAGGGATTCTCTAGCTGTACGGATTGGCTTTGCTGATCATTGATAAAGTATGGAGAGATATAGCCACGATCAAATTGCATTCCCTCGACTACTTCTAGCTCGTTATCAAGCGTCGAGCCTTCCTCAACGGTAATCACCCCTTCCTTACCTACCTTTTCCATAGCTTCAGCGATAATGGATCCAATCTCTGCGTCGGAATTAGCTGAGATCGCGCCCACCTGAGCAATAGACTTGTCATCCTCACAAGGCTGGGAGAGGTTTTTGAGCTCGGCAACCAACGCAGCTGAAGCCTTGTCCACCCCGCGCTTCAGATCCATAGGGTCTAATCCCGCGGCGACCGATTTAAGTCCCTCTCTCAGAATAGCTTGCGCCAATACGGTAGCTGTCGTCGTACCATCACCAGCAGCATCGGAAGTCTGGGATGCAACTTCTTTGACCATTTGCACGCCCATGTTCTCAAACTTGTCTTCAAGCTCAATCTCTTTCGCTACGGACACTCCGTCCTTGGTGACGGTCGGTGCACCGAAACTCTTCTCCAAAACAACATTGCGCCCCTTTGGACCAAGGGTCACCTTGACCGCCTCGGCCAGCACATTGACGCCCTGAAGCATCCGCTGGCGTGCCTCGTCGGCAAATCTCACTTCTTTCGGCATTTCATATCTCCTAGGAAATTCTTTACAACCGGGAAACGGGTGTGCTGGGGGTTTTAGTCCTCAATCACGGCCACAACGTCATCTTCACGCATGACCAACACTTCCTCGCCTTCCACTTTGACTTCGGTACCGGAGTACTTGCCGAACAGGACCTTGTCGCCCGCTTTGAGGTCTAGGGCTCGAATTTCGCCGTTATCCAGCAGTTTTCCATTACCCACAGCGATTACTTCGCCCTTTATGGGCTTCTCCGCTGCAGCATCAGGAATCACAATACCTCCTGGGGAGGTCCGCTCTTCCTCGGTGCGCCGAATAACGACGCGATCATGTAAGGGACGAATCTTCATGGATGGGTCTCCATTTTCCAAACCTATGATTTAACTGAAAAAATTAATAACCAGTCGATTTTTTTATTAGCACTCGACCACGCAGAGTGCTAATAATAGGGGCGGTCTAACGGATTTCAAGGGGTTACCCTTAATTCATGACACTGGAAAGCCACCCCGTTATGCTTATAGGTTGATCATGGGAGATGTCACCTTTTGGATTCACAGGCACTTTTAGTATTGACGACCTGCGCCAATCCGACGGAGGCAGATGAGCTTGCAAAAGTACTCGTAGAGAAGCGCCTCGCCGCCTGTGTAAACAGGCTAGAGGGAGTTGTATCCACTTACAGGTGGAAATCGAAATTGGAGCAGGACCAAGAAACGCTGGTGTTAATCAAAACAACTGAGGGGCGCTTTAATGACCTCGAAAATGCAATTCGTAAGCGAAGCAGCTATGAGCTACCGGAGCTTATTGCTGTCCCTATCTGCAAAGGAACATCAACATATCTTAACTGGCTGGAAACTTCTGTAGCAGATGAGAACTGACAACATAGATTGCCGCCCCTTTACGATTGCTGCATTAGCAATAGCTGCGCATTTCCTGACTGGAGATGTAGCGACGGCACAGGATGATGTTTTGCGACCCGAGGCGGCCTTTCCTTACACGTTGGAGGCTTCAGCGGATGAGATTACCCTGACATTTCAAGTACAAGAGGGCTACTACCTTTATCGAGAACGATTCGATTTCGAGAGTCTCACCGATGGCATTGTTCTAGGCGCTGCAAAATTTCCAGAAGGCAGGATTCATGAGGATGAGTTCTTCGGCGTCGTAGAAACCTATCGTAATCAGTTTCAAATCCAGATTCCCTATCAACGGTTAAACAACGTCAACGCAATGGACTTTCGTCTCATGCTGCAGGGTTGTGCAGATATCGGCCTTTGTTATCCCCCTCTGCGCTGGGATAACGCCGTGTCCCTACCACTAGAGGCTGAGGATGATGAATCTCTGTTATTCAACCTCTTGACAGGTACTAATGATCCCGATGAGGTGCTCCCTCCCGAAGAAGCTTTTGTTATGAACGCGCGCGTGGACCGCGCAAATCAGCTTACCGTCAGCTGGCTTATCAAGCCCGGCTATTACCTCTACAAAGACAAGTTCGAGTTCAGCGTGGACGGGCTGATTGAACTTGGAGCCGCACGCCTCCCTGCCGGTGAGCGACACGAAGATGAGTATTTCGGCGAGGTGGAAATCTATTACGACTACGTAGAGGCCCAAATTCCTTTCTCCAGGGCATCCCCGGATGCTGTGGACATACAATTCGATGCTTTATATCAAGGCTGTAAAGTCGACAGCATCTGCTACCCACTGATCGAAAACTCACAAGTTGTAGCATTACCTGCATCCAGTGCTTTCGCCCCTTCGGCATTTACTTCTACAGGTAATGGACCACTGCTCATATCCGAGCAAGATCGATTAACCGGTGTAGTCATTAACTCACCGCTTTGGATCGTTCTTGGAATGTTCTACGGTTTTGGTCTGCTCCTAGCGTTCACGCCTTGTGTCCTCCCAATGGTGCCGATTCTCTCTGGGATCATAGCCGGACATGGAAATAACGTGACCCCCGCTAAAGGCTTCACGCTCTCCCTTGCCTATGTCATGGGCATGGCTGTTACCTATACTGCTGGCGGTGCTTTAGCGGCAATGGCAGGCGGGCAGGTACAAGCCGCTTTCCAGCAACCCTGGATTCTGACGCTTTTCGCAGGACTTTTTGTGGTTCTGGCCATGCCAATGTTTGGCTTGTTCGAACTACAAATGCCGGCAGCTGTTCAGACACGAATAACAAGCATGGCAAATAATCAGAAGACCGGAACATTCATCGGGACAGCCGTGATCGGAGCATTATCGGCCTTGATCGTAACAACTTGTGTCGCTCCACCATTAGTCGCAACGTTAGCTGTGATCGGTCAGAGCGGTGATGTAATGCGCGGTTCGGGGGCATTATTCGCTCTGAGTCTCGGTATGGGCTCGCCGCTACTACTAGTTGGCGCTTCGGCCGGCAAACTACTTCCAAAAGCGGGCCCATGGATGGGTGTCATCAAAGCATTTTTTGGCGTAATGATGCTCGGGCTAGCCATATGGATGATGGAACGCGTCTTACCTGGAAGTATTACGCTCACACTGTGGGCATTTTTAGTGTTCCTGACAGGGGTATTTCTAGGAGCGTTCGAACCTCTGCCGGAAGCACCTCCTCCTGTGAGACGCCTTGGCAAGGGATTAGGTGTACTTGTCTGCTTATACGGGGCGCTGATGCTAATCGGTGTCGCTCTGGGCGGCGATGACCCCCTCAGACCCATACCACGAGGATCTCTGTTTGCGGGATCTGTAGGAAACAGCGAACCGAATTATCCGACTTTCGAGCCTGTGGCGTCTGTCGCTGAGTTGGAAGTTGCACTAATAACGGCACGAGAAACCAACATACCGGTCATAGTAGACTTCACAGCACAGTGGTGCGTCGCGTGCAAGGAGTATGAGGAATATACATTCCCTGATTCAGCGGTCATCGCTGCACTGGAACCTTTCATGCGGCTTCAAATAGATGTGACTGAAAACAACGATGATGACAAGGCATTGCTCCAGTATTTCTCCAGCTTCGGACCACCAACAATCGCTTTCTTTGATCGCCATGGACAGGAGAGAGAAGCTTACAAGCTCGTCGGTTTCGTTGGCGCAGAAGAATTTAGTGCGCACGTCCGTCAAGTGAGCTCATTATAAAAGTAGGCCAAACTTAGATGAAGCGCACAGCACTCCTTACACTCACGTTGAGCTCGGCGGCCATTCTTGCATACCTCAGTTACCGCATACTCATCCAGACTCCTGTAGTACCGGCTAGTGGGGCCGCTGCGTCCGCCGAACCAGTGGAGAGCCTTCCAGACTTTGCACTCGAGGACCTGGCGGGGGGTACACGATCAATCCGTAGTTGGCCCAACAATGCCCTAATCATAAATTTCTGGGCAACCTGGTGCGCGCCATGTCGAAGAGAAATCCCTATCCTGAAAGATTTTCAATCGGCTCACGCTGAAGAGTCTGTACAGGTCATCGGCATCGCCGTCGATCGCCTAGAACCTGTTAAAGAATTTGCCCGAGATATAGAATTTAATTACCCAGTCCTAGTCGGGCAGTCGGACGCAATGGATGCCGCCTCGGCATTTGGAGTGGAATTTTTTGCGCTTCCCTTCACCGTGTTTACCGACACCGGGGGTAACATACTGGGCGTCCACACTGGTGAGGTGCACCCAGAGGATCTAGAAAATCTAAGTCAAATTCTTGCCGATCTTGCAAATCGCACCACGGATCTTGCCACCGCACGGGCCAGACTAGCTGAATTTCTATAGTTTACCCTTTAATTTGGCGCTAAATGCGTCGAAATGGTGTAAAATGGTTATTATTTCATCGATCTCCCATAATGACACATTTTCTACTGATTAATGGTCCTAACCTAGCACTCCTTGGCCAGCGAGAACCTGGTATCTACGGAACCACTACCCTGGAGGAGATTGAGACCCGCCTGAAAAATTTAGCTAAAAAAAGAGGGCACGAGCTGACCTGTTTCCAAAGCGATGCCGAACATAAACTTGTGAAACGCATTCACGATGCTCACGAAGAAAACGTCGATTTCCTCCTATTTAATCCAGCAGCCTTTACCCACACAAGCATCGTTTTAAGGGATGCGCTTCTGGCGGTCAGGATACCGTTTATTGAGATTCACCTTTCCAATGTGGCAACCCGTGAAAACTTCAGGCAACACTCGTTTTTCTCTGATGTCGCTGTCGGCACTATCGCTGGTTTTGGCGTGACAAGCTATGAGCTCGCTCTAACCGCCGCCGAACATCATCTAGCTTAGAGGTCACATCCAATGGATGTAAGAAAAGTAAAAAAACTTATTGAGTTACTCGAAGAATCTGAAATTGCAGAGATTGAAATCTCTGAGGGTGAAGAATCAGTTCGCATCAGTCGCTACTCAACTGTCATATCGGCTGACACCTTAGTTCCAAACACAGCACCACCGGCTGCCTCCACACCACACCTCAAAACAGCAGGGGTACCAACTACATCACACACCGAAACCGAAAAACATGGTCATGAAATCAAGGCTCCCATGGTTGGTACCTTCTACTCCGGCCCTACACCCGGTGCCAAGCCATTTATAGAAATAGGCACCGAGATAATAATAGGCGACACACTTTGCATCATCGAAGCTATGAAGATGATGAACCAAATCGAGTCTGATGCCAGTGGACGAATTGTTAGTATTTTGGTCGAGAATGGTGCCCCGGTAGAGTTTGACCAAGTTCTTTTTATTATCGAAACATAACTACCCATGCTAGATAAGGTTCTGATCGCTAATCGCGGAGAAATCGCGTTACGAATTCTTAGATCATGCCAAGAACTTGGTATTAAAACGGTCGCCATCCACTCTTCAGCCGATGCAAACCTAAAACATGTTCTTTTAGCCGACGAAACGGTATGCATCGGACCACCATCCTCCGCTGATAGCTACCTGAATATGCCCGCTATCATCGCGGCCGCGGAGGTCACTGATGCAGTAGCCATTCATCCAGGGTATGGATTCCTGGCCGAAAACGCCGATTTTGCTGAGCGCGTCCAGGAAAGCGGATTTGTATTCATCGGCCCCAACCCTAAAACCATTCGACTGATGGGAGACAAGGTTTCGGCTATAGAAACTATGAGGGCAGCGGGTGTCCCATGCGTACCAGGCTCAGAAGGAATTTTGTCAGAAAATGATGAGGAAAATGCAAAACTCGCACGAGATATTGGCTACCCAGTCATCATCAAAGCTGTTGGAGGTGGAGGTGGACGAGGTATGCGCGTCGTACATAGTGAAGCTTCGCTTTTGAATGCTATCAGCTTAACGAAAAGCGAAGCATTAGCAGCCTTCGGGAACGAAACAGTCTATATGGAGAAGTTTCTCGAATATCCCCGCCACATCGAATTTCAGGTTCTTGCTGATAATCATGGAAATGCAATACACCTAGGGGAAAGAGATTGTTCCATGCAAAGACGACACCAAAAAGTGGTCGAGGAAGCGCCTGCTCCAGGAATCTCAGCTGAAATACGAACAAAGATCGGAAATCGATGTGCGCGTGCTTGTCTGGATATGGACTACCGGGGAGCAGGCACATTTGAGTTTCTCTATCAGAACAAGGAATTTTTCTTCATCGAAATGAATACCCGCATACAGGTAGAACATCCAGTGACTGAAATGGTTACCGGCATCGATCTCGTAAGGGCTCAGCTATCGATCGCCAACGGTGAACCAATTTTGCAGAAACAAGATGATATCAGCTGGTCAGGACATGCTATCGAGTGTCGTATCAACGCGGAGGACCCCAAAACATTCATGCCATCGCCTGGAACTGTCAACCTTTGGCACGCTCCAGGCGGCCCCGGCATTCGAGTAGATAGTCATCTGTATGATGGTTATGAAGTGCCTCCTTATTACGATTCCTTAATCGCTAAGGTGATAGCGCATGGAGACAGCCGCGAATCTGCCATTGCCAGGATGAGCACTGCTTTGAACGAGATAGTGATGGAAGGTATTCGAACCAATGTCCCTCTTCATCAGGAAATCTGCCAACATGCCGCCTTCAAGACCGGTGGAACAGATATCAACTATCTAGAAAAACGGCTGGGACTAAAATAGTCACTCGTGCTTTGGCAAGAACTGCAAATCATCGTTAACACCGATGATGTACTGCGGACTGAAACTCTCCTCAGGCTTGCCGGCGCAGAGGCGATTAGCTTAGCCAGTGTTAATAACCAAGAACTGCTAGAACCTCCCCCTGGAAAAACCCCGCTGTGGTCTTCGATTTTATTAAAAGCATTTTTCCCACCCGAAATACCACTAAGTTCAACAAGCGCTAACCTACAGATTGCACTAGGTGTAGAAACAAATATTACACTCCACGCCTTATCCGATCAGGAATGGAAGGGCGCGTGGGAAAGTCGAACACACACTCAACGCATTGGGAAACGATTGCTGATTACTGGGGCTGATGATGATTTAACCGATCACGAGAGAGTTACAGTACACCTCAATCTAGGGCTTGCATTTGGCACCGGCGAGCACCCAACGACAGCGCTTTGTTTAGAGTGGCTGGATGCGTATATTCGGCCCGGAGTGCAGATTATGGATTATGGCTGTGGTTCTGGGATCCTAGCAATTGCGGCGCTGCGATTAGGTGCGGCTTACGGGTGGGCGGTTGACATCGACCCCCAGGCTCTGACTGCCACCCGGGCCAACGCATGCTTAAACCATGTTCAAGATCATCTCTGGATCGGAACACCCGATGTACTACCCATCATTCAAGCTGATGTGGTTATTGCAAATATTCTTGCTAACACTCTGAGTAACCTCGTTGCACTCTTCGAACGTTGTATTAAGCCTGGAGGATACTTGGTATTAAGCGGAATATTAGAACCTCAGAACGACGGCCTTTGCCAAGCTTATGGGCAACAATTTGGTCCATTCACGTTGCAGCAAAAAGAGGGATGGACGCTTATTTCGGCCTCGCGTCGATAATAAAAACTTTAAATTCGAAAGTTTCTGACTAGCGATAACATTGTTCAGAGTCATTAGAATGATATGTAGAATTCAACATATTATGCAATCGTTTCTCAAGCTACAGACGAAACTTCAAACAAACAACAATGAATTTCGCATGGCAAGTGGCAAAGTATCTCAATGAATACTGATGTCGGAATACGTATCGGAGACATAGAGTTTTCGAATCGTTTAGCGCTGGCGCCAATGGCGGGAATTTCAGACCCACCTTTCAGGCGCCTGTGTTCGCGGTTGGGCGCGACGATGACGCCAAGCGAAATGGTCACCGCAGATACCAGGCTGTGGAAGAGTAAAAAGTCCCAACGGCGACTAAGTGCTTGGCGCAACAGAACACCACGGATCATTCAAATCGCAGGATTTGATCCCGATATGCTGGCTAGTGCTGCATTGGAAGCCCAAAATCAGGGGGCTAACATCCTTGATATAAATATGGGTTGTCCGGCAAAGAAAGTTTGCCGACGACTGGCTGGTTCAGCATTACTCAGAGACCCGGATCTCGTCCGCCGCATCCTGCAAGAAGTTATTAGTCGGTCGGCAATTCCAGTGACATTAAAGATTCGAACAGGGTGGTGCCCTGAATCTCGAAATGGTGTTGAGATTGCACGTATTGCGGAGGATTGTGGCATCGCTGCGCTGACTGTCCACGGACGGACACGTGCATGCAAGTTTTCTGGTCATGCGGAATACGAAACAATTCGCCAAATTAAAAAGTCCGTAAGCATTCCCATAATTGCTAACGGAGATATTGATTCGCCGGAGAAAGCCAAATCGGTTCTTGACTACACTTCTGCAGATGCAATCATGATCGGGCGAGGCGCGCGCGGCAATCCCTGGATATTTTCGAGAATTAATTCCTATCTATCGGACACATTACAACCGGAGCTTCCCTTCGTCTCCGTCCGTGATATCATCCTTGCCCACCTCGACAGTCTGTACTCCTTCTATGGAGAGTTCACAGGAGTTCGCGTTGGTCGTAAACATTTGACCTGGTATTTTCAACATCAGGACGGTGCGCGTGACTTCTGTCAACGGATCGTGCATGTGGAAACAGCTCAGGAACAGCTGAAACTGACACAGTTTTTTTTAGATAGAAACCCGTATAAAAAAACTATCGAATACAGCAGCCTGCAAGGAAAATGCGTTGATCGAATCAAAAAGCAAGGAAAAAACCCCCAGCAAACAAAAGATAAATACAGGGGAAATAGTACGAGCAGGAACGCGAACTAAACCGCTTGGGGCACTTACGGATGAAGCACTTAAAGGTTATCTCAAGAGTCTCAACGGGCATAAGCCTGCAGAGCTTTACCAACTCGTCATGGGCGAGGTAGAGAAGCCGTTATTCAGAACAGTGATGGACTATACTGATGGAAATCAGAGCCAGGCTGCCGAAATCCTCGGCATCAATCGCGGCACATTGCGTAAAAAACTGAAGCATTACAAGCTGCTGGGTGGATGAGCCCCAAAAATAATCAGACTCGCCGTGCTCTTATTAGCGTGTCTGACAAAACTGGGCTTGTCTCTCTTGCCCAGACATTGACTAACCTGTCATTCGAGATTATTTCAACCGGTGGTACTGCACAGGTTCTCCGAGAAGCAGGCGTACCCGTTAGAGATGTCACCGAGCTGACTCAATTTCCAGAGATAATGGATGGGAGAGTTAAGACCCTCCACCCTTCCGTCTATGGAGGGCTATTGGCACGGGCTGGAATTGACGAGGCCGTGACAACAGAACACGATATCGAATGGATAGACTTACTGGTTGTGAATCTCTACCCCTTCGAATCTATAATCACGCACCCTGACTGCACCATTAAGCAAGCTATAGAGAACATTGATATTGGCGGGCCAGCTATGCTTAGAGCTGCTGCTAAGAACCATTCTCGACTTACCGTAGTTGTTGAACCTGATGACTATCAGCGGGTCCTGGATGCATTTGAGAACGGTCAACCATCCCCCGAGCTCAGACAAGAACTGGCGGTCAAGGCATTTAGCCATACGGGTTCGTATGACGACACTATCAGCAACTACCTCAGCCGCACGTATTTCCGAGAAGCATTTCCAACATCGCTGGCACTCAGAGGCATACGAACAGCTAACCTACGGTATGGGGAAAACCCGCACCAAAAAGCGGCTGTCTATCGTCTAGCTAAAACCGCTCAGTCTGGGGTCCCAGGAGCACTCCAGATTCAGGGGAAACCACTGAGTTTCAATAATCTTACGGATACCGATGCTGCAGTTCAGTGTGCTAGAGCTCTCGGAGAATGTGGGTGCGTAATTGTGAAACATGCCAACCCCTGCGGAGCTGCGACTGCACCGACACCTCTTAAGGCTTATAAGAAGGCGTATCGTACCGACCCAACCTCCGCCTTCGGGGGGATAATTGCATTCAACCGTGCTCTGGATGGCGAGACAGCCAACGTGATCATCAACCAGCAACTAGCCGATGTGATTGTTGCGCCACAAATCTGTGACGACGCCCGACAAGTATTGGACAAAAAAAAGAGCGTACGAGTATTGGAGGTGACTGTACTCGAATCGGAAGCAGACAATGAGGATTGGGATCTTCGAAGCCTAGAAGGCGGTTTTCTGGTGCAGGAACGCGACTTAGACAAATCACAAAATATTGAGCTCAAGATTGTCACAAAGCGTGCGCCATCCGACGCGGAAATCAAAGATTTACACTTCGCTTGGACCATAGCTAAGTATGTCAAGTCCAATGCTATTGTGTTCGCTAGTGAAGGCGGAACGCTAGGAGTGGGTGCCGGTCAGATGAGCCGCGTCATGAGCACTCGCATTGCCGCAATGAAAGCTGCTGATGAAGGACTAAACCTTGCTGGTGCAGCTATGGCGTCTGATGCCTTTTTCCCATTCCGGGATGGCATCGATATTGCCGCAAAACACGGAATTACATGCGTTATACAACCGGGCGGTTCAGTGCGCGACAAGGAAGTCATTCTGGCGGCTGACGAACATAATATTGCAATGGCTCTAACTGGAGTAAGGCACTTTCGTCACTAGCACAATACCCATAACAGTAAAAAATAAACAGTAATGAAAATTCTAGTTGTCGGGGGTGGAGGCCGCGAACATGCGTTGGCATGGAAATTCGCACAGTCCCCACTGGCCTCTGAAGTCCTTGTGGCCCCCGGAAACGCAGGAACAGCAAGAGAGCCTAAAACACGCAACGTGCCTATGGCCACCGATGATCTAGGAGGCCTACTAGAACTAGCAAAATCTGAAAGGGTTGAGTTGACAGTTGTCGGCCCCGAGCAACCTCTTGCTGCAGGGCTCGTTGATTGCTTTGAAGAGGCGGGACTTAAGTGTTTTGGTCCTCGTGCGGCGGAAGCCCGCCTGGAATCATCAAAGACATTTGCAAAAGAGTTCCTACAACGACACAGCATTCCCACTGCCGCCTACGATAGCTTCGATGATCTAGACGCAGCAATGATCTATGTTCGCTCACAACCTCTGCCTGTGGTCATCAAGGCAGATGGGCTAGCAGCAGGGAAAGGTGTGGTAATTGCCGAAACGCTTCCCGAGGCCGAAGATACGCTGCGAAACATGCTGGAACACAACACCTTTGGAAAGGCGGGCTCGAAGGTAGTAGTAGAGGAATTTTTACGAGGCGAAGAGGCAAGTTTCATTGCTATGGTAGATGACACACGGATTATTCCACTTGCGAGTTCTCAGGATCATAAGACCCGTGACGAAGGTGATAGGGGCCCAAACACCGGTGGAATGGGTGCCTACTCTCCGGCCCCGATGATGACACAACAAGTTCATGAACAAGTTATGCGAGAAATTATGCTCCCAACCGTCGCTGGCATGCATGCCGACGGTATGGCCTACAGAGGGTTCCTCTATGCCGGACTGATGATTGATACCAAAACCGGTGCCAAGGTGCTCGAGTTCAACTGTCGATTCGGTGACCCAGAAACCCAACCCGTATTGGCCAGACTACGATCTGATCTTGCGGAACTCTGCCTAAGAACGTTCGATGGATCTCTCGAAACAGCCGAGGTGGACTGGGATCCTCGGGTAGCGCTTGGTGTTGTTATGGCGAGCGGTGGCTATCCCGGAAACTACAATAAAGGCGCAAAGATCACTGGACTGGAAAATATTTTCGACGAGAATACTAAAATTTTCCATGCGGGGACCAGGCTTGATAGTGAAGATATCGTGACCAGCGGTGGACGAGTACTGTGTGTCGTGTCACTTGACAAAAATGTTAGCGGCGCGGCAAACCGCGCTTATACGACCGTAGGACAAATTAGCTGGGAAGACGCTTTTTACCGGGGGGATATCGGGTATCGAGCCATAGACCGTGAACGCGCTGAGGATGGTGTCTAGCGCTTCATCGCCTCGAAGAATTCAGCATTCGTCTTGGTATCCTGCAGCTTACCCAATAGGAATTCGATGGCCGCCAATTCATCCATCGGGTGCAAGACTTTTCGTAATACCCACATTTTTTGTAGCTCATCGGGCTCTGTCAGTAGCTCTTCTTTTCTAGTCCCGGACCGATTGATATGAATTGCTGGGAAGACGCGCTTTTCAGAAACCCGACGATCCAGGTGGATTTCCAGATTGCCGGTCCCCTTAAACTCCTCATAAATAACCTCATCCATCTTGGAACCCGTATCGACCAGCGCAGTCGCGATTATTGATAGGCTTCCTCCTTCCTCAATATTTCTGGCCGCTCCAAAAAACCGTTTAGGTCTCTGTAGTGCGTTAGCATCAACTCCACCGGTTAAAACCTTACCAGAGGAGGGCACGACCGTATTATAGGCACGCGCCAACCTCGTAATTGAATCGAGCAAAATCACAACATCACGTTTATGCTCCGTCAGACGCTTGGCCTTTTCAATAACCATTTCTGCTACTTGAACATGTCTGGTTGCTGGTTCATCGAAAGTACTCGAGACAACCTCACCCCTAACGGTACGCTCCATCTCAGTTACTTCTTCAGGGCGCTCATCAATGAGTAGGACAATGAGATCACACTCCGGCTGATTAGCAACGATGGAGGACGCAATGTTTTGGAGTAACATTGTCTTACCAGCCTTCGGTGGCGAAACAATCAACCCACGCTGTCCTTTACCTATGGGAGCTACCATATCGATGATCCGAGCCGTCAAGTCCTCAGTGCTACCATTCCCCTGTTCAAGCTTCAATCGTTGCGTCGGAAACAACGGCGTCAGATTCTCAAACAGAACCTTACTCTTAGCATTTTCGGGTGCGTCATGGTTTATCTGGCCCACCTTTAGCATGGCAAAGTACCGCTCCCCATCCTTTGGCGGGCGAATTAAGCCAGATACTGTATCTCCGGTGCGCAAGTTAAAGCGGCGAATTTGACTGGGTGAGACGTAGATGTCATCCGGACCTGCTAGATAAGAGCTGTCCGCTGAACGCAAGAACCCAAAACCATCTTGCAGAATCTCTAAAACCCCCTCGCCAAAAATATTCTCACCCTTTTGAGCGTGAGATTTAAGAATCGAAAAAATGATGTCCTGTTTTCGGGAACGCGCAAGACTCTCAAGCCCCATGGACTGAGCCAGCTCTACAAGCTCCGACGCAGGACGCGTCTTGAGTTCCGCCAGATTCATGGCACTTTTCGTCAGTTCGAGTTCTGCAGCAGGAATAATGTCCAGATCCTCATCATCAGGAAACTCTTCGCGTTTTTTCCTGCGTGGCGATCTCTTTTTCCCGTTACTGTCTCGCGACTGCCTATGGCTATTCTTCGACCGGGCTCGTGCTGAATTACCCAAATATCCTCTCACAAATAATCTACCAAAATTAAAATCTTACAGCTATAAATCTATATGTTGATCGATGAAAGAAGCCAACGCCCCTTTCGCGACTGCGCCAATCTGTTGCCCCTCTACAGACCCATCCTTCAAAAGAAGAAGAGTCGGTATGCTACGGACGTTGTATTTCATTGGTGTCTGAGGATTCTCATCAATGTTTATCTTTACCACTTTAAGACGATCCTGGTACTCGTCTGCTATGGTGGACAAGATCGGTGCGATCATCTTGCAGGGCCCACACCACTCTGCCCAAAAATCCACCAATACCGGACATTCGGATTTCACAACGTCGTCCTCAAACTCACTATCGGTCGTATGCAAAATATGGTCACTCACCTACTACTTCCTCCAGTCCTTGATCATCTCCCCTAGAAAAAACTACCACCGAACGGATCCGCTCAATAAAGCCAAGGAGCTGGGCTGAAGTGACGGTACCCTCCCGGTAAGGCACAATGTCTCTGGTTATCGCTTCCTTACGACACTCGCGGGAATACGGTGGGTATCTTGAGGGGGCGAGTACTTTCGCCTAGTTGCCCTATTTTGAACCGTTGAGAACATAATTTGCAAGTTTTTACGAGTGAGTCTAACTCCTCACCCGAGCCGGATGACCATCTGACTGAGCTCAAGTTCAGCGCTCTTTCACTCCCTGAAAAGCTCCTTAGGGGTATAGTTGATGCGGGTTTCCGCCATTGCACCCCCATACAGGAAAGCACCCTACCTCTAGCCTTATCAGGCCGTGACGTAGCTGGTCAGGCTCAGACAGGAACTGGCAAAACTGCCGCCTATCTGGTGGCGTTATTTTGCCACCTCACCAATTCAAAACCACTCCCCACTCAGAGTCCAGGCCCCAGAGCGCTCATTCTGGCGCCAACAAGAGAACTTGCGGTACAAATTCATGCCGATGCAACTCAGCTTGGGCAACACTTACCTTTCAAACTCAGACTTGCTTTTGGAGGAACAGATTACGAAAAACAAAGACAGGAACTAGTCGCTGGAGTAGATGTGCTAATCGGCACACCAGGACGAATCATCGATTACTTCAAACAGAAGGTATTTTCCTTCCGCCGCGTCCAGGTGCTGGTACTCGATGAAGCGGACCGCATGTTTGATCTGGGCTTTATTAAGGATATCCGCTATGTATTACGCCGCCTTCCAGAAAGAGAAAAGCGGCTTAACATGCTCTTCTCAGCAACGTTATCGCACCGAGTTCTTGAGCTTGCTTACGAGCATATGAACGACCCAATACCCATTCGGATCGAGCCAGACAAAATAACAGTAGACCGCGTGCGCCAGAGCATCTACTTTCCATCAAACGAAGAAAAAATTCCTCTATTAATTACTCTTCTTAATCAAAGAGATGCTCAGCGAACCATGGTTTTTGTTAACACGCGCCGTGAAGCAGATAGGCTGCAAAATTTCCTAGAGCACAATGGTATTCATGCGCAAGCAATTTCGGGAGATGTCCCTCAAAAAAAGCGACTGAGAATGTTCAAAGATTTTCTGTCAGGTGATCTGCCAGTTTTGATCGGTACGGATGTCGCCTCTAGAGGCCTTCATGTTCCGGACGTAAGCCATGTTTTTAACTATGACCTCCCTCAAGATCCCGAAGATTACGTACATCGAATCGGACGTACCGCACGAGCTGGTGCTTCGGGCGATGCTATTAGCTTCGGTTGTGAAAACTACGCTGTATCGTTGCCCGACATCGAAAGCTTCATAGGGCGAAAAATCCCAGTCGAACAAATCGAACATGAGTCTCTGGTTCCAGTAAAAACGCCGCCTCACCGATCAAAACCTCGATCTAAGCAATCTCGGAGGTCTTCCGGTGAGAGTGTGAAGAACAGACGACGTAACCAAACGAGCCCTAAAAGAAGGTGATAACTCTCTCTTCCGCTAACCTCCCGTCAGCTCACACACTCCATCAACGGCCGGGAAATGGTGTATTGGTCGAGGTGGATGCCTAGAATCTGGGCGTCTGATCGCCACCACGAACCCCAGGCCAAACTCTCTGGCCGCCTGAAGCACAGGCGCGCTATCGTCTATCAATATCGTACTCAGGGGATCAAACCCTTCATCCGCATGAAATCTCTCCCAAAATTCTCGGGTCTCCTTGGGAAAGCAAAACTCATGGGACGAGACTAGAGCATCAACGTGCTGATCCAGCCTCGTCTGATCAATCTTTATAGCAAGGGTATCAGGGTGAGCATTTGTAACCAGTAGCAGCCGTTTATCCCACTTTCTCACAGACGTTAAAAAATCTATTGTTCCTGGAAGGAATTGGATCAGGTGACGATGCTCTCTCTTCAGCGCTCGTATATCTAGTTCCAAATCCTCGCTCCAGTGATCAATACAGTACCAGGCGAGACAACCTTCCAAAGCCTTATAGCGTCCCAGTAATTTTGCGCGCGCGCGACCCTTACTTACTCCGTGCTTCTTTGCATAACAAGAGGGAACTATTTCATGCCAGAAGAAATTATCGAACGCTAGATCAAGTAGTGTACCGTCCATATCAACTAAAACAGTATCAATACTCTCCCAGGAAACTATGGGTCGAGTTGAGCCATGTATGATTTTGTGAGGCGTTAACATGCCCCACCATAATACCGAAACAGAAAGATTGAGGAATCCATGAGCTTAAGTGTTCAACAGGGGCTGCTTGAGGAACTCAGAGAAATAGCCACAACAGCAGGAAAGGCTATTATGGCCGTGTATGAAAAGGATTTTACCGTGGAGTTCAAAGACGATAACTCCCCACTCACCGAAGCAGACCGCACCTCACATGAAATCATTCGGGACCAGCTTATAACACTTAACCCTGCTCTCCCTGTGCTATCGGAAGAGTCATCCCCAGAAGAAATAAGAGACCGAACCGATTGGGAGTGTTTTTGGTTAGTGGACCCCCTAGATGGGACAAAGGAATTCTTAAAGCGAAACGACGAATTTACTGTGAATATCGCGCTAATTGAGCGCAACCGGGCCACACTCGGTATCGTACTAGCACCTGCGCTAGAAATTAGTTACGAAGGAGCACTGGGCTTAGGGACCTGGCGGCGTAGTGCAAACGGGCTCAGTACACCAGTCAGGGTTTCCACAGCACTCCCCAAACCCAGGGTCGTGAGCAGTAGGAGCCATTCAAACAAGCACCTAGCTGATTATCTGAAGGCCCTGGGCCCCCATGAGCTTAAGACCATGGGAAGCTCGTTGAAAATCTGTCTAGTCGCAGATGGACAGGCGGACATCTGTCCCCGGCTTGGACCAACCTCTGAATGGGATACAGCGGCTGCACAGGCTATCCTCGAGAGTGCTGGTGGAGTTATGATGGACCTGTTCGGCCGGCCCCTGAGGTATAACACGAAGGAGGACTTGTTGAACCCCCATTTCCTAGCATTTGGGGACCATAGACGAGACTGGCTGCGGGCGATTCGTGGCGACTAGTGGCAGAAAAGATCGAAACTGAAGTCTTCAAAAATGTAGAGCGACTCAAAGAGTTGCGCGTAGAGCATCAAGACCTGGACCAGGTTATCTCCCGGCTGGCTGATGATCCACATGTGGATCAGATCATGTTAAGGCGCTTGAAGAAACGCAAGCTCATGATCAAAGACATGATCACCCAGCTTGAAAGTGACCGCATCCCGGACCTGAACGCCTAACGCGAATCTTATATGAGGTAGCCATCAACGTTGTCGGAGACGGCGGCGCTGGGGTGTGTTGTGAGTGCCTTACAAAGGCTGAGGCCAGTAATAAGGCGCAAATACGGGCGTTGCAGAAAAGCCTTAATTACGCAGAGCTGCCCTTTAACTCGTTTCAGGTACTACGCCTTCTGTGCCCTGTGTTGGTGGTATCTCTCGTTCTGCTTCACCAACCGGATCTTTATTTTGCTGAGCCCGACCCAAAGCGAGCGAAAGCACGCACCAGACTGCCGCAAAAGGCACGGTCGCCGCTGCCATCAAAGTCATACTTCCCAAGGCACTCAACACACCTTGAATTCCAGCACCGGCCACATCACCACCACGATAAAGAAAAACATCAATCATAGGTTTCGCTTTGTATTTCTCTGCAGGGGAAACAACGCTGAACAAAGTCTCTCTAGCTGGCCGGGAAATTGCGTAACGGGTTGCTCTATGAAGTGCTTGGAAAATTGCCATAACACCGTATACCGGCCAAATAGCCAAGACTGCGAATCCTGCCACCGTCACCAATGGCAAAATAGCGAGGGTCCAGCCAACTCCTAATCTCTTGATAACGCGCGTAGTAATGAAAATCTGTGTTATTAGCGTTGCACCCTGAGCAAGCGCATCGAATTGGGCAAAACCACCTACTCTCTGACTGAAGGTATCCGTGTTTTCCAAGATGATATTGGCCTGAGTAAAATAGATTAGCGTATTGGAGATAGCGAGAAAGACAATAAAGATTGCAATACCGAGTAGGTACGGTGATTTCATCACAGCTGTCGCACCGTCCCAAAAACTCCCTCCTATGCGCTCTCCAGATGTTGCAACCGCCACATCGTTCGCCGTCACAAGGCGTGAGTGTTCAGACCCCACAGCCACCCTATCAAGGGTCAACATGACAGCGATGGAAGCGCCGAAAAACGCGGCCCCCGTCAGCATCAAACCTGCTGGCAGATAGACCGATTCTGTCAACCCACTTATTACACTTGTAGCCCAACCACCGACTAATGCCCCAACGGTACCGCCAATACCAACAAAAGCGAATATCCGCTTACCTTGATCTACATTGAAGATGTCTACCATAAAGGCCCAAAAAAGGCTGTTCACAAATAGGTTGATTGCGCTTAGCCACGCGTAAAATGTGTACCCCACACCACGAGCAACATTCGTTTCCGCATCAGTTCCAATCAAACCTCCGCCAGCCCCAGCATCTATAACCAGCAAACCCGAAAATCCAATCAAACAAACGATGACAAAAAAATAACCTATGGGTATAAAGCGTCTTCGGTTCAATCGGCTGACAACACCGCCAAAAAGAAGAACGAGAACCAGGGATACAATAGAAGTAACGATAAATAGCCAGCGAAGCTGACCCATCCCTCCTGATACGCCCATGGCCTCCCGTACCGGACGTAGAAAAAAATACCCGCAAAGCACACAGAAATAGAAAACCCCTGCGAGAGATGCCAAGGTAAGCTCGCCGCGCCTAAAGTTCAGCGCACGCGCCAGCCAGTCCGTCATCATTTTTTCTCCGTTGATCCCAACTAGTTCTAAGGGATAAACCAGTATAACGGCCTAAAGAGCCTACTATACGACTCCTTGCCACCTAGTGAGCTCCCATGCAACCAATTAGGAAATCCTCAAGATCTTCGCAAAACATATTTAACCGATTGTTTTAGAATACATTATCCCCCAACATTGAGGACCGGTATAAATTAATCCGCTGGAGATACAGACAACTTGCCAAAGAGACGGGGTTTAAGGCTAGGATATAGGGGTCCCGGACACCCTCTTTAACTAAAGAATACGAACCAATAACAACAAGGGGAACTTGTGGCTGCATCTTATAAGACCGAACAAATTCGTAATATTGCCATCGTTGGACATGCGGGATCAGGAAAAACAACCCTGATAGAAGCTTTACTACAAAAGACCGGCGCAATTAGCGACGTCGGCTCAGTGGAAAAGGGCACTACAGTGTCCGATTTCACAGACCAAGAAAAGCGACTACAGCACTCGCTTGACGCAACCGTTTGTCACCTGGAGCACGACGGGCATCACATAAATCTTCTGGATACTCCCGGTTATCCTGATTTTATGGGACGCGCGCTGGGCATACTCCCTGCAGTAGAAACCGCTGCCATCGTAGTCAGCGGACAAGCAGGAGTCGAACTGGTCACACAACGCATGATGGACTTCACGGCCACACGGAAACTTTGTCGACTAATTATTGTTAATCAAATCGATATGGAGAACATCGATTTGCACTCCGTATTGCGTGAGATCAGAGATACTTTCGGCAAGCAATGTTTGCCACTTAATCTTCCAGCGAATAATGGTCAAACAGTAGCAGATTGTTTCTTCGAACCGGCTGATGCAACTCCAGATTTCTCTTCGGTCTCAGCGGCACATACCGAGATGATTGATCAAGTCGTCGAACTTGATGATGATCTTATGGAGATTTATCTCGAACAGGAGGAGGATATATCCCTTGACCAGCTCCATAATCCATTCGGGCAAGCCCTTCGAAAAGGGCATCTCATCCCAATTTGCTTTGTCTCAGCAGAAACTGGTGCTGGACTGAGACAACTACTACGAGTGTTTTCCCAGCTTATGCCAAGCCCATTGGAAGGTAATCCTCCTGAGTTTTACGTAGCTAACGGCGAGGAAAAACCGTTTGAGGTGGACGCAGCACAGCCTGATGGACATTTTGTTGGACACGTCTTTAAAGTCAATGTGGATCCGTATGTCGGACGCCTCGCAACATTTCGCGTACACCAAGGCGAACTCAAAACCGGTTCACAAGTTTATGTTGGTGACAAGCGTAAAGGTGTGAAGCTATCGCACTTATACCGTGTTCAAGGCAAAGATCTTGAGGAAATGAGCGTATCCGTATCAGGCGATATCTGCGCTGTATCGAAGATTGAAGATCTTGGGTTTAATAATGTTCTGCACTCGAGTCACGATGAGGACGAAGTACAAATGCGCCCCGTCGCAATACCTCCACCGATGCATGGGGTGGCATTAGAATTATTGCAACGAGGACAGGAAAAGAAGCTTTCAGACGCGCTGCACAAACTCTCCACAGAGGACCCGAGCTTGCTGCTCGAGTTCAATGCACAGTCCAACGAAACAGTGTTGCGCGGCATGGGGGAGCTACATCTACGACTGGTACTAGGTCGAATGAAGGAAGAGTTTGGTATAGACGTCTCCACCCGCCCACCGAAAATTGCGTATCGGGAAACGGTTACCCGTCCGGCAGAAGGCCATCACCGACATAAGAAACAAACTGGTGGAGCAGGGCAATTTGGTGAAGTTTTTCTAAAAATCGAACCACTGTCTCGTGGTTCTGGCTACGAATTCTCCAACAAGGTAGTAGGAGGATCCATTCCAGGGCAGTTCATCCCTGCGGTGGAGAAAGGCGTCAAACAAGTAATCGATGAAGGGGCGGTTGCGGGTTATCCGCTTCAAGACGTACGCGTCATCGTTTATGACGGAAAACACCACCCTGTAGATTCGAAAGAAATCGCTTTCGTAGCAGCCGGAAAACGAGCTTTCATTAACGCAATTTCGAAAGCAAGACCGATCGTCTTAGAACCCGTTGCAAAAATTGAGGTCACAACACCAAGTGAGTCTGTGGGGGATATAACTGGGCATCTATCTGGAATAAGAGGACGAATAGCCGGTAGTGATTCAGTCAGCGGCAACCGCGTAAAGATATCAGCTCAGGTACCGCTCTCTGAGCTGGGCGATTATCAAACAACACTAAAGTCATTAACTGGCGGCGAGGGAGTTTTCACGATGGAGTTTGATCATTACGAAACAGCGCCACAGCCGGTGCAAAAAGAATTGGAAAAGGCTTTCAAACCCTCTACCGACGAGTAGAGAACCCTACTCAAGCCTCCCGTCCGCGCGGAGAGGAGCGCAAGGTTGATATGACTGCAGAAATGACAGGCTGGCAGTTCTGGGTCGATCGTGGTGGCACCTTCACGGATGTGGTGGCGTGTACCCCTCAGGGTCACTTAAAGACATTAAAGCTACTTTCCGAGAATCCCGGGCAGTATCAAGATGCGGTAGTTTACGGTATTCAAAAATTTCTGAGTGCCTCAAAATCTCATGTTAGAAAAGTCGATTCCGTGAAGATGGGAACGACCGTAGCCACCAACGCTCTACTGCAGCATCGCGGTGAGCCAACACTTCTAGTAATTACCGAAGGCTTTCGTGACGCTCTTCGCATCGGGTACCAGGAACGTCCGGATATTTTTGCGCTAGACATACGGTTACCTGAAATGCTCTACAAAGAAGTGGCAGAGGTGAAGGAACGTATTTCAGCAAAAGGTGAAATTATTCGCTCTTTAGATGAAGAAGCTCTTCAAAATTCTCTAATAGCTGCACTTGAGCGTGGCATCAATAGCGTCGCTATCATTTTACTTCATGGTTATAGATTTCCACAGCATGAAAAGCGTGCTGCCACGCTTGCTCGACAACTAGGCTTCAAGCAAGTATCCGTTTCTCATGAAACCAGCCCCTTGATGAAGTTCGTTACACGGGCAGATACAACTCTCATGGACGCGTATCTTTCGCCAGTCCTAGACAGGTATGTCAGTAATGTTCGCTCCGGGTTAAACAACATTTTAGAAACTTCACCACTCATGTTCTTCATGCAGAGCCACGGAGGACTTGCACGTGCGGATCATCTACGGGGGAAAGACAGCGTACTTTCGGGACCTGCGGGAGGAGTTGTCGGGATGGTGCAGACAGCAACCTCAGCGGGTTTTGAAAAGTTGATTGGTTTTGATATGGGAGGCACTTCAACAGATGTATCACTTTTCGAAGGCCATTATGAGCGGACGGACAGTGCCTTAATCGGAGGTGTGCGAGTCACCGCTCCAATGATGCAGATTCACAGCATTGCAGCCGGAGGAGGATCAATACTGAAATACGAATCCTCCCGTCTTCAAGTGGGGCCAGAGTCGGCCGGCGCATTTCCAGGGCCTGCATGCTACCGGAACAGCGGACCTATTACGGTTACGGATGCCAACGTTTATTTAGGTCGTATCCAGGGAGAGTTTTTCCCGAAGACGTTTGGAGAAAACTCGAACCAACCCATCGATACCGGAGTTGTAAAAAAAAGATTCAGTGCACTGGCTAAAGAAGTGGGGAAATCCACAGAAAAAAAAGTGGGCTCACATGACATCGCAAACGGCTTCTTACGAATCGCTATAGAAAAAATGGCAAACGCCATCAAAAAAATCTCCATACAGCGTGGGCACGACGTAACCGAATTCACCCTATGTTGCTTTGGTGGCGCTGGGGGGCAACACGCTTGCCAGGTCGCCGACGCTTTGGGGATAGGCAAAATTTTTATTCACCCCCTAGCAGGCGTCATGTCCGCATTTGGAATAGGCCTAGCCGACCTACGGGTCGTAAAACAAAGGGCCTGTGAAAAGCCCCTGAATCCAGACTATGTCCAGAAACTAGGCGCAGATTTCTCTGACCTGACCCGACAGGCCAAAAATGAACTCCGTGAACAGGGCATCGAAGATGAACTGATGCGTTTCGAGCAACGACTGCGGCTGAAGATTTCTGGGTCAGATGCAGCACTCACAATTCCTTGGAGTAAAACGAACTCTCTCAACGAAATAAAGAAGTGCTTCCACAAAAAACATGAGCAACACTTTGGATTTCAGGCACAAAACACAACGATCATTCTGGAATCGATCGAATCAGAAGCTATAGGAGAAATGGCTAATGTAGAAGAAAAATCGCTTCCAGAATCAAATGTTTCCTTGAATCCCATTGACTATAGAACAGTCTGGTTTCAAGACCACAAGAAAAAAACTCCTGTTTATCAGAGAGAAGAGCTTCCAAGCCGGGTTTTTATCCCAGCTCCAGCCGTTATCGTCGAGAAAAACGCCACCACCGTCATTGATCCAGGTTGGCAGGGTGAGGTGAATGAATTCGGGCACCTCATTATCTCACGAGTCGCAAATAGAGAAGAAAGAGAGAAGGTCTCGATATCAGTTGATCCGATCATGCTCGAAGTCTTCAATAATCTTTTTATGCACGTTGCGGAACAGATGGGTGTCGTGCTCGAACACACGGCACACTCTGTCAATATCAAAGAGCGTTTGGATTTCTCCTGCGCACTTTTCGATCCAGAAGGTGGGCTGATTGCGAACGCACCGCACATACCGGTGCATCTTGGTTCCATGGGAGAAAGTGTGAAAACGATCCTAGATCAAAATCGCACCACTATGACACCAGGGGACGTGTATGTGCTGAATGCGCCCTATAACGGTGGCACACACCTGCCAGATATCACAGTCATCACCCCAATTTTTAATGAAACAGGAAACAAACTTGAATTTACCGTGGCTTGCCGGGCACATCATGCAGATATCGGCGGTAAGACACCTGGATCCATGCCTGCGACAAGTAAGACAATTGATGAGGAGGGAATCCTCCTCGACAACATGGTGCTAGTTAGGAACGGAGTCTTTCTCGAGAAAGAAATCAGAGCTGCCTTGTGTGTTGCTCCTTACCCGGCCCGAAACCCGGATCAGAACATTGCAGATCTTAAAGCACAGGTGGCTGCAAACACGAAAGGCGTTGCTGAGCTTAACAACATTGTGGACCGTTTTGGTCTGGAGGTAGTGCATGCCTACATGGAACACATCAAGACCAACGCAGAAGAATGTGTCAAAAAAGCGATCTCCAAGCTAGTCGATGGAAACTGGTCCGTCGAACTAGACAATGGAGAACAAATAAAGGTTTCGGTCCGGGTCAATACAAAACTGGGACGGGCAATAATTGATTTTAACGGGACCTCTCCGGTAAGCCAGTACAATTTCAACGCGCCTGCCGCCGTTGTTCGGGCTGTTGTTCTTTATGTGTTTCGCACACTAGTAGAGGAAAACATCCCCCTGAATGATGGTTGCCTCCGCCCGTTAACGATACGGCTACCCGAATCGAGCCTGGTCAATCCCAGCTATCCGGCCCCGGTCGTGGCCGGTAATGTCGAAACATCACAGTGCATTACAGATGCTCTCCTAGCTGCCTTAGGCGCATGCGCGGCTTCCCAAGGAACTATGAACAATTTCACATTCGGTAATGGCCAACATCAATACTACGAAACCATTTGCGGTGGTGCTGGTGCGGGACCAGATTTTTGTGGTGCGAGTGCGGTGCATACCCACATGACTAACTGCCGGCTAACAGATCCCGAAGTCCTAGAGTGGCGCTACCCAATTCGCGTCGAGCGGTTTGAGATCCGACCCGGTACGGGAGGAATCGGAGCCAAGTGCGGTGGAAACGGGGTAGTACGCGAGATTCGTTTTCTTGAGCCGATGCAAGCGGCCATTCTTTCAAACCGCCGGCGAGTTAAACCGTTTGGGCTTGCAGGCGGGGGCGATGGGCAATCGGGTAGAAACTACATCATCCGTGAATCGACTGATAAAACGGAAGAAATCGGCGCCACCGAGGAAGTGGAACTTGCCGTAGGAGATCGTTTCGTTATTGAGACGCCAGGCGGAGGAGGTTATGGCCAAAACAACTGATAACCCTAATCCAGCCTTGCATTAACCTAAAAGGATAATTTATGGGGCGCTTAAATCCAGTAGAGGCTTTTCAGTTCCTTAGTAGACTTTCCGCACCCCCGAGTAAACGCTCTGGAAGAGTCTTTTTGCGTTTGAAAGTTAAACCGTAGAGATCGGCCTCAGTAGCAGCCTCACTGAGAAAGTCATCGCTGGTACGAATCTCATCAATTAAACCGAGTTCCAACGCCCGTGTACCGTACCAATGCTCACCAGTTGAGATTCGCTCTATGTCGATCTGAGGTCGATGCCCTAAGATCTGCATCTTGAAAAGCTCATGCACATCTTCTATCTCCTCTTTGAGCTTACCGCGATCTTCGTCCGTGTTCTTTCCAAACATTGTGACGGTTCGCTTATAACGCCCCGCTGTGATCTGTTCGAAATCCACCCCCTTATCTTCTAGGAATCTATTAAAGTTGGGAAGTTGTGCAATGACACCAATTGACCCAACAATCGCAAATGGTGCGGCAATAATGCGGCTCGCTACACAAGCCATCAAGTAACCGCCACTGGCTGCAACCTTGTCCACCGAGACGATAAGAGGAATATTTTTTTCCCTGATGCGCAGGAGTTGGGATGCCGCTAACCCGTGCTCATGTACAGTGCCGCCCGAGTTCTCTAAGCGAACCAATACCTGGTCATCTTCGGAGGCAGCTGCAAGAACTGCAGAAACCTCCTCTCTAAGCGACGTAGTAGCTGTCGCACGTATATCTCCCTTGAAGTCGATCACATAAACACGCTTACGCTGAGATCCTTTCTTTGCAAACTCTTTCGCCTCTTTCTTTCTTTCTTTGGAAGTCTGTTTGAATTGGTCTTTACCTTGTACCGCAAGCCGTACAGTGTCGCCCAATCCCTCAAGACGCTTATTTAGATGCTCGACTAAGAGCCCCTCCTGATGGGCCCCACGCTTTGTCAATGCCACTATGATTCCAACCACAACCACTATGGTAACCGCAGCGGTCCCAAGCTTCGCGAGAAAAAGCCCATAATCAAAAAGAAACTCAATCATAGATACACCGTTATTGAGACAACACTTCCCAAAGTTATTTTATAAACCAACGTTGTTCATCTCTAGAACCCGGTCTGCTCTGTAACTAGAGCGAACAAGAGGACCGGCAACGACCTCAAGAAAACCTCGTTCCAGTCCCCACTTCCGGTAAAGATTAAACTCCTCAGGGGAAACGTACCGCTTTACCTCTAAATGGTTCTTAGTCGGCCTTAAATACTGACCAAAAGTTACGATATCCAGATTAATGTCACGTAAATCATCTAGAGTCTCTTTAATTTCAGTATCACTCTCGCCCAACCCCAGCATCAAACTGGTTTTCGTCAATATATCCGGGCGATATTTTTTAGAGTACGCAAGCAGGTTTAAAGTCTGATCATAATCAGCTCTTGGATCACGAACGTAGTGCGTCAACCGCCTCACAGTCTCCAAGTTCTGAGCGAAGACCTCTAAGCCTGAGTCCAAAACGCATCGAACACTAGAGAGGTCACCAGCAAAGTCTGGTGTCAACGCTTCAACCGCAGTCTGTGGACAACGCCTCTTTATCTCCGCAACACACTCGGCATAGTGACCAGATCCACCGTCAGCAAGGTCATCACGATCCACAGAGGTTAAGACGACATATTTCAGCCCCATACGTTCAACTGAACGCGCTGCATGCCCAGGTTCCTCAGAATCTAACCAACCGCGAGGATTGCCTGTATCAACCGCACAGAACCGACAAGCGCGTGTGCAAACAGCCCCCATGAGCATCAAAGTGGCAGTACCGTTGGACCAACACTCTCCGATGTTCGGGCACATAGATTCTTCACAAACTGTAGCCAGCTTATGCTCTCGAACGGTTTTTCTTACTTCGTTGTACTTTGCGCCCGATGGAATCCGGGCCTTCAGCCATGGAGGTTTCGGAACAACAGCCTGTTCCTGCCGTTCCTCGCGTACCTTGATACCATTTTTGATAGCCGTAAAACCTTCGGTGGTCTGGTACTTCGACCCACTATCCACCACTGGTATGCCACGAAATTGATTCACTAGAGGAATTGATCACTTATCATTGGTTCAAGCTTTGATTATCTCATGGTTTCTGAGAAGCGTCTTATGAGCCGTTATAAACCACCCAGCCCACAAAGTTCTAAATACATCACTCCGGAAGGAGCCCAAGCACTACGAGAAGAACTAGAATTCTTATGGCGTCGAAAGAGACCCGAGATAACGAATGCTGTTGCTGAAGCCGCGGCTCAAGGAGATCGTTCTGAGAATGCTGAGTACATCTACGGGAAAAAACAACTTAGAGAAATAGATCGTCGTATTCGATACTTGAGGAAACGTCTTGATGGTATCCAAATTGTGGGTCAACCTCCTAATGATACTGAAAGAGTGTTTTTTGGAGCGTGGTTTGAACTACGCGACCCACAAAACCGTGTGCGCATATTTCGAATAGTAGGCCCAGACGAATTCGATTCTGCAGAGGAAAACATTAGCATGGATTCGCCACTTGGAATTGCTGTGATGGGAAAATCTCTAAACGATGAGATTGTTGTAAAAACCCCAGATGGCCAACAAAAATATACGCTCGTCCGAGTTATCTACAAAGATTAGTGAATAATAAAGAGCGCCCATCCCATAACCAAGAATCACGCAAAAAAGTTATGATTAACTTCACCGTTCGATTTACACGCTAGAAAAAAACGACCAAAATATGCGCGGTTGGCTCCTATATATTTTTTTAACTGAAAAAGTTGTTGACATATTTCGGCTAAGCTTTATAGAGAACTAATGTATACGCCGGTGAACGCTCATATAAAAAGCTCGTTGGTACTAGCTACCTTATTTGCTCTGGCGCAGAATGCTGCGGCTCAGGATCTGCAAAACGCTCTTTTCGAGACAACTGAAAACGCTCGAGAAGATGCTTTGAATGTCCAAGCGGACAATTTTGCTGCTAGATTATGGGGTCAAGCGGAAGAGGCTTTTAACGTAGCGAACCAGTACCTAGAATCCGGCGCCACCACACAAGCACGTGCTCAAACTGAGGCAGCCGAAGCTTTATTTCGCGATGCAGAGTTGGCTGCTATAAAGGCACAATACCTTAGCAATACCCTCTCCCTACTAGGCCAGGCAGCTCAAGCTCGCGTGCCACGATACGCGCCTAAAACCTATGAAAGAGCGCAAATGTTGCTTTCCCAAGCCGAACAAGCAATCAATGAAAATCGTTATGAAATGGAGTTGCCCCTAAATCTCATTGAACAGGCTAATTACGAGGTGCGGCATGCTGTCTATCTAGCCGAACGAATTAGCACTCTACGTGACGACGATTTCACTGAAGAAGACATGATCTTGGAGCACGAATCACAAATCACCGAGATCGCTGCAGCAACAAATCGTGCAGTGCAACTGGACGCAGGTACCGAACCTGTAATGCTCGGGGTAATAACCGATATAGAAGATGCTCATCAGCGTGAATTACAGCTCAACTTTGATCTCGAAGAAAGTCGGAGACAAATTATTAGTCTTGAGGAAGAAATACGTGAGCTGGACGAACAACTAAGCGATCTCTCTGAAGAACATGTTGTATTGGTTCAAAGGCTTGAAGCTGAAGAACGAATTCGTGCACGATTCACCAGAATAGAAACAATGTTCTCTAGTGAGGAAGTTCAAGTTACCAGAGAAGGCAATAGCATTATCCTGCGACTTGTTGGTCTGACTTTTGAGGTTGGTCAATCAGATATCAATCCACTCTCTGGACATTTATTGCGGAGAGTTTATAACGCCGTGGAAATATTTCCGCAATCTCAGGTTATCGTTGAAGGTCATACCGATTCCTATGGTGGCAGTCAATCCAATCTAACGCTGTCAAGATCTCGAGCTGAAGCTGTAGGTAATCATCTCAACACAATACTAGGTTTGGCAGAATTTCGGGTTAGCGCGGTCGGTTACGGGCAGACTCGCCCTATCGCCAACAATGAAACATCACAAGGACGCGCCCGAAACCGAAGAATCGAAATTCGGATAGAACCACAGACAGAATAAATCAAGGTTTGAGCCAAGCTACTATTGACTCCGCTACTACACGATTGACCAAGTAACCGTAGGAGCTATGCACGTCCAAACCATCATCACCACGAAAGTGGTTATAAAACCCGGTGACATCCCGGAGTGATCTCAGGAGTCCAAGCTCTACCATCTCCCCGAAACATGGCTTGAGTTCCGGACGAAAGGCCGTTAGCTCTCCTCTCGCTGAGAAATTCAGCCAGTGAACAATGTTTGTCGGGTAACTTTGTCGTCCACGTAGCCCAGCCCCGCAGAGCCCTTTTTGAATCATCCTACTACCCAGCGGGCTGCCCAGCGTTACGAAAAGATCAACCTGTCCCGGTTCACGTTTCCCGCGAGATAGCTCCCATAACGTATCGTAAGCTATCACCGACCCTAGGCTGTGCCCAATCAGAAGCACTCTTTCCCTTGCAGACCAAGCTTCGATTAACGCCTCTCTAAGAAGGCCGCGGATTTCAGTCGCAACGTGCCGCCTGTTCTGAAGATACCGATGAGCTTCAGTAATCGTCAGCTGCATCTCGGGTTTAACTATCAAACGGCCAAAGAATGGCAATGTATCACCCAGTACGCGCAGCATTCTGGCTATTCTGATGGCGAGTGACTCTATCTCCTCAATGTCATCAGGGCTGGCCTCGGGCACTTCTAAAATACGCTTGATACCAGATCGATCTAGCTCAATATCACGATTTTTACCGTAGAAAAGATAGGTCCAGGGGATCAATGTGAGTGCTCCTTCGGGAAACAACTGCGTGACTTGTGGTGATACGCGGTGAAGACCCTCTAGAAGACATCTGTATAGCTCCCGATGATGAATATCCGCTGGCGGCTTCGGCTTCATTCCAGGAACAAAAATAACGCGTGTGGATTTACTCACAGAACAACCTAAAAATTAAACCGATTCTGTATAGTCTATCTACCAAGTGCACCAATATGGTGGTTTTAGATTCTGTTTTTAGGAGGTAAGGGCGTGCGATATCTTCACACGATGGTAAGAGTTAGCGATCTCGAAAAGTCACTGGACTTTTATTGCAATAAGCTCGGACTCAAGAAAACTCGGCACGATGACTATGAGGCGGGGCGCTTTAGCCTAATATTTGTGGCACCCGAGGGCCAAGAGGAATGCCCGCTGGAGTTGACCCACAACTGGGATCCCGAGCCTTATGATGAAGGTCGAAATTTCGGTCACGTCGCCTATGAAGTGGATGATATTTATGTCACTTGCCAAGAATTGATGGACGCTGGCGTGGTGATTAACCGCCCTCCGCGAGATGGGCGTATGGCTTTTATTCGTTCACCAGACAACATCTCGGTAGAGCTTCTACAGAAGGGCGAACCACTAGCCATTACTGAACCATGGTCCTCCATGGAAAATATTGGGCACTGGTAAAGAGTCCTTACCGATACAACGGGTGCAGCACCTCTTCGGGTGTTTCTTCACTGCTTCTCGTCACCGAGCCCAGTTGTGTGAGCGCGTTGGCTAGTGCTCCGCCATCCCAGCTACCAGAACTGGGGCCATAGAGGCTTCTCTCCAGATCAACGACAGCCCTAGCAATATCCTCTGGAACTTCGACAGCTAAGTGTCCAAGTATTTTGGGCGCGTTAGGCAAAAACTGTTCAGCCCACTCCAGCAACAAATCCCGCGCCGTCTTCGCATCATTATTCGCACAGGCGGCACGAATCCCCTGAACCAATTGCCGCTGAGTTGCTCTTTGAGGAGTTTCCGCAACCGTGTTTGTGGCATTAGGTTTGCTGCTGCGCCCACTAGAGCGTAAAAACGCCAGCGTCAAAAGCCAGGCAACCAAAAGCGCTGCACTCACCCCTTGCCACAAACGTTCGTTTCCAGCAACAACCGAGGGAGATGCCAGCTCCACCGGGTTTTGTACTGCGCGTTCTACAAACTCATCCTGATTATCAAGAACCGTTATCCTGCGAGGATTAACACGAGCTACCTCCCAGGCCTCTTCAACCACATTGAACCAAGGCAACTCAACGACAGGAATCGTTAGCTCACCCACCGATTGTGCGATGACGGCAAAGCGTTCCGTTCGCACCGACTGTATACCCCCGGAAGCGCTATCCCTACTGAGTTCGGGTTGATCAGAGTACTGCTTAACACCTTCCGTCTGACCTAAAGTCAACTCGGGAAGCTGAGTTTCAAGCACGCCCTCAGCTGTGATCATCAATGTGCGAGTCTGCGGAATCCCGAGCGTAAACTCGCTAAGCTCACTGCTCCAACTCTCCGTAAAAGTTAAGTTACGTGCAGGTACCCAGGTCGCGTCCGGGTGCTCTGGTGGTGGAGGAACTACCGGCCGGACCCTTAATGCTAGGTTATTGGAACGAAACCGCTGTAGGCTTGAAAATCCGGATGCCGTTATCACAACCGTTTCGAAGGTAGCCGGCTCAATGGTAAGGTCGCCGGCCATCTGAGGAAATATTGCATAGTTACGCTCTAAAACGACAAAATTCTGCCCGTCACGTACAGCTTGATACTCTCGATCTTCGCCAATAGGCTCGATGATCACTTCTCCCCCAACCACCTCTGGTGCTGTCAGGCTGGAGCGTCCTATGCTTACTGCCCGAAAGAGTCTTAGTGTGTAGATCGCCTGAGACTGGACGTAGGCCGTTGAGGGAGTTACCTCAACCTCCATAAAGATATCCCCAGGAGTATCAGCTACGACGGCTGGAAGCACTTCGAGTTGCACTGGGTTGGACAAGGAACCTCCCAGTTCGAGGGGAGGGATCGTGATTGAGCCTGCTATGCGCGGCATTAATTGCAAACGCCACTCCGTGACTTGGTTCGTTTGCCCCCCCACCATCTGAATACTAGTGTTTCTGGAACGTTGAAGGATCTCGAACTCTCTAGAAAGAGGAGTCAAATCAGGCTCACCATTAACCCTACCCTCCATAAGCAGAACGAAAGTAAACGATTCATTCTCGCTAACCGTTGAACGATCTGTACTGGCACTCAATCGAACTTCTTGCGCACAGAGAAAAGTTGCAGCAAACAATCCACAGAAAATACCAATAAGTCCCTTCAGTCTCACCACGGTTGCGCCTCGTCCCCCGGCCAAACGTAGTTCCCATCCTGATCTATACCGAGACGCTGGTATTGGTAGAGAAACTTGCGCCGCAAGAGACCGCCTGGATCCTCGGGTATTCGTCTAAGCCATTGCTCTGCTGCCTGCTCGGATGCCCATTCTTCAAGCTCACCGGGGCTAGGCATAGGAGAATCCTCAGCCGGGGTTCCCTCAGGGTCTGATTCTGCGACCTGTCCGGTGGCCTGTGGATCCTCAGGCTCGGACGCCTGTGCATTTTGTGGCTCCACCCCTTGCTGAGACTCCTGCGAATCTCCCTGTGAATCACTCTGAGAACTTTCATCGGAAAGATTCTGCTCAGAATCCTGGCCTTGATCCCCACTCTGACTCTCCGAATCCTGAGGAGGTTGCTGTAACAAAAGATCACGATTGAACCACGCATCTTCATGGTTCGGATCAAGTTCAAGCGCACGTTCATAGGCTTGGATCGCCTCAGGAATAGATCCTCTCCGGGCTAATGAATTACCTCGATTGTAATGAGCGTCTGGCGTTTCGATGCCACCTAGCGTCTCGGCACTAGCCTCATAGTCACCCGCCCGATACTGCGCTACTGCACGCCATTCAGGATCCCGGAAAAGCTCGCTGGCACGCTCATGCTCCTCGGCTTGGAACGCCTCCTCTCCCTGCTGATCGGGACGTTTCCATAAGTCAGTCCAAGTTAGAGCATGTGCTTGTGGAATGGGCAACAAGATCGCAAAAAACAATATAAGAACCCACCCACGCCTAAAGGCAGCTGCCACAAATGGCAGCAACAGTAATACCAGCCACGGGCCTTGATCACGCCAGACGTCCGTTTGAAATTCCCCAGGCTCGGACAAAGCTCCATCCCCAACCAGAGGCGTGTCGGAAAAAAGATAATCCAGATCCCGGTCATCGGGTGTCAGGTTCGCGAACCGCCCACCACCAAGATCTGCGAGTCTCTGCAAAGCCACCGAATTAACGCGAGTAACGACGACTTGACCCGTATTGTCGCTTAAAAAACCCCCGCCTCGTTGAGCTATAGGGCTCCCCTCTGCTGTGCCAACCGCGAGCACGTGAAGCTTAAGTCCATCAATTTGAATCTCGCGGGCTAGATCCATCATCCCCGGAGAAACCTCAGAATCAGTGACGAGAAGAATTTCCCCCCGATTAATCCCAGTATGGCGCATGAGTTGAACGGCTCGACTAACTCCCACCTCCGGGTAGCTTCCACGGCTCGGCATAATGTCACTAGATAAACTTGATACTAACGCTGAAATAGTTTGAGTGTCGGAGGTGAGTGGCGTCACAGTAAAGGCGTGGGCAGAGAAGACGACTAAACCAGTTTGGCCTGTATCGCGACGCTCTAGTAATGACAATAGTTTCAGTTTAGCGCGCTCTAAACGGCTCGGTTCAATGTCACCAGCATCCATTGATCTGGATAGATCAAGTGCGATGACAAGTGCTTCCTCGGAACGAAACGCTGGTACCGGCAGACGCTCCCAAGTGGGTCCAGCCAAAGCCAGTGTCGCTAGTAGCCAGGCTGCTAAAGCACCACCAGCCAACCAGCGATACTGACTTAAGCCTGAATCAAAGCTCGTAAGCACGTAGGGTTGTAAGGCCTTATCCACAAACGCCTGCCAACGCCCTAAAGATCCTCCACCGCCGGTAATTTTCCAAATAAGCCAAACCCCAAACGGGAAGACAATCAACCAAAAGGGTCGTATGAAGTGAAATTCAGCCAAGGGGAGTCTCCAGGTTCGAACCACCCATCCCCTGTCGGATGCTGACAATGGCCCACGCAAGACTCAAACACAATGCCAGGCCTAAAGGCCAGTAGAAGTACTCCGTGATGGGCCTGAACCCCTCTTCCTCACCCGCGGCAGGTTCCAGCTCATCCAGCATTGAGTAGATGCGTTGGAGCTCTTCTGTATCACGAGCTCGAAAATAAACCCCCCCAGTTCCCTCAGCTATGGTTGCTAGCGTCTGCTCATCTAAATCCGCAGAGGGGTTGATCTGGCGAACTCCGAACAAAGATCGCACCATCAAAGCGTCGGCACCAATTCCTACGGTGTAAATCACCATTCCGCGGTCCCGTGCAAGATCAGCCGCCTTGAGAGGATCAACCGCCCCAGCCGTATTCGCACCATCGGTCAACAGAATCAGCACACGACGATTCTCATCAATGCCTGCGTCGGTAAGCGTCTTGATACCGAGGCCGATTGCATCACCAATTGCCGTTTCCTTTCCAGCTAATCCGATTACAGCCTCGTCCAACAACGTCTTCACCGTATCACGATCAAAGGTCAGTGGTGTTTGCAGATAAGTTTCGCGACCAAAAAGAATGAGCCCGATACGATCCCCTATACGTCGCTCAATAAATTCTCTCGCAACAGATTTGGTGGCGGTCAGTCTATCCACCCACTCTCCGCCAAGTTGAAAATCTTGTTCCTCCATGCTGCCTGATAAATCAACCGCAACTAGGAGATCACGGCCTGTTACAGGAAGTGCGGTCGGCTCACCAATGTGTTGCGGCCTCGCAGCCGCAATGAGAACAAGTGCCCATATGCACCATAGCAACAGGAGTCCCCCAGCCGGACGACCGATGGCAGCGCCGGCACCCGTTAGTCCGATAAACTCGCCGGGATCAGGAACTTTCAAAGCAGCATCACGATCAATTGGGTCAACATTTGACCATCGTCGAACTAGCCATGGGATAGGCAATCCCAACAAAATCCACCACCATGCGAAATACCACGTCACCTCAGATTCTCACCGGCTGCGCCTTGACCCAAGCAATGCAGAGCTCTCCCAGCTCCAGGCAGCGTTCGCTCTCAAGGCTCCCAACTTTCGTGTAAGGAGCTGATAACAGCAGACGCCCAACACCGCGGGTGAAGCCCGTCTGTTTCCAGCAGGTATCCAGGAACGAGACCCAGCCCTCTCCAACTAAACCTGCCACTCGATCCGGATCACCGCTTACCGTCATCGCGAAACGTCTCAATGTAATCGATATTCTCTGGGCACAGTAAACAGGCTCCTCGCCTGCGCGCAGCCCTCCCATAGCCTTTCGCAACTCTCGGCCAGCAGCACGGTGACGACGCGTGGCATAAAAACGTATCGCCAATGATGAAACCGCAATCAATACCAGCCCGCCAAGAAACCACCACCCAAACGCCAGAGGCCACCAAGCAACGGCCTCCGGAAGGTGGATATCCCGCAATGGTATCTGAGTTGGATCGAAGCTCGGATTCATCGGTCTTTGAAGTGTCTCGTAAGCACACTGTAAGGATCTATAGCAGTGGAACACTCTAGCAACTGAACTCCAGGGAGACGAGAGAGATTCTCAAGAGGTGCCCGGATGGCCTGAAAGCGATCATGATAGGTCTCCCGGGATCGAACGTTCTCAGTGTCGATAGCCACTGATCGGTTTCCCATATGAACACGATACCGACCAGGGGGGGGAAGAGTGCTTTCCAGAGGGTCAAAGAATTGCGCTAAGGACACGTCGCTGTGGCGGGCTAGTTGCCGGAGATTACTTTCAAACGAATCTGGAAGTGAGCGAAAATCACTGAGTAAAAAAATCTGGCTACCGGGTCGTGCGACCCTCATCAGCCGTAAAAGAGAGTGCTGTGTCTCGGGAGTCTGCATATCTTGCCCCGCAGACATCCAAAAAGTGGGCTCAGTAAGCACGCGGAAGAATCTCAGTGCGGCACGATGCCCGAGACATGGTCTGAGTTCTACGTGTTCGCGCTCGGAGAAAACCAATCCACCGAGGCGATCACCGTTAGCCACGGCACTCCACGCTACAAGGGCGGCGGTTTGAGCAGCCCTTACCGCCTTGTAGGCGCCTTTGGTAGCGAACATCATTGACTTACGAAGATCGAGCCAGATGAACACAGGACGATCCCGTTCCTCCCGAAAAACCTTGGTATAAGGTTTCCCTGTGCGCGCAGTAACGCGCCAGTCAATGGTACGCAAATCGTCACCGGGCTCATAAGGACGGGCTTCGTCAAATTCGACACCTCGACCTTTGAACCGAGATATGTGCCCCCCAGCGTCCAATGCACGCACGCGTGATGCACCAACACGAAGAGACTCCCCAGATTGCTTGAGTCCAATGAGTTCAGCCAGCTCAATTCGCGCCGGTGAGGACACGGTCGCTGGCGCTCCGCTTGTCACGGAACTCCGATCCGAGAGACAAGCATGTCAACTATCTGGTCTGGCGTTTGCCCGGCAGCCTCCGCTTCGAAGCTAAGCAGAATCCGGTGTCGCAGCACATCATGTGCCACAGATTGGATATCTTCCGGAGTTACGTAGCCCCGACAAGAAAGCCAAGCGTGGGCGCGAGCACATCTGTCTAGGGCAATGGTCGCCCTCGGGCTGGCGCCGTATTGTAAAAGCCCTTGAAGATCATCGCCGTACCGATCAGCCTTCCTTGTCGCAAGCACAATCTGCACGATGTACTCCTCAAGCGGCTCAGATAGATGCAGTGCCAAAACATCCTGACGGGCCGCCAGTATATCTGCCTGAGTTAGTACCGTCTGAGGTTGAAACAGTTCCGCATCTGTTGCAGAGCGTTTTGCTTCGGCCCGATTAAGTTCCAGAATTGCGTGTTCCCCATCGGCATCTGGATAGTCTACGAACACATGCATCAGAAAGCGGTCCAGCTGTGCCTCAGGAAGTGGATAAGTACCTTCCTGCTCAATTGGGTTCTGGGTTGCCATAACCATGAATAGCTCGGGCAAAGGGTAGGTTACCGAACCAACAGTTATCTGTCGCTCCCCCATCGCCTCAAGAAGTGCTGACTGAACTTTCGCTGGTGCCCGATTAACTTCATCGGCAAGAACAAGATTGTGAAATAGCGGCCCCTGACGAAATACAAACGAGCTGTCTTGGGGGCGATAGATCTCGGTACCGGTAAGGTCGGCCGGAAGTAAATCAGGCGTGAATTGCAGCCGATGAAAATCCCCTTCAACGCTGTTACTCAATACCTTTATTGCCCTGGTTTTTGCAAGCCCGGGCGCGCCCTCCACCAAGAGATGTCCATCACAGAGCAACGCCACCAACATACGATTGAGCAGAGCCGCCTGTCCAACGACGAGAGTGGCCAGATGTGCTTCAAGGGCAGCAAACTTTTCTTGTAAGGACATAGGCTTAAGCGCGGCTCAAAGCGGTGAATCTTACCGATCTGGGACGCCGCAAGCCACTGGTTACAAGGGATTCCAGTGTGGTTTGCCCTCGAAATCAGTGACAGACGTTATTCGAGAGTCCTATGGTGAACGCACCGATTCGGCCATTAACGGCGGGGATGTAGCTAACCTCTTGTTCCTCAAGATCTATCACCGCTACCTCAGCACTATCGCTTGAGGCGAGATACGCCTGCCGCCCATCGGAAGAACCCAGGGCATCCAACGGTATGAAGTTGAGCTCCCCTGACTCGATCACTGATTTTCGATTGTTGTCGTAAATGTAAAAGTTACGATTCTCAGAGCTTGCTAGGAGATTCATGCGATCAAACCGCCCGACCGTAACCAGATCAATTCCTTCGCCGATCACCACATCGTCAAATTCTGTAAAGAGGTGCTGCTCGATGGAAACGAACCGGCCAGACTCCTTATCCATCATGTACAAAAACACCCCTTCAGGCGTCGTGTATGGGCGAGCCGGTCGCGCTCCAATATCAAATGTCCTGTAAACAACTTTTGAGAATGCATTGACACTGTAGACCTCTCCAGTCGTTTCGTTAGCGACATAGACGTAACGCCCATCTAAACTCCGGCTAGGGGAAGAAAGCATTTGTCCAAGCTCATCCGTCACTTCAATCTCGAAGGTTTGTTTGACGTTACTATCGATTAGCCCAATCGTTCCATCCCGATCATTGCTGTACCAGATATCGACTTCGTTGGGATCGAAGAGAACATCCGTCGTCGGTGAAAAATCTTCAAGTGTGAATAGTATCTGCCCTCCGTATGCCGAGAACAGAACAAAACCACCTGCCTCACTGTCGCTGAATCCGATTTTTGACCCTGTGGTATCGAGCACCATGTGTCTCGGCACCATAGGCAATACAACCTCCTTCGCAAGCTCCTGAGTCTCCAGGTTGTACATACTGACAAGTTGCTGTTCGAGATTGGTATAGATCAGGACAGGCGCGAAAGGCGTAGCGATCAGATCGTCAACTCTATGTTTTGTTTCGATTCGAAAAACAACTTCATTTGCCTGAAGATCGATCACGTCGATGATTGGATCCACCGCATCAGCAACGAACATTAAACGCTGTGGGTTAGAGATATCGACGGCTGCTAAAAGGCTCAACGGCACCTGTAAAAAAACGACCGAGGCAATTAGCAATCGTCTTGAAAGGGAAATTTGCACAACAATCGCGCTCCGTTTTCCTTCTAGATTAATCCGAGATATGGGTAAATCATGTCACTGACAACATGAAAATTATCAGTGATCAAGATCAGCCCGAAAATAATGATAATAGCCATACTCGCGTAACTCAGCGGTTTGGAGTTGTTAGCCAGAAACAACAGTATGCTGTCCATCTTCGAGATGTAGTAAGCGGAAAGTAGAAATGGAATTGCCACACCGATACCGAATGTCAGCATGATCCCCGCTCCAATAGAGGCGCTCCCGATGGCCCCAACATAGACTACCAACGTAGCGACGATCGCACCGCCAAAACATGCTGTGCATCCCAGTGCATAACCCATAGAGGTCAGAACGGTACCCACCGTATCCCGGAAAGACAGTGACTCCATGGCACGACGATTGGGTATGCGGCAAGCAAAATCGCGCGTCCCTCTAAACCCCACCCACAAGCCCAAGAGGATCACGATAACGCCGGACACAATCGCCACAAGACGGCTATATTCCGAGAAAGCGAGTTGAGCCTGATGCCCCACTGCCCCTATAAATGCTCCTGCTAGTGCGTATAGAAAAATGAACCCTAAAACGAAGGCAAACGCGAGTTGGGTGATTTTTCTCCGGATGAAAGGAGTCAGTTGAACCGCGCCTCCCGCCGCCTGCCCAGGCACCGTTGAAAACCCAGCGATGACCCCTCCAAAAACCACAACAAGCTGAAGTAAGCAGGGCGTTAATACTGAGGAAAGAAGCCCCGCCCCCAGAGCCAGCACGGCCACTGGGGTGATGTCCGCACGGGATTTCAGTTCATCTGGCAGGCTATACGGCGCCTCCCAACTTCCCACGAAAGTAAGCGGCCGTTCACTCTCCAGGTAGTGATTGGAGACATAGAGTCGCAACCTTCCCGCTGCTTCAATATCGATCAGATTCCCCTCGACATCACGTTTTGGAAAACTATAGACGCTCAACCGATGATGCCCTGCAATACTTGGCCCATCTGAAATCAACGGGGAATACTCATTTTCGCCGACGTGCAGGGATGCTATTGGTACCTCATCTGGTAGGTCACCTCTGTGAATAGTTTCCGCAACAAAAAAAATTAGGTTTCTATCCGGTCGAAGATTTCCAATGATGGCTGCCCTATCGACATATTGAAAGTACTCGTCAGTAGCTAACGTCGCAGTAATCTCTAAATCTGGTGTACGGATAAGCTCCCGAGTCAAGTAACGAGACACACTACCAGCCTTGATCATCCGACTTTCATCTCCGACGCCTCTGAGTAACTGCTGTCCCTGAACAAAGTATGGAAAAACCAGCCATGAGGAAGCGATAACGAACCCTAGGAACAAGAGGGCGCTCAGTTTTATCGGGTTGATGCGGGTTGCGATGTCCATATCAGCTACACTTTATTGCATGGCCTGAATTAGTGCATCTGCCGGGGTCGAAAAAGTGAATACATCCACCAGCTTGCCTAGTGGATCAATAAGATAAACATTCGCCGTGTGTTGCACGGTATAGTTATTCTGTGTCTTGGTCACTGCATAACTTACCTTGAAGTTGCTCGCCGCAGTATTAATTTGCTCGATGCTTCCACCGAGACCCATCATCCGTTCACCAAACCTCGAGGCATAGTCATCCGTCGTCGTCGGGGAGTCGCGTTCAGTGTCGACGCTAACGAAAATACCCATTGCGGCCACTTCCACTTCTCTAAGAGCTTTACCCATATTCAATACCATCATCGGACAAACAGTCGGACAGTGGGTAAAGCCAAAACCGAGAAGAATGTACTGCCCCTGAAAATCTTCAGCCGAAACAACGTTCCCACCACGATCTAGCAAATCGAACTCGACGACAATATCTCCTAACGGATCATTATTAACAGGTTGAGCCTCGACGAAATGGTCTGCATGTAGCTCGCCCGTCATATCCTGCCCCAAGGCTATGTCAGCACCTGCATACTGTGCCCACAATATTCGGGGTAACAACGTCACGGCGACTGCGAGCAGCGCTGTTCCCGAGCTTTTATCCACACTTACCATAGTTTTTTCAGATGCCTTAGATCTAGTTTTAAGATGACTCTTGAGTTGGCAGCCTCACATCCATTCCAACACTAGTAATCCAAGATGATGCCCTCCGCCGGGCTAATACCGCTGTGAAAATTGCCCTGATCTCGAACCGTACGGGGCTCTCCGTTCTCATCGTAATGCACCCAGATAAGTCCATGGGCATCACCGTTGCCGGGCATATCGATTTTTCTGATCAACTCCTTACTCTCTGCATCGTAGATGAAGATCCGTCCCTCACCGTTGCTAGTGGCCCACATCTCCCTACCGTTAGGCGACAAAAGCACGTGATCCAGCTTATAAGCACTATAGAGTGTTTGCACCGCATGGCCTGACTCGGTGTCAATGATTGTTATGGTGCGCCCCAGGTGATGAGCAGCCTCACCCTTATCTGCTACCCAGAGCTCTGTTTCATCTGCGTTCAGCGAGGCACCGTATGGGCCGATGCCTGTGCCATTAGTCCAGATTACTTCACCTGTATTCACGTCCACCTTAGAGGCGTTAGAGCTGCTCATGATGGGGTAGATATATTCCTTAGCCGAATCAATTACTGCCCAATTCGGTCGATAACCTGGGATGGGGTATTCGGCAACCACCTCCCAAGTATCCGGATCAATCTTAGCGATCCAGAAAGGGCGCATAGCCATCAGATTTCCTTGGTAAATCCGTCGCATACCCTGCATGCCGGTACCGCGACCCGGTGCGTAACCTGCGGGTTCCATGAGCGCGTATACATATTCGTAGTCCTTATCCGTCCAGACGGTATAAATAAAACCTCCCATGTCTATGTCTTTAATCCCGCCGATTATCTCATCGGTCTCTGGATCAAACAGGAACAAGCCTAGACCGTCCGGATCCCGTACGAACACGTCAAAAAGCACCTTGTCGCGAAACACCTGCCCATGATGGAGTCGAGCACCAATAGTGATCTGCGCAATAGGCTGTAACGTCAAAGCATCCAACTTGATCATCGTCCAAGCACCGGCGGGATCTGGTGTACCGTCCGCGGTAGGCTCTCGGGGACCGACCATATAAGCATAACGCCCATCAGGAGACATGGCCGAGGTATGTACTACCGCCCTGAGAATCTCTGGCAACTCATTGCTAGCAATAATCTCGAAGGTCTCAGCATCACCTACAACCAGTGCGTTACTCTTTGGAGGAACATAGCCATCGAATAGCACGGAGGGTGAACTGGTCGTACCCACGTTCTCATAAAAATAAGTTTTACCTGGTTGGGGTTGAAACTTGGGTTCGCCCGGATTCCATGTAGCCACAACCCGTGATGGATACTCGCTCCAGACACTTCCTTCTTCCGACCGCCGGGTCCAGGTTTCCTGGACAGAGGCAAATGTCTCTACGGCCTCCACCTGCAGGTCCCGTGGCGTTTTCGCAAACTCTAGCTGCTCTGCTTGATTAGCCTTTACGGCAGCAAGCGCCGACAACCATTGCCCAGGCAAGTCGGCATCCAACGGTAAATCTGCCAACGTACGAATGTACATGGCGATAGACACCAAATCGGCGTCACTGGGATCCATCTCCGAGACGATCACACCCATTATCGGGTTGCTTTCCAGTTGATCAAAAATATCAGCAGGTGTCGGACCAAAGTGCAGACTGGGCCCAACCAGGCCCTCACCCGTCTCCGAGTGACATACCCAGCAACCAATGTCAGAGTGAAAAAGCTCTCCACCACGCTCTACTAGCGCATCGATGGATTCTTGGGCAGCAAGGGGCCCAGCTAACGCACAGAGCGTAATAGCGAGTAATGGTTGAGCCCAAAATTTCATTACGCAAACCCCGCATACCTGTGATACTGGCTAGTGGTGAGTATAGGACAGAGGGCAGGGGGGAGCGACCTTGGCGCCCTAACGGGCGCCCGTGCCATAGCTCGTAGTTTAGTATTCCAATGGGTTGCCGGTCATAGGGTTAACGCCATTATGGAAGTTCCCTTGATCTCGAACCGTGCGGGGCTCGCCGTTCTCATCGTAATGCACCCAGATGAGTCCGTGAGCGTCACCATTTCCAGGCATTTCGATTCTCGTAATAAGATCCTTGGTCTCCGCATCGTAGACGAAAATCCGACCCTCACCATTACTAGTGGCCCACATTTCCTTACCATTGGGCGAAAGAAGCACATGATCGGTTTTATAGGGGCCGTAAAGTGTCTCCGTAGCATGTCCGGATTCAGTATCCATGATGGTGATGGTGCGCCCTAGGTGATGAGCAGCCTCACCTTTATCAGCGATCCAAAGCTCACTCTCATCTGCATTCAAGGATGCTCCATAAGGACCGATGCCTGTTCCGTTGGTCCAGATCACTTCCCCAGTTTCGATATCGATCTTCGAAGCATTGGACATGGAATTGACGATGTACATGTGCTCTTTTGCGGTATCAACGATTAGCCAATTAGGTCGATAGCCAGGGATGGGATATTCCTGCAAAACCGTCCATGTATCGGGGTCGATCTTCACAACCCAGAAAGGCCGCATGGCCATAAGTCTGCCTTGGTACATGCTAACGGCAGCACTCATGCCTGTAGAACGCCCGCGCGCGTAGCCGGCGGGTTCCATGAGAGCATAGATGTACTCATAGTCTTTGTCCGTCCATGCCGTATACACGTAGCCACCAAGATCCACATCCCTGACACCACTTACGATTTGATCGGTCTCTGGATCAAGTAACGCGATAGCCAGTCCATCTGGATCCCGCGCAAAATAGTCAATCATGATGTAGTCTCGGAACACTTGCCCGTGATGGAGACGCCCACCGATGGCAATCTGTTTTATGGGTTGTAGAGTCAGGGCGTCCACCTTCAACAACGTTGCCGAAGTACTGAGGTTCGTTGTCGTATCAATGTCCCCTCCGGGTCTTGCACCGATGATGTATGCATATCGACCGTCTGGTGACATCATCGAGGTATGCACTACCGCACGTAAGTTTAGCGGCAGCATGTAGCTTGCGATGACTTCCTTGGTTTCCGCATCGCCCACGATGACCTGGTTACTCTCTGGCGAAACATAGCCATCGAATAGCACGGAGGGTGAACTGGTCGTACCCACGTTCTCATAAAAATAAGTTTTACCTGGTTGGGGTTGAAACTTGGGTTCGCCCGGATCAAAAGTTGCAATGACCTGAGTCTGGTAGTGGCTGGTCAGACTTCCTTCTCCCGACCGCCGGGTCCAGGTTTCCTGGACAGAGGCAAATGTCTCTACGGCCTCCACCTGCAGGTCCCGTGGCGTTTTCGCAAACTCTAGCTGCTCTGCTTGATTAGCCTTTACGGCAGCAAGCGCCGACAACCATTGCCCAGGCAAGTCGGCATCCAACGGTAAATCTGCCAACGTACGAATGTACATGGCGATAGACACCAAATCGGCGTCACTGGGATCCATCTCCGAGACGATCACACCCATTATCGGGTTGCTTTCCAGTTGATCAAAAATATCAGCAGGTGTCGGACCAAAGTGCAGACTGGGCCCAACCAGGCCCTCACCCGTCTCCGAGTGACATACCCAGCAACCAATGTCAGAGTGAAAAAGCTCTCCACCACGCTCTACTAGCGCATCGATGGATTCTTGGGCAGCAAGGGGCCCAGCAAAGAGCAAAACACTGAAAATCTTGAATAAGAATTGACGGCCCATGTCCACTAACCCTCAGTTTAAGTTCGGCTAACGAAGAGAATACGGGAAATTCATCCGACTTGCGCGCTACTGTGCTATATCCTCAAGACGCTTATTCTTAGTTTCGATCATCCGAGAACTAGCCAGTCCACCAATTATGCTGACTCCAGCAAACATCAAAAAGACGGCGGCAATGCCCTGAGCTGTCACCATGAATCCGACGATTGCGGGGGCCACTGCCGATGCGAGCCGCAGCCAAGAAGTCGCCAGACCTGTACCGATAGCTCGCATGCGGGTGGGATAAATTTCGGGTGTGTAAAGATAAAGAACCGTGTTGGTGGAACCAATGATTCCATAGCTTAACGTCCCAAGAATCATTAGCCACACAACGCTCTCAGCGCCCGATAAACCGAGGATACCGAGCATCAAACCTCCCAGGACGAACGAAGCAGTTACCCAGCGCCGTCGTCCAATACGATCAATGGTGAATGCGCAAACCAATAACAGAATAACTTGCGCAACATTTGTCATGGATGCCGCTCGCAGCGATGTTTGTAAGTCTAGTTCATAGACGGTGTTGTAGAGCGTTGGCATCCAGTTGTTTAAGCCATTGGCAATGAAATAAGCGCTCGCCCATAGCGTCCAAACCACCAGGGTACGTATGCGAAAAGTGCCTGAGAGGAGTTCCGACCAGGAGGTTTTCGCAGCGACGGGCGGCGCCTTCGGTACCGAAATATCTTCCAGCTTCAAATCAGGTTGCAACCTACGCGTGGTACTCGCCTCGATCCCCTCAATAACGGCCTCGGCCTCGCTTAGCCTCCCTCTAGTGATCAACCAACGCGGAGATTCCGGCAAAAACCAGATGAAGATAGCAATCACCAGACCGGGTATTGCGCCGATTAAGAACATTGACTGCCAGCCCAGTGTCGGAACAACAATTGCCCCAATCTGCCCCGTCGCCATAAGACCGATTGGAAAGATCATTTCGTATAGAAGAAAGAACCTCCCCCGGCCAATCGCCTGTGACAACTCACTGATATAGACCGCTGCAACCGGTACGTGCCCGCCGATCCCTATCCCCTGTATGAATCGCGTGACAAGCAGAGCATTAAAGTGCCCGGCGAATGCACAAGCCAAACTCATGATGGACATGATGAAAACCGCGGCCGTAGTTCCACGAGTTCGTCCAAAACGCTCAGCAATAGAGCTGAACACCAACGCCCCAATCAACTGCCCAACGTAGCTCGCAGCAATCAGTATTCCGATCTGGCCCGGGGTAATTCCCCAGAGACCTATTAGCACCGGTAACGCAAAAGCTAGGGACAACGCATCGAATGCATCGAAAAACGTTGCGGTCCCCATGACAATACGGGCCTTAGTATGCCACCGGGAAAAAGGTACATTTTCCATCCGCGCCATGAGCTGCGCACGCACCAGCGCATTGTCATTTCCAGACCCTCCCGTATCAGCTAATGCGGCTGGTCTCATGCAACCTCCAACGGAACATTCCACGCGTCGTAACCGTAAAGCCAACTCGTATCTTGATCCCCACCCTGCATCCAGGTGTTGGCGCTAGAAATCGCCTGAATTTTGGCGGTGCGCGGTTTTCGGTTGGCTTCGTAGAGCTGGAAAGCACTCACCAAATCCTCACCTTCCACAGCCTCAAGACAACGTGCTAGCACCGCAGCATCCTCGATAGCGGTGGCCGCACCCTGCGCCATGTAGGGGGTCATCGGGTGACATGAATCTCCTAACAAGACGACTCGTCCATCACTCCATCTCGGCAAAGGCTCACGCTCCAGGATGGCCCACTTATGGCAATCCGGGCAAGCCGCCAGCACAGCACGCACATCAGGATGAAACCCCTCGTAAGCACTACGAAGCTCTTTAACATCTCCTTTCGAGGACCATGACTCTGGCGTCAACCACTCTGCTGGCTCTGGCACACTGGTCACAAAATAAATCTCGCCGCGGTTTGCTGTAACGTAGTAGATAACGATGTGTCGATCTATACCCCACCACTTGGTGCGCGACGACCCAAGGTCCTTGCCGCGGAGCCGGTCAGTTGAGAACACGGCACGGTAGGCAATGCGTCCCTTATGGATCGGCTCATCCGGCCCGACCACTAGCTCACGAACCAGTGAATGCACACCATCCGCTCCCACCACAGCATCCACGGCTGCAGTCGTACCATCCTCAAAGGCTAGTGTGACGTTAGAGGCTCCTTCATCCAATCCAACTAACTTCTTGTTGAAATGGATGGTGTCCTGTGGGATCACAGAGGCTAGAGCATTAGTCAGGTCAGCGCGATGCATGCACAGATAGGGCGCACCGAAAAGGTCCTCGGGCATGGGCAACTCTTTCAGAACTTTCCCAGTGTTCCATGCTCTGTTCAGATGAGAGTGGGGTTCAAAGGAAGTTTTGCGTAATGGCTCCTCAACGCCGATTCGCCGAAGTACCTTCATGGAATTCGGCATCATTTGAATGCCCGCTCCGATGCGTTCGAAACGAGCAGCTTGCTCATAGATATCAACCCGCATGCCTATACCGCGTAGAGTTGCGGCCGCGGCGAGCCCACCCATACCGGCACCGACGATTGCAATCGAGCGCTGGCTCGAACTCATTATTTTTGTTCCTAGTCGAGAGGGCTTGGATTATACGGGCAACAAGCTCTCCTCTCCCCACTGCCAGCATTATCGGCGTAAAAAACACTGTCCGCCTAAACCATGTAAAGAGACCGCCCGTTATACTCCTAGCTCGCATAATAAATTAGGTTCTATTGTGAAATTAGGATTTCTCGGACTCGGCAAAATGGGTGCGCCCATGGCTTCGCGATTACTGGAAACTGGGTTCTCGCTCACAGTGTGGAACAGAACCATTGAGAAAGCGGAACCCCTTACAGAATCGGGGGCTAGTATTGCTGCTAATGCCGCCGAGGTATCAGCGACCGCGGAAATCGTACTATCTATACTTAGAGACGACGATGCGGCACGCGAAGTGTTCAATGGGCCTAGCGGACTCTTATCCGTTCCCGTTAAAGATAAGCTCTTTATAGAAATGGGTACGCTGCAACCTCAGACCGCAAAAGATCTCGCAGGCCTGTGCCAGAAATGCGGCGCCGGATTCATTGATGCGCCAGTCTCGGGAACCGTAGGCCCAGCAAAAGAAGGGCGATTGATGGCCTTGGTCGGCGGAAGCGAGACTGACTTTGAGCGCGCAAGGCCTGTACTTGATGCGCTCACTCGACGAATCGTTCACGTTGGTCCAGTCGGCCATGGATCCCTCATGAAGCTCGTGATTAATCTACCCTTGGCGGTCTATTGGCAGTCTCTTGCGGAGGCGAGTTCTATGGGTCATGCGGGTGGGCTGGATTTGAGTCTAATGCTGGACGTGATGAAGGACAGTGGCGCATCCTTGGCGGCCTTCCCTAAAAAAATACCGGAGATTTTAGGTCAATCGACAGCCGTGGCTTTCGATATCGATACACTGCACAAAGATGTAGAGTCAATATTAGAAACGGGTCGTGAATTAGGTGTTCCCATGGAGATGACTAACACCGTGCTATCGGCTTGTGAATCTGCCCAGAAAGCAGGTTTGGGTACAGCCGATGCGGTCACACTCGTGAGATTTATGATTGATTCACTTAACGAGTCGAATTAAAGGCGCCAATATCATTTTCGAGTGGCTCACCGAAAAACTTTTGAAGAGGTTAAAGAATGAAGTTAATTAAGCTTGCTTTTACTATAGCCATATCTAGTATCGTTAGTCATTCGTTACTGCTCGCGCAGGAATCTCCCGATCAAATTTTCCTAAATGGCAAAATCGCCACCGTCGATGATTTCTTTTCCATCAGTGAAGCGGTTGCGATCAAGGGCGAAAGAATATTAGCCGTTGGCACTAACGAAGAAATTGAGTCTCTCTCAGAACCCAGTACACCGAGGACGAATCTCGGCGGACGGACTGTCATCCCGGGACTTATTGACAATCACAATCACGTTGTCCGGGCCACAGAGTATTGGCCAAACGAAGCACGATTAGATGGCGTAACGAGCCGCTCGGAAGCGCTAGAAATTCTTAATGCAAAAGCGGAAACCCTGGCCTCAGGCAACTGGTTAATGTCACTGGGAGGCTGGAGCGAGGCTCAGTTCATTGATAGTCAAGCGGACTTTACACTGGCAGAACTTGATGCAGTAGCACCGGAACGACCTGCATTCATCCAGTCCGTCTATCATCACGCCTTCGGCAATACAGCCTGGTTCAACGCCATGGGCATCCCGTTAAATGCCTCCCAGGAAGAACAGTCCGCCGCCGTCGGTCTTGCAGCCCACGTGGTACGGGATGTGGGCGGCCAGGTAACCGGCCGACTGAATGGTGGTTTTCCTATGATAGAGCTTGCTCTGCAGAATTTTCCTCCCGTCTCGAGTGAGCAACAGATTGAAGCCATAAAGTCATCGTTCACACATCTCAATAGCATCGGTCTCACCACAGTCTACGATCCCGCTGGAGTCGGAATTAGGCGGGAGAGTTATACAAGACTCCGAGAAATCGCTCTGGACTCCGGGTTAACAGTACGTATCTACCACACTTTGGGTGGCAGCACGCCACGAACACCTCGAGACGCGAGGGACCTCATCGCAGAAATTGAGAGATCGAAACCTTTTCAAGGTAACGCATTTGTCGATCTAATCGCCGTTGGGGAAATTTATTACACGCCATTCCACTGGGATAACACTCTCCAACCAACCGCCCCGGAAAGTAATGACATCGCATGGGCGCGTCAAATATTAATTGCCTCCGCACAAGGCGGCTGGTCGGTGCAAACACATGCCACACAGCCCGAAACCATTGATTACCTCCTAAATCTCGTCGCTGAAGTAAACCAGATACATCCTGTACGACAACTACGCTGGTCCATCACTCACGCTGACAATATCAATGCTGAGCAGCTGGAACGTGCGAGGCACCTAGGTATGAATATCCAGCTTCGTAGCAATATGGTCATGGGTGGGCGCGCGCCCATCTTCGAAGAATTTGGTGATGCAGCGTACGATATGCCACCTCTCCGAATGGTACAGAACAGTGGTGTTTCCTACGGCCTTGGCACGGATGGTACAAAAGCTGCTCAAATTAACCCATTCGTCACTCTATGGTGGGCGGTCACCGGCAAAGCGTTGAACGGCGAGGTTATACAACACCAAACTTTAACAAGGGAAGAAGCCTTGATTGCAACCACGCGTGCTAATGCTCTGCTGATGTTTCAGGAACAAAACATAGGGGCGATCAAACCAGGTTTACTCGCTGACATGCTCGTCTTGGATAGGGATTATTTCACCGTGCCAGCAGATGAAATTAAAGATATTCGCCCGGTGGCAACCATCGTAGGTGGACGCATCGTTTATGGGAGCCTCTAGCGGACGTGGATGACCAAAAACACTCCCCTCAAAACCTCTCTTTGAGGCAAAAGTGTCAAAGGTCATAGCTACAACAACCTGCGAGCGATTCGATCCGAACCCGAAAGCTCCGGTACAGCAACTCCCAGCGCAATCATGCGATACACACATGCATATTTGTGGACCAGCATCCTATTATCCGTATTCCGAAAATCGTATCTATACGCCACCCGACGCCCTGCTATCCGATTATGTTCACCTTACAGAGACACTCGGACTTGAACGAGTCGTCTTTGTTCAGCCGAGCGTTTACGGCATCGATAACACCGTGATGCTCACCGCAATGAGCAACTGCCCGCTCACCAACAGAGGCATCGCCGTGCTGAGCGAGGACGTTACCGATGCCGAGATCGAATCATTGAATCAAGCACGGGTACGTGGTGTCCGATTTAATCTTGTGGATGTCATCGTGCCCGGTGCAGACCTGCCCCTGGATTCCATCAAAAGGTTTGCAAATAGAATCGCGCCCCTTGGCTGGCATGTGGAGTTATTGCTACACGTGGATGATTTTCCACATCTGGACGATGACCTGGGCGACTTGCCAGTTGACCTTGTTGTGGGACATCTGGGCTACTTTCGTCCAGGCAAAACTCCTGAAGACCCTGGGTTTCAGGCGCTAGTTCGCCTCATGAAAGCCAAACGCTGCTGGACGAAACTCACGGGACCTTATCGAGTGTCATCCGAGTCTTATCCTTATAACAGCGTGAAACCGTTCACAGATTTTCTGTTCTCGGAGGCCGCAGAGCAGTTGCTATGGGGCTCCGATTGGCCCCACGTCTGCATAAAGACATCCATGCCGAACGATGGTGATTTACTAGAACTTCTATGGGAATGGGCTCCAGAACCTGGGATCCGCCATAAAATACTCGTCGAGAATCCATCCCGACTCTACGGTTTCTAAAGCTATTGCCCGGAAAAGTTAGTAGGAGCATTTATGCCAGAGCACGTCTTTCGAGGAATACTCGTTCCAGTACTGACCCCATTCCGGCCGGACTTGTCTCCCGATGCTGATGCGTTCGTTACTCATTGCCGTTGGTTACTCAATAAAGGCGCGGACGGCCTCGCGGTTTTTGGAACAACTAGTGAGGCTAACTCGATTGGATTGGAAGAACGCATGGCACTATTGGAAAACCTGATTGACAGTGGCATTTCCCCCAGCGTTTTGATGCCTGGAACAGGCACGAGTGCACTAACGGACACAGTTCGGTTGACTGAGCATGCGGTGGAGCATGGATGTGCCGGTGTCTTGATGTTGCCACCGTTTTACTACAAAGCCATCGACGACGATGGCTTATTTGCAAGTTACGCCGAAGTCATACAACGGGTGGGCAGTGATGCATTGCAAATTTATCTCTATCACATTCCACCTATTTCGCAGATACACCTATCCCTCAAACTAATTGGGCGCTTGCTGAGTACTTACGAGGACACAATCGTAGGGTTAAAGGATAGCTCCGGTGACTGGAGTAACACCGAGACGATACTCAGAGAATACCCAACGCTTGCTACATTCTGCGGTTCGGAAGTATTTCTTTTGGAGACCCTGCAAAGGGGTGGTGCAGGGTCCATCACTGCGACAGCTAATGTAAACGTAGCGGCTATTCGAAAAACATTTGAGCGTTGGCAAGAAGGTGATGCGAATAAACTGCAAAAAGAAATTAACTCGGTGCGCAAAGCATTTGAAGAATACCCACTAATTCCAAGTTTGAAGGCAGTCACCGCCAAATTCTATGGTTCATCAGACTGGTGCAGAGTGCACCCTCCACTCCGTGACCTAGGCATAACTGACACCGAAGAACTTATAAAATCTTTGACAAATTTAGGATTTAAGATGTGAACTAAGCGCTCAAAGCAAATCTTTAGCTAGCAAGCTTTGCGAGGGTTACAGCTAAAACACGGGTGACAGTAGCAAGATCTGATGGTTCACAATTTTCCGCCTCATTGTGGCTAATTCCTTCCTCACAAGGAGAAAAAATCATGCCCGTGGGACAATGGTAGTGGAGTTGCCGAGCATCGTGCCCCGCCATAGATAGAATCGATTTGCTCTCTATCCCAAGTTCCTGAGCTGAGTCAGAGATACAAGCCCTGATTTCATCGGGAAATTCCAACGAATCAGACGTGGCAATCTCCATCACCTCGACAGAGCAGGGCCCACTATTTTCCTCACACAATCCGGATATGGCATTACCGAGTCGCTTTAGCGTCTGTCCATCAGGATGACGTATATCAATCGAGAACAGCACATTTGATGGCACCACAGACGGTACATTTGGCGATACCTGGAATAGGCCGGTGGTGAACTTTATCTGGTCCGTGTCAAAGGCTTGGCGCATTGCACCAATCATTTCAAGAGCTGAAAAAAGAGCGTCCTTTCTCTCAGACATGGGTAGTGTGCCAGCGTGACCCTCATCGCCAGTCACCCTAACGCGGAATCGGCGTGACCCCTGGATTCCTGTTACCACCCCAACCGACACACCAAGCTCTTCGAGAATTGGTCCCTGTTCGATATGAGCTTCAATGAAAGCAGTCATCGGAAACCCAAGAGAGCGTCTCTTTATGTTTGGAAACATGGCGAGAGTCTTCTCGAGCGCCTCAGCCGTTCTTATCCCGTTAACATCCTTGACCTCCAAAATCTGTTCCATCGGTCGCCGCCCGGTGAAAGCTTCCGAACCCATCATGCCGGGCGAAAAACGCGAGCCTTCCTCATTCATCCAGACAACAATTTCGATCGGCTTCGTGGGTACAACACCGGATTCTTGTATTGCTTGAACCGCTTCAAATCCAGCCACTACCCCGAACGCGCCATCAAACTTACCACCTGTTGGTTGGCTATCGATATGGGAGCCGGTGACGATCGGCGGGGCGTCTGTCTCTGCCCCCTCCAAGCAGAAAAAAAGATTACTGATGTCATCGGTATGGACCGAAAGACCAATCTCATCAGCCCAGGTAATTAGTAATCGACGCGCCTCTATTTCCTCGTCTGTTAGCGCCAGCCTGCAAACCCCGTCGTTTTCTGTACCGCCAATACGACCAAGTTTCATGAGTCGCCGCCAGAGACGGTCTTGATTAACACAAGCAGCTACGTTAGTTGTGGAATTTTCGGGAGACAGAGGGCTTACCTCGTTTTCATGATTTCCGAAGGCTTGGACCTAGGATCCCGCGGCAGCCAACGGTCCTCTTCAACCATAGCAAAAAACTCCGCGAGGCTGCGATTAAATGAATCAGGTTCTTCAAGATTTATTGTGTGACCAGTCTTCGGTAGTACGTGAAGACCACACGCCGGAATTGAGCGTTTCAAGAAAATCCCCGGTTTTAGACAATGGTCGTCTTCATCACCCACAACTACGAGAGTAGGGGTAGCTATCTTCCCAAGAAAATCTTCAAGATCATACAGGGATGGCCTTTCGGCCTGCACGCCTCGCATAGTGTCTGCGCTACCTTTCGCAGAATGCTCACCTAGCATTCTGCGAAATTCACTCCATCCGCTAGGATCCTTCAGCAGAAACGGTACTCTAGAAGCAGCCATTCCATAAGTATTCGAAAATGATTCACTCCCCTGACTCTCAAACTGGTCAGCAACTTCCAAGGATACCTCCTTGAAATAATCTTCGAATTCTTTCTCAGCACCGTATCCAGCACTTGCGACTACTAGTGAAAGAGCGCGGTCTGGGTAAGTCATTCCAAAATGCAACGCAGCGAACCCCCCCATCGAAAGACCAACGATGTGCGCGCGTGCGATTTTGAAATGGTCCATAACATCCCGGATATCATCAACGGCTCGAACCTGGGAGTATTGAGATACGTTTTCGGGTACGTCTGAGGGCGGATACCCCCGCGCATTGAAAGTTATACAGCGGTACCGACGAGAAAAATACCGCACCTGGGGCTCCCAACTGCGTTGATCCCCACCAAATTCGTGAATGAAAACAATCGGTGTGCCTTCAGATATGTCCTCAACATGTAGGCGCACTCCATCGTCAGTAACAGCGAAGTCAGTCATCACGCCTCATCATATAATTGACCGTCTCGAGGAAATTCCCCCATCGACAGTATAAATTACGCCCGATGTATATCCGGCGCGATAAGATGCGAGAAAGACCATGAGATCCGTGACTTCGTGTACATGCGCAGGTCGACTCAAAGGGTACCCCTCCAATAGCTCCGTATATCGACTTTCGTCACTCAACACATCCTTTGCGCGTTTCTTTAACATGCTATATATGCGATCTGTGTCGACCGGCCCTGGATTTACGCCAATAACCCTGATGTTGTCATCAAGGCTGTGCCCACCGAGCGCACGGGTAAAAGCCATCAAACCGGCGTTACCAGTAGTGCCGGCAACGTATCTCGGATCAAATATCTCGCCGCTGTTGCCAATATTGTTGATGATTACTCCAGAGCCGTTCTCTTTCATCTTCCCGTAATAAATTCGACAAAGATTAATGTAACCCATCACTTTGAGTTCCCACCCATCACGCCAAGCTTTCTCATCTATCTCCAGCAGAGTTCCACTAGGAATTACTCCAGCGTTATTGACTAAAATATCTACATGTCCGACCGCCTCGGAAAGACGCTCGCACGCACCAGGCTCTGTTAAATCTAGAGGATGCAGCGATACTTCGACGTCGTGATTTTTCTCAATGTCTTTTTTGACTCTTCCAAGTGCGACATCATTTCGAGCAGTCAAATGCAAATGCACCCCTTCCGCAGCGAAAGATTCCGCCACAACTTTTCCAATGCCCTGGGACGCCCCGGTAACAAGTGCAGTCTTTCCAACTAGATCTAAATCCATAAATATCGTCTCATTGCTTCAATTACGTAGTTAAAAAAGCTGCACATCTTCTGTCATTCCGCGAGCTTCATCTATTGATGCGGGCAAAAGCGCACAAAACTCCTCTACCCACTCGCGAGGAGTACTGGTTGAAACCTTTATAAATCTGCTACCGAAGGCTTCGGTATGATAAGCGCCTTGTCGAACCATGATGTTATGCCGACTAAGAATGGCGCAGACGGCCTCAGGCCTGACACCCGCTTCAACACATTCAATCACAAGAAAATTACCGTGCGATGGAGAAACGGGCACTCGCAAACCCGGAATCGACTCTACAGTCTTGAGAATCAATTCCTGATTTTCACGTGTCGTCGCTAGAACACCACTTAACCACTCTGGCTTCACCTTAAGTCCAGCGATGGCGCCACGCTGGGCGACGATGTTTGAACCCAAATTGTTTGGTGGCGCCACGGCGAGCTGCTCAATAACATCAGGCAGGGCTGTAACAGCCCCAACTCTGAGCCCCGCAAACCCGAGCCATTTCGAGAAACTCCACACCGTAATCGTACGTTCAGGGTAATAATCAGCGGCCAGGTGATGCTCGTAAGCAAAATCTCTGTAGGTGCAATCATGTATTAAATACGCCTCTGCTGAGCGAGCAATCTCCGCTATCGCCTCCATTTCATCCTTCGTACAGCAACTACCGAGAGGATTGTTGGGATCGACCAGATAGATAATCTTGGTTTTTTCGCTAGTCACACTGGCAAGGCGGTGTGGATTCAATCGGTATTCGTATTCGTCACCATAGATTGGGATCTGTACAACCTGAGCTCCAACTGAACGAACGAAAGCCATAGGCCACGCCCAAGTAGGATCAGTCGTTAAAAATACATCGCCCGGACCGCAAAATGTATGACAAATGTGGTAGAGACCTGCAATCGCACCATCTGTGATAAGCGCCGACATTTTCTCCAGCCCAAGGTCTTTGATGACCAGTTCACGCAACTCCTCGAGCCCAGCCGGCGGAGCATAACTGTGAAATTCTTCATCCTGAATACATTTGATCATGGCCTCCTTTACAGCGGGATGAGTCGAGATATGATTAGTATTCTGGCCGAGCCAACGCAAATCGGGCGTTTTTGCTAACCTGTCGAAGTGCTGATTGCGTTGCTCGAAATCTCTCATGTATGGTTTGCCCATGTTTTATCAGATATCTGCTATGCCTAACTGTCGCAATGTTTTATTGTTGCGTACCAACGGGTGCGTATCATATATTTTTTTGGGCCCATGAATTAGCTTTGTTGAGTTCAGCTTGTAAAACAAACATATTAACTACATCGGATGCCTCGAATTTTCTGTCATAAGTGAGTAACAACTTGGGAATAGAGAGAAACCAGCTTATGTCTTTTGCTGCAGGATTACGCAGTTCCGCAGCAATTATGGTCATAACAGTCGCCGCAGTCGCCGTGATGTTGAGTGCGTGCGACAGGCAAGCCGAGGAAACCTTCCCCAGCAATCCGATCACATTGGTAGTGAATTGGCCAGCTGGTGGAGGGATGGACCGCATAGGCCGAGTGATCGCTGAGTACGCAAGAAGGCGACTGGATGTTCCAATCGCCGTTATCAATGTTTCCGGTGCGGGAGGCGCCAGTGGGGTGCGGCACGTTGCTGACTCCGACCCTGATGGCTATACGGTTGGCATACTCGGCGCAAGTTTAGTAGCAAGTCAATACATCAACCCTAATGCGAATGCCATTGATGACATCGATTTGATCGCCCTTGTCGGCCCCGATCCGGCAGCATTAGAAGTACGCTCTGACTCTGGCATCAGTTCTCTAGCAGAGTATGTTCAAAGAGCGCAGTCGACTCCGCGCTCTATAAAAAACGGCAATGATGCGCCAGGCGGTGTTTCTCATATTGCCGCCACACTCTTGGAGCGTTCGGCAAACATTGAGTTAACGCTGGTCCCCTATCGCGGCTACGCCCCAACGGTAGCAGCGATCCTGTCAGGGGAAATTCAGTCTGCCACGTTGCCCGTTCATCAGTTAATTGAACAACATGAAGCCGGCGTAGTAAAAATTCTTGGAGTAATGTCCGAAGAGCGCCACTTTATGGCACCTGATGTTCCGACTTTCAAAGAGCAGGGAGTTGATCTCGTTGCAGGAGATTGGAGGGCACTTTTTCTTCCCAACGGCGTACCTGATGATCGTCGCGCTTTTCTTGAAACACTATTTCTCGAGACACTCAGCGATCCCGACTTCCAGGCAGCAGCAGAGCGACTTAGCTTTTTCATCACGCCAATGACATCGATCGACACAAAAATATTCGTCGAGGCTTTTGATCAGGAACTTTACCCGATTCTACTCGAGGCCGATCTGGTCAGGGCACGCCATAAATAAAGCGCAGATGTCTGACTCCTCCCGAAGACGCGATCCTCGGAACCAAATTGCTGCGGGCAGTTTTCTGGGGCTCTGGAGTGCGGTCGGATGGTGGTCAGCAACACGCACGACCTCTCTGTGGACAGTTGAATATGGGGCAGATCCTGGTCCAGTGCTGTTGCCAATATTAGTGTTGACGATTCTTTCCCTTGGAGCGCTTGCTCTCGTGGTGGAAGGTACCAGACAGATTTTAGTAGAGCCGCCAACACACAAGGGATACTGGTCCAATCTGCGACGCTACACGCTGACCCCTATTATCTTCATCGCGTCTCTACTGGCCTACGTTATAGCGATCGAATTTATCGGTTTCATCCCCTCAAGCGGTGTCTTTGCTTTCGTGTGGATAGCCTCGCTGGGCTTCAAAATTGGTGAGGGAACGCCTAAGGCTCTGTTCTTTATGGCGATAGCCGGAACGCTGGGCGGTGTCGGCCTAATCTACTTTGTTTTCATATACTTAATTGGGGTACCGCTGCGGTAACCTGACCCGAAAGATTGTCTTGTGATTTCAGAATTTATTTCAATTGCATCGACGGTACTGACTAATCCCTATCTCTTGGGTATGAGCGCCCTAGGTACGACGCTCGGAATAATGATGGGCTGTCTACCGGGAATAAGCTCGACGATGGCGCTAGCCATACTGCTGCCCGTCACTTACGCCATGAGTCCTATAGCTGCCATGGTATTTCTAATGGCTGTATTCTCGGCAAGTGTCTTTGGCGGGTCAATCTCAGCAATTCTAATCAATATACCCGGTACTCCAGGGGCCATTGTCACTCAACTTGAGGGCTACGCGATGACGTGCAGGGGTAAAGCTGGTGAAGCGCTGACCTATTCGTTGTTCTCCTCAACTATAGGCGGCATCATCGGCCTGATGATTTTGATGCTTGTGGCCCCGATCGTCGCAGGTGCCGCAATGCAGTTTCGTAGCCCCGAATTCGCCATGGCAACGATTTTTGGGCTGACCATGCTCGCATACTCGACGCCTGGTTCAACCTTTAGGGGCATATTGAGCGGCGCTGTTGGCCTGCTCTGTGGCATGGTTGGCTTCGACCTCGTGACCGATGTGTCCCGTTTTGACTTTGGAACCTCAGCGTTGCAGTCGGGAATTAACCTTGTGCCGCTGACCGTTGGTCTATTTGGTCTCGCGGAGGTACTGCGCGGGATTGAAAACAATACGACGCAAACTGCCCGTACTCCCTCTTTAAAAACATTAACGCCATCGTTCACTCGACTAAAACGCCTGTGGAAGACAATTCTGCGTGGCTCAGCGCTTGGCGCCATAGTTGGTGCAATACCAGCGGCAGGTTCGGCAATCGCTGTTGCGGTTTCTTACGCGCAAGAAAAAAAATTATCCAAACGAGAGGATGAATTTGGTACAGGTGTGCCAGAGGGGCTAGCTGGCCCCGAAGCAGCAAACAATGCTTGCGTCGGCGGTGCCCTTGTTCCGTTGATGACTCTCGGCATTCCTGGCGACACAATGACCGCGGTGCTTATGGGAGCACTACTGATTCATGGTCTTCGTCCTGGACCGCTGCTGTTCATAGAACGCCCAGACTTTGTAGCCACTGTATATGTCGCTCTGTTTCTCGCACTATTGCTTACGTTCGTTTTAGGATTTTTCTTAATACGATATTTCGTCAGGTTAATGCGCACACCAAGCCACATTCTGTTAATCATTATCGCCTTACTGTGTGTGGTAGGTGCTTTTGCTATTCGCAATAACATTGCCGACGTCTACATCATGATCACGTTCGGCGTTATCGGCTATGTCATGAACAAGCTTGAGATACCCGTTGCGCCTCTTGCCTTCGGCCTTATTCTGGGACCAATCCTAGAGGAAAACCTGCGTCGCTCACTGATAATTTCAGATGGGTCCTGGATGGTCTTCATAGAGCGGCCGATTGCCCTCACTATGTTGCTTTTATCACTCGGAGCACTTTTTTATCCACTTCTTCGTAAACCCGGTAAGTTACTGTCTATTAATCAGTGATAAAACAACTCTCACTGCTTAAACGTCCACGTGCCTGACTGAATTTTCTTTAATCTCCCAACTACTTGATCAAGCTTAGAATACCTGCACGTTTGGTAAGTCTAAAAGCACGAGTTCCTTGGCTATAAGGACAATTTTCTTTGCTCAAATTTGCTATGTACCGCATGCACAGAGTTCTATGCGCTCACTTAATGTTACTTCTGACAGGGGTTACTTCCTATCAGGGCGCACTGGCACAAAACAATCCCCTCACCAGTACAGAGTCAGGGGCCTGGATGGTACAGCTGGGGAGTTTTGGTGAGGAGCAAAACGCCCGACAACTCGCCGATCGTGTGGCAACGTTCGGTCTAACCGCTCATGTATTCCCCTCTACCTCCAACGGGCGCTCTATATTCAGAGTCAGAGTAGGCCCCACATCAAGCCGCCAGAGTGCTGCAGCTGTTGCAGCGTTTTTAAGTGCCAATGGATTCGAGCAACCCTGGATATTAAACGAACCGGGACAAGTCGTGGTGTATGTCGCTGAACCCTCACCGGCTCCGGCGAACATTCAAACTACAACTCCCAGTGAAACTACAACCCCGGTAGCGCCAGTAGAAAAAACACCTACACC
>Ga0315338_1000504_pt1 | contig 86357 bp, 76 predicted proteins | sample ASW8metaG_FD_204518 | JGI IMG/M metagenome (GOLD analysis project Ga0315338, IMG submission 204518) | Ammonia-oxidizing marine archaeal communities from Monterey Bay, California, United States - ASW #8 | ecosystem: Environmental > Aquatic > Marine > Coastal | place: USA: California | collected...
AAAACCACCGCTGAAAAAATTGTATCTCCCTCATTACATTTTTGAACAAGGAATTTTGAGAACCAAAATTTAATTCTTTCTGCTTCTAATCTTGAAATTAATTTGAGTTGTTCAACTGATTTCAAAAAAATCAAACTCAATGAATCCAATGAATAAATGGGTGCAGAATATTGTAAATGGTTAATAACCTGCCTTTGCATTACCAAATCAGTATAACGTCTTAAAGGTGATGTCGACTGTATGTATCCGTGCAATCCAAGTCCCCAATGATTGGAAATATTATGTGCACCCAAGACAGGTTCCAATTGCTTGAAAACTAAATAGTTTTTGTACGGACCATCAGTATATCTTTCAAATTCTTCAAAATTTTGCGGTTCAACTTGAGACCTATAAATTGCCGGTATAGCAAAATTGTGACAATATTGAGCCATAAAATGATTGTACAAAATCATAAATTCAGCCACTGACTCTCTAGATTTCAATGCCTTAGAAATTGTTACATCAATTCGATCATTTTCATCAAGTTTTATTTCCATCTCTCGACGTAATAAGTCCAATCCTCCATTTTCGATTCTTTTAAACTTTAATTTGCTCGCTATCAAATTGATAATTGAAATTTGCTTACTCCATTCCCCTCCCTTATCCTCCAGGCAAGAATCTGCCTCCTCATATGACATTGCAATCTTAGAATTGATCAGACTTCGCACAATTTTCCAATTCAAAACTTCACCTCCTTTTGAAAAATCAATCAAAAGTGTGAGCGCTGGCCTATCACAACCTGGATTAAGTCCCGCAAAACTTTCTATAAGAAATTCAGGAACCATCCAAACTATCTTTTCAGGAAAATATATTGTAGACATTCTTTTTTGAGCCTCTAAATCCATAAAACCCCCCAAGGATATTGCATCAGAAGCGTCAGCGATATGTATACCGATTTGAACTTGATCTGGGCATCCATCTTGGTCGGTTGAAATGGTTTTTACGGATATTGCATCATCCCTATCCATCGTATAAGCATTATCAATTGTTAAGACATCTAGACACCTTAAATCAACCCTTCCTGAATCACTCGTTAAGGAATGTCCATTCAGTAACTTGACTTCACCCATCACGTCCTCAGAAAATTCAATCCTCACATTTTCCCGCTCTAGTTCGATGGGATCATCCAGTTTGAATTCACCAATTTTAAGTAATAAATCAAAGGCATTACGGCGCAAGTCTCCAGGGAATTTATATTTCTGTAAAAATTCTCTAGCCGCAGAACCATTCAAATCATTATCTCCCCTAATCACGTAATCTCTGATATAAGCTAGAAGTCTTTTTTGGTAATCAGTCAAGTGAGAAAAGGGGCGTAACCCCTTTAAAATTTCTGAAAATTCCAATTCTTCTGTAACTAGTTTTCGTTCATCTCGAATTCTTTTTTCTAGTTGACTGACTTTCTCATCTTCACGCGGACAGTACCCATTCTCCAAGGAATCAAAATATATTGATTCTTTACTCTCAAGAACCATACTCAAAGCTGCGAATCTTTGAGGAGTCAGTTTATCATTCCAAATAATTGAAGTAAGTTTTTGTATTGTGAATGTTTCACCACTATTTTTTACATTCTGCCAAAGAGATTTAATATCAATCGCAGAAACAATTTCAGATGCTTCCTCACGGAATTTTAATATTTCAGAAAAATCATCTACAAAAATTCCTGTCCTAAACAGAATACGACTTGAGGGTAATTTAGCATGCTTATTTCTTCGCAGAAGTACTTTGACCACACGGAGATCTTCAGGGCCAGTCCTCATGACTATACTAGCCCCTCCACTCAGTTTTGCGACAACAATTTCTTTATCCTTGACCATGATTGTTCAATCCCAAAACCATAAGCTATCCCTGCAAATTTAATAATTCGCTTTTAATATTTTCTGGAAACTGCAATGTTCGAACAGGATAATTAATTGTAATCCCTTCCAAAATAAATCTGGCATGAATGGCTTTTATAATTTCAGAAGTTAACGCAAAACTACCTAAACGATCAGTGGCTTGCATGAAAACCCAGAATGAAATATTTGAATCATCAAAGCTGTCAAATCCGAATCTGGGATCTTGGTCTTTAATTGCCGATTCACTCTCATCTTGAACTCTCTTGCATTCTTCAAGGGTCACCCTCTCAACCTTTTCTAAATCAGAATCATAACTTACCCCACAAGTAACCCTAACGTTTAAAGCAGGAGAAGGACTATAATAATTTAAAATCACGCTATTAGAGATTGTAGAATTAGGAACAATTAAAAGATTATTTAAAATACTTCTAAGTTTCGTGCTTCGCCATCCAATTTCTATTACAAAACCGGCCGTTCCGTCCGCCAGCTCTATATAATCCCCTATCTTTAGCTGACTTTCAGTCATCACATATGTTCCGGCAAGAAAATTAGTTAGAGATGGTTGGACCGCCAAAGCAACTGCTAACCCAGCAATTCCAAGACCTGCCAAAAGAGGACTAATAGAAATCCCTATACTTTCAAGCAACACCAAAATCCCAATTGAGTAAATAACAACTGGGGCAAGTCTCATTAAAGGTCGAATAAGCTGATCGTCTAGAGTTGTCTCAGTTTTTTCTGCAATATTTTCTAAATACCACTTTAAAACAACTCCTATGACTCTAACCATCGAGTGTGAAATTAAAATAATGCTTAGCATTAATAAAAGAGTCTTTATAAGACCTGAAAAATCATAAACAACCTGAGCAAGTTGGCTCTCAAAATTTCCGACCATAGTCAAAGAGACCGACAATCCAATCAACAAAATCAAAATAAAGATGGACTTACGAACTGAATTCAATATCTCTGAAAGAACGCTCTGGGAATTCACAGAGGATAATCGAGCTGCAACATGTTTCAAAATCATAAAAACGATTAAGGCTACGAGAACCGAAACCAAGAAAAAAGATAGGAAAAATATTCCGCCAAGAATACTTGATTCTAGAAAATCATCTGGAAGAAAAGTCAAATTAAGATCCATCAGAGCTCCACTAAATTAATCGTTGATTCTAAACATTCTTAACATCAACAAAGACTACAATACCCTTCATAGGATATTTTGATTATTTCTCTAGGTCAAATATTAGCATCAGATTAATCTAAGTCAGTAGTAGGAAAAAACTGGGAATTCGTATTTACAGTAGAAAATTTTAGAATACTTGTCCAAATTACAAAAACTAATGCGTTCTTGACCACAAATGTATGCAAATCTATAATCTATTAGTGCATTAGTTGCACATTTAGAGGAAATAATGACCAGTTCAGACCTAAAAAATTTAACTGATAAAGCAATGGACTCACTGAAATCAGTCTCATCTACTGAAGAAGCGGAACTGTGGAGAGTCGCTTGGATTGGAAGAAACGGTAAGATTACTGATATTCTTCGCAGCATTGGGAAAATTCCAAAAGAGGAACGTCGATCAATTGGAATGTTAGCAAACAAAACCAAATCGTTACTTGAAGATTCTCTAAACTCTCAGTTGGAATCCATCAAATTGTCCCAACAAGCTATCAATCCTTCAAAACCCTCATTTGATGTAACTTTGCCAGGCAGAAATTTGCCTTCAGGAGGATTGCATCCAGTCACTCAAATGGTCAGAACAATTTCAAAAATTTTCAAAAACATGGGCTTTGAAATTGCTGAGGGACCTGAGATTGAATTAGACAAATATAATTTCGAGATGCTCAACATACCACAAGGACACCCTGCACGTGACATGTGGAATACCCTATGGATTGATTATGTTAATCAAGATGGTAATTACCCTATGCTTTTACGGACTCATACATCTCCGATGCAAGCAAGGTATATGGAGTACTCCCAACCGCCAATAAGAGTTTTAGTCCCAGGAAAATGTTATAGATATGAAGCAACCGATGCTACACACGAATGGCATTTTCAACAAATCGAAGGGCTTGTAGTGGATAAAGGGATAACTTTTGCACACCTCAAAGGCACTCTTTATGAATTTGCTAGACTAGTCTTCGGAGAAAACCGTCAAATCAGATTTAGGTGCGATTATTTCCCTTTCGTTGAACCTGGAGTAGACATGTCCATTGATTGTTTTATTTGCGATGGCCAAGGGTGCAGGATATGTTCCGATACCGGATGGATCGAAATTATGGGGGCTGGAATGGTCCACCCAAACGTTCTAGAAGGTGTTGGATATGACTCCAATATTTACAATGGTTTCGCATTCGGAATGGGACCAGAACGAATTGCGATGTTGAAATATGGCATCGATGATATACGGCATTTTTACTCAAACGATCTAAGGTTTTTGAAGCAATTTAGCAACAAATATTCTTAAACGAGACAATCATGAAACTCCCAATCTCTTGGATTAAAAAATATATCGATCTCACGTTGACACCTGATGAACTAGCTCATCAGTTAACGATGGTGGGAATAGAAGTTGCTGGAATTAATGAAATTGGTGCAAACTGGGATGAAGAGACCTTAACCGTAGGACTAATTAAATCCATAGAACCTCATCCCAATGCTGACAGATTAAATTTGGTTTTAGTTTCATTGTCAGGAACTGAAACCCAAAAGGTAGTATGTGGTGCCCCAAACGTAGAAGTCGGTCAAAAAATAATTTTTGCAAAAGAGGGAGCTAGGTTATTCAATGCCAGGAACCAAAAAGTTGAGCCTCTAAAAGCAGCTAAAATCCGTGGTGTAGAATCTAGCGGGATGGTGTGTTCTGAACTAGAACTGCAACTAAGTAACGAACATGAAGGCATTTTAGTACTACCCGAATCTACACCTGTAGGAGTATCCGCTAAGGAAATTTTGGCTGACACAATACTGGACATAGAAATCACTCCAAATAGACCTGATTGCTTATCCGTATTGGGAATCGTACACGAAATTGCCGCAATCACTAAAACTACATTCAACAAGCCCGAATTAGGTTATCCATCTGACGGCCTACCAATTACCCAGCTAGCATCTGTCATAATAGAAAACCCAGAATTTTGCAACAGATACACTGGCAATGTAATCAATAATGTCAAAATTGATGAATCCCCAAAGTGGATTCAAGATGCACTAAGCAAATCTGGCCAGCGCCCCATCAACAATATTGTGGATATAACTAACTTCGTAATGTTGGAATATGGCCAACCTCTACATGCTTTCGACATGGACAAAATTTCTGGAGACAATATTTTTGTTCGAACAGCTAAAACTGATGAAACTATCACAACTCTCGATGGAGAAACTCGAAAATTAAATTCTCAAATGCTAACCATATCTGATGAATCTGGACCTATTGGACTTGCGGGAATTATTGGAGGAACACGGGCAGAAATTGACTCCACTACAAAAAATATCTTTTTAGAATCTGCCAACTTCGATGCGGGCAATATAAGAACAACCCGTACTCATTTGAAAATTAGTACTGAAGCATCCTACAGATTCGAACGAAACATCCGAGCCGAAATTACCTCATTTGCATTGAAAAAGGCAACACAAATGATTTTAGAAATTTGCGGTGGCGTTTCTGCTAAAGGGATTATTGATCAAAACTATTCTAAGAAATCCATTTCTCCAATTAGTATTAATAGAAACAAGATCAAAAATCTTATTGGCAAAGAATATTCTAGTGATTCAATTACTTCTGTCTTGAATTCATTGGGATTCGAAAAGTCAGACCCTCCTACTGGCCTTCTAAACACTTTGGAAACTATCGAGGCAAAATCTATTCCTGAACGGGAAGAAACGATTTGGTTTACTCCTCCTTATTGGAGATCTGACATTTCAATCGAAGAAGATTTAATAGAAGAAATAGTGCGAATTTCAGGTTATGAAGAAGTTCCCACTGAGATGCTTTCTTCTCAAATACCTCATCAACATCAAAACGTCAAATACGATGTGAGAGAAGATCTCAAAGATCTGTTAGTATCTGCTGGAATGCAAGAGATTATTTCCTACCCATTGATTAGCCAGTCTGCAATAGAAAAATTAGGTGGAGTTACCAAGGAAAATCCTCTGAAAGTGGCAAACCAAATGAGCTCAGAATTTGTATTTGCTAGACCCACATTACGCGCTAGCATATTGCAAACACTCTCATATAATCAGCAATCATCTGGAGAACAAAGTTTAAAATTATTTGAAGTTGGTAGAGTATTTCTGCCAACCGAAACCTTAGCTTCTGAAACACCATTGCCTAACGAGATTGAAATGGTTGCAGGTATTTTATCTGGTACGAGAAATGAAATTTCTTGGATTCAATCTCCAAAAACCTTAGATTTTTTTGACGGGAAAGGCATTTTGGAAAATGTATTCTCGAATTTGGGGATTCAACCTACTTATCACTTAATTAATACTAGTGATCATAAAATTGAATCAGAGCCATTAAATACAGCACGAAATATTCTCGATATTTCTTCTTCAGCATACATCATGGCTGAATCCAATATATTGGGTGTATTAGGAGAAATTGACCAACATACTTTGGAGTCATTTGATTTAGATAAAAGTTCTGGTGCAATATTTTTTGAACTTGATCTGAATTCAATAGTTTCATGTATCTCAAATTCCAAAAACAACTACGTTCCAATAAGTAAATTCCCTGAAGCTTACAGAGATATTGCCATAGTAGTAAATGAAGATATTTTGTCTTCAACCATTCAAAATATAATTCACAATCATAAACTTGTAATCAATTCAGTTCCATTTGATCTCTATTCTGGTAAAGGAGTGGAACTTGGTAGAAAATCAATCGCTTTCCGAGTCACTTTCCAGTCTCCACAAAACACTTTGACTTCCAAACAAGTTGACAAAGCCATGAAAACAATACTAAAACAATTGCACCAAGAATTAGCTGCAGAATTAAGAGAAATATAACATCATTTTTAGTTAGTTATGGTGGTGTATAATTAACTAAACTATTTCGAGGCAATTTCACCATTCACGCTCACAAACATCTTTTAAACGAAACCATGCTAAGCGTTGAAGAAGCTTTGGATAGAATCCTGGCTCGTTTCGATGTGTTAAGCAGTGAAACCGTTGGTATCCTAGACTCACTGGGACAGGTTTTGTCTGAAGACATTTTCTCTTCAATTAATGTCCCTCCTGTAGATAATTCCGCAATGGATGGCTATGCTCTAAAATCAAAAGATACCGCAGGATCTTCAAAACAAAACCCCGTGGTACTAAAAGTTTGTGGATCTGTAAGTGCAGGAGAATCTTTTACAAATTCGATTGCTTCTGGACAAGCGGTGCGTATTATGACGGGAGCACCCATACCTGATGGGGCAAATGCAGTAATACCTTTTGAAGAAACTGATGAAGAGTCTAGACTACAATCAAACTCTTTCACCGATGAAATTGGAGTGTTTACACAAGTTGAAGCTGGATCAGACGTTAGACCTGCGGGACAAGACATTAAAAATGGTCAACTTGTCCTAAAATCCGGGAAAGAACTCCGGCCAGCTGAAATAGGAGTTCTCGCAAGTTTGGGATTGTCTGAAATTTCAGTAACAAGAAAACCGAAAGTAGCTATCCTATCCACTGGGAATGAATTGATTAAACCAGGTTCGGAAATTACTCCAAACAAGATTTACGATAGCAATTCATATTCTGTCTCTTCGGCAGCTTTGAAATGCGGAGCAATTACCAAAATTTTAGAAATAGGCAAAGATAATTTCGATTCACTAACTTCCATCCTAGACTCAATAGATGACTTTGACTTTTTAATCACTTCTGCAGGAGTTTCAAAGGGAGACTACGATATAGTTAAAGATGTCTTGAAAAATCACGGGCAAATAGACTTTTGGTCCGTAAGAATGAGACCTGCGAAACCTCTCGCGTTCGGAACATTTGTAACTCAAAAAGGGAAATCAATCCCTCACCTAGGTCTCCCAGGGAATCCTGTAAGCGCACTTGTAGCATTCGAACAATTTGGACGCCCCTCAATTCGCAAGATGATGGGCAAGAGTTTTAAACTCAGACCAAGCATACGTGCAGTTCTGGAAGATCCAATATACAATGGTGATGGTAGAAGAGTCTTTGCAAGAGTAATCGTGACAAAGAAGGATCAACATTACAAAGCCAAACTGACTGGTCACCAAAATTCAAATCTTTTAACAAGCATGGCTTATGCAAATGGACTAGCCATATGTCCCGAAAATGAAAAAATCAAAAAGGCTGGCGAAACCGTAGAAGTACAAATGATTGATTGGCCGGAGGAAACAACTTTATGACCAATAACAAAGAACAAACAAAAGCCGCACGCTATCAGGTATCTACCTCATTAGCAAATGAACAAAACAGATCTCTTCCAACTCTTTTAACTAGTAGGCTAGACTACGTTACACAGGGAGGGGTAGATCAAAACCCATCCGCCGATTCTGATATTGCACCTATTTTAGATTTACTGGCAAATGTTTCAAGCACTAAAGATGACTATCTCCTGCCAGATACTCCTTTGAAAGAAGCAATATTTAGAGTTATTCTTGCAAATAAGAACAAACCTATGTCAGCTAATGAAATCAGTGAACAATTATCTAATAGGTGGTCCGAATCCACAAACTCCAGAAACATATCTGCAAATGTAATTGAAAAACTACTTACCAATAGTCAAACATATTGCATTAGCGCAACCAATTAGACACGTAGGGGTACCAGCAACCAGGTTAGAAAATTTCTTCGTCTGTTCTAGATTTTCTGCGCTTCTTGATTACTTCAGGCTCGACTGGGGCAAATTCAGAAACAGATAACCCAACTTGTTTTTTTGCGGAATTTTTCTTAGCTTTTTTGGATTCCCGCCTGGGAACTGATCCTTTAGGCATGAATCACCTCTCTAAAAATGATCGATTTAATAATTAGATTCTAAAACACACCAAAAAAATCTGCAATCTTGTATCACATATTGGAATTTTCATAAAATTCCATTGTGATACTATTCTGAAATGAATAACCAGAACCTAATTAAAATTGAAGAAATTGAACATGTCGGGATTGTGTCTTTTATTCAATTGCTTAACAATAATCGGGATATTTCGAATTTGGTTTCAAAATTTCAAGATGATTTAAATGAACTGGAATTCCGTAGTAATATTAGAGTAATCATTTTTACTGGTTTCGAAAATATCTTTTCATATCCAGACCCCTTAGTAACCCTTGATTCTAGTATAGACATTTCGAATTTAAGAATGTCTGAATCCATTGCTTCAATAAAGCTCCCCTCATTGGCACTTCTAAATGGAAATATTTTTGACCATGCACTTGAGTTGGCCCTAGCTACAGATATCCGGATATCTTCAAACATATCTCAATTCAGAATGGGACAACTATTGTCTGGCAATATCCCTTGGGATGGTGGAACACAACGATTACCAAAAATTGTTGGGAAGGGCAGAGCTCTTGAGATGACCCTAACATGTAGAGAAATCAATGCAGAAGAAGCTTTATCTACCGGACTAGTAAGTAGAATAATGACTGACTCCAAATTGTATGATGAGTCAATCAATCTTGCTAAGCGAATAGCACTTTCTTCACCAATTGCTGTGAAATTTTTAAAAGAATCAATTATGTCTGGTTTAGAATTACACATCAAAGATGGCTTAAAACTGGAAGCTGATCTGAATTTCCTACTACAAAATTCATTTGATCGTGCCGAGGGACTTAGAAGCTTCCTATCCTCAGAAAAACCTGAATTTAGGGGTGAATAATGCCCTCCTCAGATTTTCAAACAGTCTTATACACAAAGAACCAAGGCGTTGCAAAAATCACATTGAATAGACCAAAAGTGGTTAATGCGTACAATGTACAGATGCGCGACGAACTTTTTCAAATCCTTGAATCGATCAAAGATGATGATGAGATTTTGGCTGTAATACTGTCTGGTAATGGAGCAAAAGGCTTTTGCTCAGGCGCTGATTTAACTGAATTTCAAAGCAATCCATCATCAATCGTTTCTAGAGAAGCCAGATGGCAACGTGATATTTGGGGGCTTTGGATGAGTATTCCTAAACCCTTTGTAGTGGCTTTACATGGATTTGTCATAGGATCCGGTTTGGAAATGAGTTACTTATGTGATTTGAGATTAGCTAGTAAAGGAACTACTTTCTCCATGCCGGAAACGCGATTGGGTATGATACCTGCTGCCGGAGGTACCCAGACCATTCCCAGAGAAACGAACCTTAGCTATTCTATGGATTTCTTGATTTCAGGTGAATCGTTTTCAGAAAACGAGGCTCTAAAATTAGGTGTAATTCATCAGATCTACGAAAAATCAAATCTGTTACCTGCGGCAGAAAAATTTGCACAGTTTTTCGCGTCACTGAACCCAGAAGCGATCCGATTTGTGAAATCAAATATGAGAGATAGCTTTGAAAAGTCTCCCTCTGAATCTTTAGAATTAGAAAATCTGTCGGTAAGAAAGTTCTTTTTACAAAATCGCAAAGCATAAAAAATACAGGAATGAAACTAAATGAATACTTGTGAATTGTTGGAAATCTCAAGCTCAATAGTCCCAGATCGAACCGCTGTAATCTTTGAAAAACAAAGATTCTCTTACAATGAAATCACACAACGTTCAAACCTTTTAGCAAATGCACTTTCGGAAATCGGAATACAAAAAGGTGATCGGATTGCCCTAATTGATGTCAATTCTCATCAACATATTGAAACATATTTTGCATCCACGCAATTAGATGCAATATTTGTACCTATTAATTACCGTTTAAAAGAATCAGAACTATTAAAAATCTTGGAAACCGCAAATCCAAAAATTCTTCTATTCGGGTCTCGATATGCCAAATTAATTCATAGCTGCATAGACAAAGTTCAATCTATCAGGCATTACGTCTCTTTGGGGGTCACATCAGATCATTTTCTTGATTACGAGACTCTCATTGCTAATAGTAACTCAAAAACCTTTTCCCCTACACATGAACATTCGGATGTCACAATGATAATGTTTACATCTGGAACGACAGGAAACCCAAAAGGCGTAATGCTTTCGCATGATAGTTTCACTTCCTATACTCTAAATAATGTTTCTCCAGCCGATCCTGATGTAAATGAAAGGAATTTACTCACAGTTCCTATGTACCATATTGCCGGAGTACAGGCTATGATAGCGGCAATTTATGCAGGTAGAACTTTAATCATTCAAAAGCAATTTGAGCCAAACGGGTGGTTAAAGCTAGTCCAGGATGAATTAGTTGATCGTGCAATGATGGTACCCACAATGCTTAAAACAATAATAGAGCATCCAAACTTTGGAAATTATGACCTTAGCAGTCTGGAAGTCATTACTTATGGCGCAGCACCAATGCCCACAAACGTCATCCTAGAGGCTATAAAAAAATTTCCTCGTGTTAAATTCATCAATGCATTTGGTCAAACTGAGTCAGGTGCAACAATTACAGCTTTGATGCCAACCGATCATATCATCAAGGGGACTGAATCAGAAAAAAACTTGAAAATCCGACGACTTTCGTCCATAGGAAAACCTCTTGACGACATTGAAATTAGAATAGTTGATGAAGATGGTAATGAAGTTAATTCAGGAACAATAGGAGAAATCGTAGCCCAAGGGTCACGAATCATGAAAGGATATTGGAATCAAGACAAAGAGACATCAAGTACCATTAAAAACAATTGGTTGCATACAGGAGATCTGGGATATATTGACAATGACGGTTACATTTTCTTGGTAGGTCGATCAAAAGATGTAATTAAAAGAGGAGGCGAATTGATTTCCCCCGCTGAAATTGAAGACCTGCTACTTGATCATACATCAGTGCTTGATTGCGCGGTAATAGGAGTCCCAGATGAGCAGTGGGGTGAAAAAATTCTAGCCATTATTGTCACAGATGATTCAAATACTTTGAGCGAAGAAATTATCATAGAATTTTGCCGGGATAATCTTGCTAGTTATAAAAAACCTGAGTCGGTAATATTTATAGACAAACTCCCCAGAAATCCACTAGGCAAAATCAACAAACAATATCTAAGAGAGTCATATGGAAATCGTTAGGGTTCGATTTTCTTGAATCCTGTGTAAGGCCATAAAACTTCCGGAATACTTACCGAGCCATCCTCATGCTGGAAGTTTTCCAAAATAGCAATAATAACTCGAGGTAATGCCATGCCGGAACCATTGAGGGTATGAACAAATTTTGCTTTGCCATCAGATTCGTGCCGATACCTGATAGATGCACGACGAGCTTGAAAATCGACACAATTTGAACAAGTACTGACTTCCAGCCACTCCTGGCTTCCAGCAGCCCAAACTTCTATATCAAAACTTTTTGAAGACTGAAAACCCAAATCTCCGGTACACAATTGAATTGTTCGAAATGGCAAATTCAACAAATCACACAACTTTTTTACCTGATCTAACAGATCTTGTAACGCATCGGACGATGCTTCAGGTTCTACAAATTTATACAATTCAACTTTTTCAAACTGATGAACTCTCTTCATTCCTCTAGTATCTCTACCTGCGGCTGCCCGTTCGCGTCTGAAAGAGGGTGTGTGTGCAACATAAGAAATCGGCAAAGAGCCGACTGGCAAAATTTCGTTCCTATGCATATTGGTTATTGCCATTTCAGCAGTCGGAACCAACCACATATCATCTTCCAAATCATGGTACATCGTGTCAGCAAATTTTGGGAGATTGCCATTTGCAAGAGCTGAATCATTGGTTAACAAATAAGGAACATACAATTCCTTAAAAGAATTTTCCCCGGTATGAAAATCCAAAAACCAATTGATCAATGCTCTCTGCAATCTTGCACCTTTCCCGGTTAAAACAAAAAACCTAGAACCTGCGATTTTAGCGCCTCTCTCAAAATCTATAATCCTAAGCCTTTCAGCAAGATCCCAATGTGGAAGGGGGTTAAAATCGAAATTAGGAATGACTCCTTTAGTTTCGATTACCACATTACTTTCCTCAGTTTTTCCAGAGGGGACATCTTCTGCAGGGAGATTTGGAATTTGCAGAAGCATTGTCCTGATCTCTTGATCTAATGTTGTTCGCTCAGTGTCTAAGTCGCTAATTTTCTTTCCAACGGATCTCATTTGATCAATCAATTGAACTGGCTTATCTCCAGATTTTCCAATCTCTTTACTCACTTCGTTTCGAGTCGCACGTAAAGATTCAACTTCAACTATCAAGCGGCGCAACCGTTGATCCTTTTCCAAAATACTCCGGATATCTAGATCTTCTCCTCTCGAATTCAAAGCTTGCATTACTGAGTCAGGGTCTTTGCGAATTTTTTCGATATCAATCACAGAATCACCTTTTAAGAAAACTAAATGATTTACTATACAATGCTTTCAACCATGAGTAGTACATAAACTAATGCCAAGTATAACAACGAATATAAATATAGAGTTTTTGCTCCATCAATATCCACTTTACGAAGCAATCTCCAAGCGAAAAAAATAAACCCTCCACTAAGTCCTAAACTGCCTATCAAATAAATCCATCCAAGCAACTCCGGCATAAATAAATAAGACAATATCCAAAAAGCTGTAGTGATAAAAAACATCAGAATTGTATAGAAAAATATTGATCGTTTAGTCTTTGTCACTCCTACTACTACAGGCAACATGGGAATATTTACTTTTTCATAGTCATCTTTAATCAACAATGCAAGTGCCCAAAAATGCGGTGGCGTCCAAAAGAAAACTATGGCAAACAAAAATAGCGCGGGCCAAGTTAATTCTCCAGTCACCGCGACCCATCCAACTACAGGAGGAATTGATCCAGCAGCTCCACCGATAACAATATTTTGTGTACTAGATCGTTTTAGAAAAATCGTGTAGACAAACACATAAAATAATGTTGCAGATAACGTTAACATTGCAGCAAGAATATTTACACCCAGCACTAACCATACAAAAGCAACTAAATTAAGGAATACTCCAAAAATCCATGCATGAGAGGGTTTTATTCTCCCAGAAATAATAGGCCTCTTCTGAGTACGAATCATTTGCGCATCTATATCTCGATCTAAGTATTGATTGATGGCATTTGCTCCAGCCGACGCAAATGTCCCACCTAAAAGAACGTGAATAACAATTAAAATATTTGGGAATCCATTCTGTCCCAAAAACATTCCACCCAAAGCTGTTAAAAGGAGTAGTAAAATTATCTTTGGTTTAGACAGAGCAACATATTGCCTCAAAATCCCGTCTGACCCAAAAAGTAAATGAAATCTTTCCATAAAATTTCCCGTCATATATAGTTGAGAGGTTTAAACAAAACACAAATGCAAAAGTATAAATGTTTAATCCCAGTGTAATTGAAAATCGTTTTTATTCACATCTTTTTTGAATGAATCCAATCTCAGGATATCCTCTTGAACTAGGAGGAGGAAAATCCGCATCGGAATACCACAAAACACCATTTAAAATACTTAGACCATGAGGATCGGGCCCATTCGGAGGCAAAACAATCTCTTCCATGACAACTCCTGAATTTTTGTGAAATTTCACAACTTTCTTCGCTCCCCTGTCAGAACACCAAATACCTTCGCCATCCTTAGCAAGACCGTGTAGAACATCTAGTTTGCAGGGAATTTGGTGTAATATGTCATGATTTGATCCATCAATTAGGATTAGTGTTTTCAGTGAGGTGGCCGTAATCCATAAATTTCCTTCATCCCATTCAATTCCATGAATTCCAGAACCTTCAGGTACTGGAATAGCATCTAAAGATTCACCAGTATTTAAATCAATTTTAATCACTTTGGGAAAGTGATCATCATGATCCCTGAAAGGTCTAGCTCTGGTTTGCCCATTTGAAGCTGTCCAAAGATACCCACCGCCAATAGTGATTCCAGAACCATTTTCAGTTTTTGTATTTATTACTCTCGAAATTTTCCCTTTGTGATTAAATACAAAAACATCATCAGTGAATTGATCCATTACAAATAGTTCATCTTTGTGCCACTGCAATCCATTAGGCATTCTCACAATTGTTTGAAAGGGAACTTTTAAGTCAATTTTATCCATAGGGGTTTCACCTCGACCATCTAGATCTAAATAACAAAATATCTAATAAGCAAAATTCTAAAAACTATTTTGGTTTATTTCATAATATACTTGGGTAATAATATCGCATAAAAATGGAATTTGTGCTGGTGATCTTGATGAAAAATTTGGCAAATAACTCTTATGATGAAATTTCTATATTAAAACATCTGATGGAAATACCCTCGACCTCCTTCTATGAGGCATCAGTTTCAAATTATATCCAAAGTTTCTTAGACTCTTTAGGATTGAAATTTCAATGTGACCAATTTGGAAATATCATTTGTAGATATACTAATGGAAACATCAAAAACACTTCTCCAATTGCCCTGATAGCACATATGGATCATCCAGGCATTGAACTTATAGAACGATTAAATGGACACCCTGATAGATTTCTAGGCATTGCTTTAGGAGGTGTTCCTTTTGCGATCTTTAATCAACCATTTCCTGTACTAATCATCAACAATCGCGGAGAGAGAATTCCAGCAATATCAAGCCCTTTAAAAGACTCACAAACTTCTAGAAATGACGGAAAATCCAATCTACTAATTCAAACTGAAGGATCAAATAATTTTACGCCACCTGTACAGGTAATTTTTGATGTTCCCGAATTTCATTCCACCGATGAAATTATTCTTGGACGAGCACTAGACGATTTGGCAGGTTGTAGTGCAATTTTATCAACAATGAAATACTTAGTATCTAATCAAAAAAATGCTGATGTTTTCGCAGTCTTTACCCGCGCAGAAGAAATAGGTTTGATTGGGGCAAGGCTACTAGCAAAAAACAAAACAATCCCTATAGATTCCGTGATCATCTCTATAGAAGCAAGCCCTGTAATACCAGGAGTATCTCAAGGTGATGGACCAATTATTCGCACAGGAGATGCGTTAACCACTTTTGATTCAACCGCTGAAATAATACTTTCCGAAGCAGCGAAAAACTTACAGAAGGAAGATAAATCCTTTGTCTTTCAAAGACATCTAATGAGCGGAGGAGGATGTGAAGCAACAGCATTCGCTCAAGAAGGCTATAAAGTCACAGGTATTGCGTTACCCCTAGCAAACTGGCACAACGCAACATCCGACCTAAGAGATTCAAAAGGTGATATAGGAGCTGAGCAAATCTCAAAATTTGACTACCTAAATGCAATTAAACTAATCAAACGGGCTTCGACAATTCAAAATCACGAGAAAATTGAAATCAATTCAAAACTCCCAGATGTATCCCCTCAAATAATTAAACGATTGGCAAATCAGTAGATACAAACTCTAGAATTTAGATATCCAATTCTAATATAATTGATTTACTTAAATAGTCTTAAATTTCCCAAATACTGAAACTTTCCCTCATTTTACTGAGAATAGGAATTCATCTATGTTCAAACCTGTAACTCCAAAGATAGATTTCTTAAATATGGAACAAGAAATCTTTGAATGGTGGAATCAAAACCAAATAATGCAAAAGTACCTTAATAGGAATACAGGCGCAGCTAAAACCTTTTCATTCATCGATGGTCCTATCACTGCTAATAACCCAATGGGTGCACATCATGCTTGGGGACGTAGTTACAAAGATTTGTTCCAAAGATTCAAAGCTATGCAGGGCTTCGATCAACGGTTTCAAAATGGATTTGATGGGCAAGGATTATGGATAGAAGTTGAAGTAGAAAAAGAACTTGGATTAGGTTCTAAAAGAGAAATCGAAGCATTTGGGATAGACAAATTTGTAAATCTTTGTAAGGAACGAGTCCGAAAGTTCTCAGAAATTATTACCAATCAATCAATTCGATTGGGATATTGGATGCATTGGGATAATTCATATCACACAATGTCTGATGAAAATAATTACACCATTTGGAGATTTCTTAAAGAATGTCACAAACGTGGTTGGATTTACGAAGGTAATGATGTGATGCCTTGGTGTCCAAGGTGCGGTACTGGATTGTCACAACATGAGATTGTCACTGAAGGTTATAAAGAAATTCAACATCCCGGGCTATATATTAAATTCCCACTTATCGGACAAACTTCGGAATTTCTTCTAGTGTGGACAACAACTCCCTGGACCCTTCCTTCAAATGTTGCTGCAGCAGTAAATCCGAAAAAAATCTACGCAAAGGTCTCACAGAACGATCAAATATTTTATGTAGCCAAGGACCTGATCGAATCAACAGTCGCTAAAGAAGGAAAATTCGAAATCCTTGATGAAATCTTTGGGAAATCATTAGTTGGGAAATCATATCAGGCACCGTTTGAAGAATTAAATGTTCAAAATGGAATTAAACATCAAATCATCGAATGGGATGAAGTGAGTGAAACAGAAGGAACTGGTATTGTTCATATCGCTCCAGGAGCTGGTAAAGATGACCTTGCGCTAGCAAGAAAACTTGGACTCCCAATAATCCCATCTATAGACGAATCAGGAAATTTTCTTGAAGGATTTGGTGATTTCACCGCTCAAAATGTCTACGATGTAAATAGGTCAATTTACCAAAGTTTAAGAGAAAAAAATATCTTTTATCGATTGGATAGTTATTTACATCGATATCCTGTTTGTTGGCGCTGTGACTCGGAACTAGTGTTTCGAATTGTGGACGAATGGTTCATCTCAATGGATGAGCTAAGGCATATGATTGCTAAAATTACCAAAAAGATCAACTGGGTTCCATCTTTTGGAATGGACCGCGAACTTGATTGGCTACGAAACATGGATGATTGGATGATTTCTAAAAAAAGGTATTATGGCTTGGCTTTGCCAATATATAAATGTTCATGCGGTCATACTGAAATCATTGGAAGTAAAAACGAACTCCATGAAAAAGCGATAATCGGATGGGACACCTTCTCCAAACATAGCCCTCACAGGCCTTGGATCGATAATGTCAAAATTGAATGTAAAGAATGTGGCAACCCAATCTCCCGAATTAAGGACGTAGGGAATGCGTGGTTGGACGCGGGAATTGTCCCTTTTTCCACACTAAATTACACTGACAATCCTGATTATTGGAGAAAATGGTTTCCCGCGGATTGGATTTCAGAAAGCTTCCCTGGTCAATTTCGAAATTGGTTTTATTCATTGTTAACCATGAGTACAGTTCTCGAAAATACCGAGCCCTTTAAATCCGTATTTAGTTACGCTCTGATGCGGGATGAAAAGGGTGAAGAAATGCATAAAAGTAAAGGTAATGCAATTTGGTTCGAAGATGCGGCTGACAAGATGGGTGTTGATTGTATGCGATGGTTATATATGAAACACAATCCGGCGGCAAATTTAAACTTTGGATATCACAATGCTGATGAGGTTCGTCGGCAATTTATAATCCCACTTTGGAATGTTTATTCGTTTTTTATTACTTACGCTAACATTGATGCATACGATCCTACCCAATCAGCACCTGAAGTTGGAAACCGCCCTCAGCTTGACCAATGGATACTCTCTGAATTACATAGCCTGATAGACCACGTAACGAATTCACTAGAAAAATTTGAACCCGATGTCGCAGCTCGGGCGACTGAGTCATTTGTAGAAATCCTTTCAAATTGGTATGTAAGGAGAGGGAGAAGACGTTTTTGGAAAGCCGGAAGAGTTGAAGGCAACATTATAGACCAAGATAAACTTTCAGCCTATTCCACATTATATGAATGCCTATTTACCATATCCAAACTTTTGGCTCCATTTATGCCATTTCTTAGCGAATCTATGTACCAAAACCTTTCTGCCCCGTTAACGACATCCCCAAAAAGCGTCCACCTAGATGATTATCCAATTCCTGACACAACTTTGATTGATGAGAGACTATCTAAAGCTATCAGACTAGCAATGAAATTATCATCATTAGGAAGAGCAGCTAGAAACAATGCAAATATTAAGGTCAGGCAACCTCTAGATGCAGTTCAAATTAAACTTCGGGAGTCGGTCGAATCGGAATTATTACCAGAAATAAGTGAACAATTAAAAGATGAATTAAACGTTAAGAATATCCGAATCATTGAAAACCCTACTGAAGTAATGAATATTTCAGTAAAGCCAAACATGGCTTTACTAGGCCCTAGACTAGGGCAAGAAGTAAGAAATCTATTGGAAGAATTAAACAATACGAACCCATTAGAAATCTATTCAAAAATTCAAAATCAAGAAAAAATTCAAATCGCAGGACATGAAATCACACCTGATGAACTAGAAATCCTGGGAGAAGGAAAGGATGGATTTTCTGCAGCAGAAGAAAACAATTACGTCGTCGCAATTACGACAAAATTGTCTAGTGCGCTCGTAAAGGAAGGAATCGCTCGCGAAGTCGTTCATAGAATCCAGACAATGCGCAAAAATGCTGGATTAGAAATCACCGATAATATTGAAACATTTTTTTACGGAGATAATCAGATCATCGCAGCAATTTCAGACAACAAAAATTATTTGTTACAGGAAACATTATCTAACAAGCTAATTAATAAAATCCCTCCAAAAAATGCTTTCATAGAAGAACAAATTTTTGATGGATTAACAGTAACTCTAGGAATTATCAGAATTTAGTATCGCACTTTTTAGAAGCTGTTTGTTGAACTATTTACAAAAGCTATCCGCAGGAATATAATCACATTCCATTATCCAACTACTATTTCATTTAGCTATTTAGACCACGTCAACTTGGATAATTTAGGAATTTTAGTGATGGCCACAAATGAAACATATCTTACTCAAGAAGGCCTAATTCAGCTTCAAGACGAACTCAAGTCTCTTAAAACCTACCGCAGGCCAGAATTAGCCGCTGGAATACGAAAAGCCCTGGAGAATGGTGGGGACGCAGATAATGCTGAATATGACGAAATCAAAAATCAACAAGGCATCGCTGAAGGACGAATAATATATTTAGAAGACTTACTAGCCAAGGCAACTGTAGCTCCTAAGAACAATGGTGGAAAATCAGACATTATTAGTTTTGGTTCTTCGATAACAGTACAGAACGAAACAGGGGGAAAACAGAAGTATACGATTGTCGGAAGTGCTGAGTCCGCTCCATTAGAGAATAAAATTTCTATAGAATCCCCTGTAGGCAGTTCACTAATTGGTCATAAAGTAGGCGACAAAATCACTATCAAAACGCCGTCAGGTAAGTCACAATTAAAAATTATTAAGATTCATTAAACTTGTAACGCTCAATGAAAAACATTTGAGCAATATGTGAAAGATTTTCTTGGTACAAGAACGCATTCAAAAACTTCAAAACCTACGTGATCAAGGGATTGACCCTTATCCTGCAAAATATCAACGTACTCATTCTACAAAAGATGCAAAAACTCTTTTAGAGACAATAGAGCTTAATGGTGAAGACCCGAAGACCTCATCTGAGGAAAATGTAATCTCGATTGCAGGGAGAATTTTGGCAATGAGATCAATGGGACGAGCCACCTTCATAGACATCCAGGACGGTGATGGGAAAATCCAAACAATGTTCCGCTCAAACGCCCTTGGAAGCCTTTACGATATGCTTCGCGATTTAGATATAGGAGACTGGATCGGTATTGAAGGATCACCAATTCGAACTAGAACAGGGGAAGCTACAGTACTTGCAAATTCATTTACTGTTGTCTGTAAATCCCTAAGGAGTTTACCTGAAAAATGGCACGGACTAACCAATGTCGAAAGTCGGTACAGACAAAGATATTTGGATTTAATCTCTAATGAAGATTCTAAAATTAATGCTATCACTCGTAGTAAAATCATCGATCAAATTCGCCGATTTATGATAGACCAACGCAACTATATTGAAGTAGAAACACCCATACTTGTCCCAACTGCTGCAGGTGCTTCAGCAAGGCCATTTGCGACATATCATAACTCTTTGGACAGGGATCTTTTTCTTAGAATCGCAACCGAGCTCCATCTAAAACGTTTGGTAGTTGGAGGTTTGGAAAAGGTTTTTGAAATTGGAAAAATTTTCCGTAACGAAGGAATAGACTTGAACCATAATCCAGAATTTACTTCTATGGAATCCTACGAAGCATTTACAGATTACAATGACATGATGAACTTAGTTGAGGACATTTTTGAAAGTGTTTCATTAAGCGTCAAAGGTACATCAAAAATCGTTTTTCGCGAAACCGAATTTGACCTTTCAGAACCATGGCCTAAACTAAATCTTCGTGATGAAATAATCAGAGCCTCTGGGATAGATTTCTTGGAATTCCCATCAGCCGACTCTCTAAGGCATGAAGTTCTGAATCTTGGAATTCAAGTGAGCGAAAGACTTAACAGCTGGGGTTCAATTCTAGACAAATTGATTTCAGCAGTTGTTGAACCAAATCTTCTAAGACCGACTTTTCTAGTTGATTATCCAATTGAAATGTCCCCCTTAGCCAAAAAGCATCCTGATAATCCGAAGATAGTCGAAAGGTTTGAAGGATTTATTGGGGGAATGGAAGTATGCAATGCATTCTCTGAGCTCAATGATCCAGTAGACCAACGCGAACGGTTTGAACAACAAGAACTACTTCAGAAGGAATACAATGATGAAGAAACGGATCGCCTAGATGAAGATTTTCTAATTGCCATGGAACACGGCATGCCCCCTACTGGAGGGCTAGGATTAGGTATCGACAGATTGGTAATGGTTCTAACCGGGAATACATCAATTAGAGAAATAGTGTTGTTTCCGCAGCTTCGCAGCTAGTCTATCCGGTGTCAAAATAACCCAAATCTGTCTGATAAAATCGATTGAATTAATTACTAATTGCCTGCATTATCTTGAAGAGAATCGAGCCCTGTACGAACTTGTGAAATCCAACTAGACATACTTTCTTCAAGGCTATGTAATACTTCAAGTGCATATCTATCAGCACCCGATCTCCTAGCCTCACTATCAGACTCAGCTTGTTCAACCAACCTAAAAGCTTTCCTCTGTGCGTCTTGAACAATTAATTGCGCATCTTCGGCAGCTTTCTCTCGAACTTCTTCTGCTCTATCCTCTGAATCTTTGATTATAGCGGAGTCACCAAACTTTTCGTCACGGCTCAGTTGTGCCGATGCAGACATTTCACGTGATTCCTGATCCGCAGCTTCTCGAATTCTTTCAGCCTCTAATTGAGCCAGGCTTAGAATACTATCTTTCTGTTTCAAAACTTCAATAGCCTCAAGATTATCAGAAGTAATAGATTGAGAAAGCCTTGAAGCTACAGCCTCTAATCGATCAATATCAACCAAGACTTTACTACCAAATCCAGGCATCTTCGAGCTATTCTGAGCTATATCCAAAATTTCATTTACAATATCTCCGCTATTCATTGTTGCCTCCATCTAATTAATTTAGCCTTAGTCTTCTGAATATTTATTTTGTTAATTTAGCTTTGAGAGCATTTGAGACATTCTTGGGAATCAAATTGTCAACATTCCCGCCTAATATTGCCACTTCTTTAATCCTACTTGCATAGACAAATTGATATTCCAAAGCGCTCATCATACAAACCACATCTATTTCAGGAACAAGATTCCTCCACATATGCGTCATTTCAAATTCATATTCGAAATCATAACCCGCACGTAGACCTCTAACTATAAAATCCGCATTAACTTCTAGTGCAAACGAAGGAGCCAAGCCTTCAAAAGAAACAACTTCTACATTTGGTAAGGAATCAATTGACTCCTTAAACATGTTAACTCTTTCAGCAGTTGAAAACATTAATTCCTTCGGCGGAACGTCATATACACCAACAATCAATTTGTCAAAAAGCATCGAAGCCCTTTTGGCGATATCTACGTGTCCATTATGAACCGGATCAAAACTACCTGGATAAATTGCATTAACCATTAGACATATACATCGAAATTATCGAGTCTCCATATTTCCTTTGCGTTTTCATAATTAGTTTTGAACTACCAAAATTGTTGTTTTCATGTTTAGATGTCTCAAAAATTGCTACTGAACCACGTTTCATTATCTGGAATTTTTCAATTTTTGCCAATAATTTATCCCAATTTTCGTAACCATATGGTGGATCGGCAAATAATAAATCATAACTCCTGTCTAGATTATCAATTTTGTCTATGGCATTACCATATGTCACTTTAGTTTTTTGATCAATTTTAAAGTCTTTTAAGATCGTTCGAATTTCTTTACATCTCCTAGAATCTAATTCAATAAAATCAACATACTCAGCTCCCCGACTCATTGCTTCAATACCCATAGCACCTGTCCCTGAAAAAAGATCAAGAACTCGAGCGCCCTCCAATCTATTAGACCCTAGTATCGTAAAAATCGCACCTCTCACCATTGCAGTAGTTGGTCTTAAGGCTTTAGAAGCCCGAAAGTGAATCATCCTGCCCTTTAATTGACCTCCTGTGATCCTTACACTCATAAACCAAAAACTCCACTAATTGCAGTATAGCAATAGCGAATTATCTGAGAAAGACAAAATAGGCACAGTTTTTGCAAAAATTAGAATTTCGCTGCGCCTATTTAAATAACTTGAGAAACTTCTTCTAAGTAGATTTAGATAAAGATGGAAAAACTCCAAAACCTAGAGCATCTGCTTCAGAAATTAACTGTTTCTTTTGGTCAGCCGCCAAAGGTAATCCAGGTGGTCTGGGGGATCCGCAATCAACATTTAATCTATGACTAAGTAATGCTTTAATGTTAGCATGCATCCCTGCCCCTCCTCGAATAACAGCCGCAATTTTTGTAGCTAATGCCTGAGAGCTCTTTGCAGTCTCCCAATCACCATCATTGTACGCATTCCACACATCAATCCAGGGCTCAGGGGCAGCATTTGGAGGTCCATCTATCATGCCGCAGGCACCAATGGTAAGTGCAGGCAACATCAATTGACAATTTCCTACAAAACAATCCAAACCCATATCTGCAAAAGTTCTAATATTTGCAAAAGTTAATGCTGAATGTTTCAAACCTTTCAGCTGAGGAACACGGTCCTGAATTTTCAGCATTAGTTCGGGCGTAATTTCAGTACCTGTTGCTTGAGGTAAATTGTATACAAATAGGGGAAGATCCGATGCTGCACCAACAGCTTTGTAGTGTTGAACCACCGCTTCATCAGTCGGTCTATAGAAAAACGGAGGCACGCAGCAAATTGCCTCGGCTCCAACTTTCGCAGCATGTTCAGCCATTTTGGCTGCTCTCCTAGTAGTAGAAGCACCAACATGCATAATAGTGTTCGCACGCCCGCCCGCCTGATCCACAACTATTTCAGCTATTCTCATATTTTCTTCGTCATCCAACAATACGCTTTCGCCAGTTCCTCCCGCGACCCACCACCCATGAACACCAGACTCGATATTTGATTCAATGATAGCTCGCAAAGCATCTTCAGCTAACTCTCCCTTTTCATCCATGGGAGTGGCAAGAGCTGGATACAAACCTTTAAACTTAGTCAACTTAGCCTCCTAAAACAGTTCATCCGAAAAATATTCGTAATTGTAACATAATGACTTTAAGATCTTTCTACTCATTTAGTTCGAAATTTGCAGCGAATCATCAGTTTCTTCCTGCCACTTCCGTAACCGGGAATACATACCCTCTATCCTGGAACTTTCAGACGGATCATTAGATAAGTTGGTCTGCTCATATGGATCATTCTCCAAGTCGTATAACTCTATAGGGTCTGACCCCAAGGTTAACTTCCAATTGTCATGACTTATTAATGTCCTATGTTCCACTTCCCAAATCGGTGTCTCATCCGTTTCAACAAGGTATGGATGTCCAGGAGTGACCTCATCACGCCCAGTCCAGTCAATTACTACATCATTCTTACTTAAATCCTCACTACCCTCTAACACTGGAACTCTACTAACTCCCTGCAAATGATCAGGTAGCTCTACTCCCATTAAATCCAATAACGTCGGTACAGTGTCTATATGTCCATAATGACCAGGAATCATCTTGTGATCCTTAGATATCCACGGAACCCTAATTAACATCGGAACACGTATCGACTGCTGATAAAATACTGCCTTCTGTATTATGTTGTGCTCACCTAATTGATCACCATGCTCACTGCTATATACAACTATAGTGTTATCTGCCACTCCTGAATCTTCTAACGCTTTAAGTATCTTACCCACTGCTCTATCCACTAACGTAACATTACCCCAATATCCAGCAATCGTCTCACGCCAAAAATCCTCAGTTAACCCATCTTCGGTGTCTGGATTTGGACCAAAACCGCTAAGTTTCTCCACAGTCTCTTCCTTGCGAGCGATTGCAAGTGAACCTGCATTGGATGGTGGATCCTTCATAAATGTGGGTGGAACTGGTATCGAATCTCGATCATAAAGATTGTTAAACGAACTATTGTATGGTGAGTGAGGTTCGAATATATTCACATATAATGCCCATGGCCTGTCCTTATTATCATGAATAAACTTGGAAGCACTATCTCCCAAAAAATTGGCCTTCGTATACTCTTCTGGTAAAGACGCAGCCATGTCTCTAGGAAATACCTTAGCACCTTCTGACTTCTTGAAAGGGCTAAATCCCTTCTCAATTAGAAAGTTATGATAATCACTCATAACCTCTAAATATTCAGGCTTGCTGTAAAAAACCCTATACAAATCCTCAATACTTACCCATTCATCAAAACCATGCTGGCAAATGACTTCATCTCCAAGATGCCATTTCCCATGATATGCCTTCTTATAATCAGAAGGTAACATCTCTGCTAAGGTCTTAACATCTTCAGGTAACGGGATATTGTTCTTCTTTGTTCCATTTGTATGAGGCCAGGTACCTGTCATTATCGTGGACCTTGATGGAGTACAAATCGGTGTGCTGACGTATGCATTCTCAAATACAAAACTACTGTCAGCTAAATTGTTTAAATTAGGTGTCTCTATAAGATCATTCCCATAACAAGACATCGTGTCAGCCCGCTGCTGATCAGTAAAAATGAATAATAAATTAGGCTTTTCGGACATGATCCTATATTCTCCTCGCATAGTATTTAGTAGTCTACCATCAAAACTATGCGCAGTGTGGGTGGTTTGGAATAAATGATTTGATTGAGATTGAACGGATTTTTTTGATTGACAATATCGCATTTATAAGTGTATTATGGGCTAAAGATGATTAAATATTTGTTATGAGATTTATAAAAATCTTCCTGCATATTGAATATCAATTTCCCAGTCATGCTTTGACTGGGTTTTGTAATTTTAGACAGTCAATATAGGAGAAATTATGGCTACGCAAGAAACTTTAGACGTAAACATCCAACAAGTAGATTCTTTAATATCACCGTCCGGCTTGCGAGATGAAATACCCAACTCATCAATTGCGACAAAAACTGTTTTGGAAGGTCGAGAAGCGATACAAAATACTCTCACTTCTCAAGACGGCAGATTGTTGGTAATTGCAGGGCCCTGTTCAATTCACAACACTGATGAGGCTTTGGACTACTCTCAAAAATTAATTCAATTATCAGATAAGGTTAAGGAAAAAATTCTAGTTGTGATGAGAGTTTATTTTGAGAAACCTCGAACAACAGTCGGTTGGAAGGGGATGTTATATGACCCAAATCTAAACGATACTTTTGACATAAACCTTGGCCTTAAAAAAGCAAGAGAATTGCTACTAAAAATTAACGAGTCAGGAATGCCTACCGCTACAGAATTTCTTGACCCTATTGTCCCACAATACATTGCAGGCTTAGTTTCTTGGGCTGCGATTGGAGCTAGAACCACAGAAAGCCAAACCCACAGACAAATGGCTAGTGGGTTAAGCATGCCTGTAGGTTTCAAAAATGGGACTGATGGAAGAGCACAAACTGCAGTTGATGCTTTGATTGCTGCCAGGGCTCCTCAGTCTTTCCTAGGAATCGACCATAATGGCAAAAGCAGCGTGATTCACACCAATGGCAATCCATATGGACATTTGGTTCTGAGGGGAGGCAATCAAGGTCCAAATTTCAGGTCTGAGTCGGTAGCAGAAGCACAATCGTTATGTTCGGCTGCAGATGTTAGGCCTCAATTGATGGTGGATTGCAGCCACGGTAACTCAAACAAAGACCATAGACTTCAGGCGCCTGCGTTTAAAGATGTTGTGCAGCAAAAAGTGGATGGCAACAACAATATTATAGGAATAATGATTGAAAGCAACATGCATGCCGGGGCTCAAAAACTAAATGGGAATGCATCGTCATTAGAATATGGAGTTAGCGTGACAGACGCTTGTATAGGCTGGGACGAAACCGAGGAACTCCTAACCTGGGCCTACAAAACACTTTCCTAATTTTCTAATTTTAATATTTAGCTTAATTTTCTTGTTGATTTCACTCGAATGTGATAAATTCAGCGAACAATATCAACGGAGGATATCATGTCACTATCTACGACATCCAAGCCTAAATCGGTAGTGTTTGTTCAGTTAACTGGTGGCAATGATGCTCTTAATACTGTAATTCCGTATACAGACGAGCATTATTTTGATCATCGTCCATCTGTTGCTATGGATCCCAATAAAGTACTGAAACTTGATCAAAATTTGGCTTTAAATCCAAACATGGTAGGTATCAAATCACTGTGGGATCAGGGGAAGGTTGCAATAATTAATGGAATCGGATACCCAAATCCGATTCGTTCACATTTTCGATCTATGGATATTTGGCACACTGCCGAACCAGAAACAGTGCTCAATGAAGGCTGGTTGGGAAAAGCATCAAGAGCAATAGATCCAAAAGGTGAAAATGCACTTACCAGTATAAATTTTGGTAGAGGTCTACCTAGGGCTTTATCTGCTCAGGGAGTACCCGTTGCTTCAGTGGGAGATTTATCCACCTACGGATTATTCCCAAATATAAATGACGAACATGACAGATCATCTGCATTAAATCTATTCTCTCAAATGTACGGTGGTTCAGGTGCTGATATGGTTCGTGAATTCATTCGCCAAACTGGTGTCGGTGCATATCAAGGAGCCGACATTCTAAAGACTGCCCCAGAAAATTATCAATCCAATATTGAATATGCCGATAGTCTAATGGCAAATAGTTTAAAAGATGCCGCACAAGTAATGTTTTCAGACTTAGGAACCAGAATTTTCTATACCCAGCGAGGTAGCTTTGACACTCATTCGGGTGAAGTTATTACTCATGCCAATCTAATCCGAGAAGTTTCCGATGCAGTTTATGATTTCCAATCAGATCTAGATGAACATGAGTACGGCTCAACTAATCTGACAGTTATTTTCACCGAATTTGGTCGTAGGATTAAAGATAATGGCTCTGGTACTGACCATGGTTCTGGTGGTGTAGCTTTTGTTATTGGTGACTCTGTTAATGGTGGACTATACGGTGAATTCCCTTCACTTGCTCCAAAAGACCAAGTAGAAGGTGATATGAAATTCAACAATGATTTCCGAAGCACTTATACAACCATTTTGGATGATTGGCTAGATTTAGATGCTCCAGAAATAGTTAACGGAAATTTCGAAAAAATGGAGTTCTTGAGGAGTTAATTTTGTCTGACCAAAGACGCCTTATCGCCCATTTATTACGCAGATCTGGTTTTGGGGCTACACAAGATGAAATTGATATTGCATGTCAAAACGGATATGACGCGACTCTACGATCAATATTAAACCCAGGTGAATCTTGTCACATCCCGGATGACGTAATCCAAAGATATCATTCTGATATGCATGAGTTACGCTACGGCGATTCCTCTGCGGCTTACTGGCTTTACAGAATGATTTCAACTCAAACTCCGATCCTAGAAAAAATTGCACTTTTTTGGCACGGAATTTTCGCTACTGGTTATTCCAAGTTGAACAATGCTAGATCAGTACTTAACCAAATAGATATGTTCAGAAATTTTGGACTTGGTAAATTTGACAATCTCCTATTGGAACTTTCTAAAGATCCTGCCATGATTATCTGGTTAGACAATCATGACAATCATAATGGTTCAATAAATGAAAATTTTGGCAGGGAGCTTCTAGAATTATTCTCAATGGGTATTGGTAATTACAGCGAAGATGACATCAAAGAAGCTAGCCGCGCTTTCACTGGTTGGACTTTGGGAAATATTGAATACATGGCAATGAGGGCGTCAAAGGACTCGATTTGGCCTTACGGAAGAATTGCTTGGCATTTCAACTATGACAAATCCGATCATGATGACGGTATCAAAACATTCCTAGATAACACTGGAAATTTCAATGGTGAAGATATTATCACTATAATTTGTGATCAGGAATCAACTGCAAGGTTTATAGCTAGACATTTATACGATTTTTTCGTCGCTGATGAAGAACCCGTACCTCAGTGGAATTACACTGAACCCAAAAATCCTGAAGCTGTTGACGAACTAGTGAAAATATATTTTGACTCGGACCACAGTATTTCCGCAATGTTGGAAGCAATTTTTCTGTCAGACTACTTCAAACAATCTGAATTTGCACGGGTTAAATGTCCAGCCGAAATTGTTGCGGGCACTTTACGCATCAGCGAAAGTATTCAATCACCGTCTGACAAAATTTTCTCCAGTGGGAACATTACTGGATATATGGGACAGATGTTGCTTAATCCCCCATCAGTTGAAGGTTGGCACGAAGGTACGGAGTGGATCAACAGTGGCGCTCTTGTGGAGAGAGTTAATTTTGCATCTTCAGAAATTGGTGACATATCAAACCCTGGAATCAATTCTCTCGTTTCACGAATCATTGAATCAATTCAGGTTACTAAATCTGGTGTCTCATCGGATGAACTAATTGATGTTTGCGCTGAATTATTGGGTGCAGCGGAACTGAGCGATTCGATAAAAGGAACTTTAGTTAACCTTTTAGATTCAGAAGGAACCATCACTCAAGAGAATCAAACTGAACTTCAAAATCGAATTGTATATCTATTGTCTTTCATTTCATCAGCTCCAGAGTTCCAGTTAACCTAATTCCGAGTATCAACCAGCAAGAAACAGAATGATGAATCCAATCAATCAAACAACAGATTATGTTAATTATTACAAAACGATCGGAGTCACCTCTAATCAACCAGTTGGAAGAGGGTTTTCAGCTCCGGTGGATGTATCAATCAATAATCGAACCGATCGAATCTATGTGCTCAATCGTGGCAAACCCGCACTTAACCGAGTTGGGGTTTGCAATATAGACGAAGAGTATCTTTTTGAATTTTCTAAAAATGGTACTGCTCCTGGTGAATTTCTCAGAGGTACTGGAATTGCAATCGACAGTCAAAATAATGTTTTTCTAACCGACGAAGAACTAAATAAGATCATAATCTGGTCAGAAGAAGGGAAATTTATTACACAATGGGGATCATCGGGATCTGCTCCTGGTCAATTAAATGGACCTGCAGGTATTGCAATAGATAAATCCGATAACATTTTCATCTCCGATCAAAATAACCACAGAATACAGAAATTCAAAGCTGATGGAGAATTTTTGGCAGCATTTGGAACTTTTGGTGATGGTGATGGTGAACTAAATATGCCTTGGGGGATACATATTTCTCCTGATAATCATATCTGGGTTGCTGATTGGAGGAACGATCGTATCCAAAAATTCACTCTTAGCGGAGAATTTGTTTTGACATTCGGAGAATCCGGATCACAGGCAAACCAATTCTCTCGCCCTTCAAGCGTGGCAGTTGACAATCAAAACAATATATTTGTTTCCGATTGGGGTAATGAAAGAGTTCAAATTCTTTCTGGCAATGGCTCTCACATCCAAACACTTCAAGGCGAAGCAACTTTATCCAAATGGGCCAATGAATTCCTAGAAGCAAATCTTGATGAAAAAAGCACTCGGGCAATTTCTAATCTAAAACCTGATTTACCATCACACTTAAATTCCCCTTACTTAATTTCTTCACAAACTGAGGAATATTTTTGGAGTCCTACATCAGTAAATCTGGATTCAGAAGGCAAATTATATGTCACTGAGTCTTCCCGACATCGCATACAAATCTATAAACCTAATAATGTTCAGTAGATTTTAAACTATAATTCTTGGATTTCCATGAATATCATTGACGTTTTCAAGAGTAGATGATACACTTTGTCTCCGTGCTATAGGGCTTAACGCCAAAAATAAACTAATTAATCAATTCTTTATGAACAAATATAAATCAAATTATTTACCGCAACTCAAAAAACAAGGTCTTTATGACCCAAGATTTGAACACGATGCATGCGGTGTTGGAATGGTCGCCAACATCAAGGGAGTTGCATCACACTCCATCATTAAACTTGGATTGGAAAACCTTTGTAGCTTAGAACACAGAGGGGCTATAGGCGCAGATCCAGAAACTGGAGACGGGGCGGGATTGCTGATTCAGATGCCACACGAATTTTTCCTGGACCAAATCAGAGGGTTGAATTTCAATCTCCCCAAAAAAGGATCTTATGCAGTAGGAATGATATTTCTTCCGCGCGATAATGATTCAAGAACTAAAATACAAACAACAATTGAGAACTTAGTTACTGAGAACGGTTTAGTTACATTAGGCTGGCGGGATGTTCCTATAAACCCTGATTCTATTGGTGTTTTGTCACGTTCAGTTATGCCCATTATTAGACAAGTTTTTATAGCTATTGACGAATCGAAATCGCAAAAAATCAATTTTGAATTGAAACTTTACGTTACTCGTAGACAAATAGAAAAATCCATTGAATCCTCAAACTTCATAGGAAAAGAAGATTTCTACGTTTGCACCTTATCATCTAATAAAATTGTGTATAAGGGACTGATCACTTCATCGCAACTTGAGGGTTTTTATCTTGACCTAAAAAATGATTTGATGACTTCTTCATTTGCAATGGTTCACTCCAGATTCAGCACTAATACGTTAGGAACATGGAAACTTGCGCATCCCTACAGACACGTGATCCATAATGGTGAAATTAATACTTTGCGTGGCAATATTAACTGGATGAATGCTCGCCAATCATCATTCGAAAGTAAAGACTTAGGAGAGGAAATTAAACAACTCCTGCCTATTATCCCGAATGAAATTCAAAGTGACACTGCTTCCTTCGACAACGCGCTTGAACTTCTCTTGGCAACTGGACGATCTTTACCTCATTCCTTAATGATGATGATACCCGAAGCATGGGGCGAACATTTACCTATGGATAAAGACAAAAAAAGTTTCTACGAATACCATTCGTCTTTGATGGAGCCTTGGGACGGTCCTGCTTTAATGATTGGCACAGATGGCAACCAGGTTTGCGGTGTACTAGATCGAAATGGATTAAGGCCATGTAGATATTTGATAACGACAGACGACCTCCTTGTAATGTCATCAGAGGCCGGAGTTATAGATATTCCACCTGAAAAAGTATTAATCAAGGAGAGAATTCGACCTGGAAAAATGTTCTTGTTAGACACTTCAAAAGGAAGATTAATTGATGACGATGAATTGAAATCCTCTTTATCAACCCAGCAACCTTACGCAAAATGGCTTGATAAGAATAGAATTTCAATCACTGATCTCCCAAAACCCACTAATTACAAAACTCAGGAACTGAATGAATTACTGCCTCTTCAACAAGTTTTCGGATATACTCAAGAAGATGTACGTATCACCCTAGAACCTATGGCACGGACCGCATATGAACCCACTGGCTCAATGGGTAACGACACCCCACTGGCCGTCCTCTCAAATGAGAATACTTTGTTATTTAATTACTTCAAACAACTTTTTGCACAAGTGAGTAATCCTCCGTTAGATGCAATCAGAGAAGAGTTGATCACTTCATTATCAGCAACTATTGGAGCTGAACAAAATTTGTTCGATGAGACTGAAGATCATTGTAAACAACTTCGATTACCTATTCCTATAATTTCTAACCAACAGTTAGCACAAATCTCCGAACTCAACTCTGATTCACTTAACAGCCAAAAAATCAGCACTCTTTTTGAACCAAGTATTGGGTCTCTTCAATCTACATTGGAAAAGATTTTTGACGAAACATCTACAGCTGTTAATCAGGGGAAAACTATTATAATTTTGTCTGATAGAGGTGTTGATAAAAATCATGTTCCCATCCCCAGTCTTTTGGCTGTTTCTGGTGTACATCATCATTTAATAAGGCAGGGTATCCGTAATAAAGTTGGAATAGTCTTGGAATCTGGTGAGCCAAGGGAAGTGTCACATTTCGCTGCCTTAATTAGCTATGGTGCTGGAGCGATTAACCCCTATTTGGCATTGGATACTATTGCAAAACTAGTTAAAGACAATTCCTCTGATGCTAACGCATTAACTTATGAAATAGCCGAAACGAACTATTTCCAAGCATCCCGAAAAGGCATTTTGAAAGTCATGTCTAAAATGGGGATTTCTACAATCCAAAGTTATCGTGGTGCTCAAATATATGAAGCTTTGGGACTAGATCAATCATTCGTAGACAAATATTTTACTTGGACTCCCTCACGCATAGGTGGGATTACAATCGAAACAGTCGAAGCTGATATGCTCTCACGCCACGAAATGGCATTTAGTGACCAAAAGATTACAAACAGTTTGGGTCTCATGGCAGGCGGTTTATACCAATGGCGAAGAGATGGTGAATACCATATGTGGAATCCGGACACAATCGCTAATCTGCAACATGCAACAAAATCGAACGATTGGAGTTCTTACGAAAAATTTGCTTCTTCATCCAACTCTTTGAATCGCCAATTATCAACTATTCGTGGACTTTTAGAATTCAAATTTCTCCAAGAGCCAATTCCTTTAGATGAAGTTGAGTCCGCGTCTGATATCGTTAAACGGTTCGCTACTGGAGCTGTTTCCTTGGGTTCTATTAGTCGAGAAGCTCATGAAACTATGGGAATCGCAATGAATAGAATTCATGCTCGTTCAAACACTGGTGAAGGCGGAGAGGATTGGAATAGATACAATCCAGATTCCAATGGTGATTCTAGAAACAGTGCGATTAAGCAAGTTGCTTCAGGACGTTTTGGAGTCACTACAAACTATTTAGCAAATGCTCAAGATCTACAAATTAAAATGGCTCAGGGTTCAAAACCTGGTGAGGGCGGACAACTACCTGGTCATAAAGTTGATGAATATATTGGGTGGGTAAGAAATTCTACTCCAGGAGTAGAATTGATCTCCCCTCCACCACACCACGATATCTATTCAATTGAAGATTTAGCACAACTCATTCATGATCTAAAAAACTCCAATCCGGCTGCTAGGATTCATGTCAAACTAGTATCTGAAGCAGGTGTTGGAACTATAGCTGCAGGAGTATCTAAGGGACATGGTGACGTAGTACTCATTAGTGGAGATAGTGGAGGAACAGGAGCCTCTCCTGAATCATCCATCAAAAATGCGGGACTCCCGTGGGAATTAGGCCTTGCTGAAACCCAACAAGTGTTGGTGTTAAATGATCTGCGAAGCAGAATAGTTGTTCAAACTGATGGGCAACTTAAGACTGGGCGTGATGTAGCTGTAGCTTGCCTATTAGGAGCAGAAGAATTTGGCTTTGCCACCGCACCATTAATAACAATGGGATGCATTATGTTGAGAAAATGCCATCTGAACACCTGCTCAGTTGGGATAGCAACCCAGGACCCTGAATTACGTGCAAAATTCGCCGGCGAACCTGAGAATCTAATCAACTACTTCTTCTTCATCGCTGAAGATCTACGTAACATCATGGCTAAACTTGGATTTCGAACAATCAATGAAATGGTAGGAAGAGTTGATCGCCTTGATGGCACAAAAGCAATCAAACATTGGAAGGCTAAGAATGTTGATTTTTCCAATGTATTACATATGCCCGATGTCCCAGATTCAGTACTCAGGTACTGCAATACAACTCAAGATCACGGTCTGGAAAAATCTCTAGATGTTATCCTACGAGAAAAATGCAGTAAATCAATAGCCACCAAAACACCAATTTCTCTTGAAATGGATATAAATAATGGAAATCGTACCGTAGGGACAACATTAAGTTACGACATTTCAAAAAAATATGGTGAAGAGGGATTACCTGAAGATACTATAAATATTACTTTTAATGGTTCTACTGGCCAAAGTTTCGCTGCATTTCTTGCAAAAGGGATAAGTTTAAATGTGAACGGCGACGCCAACGATTATTTTTGTAAAGGTTTATCTGGTGGGAAAGTAGTCATTCAACCACCTGCGAATTCTACCTTTATACCCGAAGAAAATATATTGGTAGGAAATGTTGTCCTATATGGAGCCACTGGAGGGAAAGTTTTCATCCGAGGTGTCGCAGGAGAACGTTTCGCCGTAAGAAATAGCGGAGCAGAAACAGTGGTCGAGGGACTAGGAGATCATGGATGTGAATACATGACTCGCGGTAAAGTAGTTGTATTGGGCCCCACGGGTAGAAATTTTGCTGCGGGGATGAGCGGGGGTGAAGCTTTTATATTCGACGAAAATGGTATTTTCCCTAAAATGTGTAACACTGGAATGGTAAGTCTGGAACCTGTCGTTGAAGAAAAAGATATTGAATCACTATATCATCTAATCAGTGAACACTACGAATCTACAAAAAGTGCAAATGCTAAGCGGATCTTAGAACAATGGGATGAACTTTTGCAGAAGTTCGTCAAAGTCATGCCTAATGATTTTAAGCGTGTTCTTCAAGAAAGAGCCCTAGTAGGGAAAGGTTAATATGGGAAAACCAACCGGATTTAAAGAATACAACAGGGTTGCTCCGCCTAGGGAGGATCCAAACAACCGCATTTCTCATTTCAAGGAGTTTTACGGCAATTGGACCCTGCAAGATTCTCAAAATCAGGGTGCGAGATGTATGAATTGTGCCGTTCCGTTCTGCCATTCTGGCTGTCCTCTTGGGAATTTAATTCCTGATTTCAATGATGCTGTTTATAGGAATGAATGGAAAGAAGCGCTTACCATTTTACACTCTACCAACAATTTCCCAGAATTCACTGGGAGATTATGCCCTGCCCCATGTGAATCATCCTGTGTTTTAAATATAAATCAAGATCCAGTGGCAATTGAATACATAGAAAAAGCTATTGTGGACAAAGGATGGGAAGAAGGCTGGATAGAACCTTCTCCTCCGCAACATAGAACTGGAAAGAAAATAGCGGTCGTAGGGTCTGGCCCGTCTGGGCTTGCTGCAGCACAACAACTTAATCGCGCCGGCCATTCAGTAACTGTGCTTGAAAGATCTGAATATATTGGTGGACTTTTAAGACTTGGTATACCTGATTTCAAAATGGAAAAGTCTGTTGTAGACAGGCGTGTCAAACAAATGCAATCAGAGGGAATATCATTCCAAACAAGTATGGATGTTGGAAATGACATTTCTGGTCAAGAGCTATTGGATAATTATGATTCTGTGTTATTAACAATTGGTTCAACAATTCCAAGAGATTTAAACATCCCGGGCAGAGACCTTCAGGGTGTACACTTTGCAATGGAGTTTTTAACTCAACAAAATCGTGTCAATTCTGGTCAAATCATTCCTTCTTCAGACAGGATCAGTGCCGAGGGCAAAAGAGTGCTGATTTTGGGAGGGGGAGACACGGGATCTGATTGTTTGGGAACAGCAATTCGCCAAGGTGCCGAAATTGTATACCAATACGAACTTGTATCTGAACCACCTGAAGAAAGAAGATCTTCTAATCCCTGGCCCGACTGGCCATTGATTCTAAGAACCTCCACATCTCAAGAAGAAGGAGGAGAACGCGATTACGATATCCTAACATCCAAATTTACTGGAAATAACAAGATTGAGAAAATGTATGCTCAAAAAGTTTCCTGGGGACCTCCTGACGAAACAGGTCGTCCAAAAATGTCCCCCCTTAGTGGCAGTGAATTTGAAATGGATGTCGATCTAGTACTTCTTGCAATGGGATTCATCCACCCTCAACATGAAGGGATTGTCAACGAACTTGGGCTAGAATTAGATCCTCGTGGCAATATTTTAACTAACGAAAATAAATCAACCAGCGTCCCGAATGTTTTCGCAGCTGGTGATTCCTCAAGAGGACAATCATTAGTAGTTTGGGCACTTGCTGAAGGAAGAGAAGTTGCTCGCCAAATTGACTTAAGCCTCATGGGTAAAACACAAATAAGACCAGTACTTCAATAAATTCAATTTTTGATAATTAAACTTTAGATTTAGGAAAAAAATGGCTAAAGATTTCCATATCGATAGTTGCTGTGTCCCAACCCGGGAAAACTCACTCAAAAATTCCTCGGAACCGCAAAAACAAATCACTCCATTGACAGCGCCTCCCAAGGGAGAAATGGTTAAAATTCCCGGTGGAAAATTCTTAATGGGATCAGAAGACAGAGATTCGTTTAAATCTGACGGTGAAGGTCCAATAAGAGAATTACAACTAGGGTCATTTCTGATCGATCCATATGCGGTAACTAACCATCAATTTTCAAAATTTGTTCGTCGCACTCGATATATTACTGAAGCAGAAAAATTCGGTTGGTCATTCGTTTTCGCAGGTTTGGCCACTAAAAAATCTATTACTCAAAAGACTAAATCTGTCCCTAATACTCAATGGTGGCTTGCAATTGAAAACGCAAATTGGAAACATCCAAGTGGACCTGGTTCCAATATTGAAGAAATTATGAATCATCCAGTAGTTCATATTTCCTGGCATGACTCCATGGAATACTGCAAATGGGCAAAAAAACGTCTTCCAACAGAGTCAGAATGGGAAATGGCTGCTCGAGGAGGATTAATACAAAATCGGTATGCGTGGGGAAACGAGCTTAACCCCGGGAATCAACACATGTGTAATATCTGGCAAGGTCAGTTCCCAGTTCAAAATACTGCAGAAGATGGATATGTTGGAACTGCACCATCCAAATCATTCCCACAAAATGGTTATGGATTATTCAACATGAGTGGAAATGTATGGGAGTGGACTTCAGATTGGTTCAGCAATACTTTCCATCAAGGAGAATCTCAACAAAGTTTATCCATAAATCCTCAAGGTCCAAATTCAGGAGAATCTAAAGTAATTAAAGGTGGATCGTATTTATGTCATGAATCCTATTGCAACAGATATCGTGTTGCCGCTAGGAGCTGCAACACTCCCGACAGTTCTACTGGGAATATGGGATTCAGGTGCGCTAAAAGTTTATAGTAGTGGATAATTCAGAAGTGAACCCTTAGCATCAACATTATAGTGAGTCAGATGCCAACGACCAAGATTCGCTCCTAACAAAAGATCCAAATTTTCACCACAAAATGCGATATTTGTAGGTGCGGCCATTATTGTTCCTTCAAAATCCTCCGCCAACACATCCAAGTTCCCATCCTTGCTAAACACATAAACAACATCTGGCCGGTAACAGGAAATGTACAGATTCCCAAGGACATCAAATGCTATACCGTCAGGTACAGTCTTAGGAAGTTCAACGACTGTTTCCGATCTCCCAGGACTTCCATCACTATGAATAGGAATACGTGATATTCTTGGTGAATTCAAGCTCATGACGACATATAAATATTCTCCGTCTATACTAATAGCCAATCCATTTGGAAATGTGTTCAAAGATCGGTCCCACACAATTCCATCACCTCCCGGAGGAATTTTATAAATTTTCCCTGTATCTTCTTTCCAACCACCCGAGTCAGAAACATACAAGTTCCCATGAGAATCAAACACAGGATAATTTGGTCCAGCAATGGGCTCATCATTGCTTCCAATTGAATAAGTTGAGACTTTTCCAGTATTCGAGATCTTCATGATTCCAACACCATCGTCTCCTCCAGTACATGCATAGATATTAGAATTTCCATCCGCAGCCAAACCTCCTACGAATCGACCTGTTATTGATGCAATTTGTTCAAATTCTCTTTTGTCCACATCAATTTGGTAGATTTGACCACTTTCTCCACCCGCATACACAAATCCATCTGGTGCCCAACATAAACCTTCAGGATGATCAAGCCCACTAGCGAATCCACCAACAAACAATGAAACATCGGAATCTAATTTAAGTATTCCCATAAAACCTCCTCCTAATGCGATCAAACTAATCATAACATGGAGGAATAAGCAACAAAATTAAAAATATTGACCGAAAATCGTAACACATACTTTTAAAACAAGCTAACTTCCGTCATCTTTTTCGAAAACTCCAACATGTTTCGGACGAATATCGTAATAAATTTCTATATATTTTCATGATACAGTCAAATAGGAACATATATTCTCTACGGAAAACCTGTTGACATTGAATAAAATTCGTGCGATAATTCCGTCTCGATACGGTGAAATAGTAGCAATATGCTTAATTTTACATATTTCAAATTTAATCAAATATAGTTATTTTTCGAAATTTGATCTACGAATTTCGGAAAACCAGGAAAGACGATGCCAGAACTAAGTACAATGAAATTAAAATCCTGCCCAAGATGCGGTGGAGCTGTCAGAATAACCTCTGATATGTACGGCGCATTCAAGCAATGCCTACAATGTGGGTTTGTAAAAGATTTGCCCAAAGAAGATATGGAAATCATACAAAATGCCATTGCAACCCGCAGTCGTAACGGCCGTAGTGCTGCGTAGCCCAACTTTTTTAAAAAACCCCACGAGCGCTCAATTCAGGGTATAATCCTGCTATGGATTTATTACTCAAAAATAAAATAGCTATCGTGACAGGTGGAAGTCTGGGAATCGGAAAAGCAATTGCCAAAAGGCTTGCTCTCGAAGGATCGGACATAGTCATTTGCGCAAGAAGTTTGGATACTCTTGAAAAAGCTGCAAATGAGATAAAGTGTTTGACAAAAAGAACGATTGTACCAATTCAATGTGATACAACAAAAACCGAGTCTATTCAAAATCTCGTAAACCAAACTATTGAAAGATTCGGCAGAATCGATATTTTAATTAATAATGCTGCCGCCCCAGGCGGCCTAGTCGGAGGGAATATTGATTCTGCGGATGAAAATGATTTGATGCAAGATATAAATACAAAGGTGATGGGTTATTTCCGATGCGCTAAATTAGTAGCTCCAATTATGAAAGCCCAAAAATCTGGAAGAATCATTAATATTGGTGGTCTGGCCGCAAGAAATGCCGGAACATACAGTGGCCTGAGAAATCTTGCATTGGTACATATGACTAAGACCTTATCTCTTGAATTAGCTCCACATGGATTAACGGTAAATATAGTTCACCCTGGTCAAACCATGACTGAGAAAAAACCGACAAGAATTTCTATTGAATCCGAACAAACCAATGTTCCAGAAGATCAGATTTATCAACAATGGTCAAACAGTACTGACATCAAAAGGATTGTTGAGGCTGATGAAATAGCTACCTTAGTAACTTTTCTCTCATCTCCTGTTTCAGGCTCAATCACTGGTGAGTCAATTGCTTGTGGCGGAGGAGTAGGATCCGGTATTTATCCATAGAATGGAGAAACTTTGAATACAATTCCCCTCAAAAATTGTCAGATACTTACCTTCGATTTATTTGATACGGTATTAGACTTAGGAACAAGCTTGAATCCTTGGATTGAAGCCTTTTTAGCCCCCCACAAAACAACCAATCAAGCAGACTCGAAATCATTCTGGAATTTAATGAGACATCGACAAAGAATTGAGCAATATCAAGATACACTATTAGAATTAAAACATAGCGGATACCTTGAAACTGCAAGAAAGGCTTTTATCTATACTGCACGTCTTAACCATATCCAGCCTACCGATATGGAAATCGACAAATTTATGGAGGGATGGCAAAACTTACAAGTTTTCCCTGATTGTTTTCCGGCATTGAATCAATTAAATGAGTCGTTCAATTTGGTTGCATTATCGAATGGTAACAAATGGTACCTAGAGTATTTGGCCAGAAATCAAATAGAATTTGACTTCTTTAAAATTATTTCCGTAGAAGAAGTTGGGGTATTCAAACCACATCCTGCTGTTTATAGACAAGCCGCTCGAATGTTAAACGTAGACCCCGGGAAAATTGCAATGGTAAGCAGTAATTCATTCGATGTAATGGGGGCTAGAGCCTGCGGGTTGAGAGGAATATTTGTTAATCGACATGATCTTCCATTCGATGAGACGGAAAAACTATTTCAGCCTGATTTGGTAGTAAAAGATTTTATCCAATTAACTCAATCCCTGACTCATGAAAATCAAAACCATTAAAACTCAATATCTGTTCAACGCAGAACACATCCTTGCTCCTGACGGATCAGAAATCAGAGAGCTAGTCACAACAGAGTCGGCAAGCATGGTTCATTGCACATTATGTCCAGGGGAAATTTCACGGGCCGTGAGACATAAAAGCGTTGAAGAATTATGGTTTATTATCGAAGGAAGTGGGCAATTTTGGAGAAAAATCGATGGTGACTTTACGATCGTCAAAATTGGCAAAGGTGCTTCACTTAATATACCAAAAAATGTTGATTTCCAGTTCAGAAATGATGGACCAATGAATTTAGAAGCAATAATCGTAACTATTCCACCATGGCCGGGAAATCATGAAGCAATTATCTCAGAGGGTCACTGGGAAGTTCGAAATCTGTGATAATTGTAATTAAGTTAACCTTGAACTCAAAACCTTAGGATGATTCAACAAAAACTGCTGCCCAGTAATTATTTTACGTCCAGGTAATTGAACAGTTTGCAATTCCAAAACTGAACCATCTCTTGTGACTACCCCAATTGAGTCCTTTGAAATTTTGTGAAATTTTTTAGATTGAAAGTACCCTATCTCTTCAATACCATCAAGGGGAATTACTGATCCTTCAATTAAACCGATTTTCCGAAATAGATCTTTGTTAGAGAATTGCATCACTTTTGCGCTCAAAATTTTTAATATGGTGTCTTCAAAATTTGCATATATACCTGGCCACGGATCATATGCACGAAGCTGCCTTTCTAAAAATTCAGCGTCTCGAGAAAAATCAAGTTTGCCGTCCTGTTTCAAAACTAAAGATGTGTACGTAGCTTTTAAATCATCCTGAACTAAAGGTGTTTTTGAATTATTCTTCAAATTATTCAAGTAGTCTTTTAACAACTCGGAACCTATCAGAAATAATTTCTTAGTAAGTGTTTCATTTCGATCACTTTGATCTATTGAGACAATTTTTTGATCTAGAATTGGGCCAGAATCTAAACCTTCATCCATCATCATAAGAGTCACACCAGAATCAGAATCACCATTTAATATAGCTGTGGAAACAGGCGATGGGCCTCTATATTTCGGAAGAATAGACGGATGAATATTTATACACCCTAAAGGAGGGGAATCTAAAATCTCTTTTGGCAAAATTAATCCATAACCAGCCACAATAATTAAATCCGGAAGGAATTTTATGATTTCGTCTACAGATTTGGAATTTTTTACAAATGACTCAGGTTGTTTGACGAGGAATCCCAAATCTAGGGCAGCGACTTTTACATCTGATTGCCTAACTTTTTTGCCTCTGCCAGAAGGGCGATCTGGAGCTGTATATACAATAATGTTCCAATCAAACTCAGACAAAGATTGTAATACAGGGACAACAAAGGAGGGGGTCCCCATAAAAATTAAGTTTCGTTTGCCAGAAAAATTATTGTTGGCCACAACTAATTCCTTCTACATCAATATTCTTAAATTGAACAATATCTCCAATCTGAATATTTGACAATTCAATCTCGCCCGCATTGACTTCAAAATTGAATGCTGCAGGTGAAGTTGAATAGTATACATGCAATTCCGCTTGATTCGTCTCAACAACTACATTCTCTGTTAAATCAACGACCCTACAATCTTCTCCAATCCAGATAAAATCTAAAGGAAATAACATGTCCAACATCCAGAATCCTCCGGCCACATTATCTGGATAAACAAAAAGCATCCCGCTAGATTGTTCTAGGGAATTTCTTTTTGATAGTCCCCTCTCCCTCTTTTGAGGAGTATCAGCGATTTCTGTAAGAAACGTTTTCTTTCCTACGATCACTTTCGGGGCACTACTTGAGATTCCAGTAGATGCTACGGAGTTTTTAATAGCTGATTCCCCATCTGCGACATTTTGTTCTTCTCTCAAATTAGTCTCGACAGGCACGGAGTTGAAAAAATTGTCATCGTTTAGTTTTTTGGGGAAATTACAACTTCCACTAAACATTAAAGTAACCAGTGCAGCCAAGAATATACAAGCCAAAGGATTGATATTGTCAAAATATTTTTGGAAATTTTCTTTTTGGAAATTTCGGCTATTTAATTTCAACGAAAGTCGCACCGTTTCCACCAAAACTCGATTCTTCAGCCCCAAACTTTTTAACCAACGGATAATCCTCCAAATATTCTCGAACAGATTTTCTCAAAACACCAGTTCCATGACCATGAATTATGCGTAGATGCGTGATACCTTTAAATGAAGAATCATCCAAAAAGTTTTGCAATTTTATAATGGCATCATCAACGTATACTCCCCGTAAATCCAGTTCTTGTGATGCGTCATCTTTAAAATCAATAAGTCCCATACTATTAGAATCGTCCTTTGGAAGAGAAGAAATCTTTTCTATTTGATTCTTCGCAATAGATAGGCTAACAGATCCAATACTCACAATAACATTTTCTTTTAAATCATCAGGTAATCTCTCGATAGTAGCATTAGTTTCAATAGATTTAATTCTGACTTGATCTCCAATATTAAATTCTTCATTTCCTATTTCAATAGCACTATTAGAAGGGACCCATTGGTCCGAGCTTAGTTCTTCTTTGATCACATCCATTTCAAATTTTGTTTTTGATTCTTTCGAATCTATTGACCTCTCAATTCGCCTCATTCTTTTTGAAATACTTCCGAAGCGTTCACTCAATTTATGTCTTAAATTATCTATCATGTCATTCCTATGAACCAACAAATAATCTAATTCTTGTAAAAGTTGGGTCCGCAAGGACTTGAGTTGATTAAGTTCTTCCCCAGCTTTACTGTTTAGATCCTGCAACTGTTCTTTGTCCCTTTCCAATTGATCCAACAATCCTTCAGATTTTGTAAACCATTCATCTAAGAAACGCTTTGCGCTTTGTATCACAGTGTCAGAAATACCAAGTTTGGAGGCTAAAAGGATTCCGAAACTTCTACCCCAAGATTTTTGTAAAAGTTTATAAGTCGGAAGCATCGAATTTTTATCTAATTCAACTCCAGCATTGAGCATGCCATTTCGGCTGTCCGCAAATGCCGCTACAGATCGGAAGTGTGTTGTCACAATGCAAAACACACCTCTATCAGCCAAATTTGAAGAAATCGATTTTGCTAAAGCGGCTCCTTCATCTGGATCAGTACTTGAACCTAACTCATCTAACAACACTAGAGATCTTCTATTCGCGAATTCCAATATTGAAGCAATATTTTTAATGTGAGAACTGAACGTGGAAACAGATTGGTTGATACTTTGTCCATCTCCAATATCAGCAAAAACATGGTCAAAAATAGGTAACTCACTTCCAATATCAGTAGGAACTAAAATACCCGATTGGTTCATTAAAGCTAAAAGCCCAACCGTTTTCATCGCAACAGTCTTGCCACCAGTATTTGGCCCACTAATCACCAATACGGGATTTTGAGAATCAAAATCCATTCCTATAGGAACCGCATTATCTCCAAGTAATGGGTGTCTGGCCCCCTTTAAAAGAATTCTGGGATTTGATGATGTTACGTCAAATTTAAAAATTGGATTGCCACCAATCTGGATAGAATATCTAGCTCGAACGAAAATATAATCCAGGGCTGCAGTTGCCGATAAAATTGAATCGAATTCTAATTCTAGTTCGCCAATAGCTTGAGACATTTGCCTGATAATTCGAAGCTCTTCCCGTTTCTCTTCCTCAACATTCTCTCTCCAAGAATTTGCAATTTCCACCACATCAAATGGTTCTACAAAGATAGTCGCTCCAGAATCAGACACTCCATGAACTATACCGGAAACATCTCTCCTTCGATCCGACCTTACTGGAAGAACTAATCGGTCAGAACGGACTGACACCACTGAATCACTAAGGGATTGTTCATACCTACCCAACGATTTTTGTATGTTCTCATTTAGCCTTTTAAAAGATACTTTTGATTTGTTTCTCAATGATTTGATTGATGGAGATGCATCCTCGGATAGCTCTCCATTTGGGGTGATTTTCATTCGTATTTCTTCACTCACATCAGTCAAATCAGGCAAACTTGAAAATCTATCATTAAGGATTGGTGCAAAGGATCGGCTATTAAATAACTTTGCTTTAGCCCTAGAAACTAAGTCAATCAATTCCGCTGTAGTTAGCAATTCTGAACATGTTAAAATACCACCAACACTTGCACGTTGAAGAATTGAATTGAAGTCTTCAGAAAAAAACAGATTGATATCATCTGCTTCCGTAATGAAATTCCTAGCCTCTATAGTTTCTTTATGCAAATCACTCAATAACGCATCATCAGAAATCGGTGAAGTGTCAGAAACAAGCTTTCTTGCGTTGAAAAATTGCACATGCTGCAAAAGAGCATCCCGAACAGCTCCAAATTCAAGAACTTTCAAAGCATGATTAATTAAAATATTTTTTCGCAAATCATCCGTTGGAGGTGTTCGGCATCCCATAAAATCACCAGAGAAAAATATATTGCACTCTACAATTTTACATCATGCTATACTTTTCTAGTTATGAATGACAGTTTGATAATCAAAGTTCCTGCCTCTTCAGCCAACATTGGACCAGGATTTGACTGCCTAGCACTCGCGCTGGACATATGGAACACATTAACTGTGTCCTCTGGTGAAAATACAGTCTCAATTAATGGCTACGGTGAGGACTCCTTACCCCAAAACCAATCAAATTTAGTATTTAAAAGTTTTCATAGGATTTTCCAAGAAATCGGCGAACCCCCTCCTACGGTCCATTTTGATTGCGAAAACAACATACCTATTGGCAAAGGATTGGGAAGTAGTGCGGCTGCTGTTATCGGAGGATTAATTGCAGGTAACCAATTATCAAATCATCCATTTACAAATTCTCAAATTCTATCATTAGCATCCGATATAGAGGGTCATCCTGAAAATGCCGCGGCCGCATTGCTGGGAGGATTTCAAATAGTTGTCAAAGATCAAACCGCCTTAATGACTTCGGAAGTTCTAATAAAAGAGCCAATGAAAGCAATATTATTCATTCCAGAACTGGAAATGCCAACTGCTGAATCCCGAAAGGTCTTAGCAAAAACCATTAGCAGAGATGATGCAATTTTCAATATAGGACGTGCAGCTCTTCTAGTAAATGCACTATCTTCGGGTAATTTGGAATTGCTAGCGAAAGCTACTGAGGATAAACTACATCAGCCTGCAAGACAAAAAATATTTTTGGCTATGTCAAACTTATTTCATGCAGCAATGAATTCTGGAGCATTGGCAACTTTTTTATCCGGCGCAGGATCAACTGTCATCGCTTTCGCCCAAGACAAAGAGTTCACCATTGGATATGAAATGGCAGATGCTGCTTCAAAATCTGGAATTGATGGAGAAATAAGAATTTCTGAACTTTCTAAACTAGGCACCTACACTTTATAATCGTACAAAATGCCATTTTAATTCTATGACTAGGTGAAATCTTGAGTTTAATAGTACAAAAATATGGGGGTACATCAGTATCAGATGTCAAAAAAATAAAGCACGTATCTCGCCGCATTATTGAAAGGCTTGAGCAAGGTCATAGTATAGTAGTCGTAGTTTCAGCCATGGGAGATACAACGGATAAACTACTAGCACTGGCACAAAGTATTTCAGATTCACCTAATCCACGCGAAACAGATGTACTCTTATCAACAGGAGAAATCGTTGCCAGTTCCTTAATTGCCTTAACTTTATCAGAAATGGGATTCGAGGCAATTAGTCTAAGCGGAAGTCAAGCTGGAATAGTCACTGATAATCTGCACGGAAATGCGATGATTGCCAAAGTAAATGCTGGAAGAATACTAAAAGAACTTGATTCCGGAAAAATTGTTATCGTGGCCGGATTTCAGGGAGTCGGTGACGATACTGACGTCCGATTACTGGGAAGAGGCGCTTCTGATCTTTCGGCTGTTGCAATTGCCGCGGAACTTCAAGCGGAGCGTTGTGAAATATTCACAGATGTAGAAGGAATATATACAGCGGATCCTAGAATTGTAGCTGATGCGAAAAAAATTAGTGAAATCGGATATGAAGAAATGCTAGAAATGGCAAGTTCCGGCGCCAAAATGCAACCAAGGTCTATAGAATTAGGTATGACGTTCGGAGTTCCAATTTTAGTCGCTAGTACTTTCAACAACAATCCCGGAACTTTAATCCACGGAGGTGCAAAAATTATGAATCCTATAGTTGGTGAAATTAGAAACCGCGTGACCGGAGTACCTTCGGAAAAAAACGTTTCGAAAATTACAATTCTAGGTGCAATCGATCAACCTGGAGTGGCTGCAGAAATATTTGAACCTCTCTCAAAAGCTGGTATCAGTGTGGATGTAATAGTGCAAAACACCAGTAATTCTGGCACGACTGATATTACTTTCACTGTTAAGAGTGCTCAACTGAAGGAAGCCCTCAAAATCACTCAGATTTCTTCAAGTAATCTAAAAATTAATGGAGTATCAGCTGAAGATGGATTCGGAAAAGTAAGTATAATTGGGACAGGCATGCTAAACGTACCTGGATATGCTTCCAAAATGTTCAATGCATTAGCAAAAGCATCTGTCAATATTGAAATGATTACAACTTCAGAAATCCGTATCACGTGCTTAGTAAAAGAAACACAGTTGGATCAAGCCGTTAGAGCAGTGCATTCAGCATTTGACGTGGGTTAATTAATTTTCTATGAGCACCAATAAAGTCTCCGAGAAAGGTGACCCTTTTCTATCAATTATTATCCCTGCGTTCAACGAATCTTCTGAAATACACAATAGTCTTAAAATCCTACAAGTTTTTCTTGATTCTCAGATTTATTCTTGGGAGATAATTGTTGTTGATGATGGTAGTGATGACAACACTAGGGCAATAGTTGAAGATTGGATCTTGCAAAACGCAAACTCGCATCTAATTAAAAACGCTCATCTTGGCAAAGGAGCAGCTGTTAAAACTGGCATGCTAGCTGCAAAGGGCCAAGTACGGCTCATGTGCGATGCAGATCTTTCCATGCCAGTCAATTTAATTGAAAAATTTATTCAATCCCACGAACTTGGTTTTGATATTACGATCGGATCTAGAGAAATCGAAGGTTCCAAACGATTTGGAGAGCCGAATTTTAGACACATCAGAGGTAGGATATTCAACTTCTGGCTTCGATTCCTTGGAATAAATAGATTCCAAGATACTCAATGTGGTTTCAAATCTTTTAGCGCCTCGTTAGCAAATTTTCTTTTTAGCCATTTAGAAATTACAGGATTTGGATTCGACGTGGAATTAATACATATCGCTTCAAAACAAAAACAAATCAAAATACAGGAGATCCCTATAGAATGGCATCACAATATCAATAGTAAGGTACGTCCCCTCAGGGATCCATTTGCCATGATCAGAGATTCAGTTAAGGTAAAATGGAAAAGTGCTATTGGGAAATATAATTTAGTGTATCAACCAGAAAATCATTCCATTGAATACACCTCTGACAGTTCAATTTGTGTTGTAATCCCTACTTTCAACGAAGCAAAAAATATTCCAGACCTCACAAACAGGTTATTGAAATTAAATTTGGCAAATTTACAAATTTTATTCATTGATGACAATTCTCCTGATGGCACGAGTGAATCCATAAGAAAAATTTCAGAAAAATTTGAATTTAATAAAATTCAATTAATCCAACGAATTCGAAAGTCAGGCCTGGGAAGCGCTTACATAGAAGGCTTTACCAAAGCCATAGATCAGGGGGCTGAGATCATCATACAAATGGATGCTGACCTCTCACATAAACCAGAATATGTAATAGAATTAATCAATCACCTCTCAAATAATGACTGCGTGGTTGGCTCGAGATATATTGACGGAGGAGGATTAGACAAAAATTGGGATTTTAAGCGTAAAATGCTCAGTAGCATCGCCAATTTTGGAATTAGATTGGTCGCGGGAATAAAAACCCGTGATGCCACCTCTGGATTCAAAGCTTATCGATCAGATAGCTTGAAAAAGCTCGATTTTTCTACAATCCAATCTAACGGGTTCGGTTTTCAAGCTGAAGTTGCTTTCATGATGGAACATCGAGATTTTAAAATCAAAGAATACCCCATCACATTCTTTGAAAGAGTACATGGGGACTCAAAAATGTCGGTTCAGATTATTCTTGAGGCACTTTGGAGACTTTCGACATTAAGAATATCAAACAAAATTAGAAAACCAACCGTCTAAACCTATTGCAATTAACTATACCTAATGAACTACAATTCGGCACGAGGTAAAATTCTTTACTCAATCCCTCGGAGGTAAGTCTTGGCAATAGCTCAACAAAAAGATTTTGAAAAAATTCGCCTAAAAAAGACTAAGCTTGCAATTAATTATGCTATGCAAGGTCAATGGACTGACGCAATAAATGCAAATCAAGACATTCTATTAATTTTCCCTAATGATCTTGATGCTCTAAACAGATTGGGGAAAGCTTTTAGTGAACTTGGAGATATCAAAAATGCCGAAGTGACTTTTCAAAATGTCTTGAATTTATCTCCTGGCAACCATATTGCGGTCAAAAATTTAGGGCGATTGAAATTTGTCGACTCAAAAATTTCACGCCTACAAACTCAAAAGAATTCCAATCGCGATGCATTTATTGAGGACAGTGGAAAAAGTTGCGTAGTTTCTCTAAAGAAAGCTGCAAAACCGAGCGTGTTGTTAAAATTAGCCCCGGGCGAAATCGTTCATCTCCAACAAAATAGGAAAATATTAATCGCTTGTGACGACTCTGGAAACAGACTCGGAGAAATTGACACAAAAATTGGAAGCAGGATTATAAGATTAACTAACGGAGGCAACAAATATAGCGCTTCTATCATTAGTTGCGGAGATAATTGGATCAGTATTATCTTACGAGAGACTTTCAAGTCCCCTTCCCAGAAAACTGTGACATCATTCCCAGCCATAGATAAATCATCTAACAATTTTTCCGCATCAAAACGTAGTTTATCAAGCACAATGGCAGAAAGAGGATTAACGGAAATTGACCCCACATATCTCAAAGATTGGTCTAATGACGATACTGAACCTGGTGACGATGACATCTTTGACCCAATGATGAAGGAAGTTCTCAAAGATATCGAGTTTGAAACATAAATGGCTTTTTACCTGACAAAAATTTAAGGATCTAAAATGTATTACTCAGATGAACAAATGATTATTGAACGAGTCAAATGTGGGCCTTATGACAATAATGCCTATCTAGTGATATGTAAAGAAACAAAAGAAAGTATTATTATTGATACCCCTATGGATCCCAAAAACCTAATCACAGCCAGTTTGAAAACCACACCTAAAACAATCTTAATTACTCACAACCACATGGATCATATTCATGGGTTCACCGAAGTGCTGGATGCGCTCAAAACTAGTACAGGAATTGGCCAACAGGACGCTGAAGCATTACCTTCTGATCCGGATTTCAGGATTTGTGATGATCAAATTTTTTCAGCAGGGAAGTTAAAGGTCAAAGCTATCTACACTCCAGGCCACACACCAGGATCTACTTGTTATTTGGTGAACAATCAACTTTTTACCGGCGACACACTATTCCCAGGAGGTCCTGGGAAAACACAAACTCCCGACAATTTTCAGCAGATTGTTCAATCTATTACTAAAAAATTATTCTCGCTTGATTCAACAATTCATTTCCATCCCGGTCACGGTGAAGGGAGCATACTAAGTAGAAGTATTTCTGAATTTGAGATTTTCAAATCAAAATCGCATGATAAAAATCTTTGCGGCGATGTGGAATGGGAAAAAAGCTAATTATTAGACATAATTAAGCTCATGAATCCGTTGAGAAATTCAACCGAAAATAAAATTCCTGCAGGAAAATCCCTCTTCTCAGAAGCTATGATCACATTTGCAGGGATAGTCCTCGGATTCCTAACAATTTCTATCATTATCGGGTTACTATCAAATAAAGATGGTGACGCTTTTTCAATTAATCCTTTATTTGCATTTGCAACATATTTGATTATCCCCGCGGTATTAGTTGGTTTTTATAAACGGAACAACCACCGAATCAAAATGCGCCTGAATTCTCCATTTCGAGAACTCCAACTCAATTGGAAGTTGACTTTATTTTCTCTTTTATTCATGTTTGCATGTTCAATTTTGTATGGAATTCTAATCCAGATTTTACAAATTCCTTGGTTAATGCCCCCATCTCCCAATGATCAAATCTATTTTTTGGGAGATGGGTTTAGATTATTATTTAATATCCTTATAGTAGGTTTGTGGGCACCTTTTAATGAAGAACTTCTCTTCAGGAACTTTTTAATCCCAATTATCTCCAGCAAGTATGGATCTTTTATAGCTGTAACAATTTCGAGTGCCCTGTTTTCATTAATGCACATAGAACTTAGTTTACTAATCCCAGTATTTCTTTTGGGTGTTTGTTTATCTTGGTTGTTCAAAAAAACTCAATCTGTTTGGCCATGTATAATCGCACATTCCATATGGAATATGATCGTAATTGTGGTAGGATTTCTAATCTAGAGGCAAGATGAATAATTCAATTAAAAACAGAATAGACTTATTACTATCAAAATCAGTCGCTGAAGGTCGTCCTGTTTTGTCACCCTTCATCACAATTGGCTATCCCGACAAGCAAAAATCAATTGATATGGGTATATCAATTTTAAATAGTGGTGGAGATATGCTGGAACTTGGTGTTCCTTTTAGCGACCCTCTTGCAGATGGTCCTACCATTCAAAAAACCAGTTTTGTGGCAATCCAAAATGGTATCAACCTATCAAATTGTCTTAATGCAGCAACTGCTATAAGGGATTCCAACCCCACAGCTCCTTTGATACTAATGGGCTACCTTAACCCATTTTTACATTATGGTTTCGAACAATTCGCATCAGATGCATCCAAATCTGGAATCGATGGTGTAATAATACCTGATGTCCCGGCAGAGGAGGCACGCCCATATCTAGAAATTTGTGATTCAAATAATATTCACTTTATTCCGTTATTAGCCCCCACGAGTACAGACTCTCGAATTGAGCAATCTTGTAAGAACGCCCGTGGATTTGTATACTGCGTCAGCGTTACTGGCACCACAGGTGCTCGATCAAATATTTCTAAAAATTTAGAGTTGTTAGTTTCTAAAATCAGGAAGTATACTGAATTGCCAATTTTGGTAGGATTTGGCGTCTCGACCAAAAAACATTTCCAAGATGTGACTCGATTTGCTGATGGTGCAATCATTGCTAGCGCGATGCTCGATGCAGTTGCTTCAGATCTTACTACCGATGCGGCAATTACCGCATCAAATTTTATCAAAGGTATTAAATAAAATGTCAAATAGTCCAACCAATTACATTTTAGGTATCAGAGGTGCAACTACTGCAACAGAGAATACTAGTGATGCAATCCTCAACGCTACGGAGGAATTACTTCAATCAATTGTTGAAGTAAACCAAATCAGTCTGAACGAAATCGCAGCTGTATTCCTAACTGCAACAAAGGATCTTAACGCCGCTTTTCCAGCCACAGCAGCAAGAGTAAGACTATCTTGGGATAATATTGCGTTAATGGATGGACCTCATATGGATGTTCCTGGATCCCAACCTAGGTGCATTAGGGCATTGATTCTTGTGAATTCATCCAAAAACCACACAAATATTGAGAATATTTATCTACATGAAGCTAAAAACTTAAAAAGACAAGCTGAAGATCTAACAGATAAAACTTAAAAAGATGAATTCCCAATGAAATTACTCTCGGAACTACCATCAAACATAGATAATTCTATTGTCTCCATTGGCGTTTTCGATGGCGTACATTTAGGACATCAATTCCTTTTTGACAGGTTACGCAAATCAGCATCAGAGCAATCAAAAAGTTCAGTGATAATAACTTTTAAAAATCATCCTATGTCTGTAATCAATAAAAAGTTTCAGCCAAAGTTTTTGATGACTCTATCCGAGAGACTAGAAAACCTCTCTTCCACAGGCGTAGATTCGGTGATCCCTATTACATTTGACAATGAATTAGCAAAACTATCAGCTAAAAAATTCCTTTCTATTCTGAAAGACAAAATTAACCTATCGCAAATTGTTGCAGGCCCTGATTTTGCACTTGGAAGGAACAGAGAAGGAAACATTGAAAAGCTAACTTTGCTTGGACGAAAACTGGGGGTTTCTGTAGAGGTTGTCCCTGTGTATTCATTTTCTGAAGAGGAAATCCCCGTCAGAAGTTCCGAAGCCAGAAAAGAATTGTCAAAGGGAAATATCAAATCCCTGAATGAAATGTTAGGTAGAAGATTCAGATTGTCAGGCACGGTGGATCCTGGCAATCATATAGGCACTGAACTAGGATTCCCAACAGCAAATATTTCGGTTGATTTAAATCTGGCAATTCCTCCAGATGGAGTCTATGCAACATGGGTTACAATTGATAACGAACCTACTATTCAAAGATGGATGGGAGCAACAAGTATCGGGAAAAGGCCAACTTTTAAAGAATTCCCGGATCTTGCGATTGAAACCTATTTATTAGATTTTAATAAAGATATATATAATCGCCGAATGAAGATTGAATTCGTTCAAAAGATCCGTGACCAAAAACAATTCGGTTCTAAAAATTCTCTAATCGAACAAATGCAAATTGATATTGATACAATTAGGAACATATTAACAGAGCAAAAGTAGTACATTTAATCTCCTTTGTTCATTCCATAATCTTCAAATCTAACCAACAAGGAATGAAAGTGAACACAACAGAAAATTCTTCCGAAAATCTATTAACCCGATCTGTTGTTGAGGTAGTAATTGAATCTGAGCTGAAACAACGGATTCAAAGTGGAGAGTCGCTAAGAATAAAAATGGGATTTGATCCAAGTGCCCCTGATATTCACTTGGGGCATGCAGTCGGACTTAGAAAACTTCGAGACTTCCAAGAAGCTGGACATATTGTTGTACTAATAGTCGGAGACTGGACTGCTCAAATTGGAGACCCTTCAGGAAGATCAGAGATTAGGCCAATGCTTTCCGAAAAACAAGTGCAAGAGAATGCGAAAACATACATGGATCAATTCTTTAAAATTGTTGATAAAGACAAAACCGAAGTAAGATGGCAAAGTGAGTGGTTTTCCGATTTTCGTCTAAAAGATATTATTAATTTAACTGGTCGTTTTACTGTCGCTCAATTTTTAGCTCGTGAAGACTTCTCAAATCGTTTTAAATCGCAACTTCCTATTTCTATCACAGAATTACTATATCCGATATTGCAAGCCTACGACTCAGTAGCAATTCAAAGTGATGTTGAGTTAGGAGGCACAGACCAAAAATTCAACTTGCTAGTAGGTAGAGACCTGCAGAATATGTTAGGACATAATCCTCAACATGTACTCACAATGCCCTTAATTCCTGGCACTGATGGTATTAGAAAAATGAGTAAAAGCCTAAACAACTATGTCGGCATCACTGAAACTCCAGAGAATATCTTCGGCAAGACTATGTCAATTCCGGATAATTTAATTACTCTATGGCTTGAATGTTTAACTGATCTTCCCATGAAAGAAATTGATGAAATTAATAAGTTCTTAAAAGAAGAATCCTCCAATCCGATAGATATAAAGAAAACCCTTGCATCCGAAATTGTAAAGGATTTCCATGGCTTAGAAGCTTCAATATTGGCAAGACAAAATTTCGAAAAGATAGTCCAATCCGGAGAAATCCCGACCGAAATCCCTGAATACAAACTTCAGGATTTGCAAGATAATTCTTATGTCAGTCGGCTATTAGTTGAATCCAAAATGGTAGCAAGTATTAGCGAAGCGAAAAGATTGCTCAAACAAAATGCGGTCAAGAAAATTTCAACATCCCAAGCTGCCAATCAAACTATTTCTTCCACCGAGAATATTGATGACGGTCCGCTTGACTCGTCAGGCTTGATACCAGGAATAATCCTTCGTGTGGGACGCAGGAAATTCTTACGCATACGCTAGAGGTCAAACGATGAAACGATTACCAAACTTTAAACTAAATATCTATAAAAACAAAGAATCTACTCATTTAAGTGAGATATTAGTCGCCGCTAAGCTAGCCAAAAATCTTGAATCTGCCCGTATGGAAATCAAAGAGTTTTCTGTATCTCTCGCCAGATCCCCCAACTTAGAAATGATTACAGGCGTGGGCACTCATACCAGGGTATTAAAATCAACTCTCACCTCAGACTTAAGTATTAAGGAACTAAAAATAAATCCTAAAGATGTCTTATATCTCGGAGAATTGTTTGTTCGATTCGAATAATTTATTTCAACAGAACTAACGCTATGCTACAATTTATACAGAAAAATTAAATTTTGGAGCATGAATTGAATCTTAGAATCCCAGGTCCAATCCCCGTGGACGATGAAATACTAACAAGTATGTCATCACAGATGATTAATCACCGAGGCCCAGAGTACAAGGAACTCCTGTACAGTATCACTGATAGACTGAAAAAAGTCTTTGAAACTACCTCAGAAGTGTTTATCCTGACAGCCTCCGGCACTGGCGGAATGGAAGCTGCAATTGTAAACACTTTATCTCCAGCAGACAAAGTAATTAATGCATCATGCGGATCCTTTGGAGAGCGATTCGGATCAATCGCATCTATATACGGAGCAGATGTTATCGAGCTAAAATTCCCTTACGGAAAAGCTGTAGACTTAGATCGTCTTAGAAAAACTCTACAAGAAAATCCTGACACAAAGGCTGTAACTGTCACTCACAACGAAACATCAACTGGAGTGGTAAATAATATCGAAAAAATCAGTGAAGTGGTTAAAGGTGAATTTGAGTCATTGTTATTGGTCGACGGAGTAAGTAGCGTTTCATCGATTCCAGTTCGAACAGATAAATGGAATTGTGACGTAGTAGCAACTGCTTCTCAAAAGGGCTGGGGGGTACCCCCAGGATTAGCCTTCTTTAATTTTAGTAGTGATGCATGGGAGGCACATAAGAATTCAACCATGCCTCGATATTACTTTGATGTATCAATGTATCAAAGTTATTATAAAATCGGCCAACCTCCTTTTACTCCTGCATTATCAGTAATGTTTGCGATGGATTTAGCTTTGGAAAAAATGACTACTAATGGAATGGGGTCAATATTTGAACACCATTCGAATATTGCCAAAATGACACGTGAAGGAATTAAAAATCTTGGATTATCATTATTCCCCGACGAGTCTGTAGCTTCTGATACAGTAACTGCAATTAACTTGCCTGAACACATCAGTTGGAGCGAACTAAACTCTACAATGCTCAATGAACACAACGTGGTCTTAGCTGGTGGCCAGGGCTCTCTTGTCGGAAAAATCTTCCGAATTGGGCACCTTGGTGATACTCCTGCAATCGAAATTGAAGAGACTTTAGACTCACTTGAAAAAGCACTGAAAAAACTAGGGTTTAAGAAAAGCTAGAAAATATAAATCATCGTGGGCAGAACAGCTTTATAAATCAGGTGATAAGTTAGGATCTGTTGCAAATAGATTCTTTAATTCTTCACCTTCTATCGTCTCGTAGCTGATCAAATACTTTGATAGCTGTGTTAATTTTGCCATATTTGATTTAAGTAAAACAGTTGCGGTTTTGTAAGATTCATCAATTAAGGAAAAAACTTCCTGATCTATAGATTCAGCAATATCCTCACTATAATCACGTTGTTCAGAAATTTCGCGTCCCAAAAAAACCAATTCTTCACGTTTACCAAATGTTCTTGGTCCTAGTTTTTGACTCATACCGTATTGGGTCACCATTGCCCTAGCAATATTGGTTGCTTGCTGCATATCACTACTGGCACCGGTAGTCATTTCATCAAAAACTAACTCTTCTGCAACTCTACCTCCCAATGCGGCAGCCATCATGTCTTCAAATTGCCTCTTAGTCCATAGATGCCGATCTTCTTGTGGGATATACCGAGTGTGGCCGCCAGTTTGTCCTCTGGGTACTATAGTGACTTTGTATGGCTTATCAGCATTTGGAAGTAATTCAGCAACCAACGCATGGCCAGCTTCATGATAAGCAGTAAGTTCTTTCTCGCGTTGTGTGATCACCCTGCTCTTTCTCTCTGGGCCTGCAATCACTCGATCAATGCCTTCCGCGAATTCATCAGATTGAATAATCTTTTTACCACCCCTAGCCGCCAAAATTGCAGCCTCATTCACAAGATTCGCAATATCAGCACCGCTAAAACCCACCGTTTGTTGAGCAATATTATGTAAATCTAATTTTTCATCAACCGGCTTACCTTTTATATGAACATTTAAAATTTGCTCTCGCCCTTTAAGATCAGGGTTGTCCAAAACCACACGCCTATCAAATCTCCCAGGACGTAATAGCGCAGGATCCAAAATATCCGGACGATTCGTAGCAGCAACTACAATAACATTTGTACCGGTCTCAAACCCATCCATTTCGACCAAGATTTGATTTAATGTTTGCTCCCTTTCATCATGCCCCCCGCCTAGACCCGCGCCTCTATGTCTTCCAACTGCGTCAATTTCATCTACAAATATGATACAGGGACAATTCTGTTTCGCTTGTTCAAAAAGATCACGTACTCTTGAGGCTCCCACTCCTACAAACATTTCTACAAATTCACTACCACTCATATTATAAAAAGGTACATTTGCCTCGCCTGCAACAGCCCTAGCAAGCAAAGTTTTGCCAGTTCCTGGAGGCCCGACTAACAAGACCCCCCTAGGAATTTTTGCTCCTAATGCCTGAAATCTCTCAGGAGATTTCAGGAAATCAACAACTTCCTCTAACTCAGTCTTAGCTTCTTCGACCCCAGCAACATCTGCAAAACTTACAGAAGGACTATCCGGGTCAAACATTCTAGCTCGACTCTTCCCAAAATTAAAAGTGTTATTTGCATTGCCTTGAGCTTGTCTCATCATAAACAACAAAACTCCACCAAAAAAGATAATCGGCAAAAACGGTAGTAACAAACCAATTACAGAGCCAAAACCACTGGGACCTTTTACCTCAACAGGAATGCCTGTATCCCCGACGGGGATCCCAGCTTCATTGAACGTGTCAATAATACTAGAACCAGGCTCTTTTCTAGCTGTAAAAGAAGCGCCATTAATATCAATAACGTCCAAATTGTTCCCTTTAACTTCAACGCTTTTAATATCCCCCCGTTGAGCCATCAATATAACATCGGTCATCGTTATAGACGTAGACTGATTAGTATTATTGAAAAGCATAAACAACACGGAAATTGCCCCGATTGCAATCAACACGTAACTGAGGTTGTTTCTACTGAACTTTTTGGGCATCTAAACTCCTAAATCGGGTGTCAATCAGTTTTAAATGATTATGTGTATCGATAATGATACCATTTCAACCAATACCAACGCAAAAAATAGTAGAGATTTAATATTTTAAAAATTGACATATGAGTTAGTCTGTCTACAATTGGAGTTAAGAAAAATCTCGGAGTGATTGAAATGACTACAAAAGCTAGACAAACACCTGATCCCCTGACTATTTCATTGAGTGAAAATGCAGTCGCACATGTTCAAGATTTCGCATCAGATGCAGGAAAGCCTGGAGCAAACTTGCGTGTAGGCGTAAAAGGAGGAGGATGTTCTGGATTAACTTATACCCTCGATCTAGTCTACGAAGCAAGTGAAAATGACAAGGTGATAGAAGAAAATGGCATGAAATTATATGTAGATAAAAAATCATATATTTTCTTGGCCGGGACTACATTGGATTATTCCGGTGGACTTAATGGTAAAGGCTTCGTCTTCAACAATCCTAATGCGAAAACGGCATGTGGATGCGGTACAAGTTTTAGTGTCTGATCATTTGAAATCTATCCCAAAAATTTCATTCCTTTTATAAAAAAGCGTCAACAATGTTAAAAACTCCCAAAATATTCACCCCGTTGTACAAAGACCTAACGGAAAAATCAGCCCTCCTTGATATTTCTGAATACGGGAGACTAAATCTAACTGGGGCTGATACATTAGACTTAATGAATCGACTCTCAACAAATCAAATTGACGGTCTTGCTATTAAGACAGGTTTATTCACTGTTCTCACATCAAATAAGGGTAGGATTAAAGACCTTCTATACATTTATAGACAAGATGAAGAAAGACTTTTATTAATTACATCACCAAACAATCAGGCCGCCGTAGCCGAATGGATTGATTTTTATACATTCTCGGAAGATGTGGAAATTAATGATATTTCGGATGAAACAAAATTGCTTTCCATTATTGGGCCTCAATGTGAAGTGGCAGCTAAAGAGTTGGAAGTTGACTCGAAAAATCTGACTATATTTAATTCTAATATTTTTGGACTCCCATGCAAAAATATTCTAATCCCTAATGAACAACATACAGAATTACTCCAATCAGCGGGAACTGCCTTCCCGGACAAAAACCTATTAGATTTAATAAGAATACAAAGATTTGTGCCGCTGATGAATAAAGACTTTAGCGAACAAAACAATCCTCTAGAAGCAGGCCTGAAACACTATATCAGTTTTTCAAAAGGCTGCTATATTGGACAAGAAGTAATCGCACGATTAGATACATATGACAAGGTCCAAAAGCTTTTAGTCGGGCTTGAATGGCAAGAAGATATTCAATTGGAAACCGGATCTACTCTTTCAGTTGAAGGAGTCCAAATTGGAAATATCACTTCATCAGTCACAGTCGAACCCAACCCTGGAGGAATCGGACTAGGATTTGTAAAAAAACCTTTCGCCAATCAAAATTCTATTGTGTTAGGAACTAACTCCCAAGGAAATTCATCCAAAATTAAAGTAACAAATATACCTGATTTATAAATTCAAAAGGTTACTTTTCTCTAATAAAATTTGTTTGATTTGATTTGCAACAAATATTTCTGAACCTTCTGGCAATGTCGAAACCCTAACGGCAATTGAATTCTCGTTAACCTGTTTATTGTCAGGCCCTCCCATCCTTATCCAAATACTTGGATTTGCAGCTTTGAGCTGCTCTGAGATTTCCCATGGTGTAATATTAAATATTGTCGGATCAAGTTCCATCGACAATCCTTCAATATAGCCTTTTTCTTGAGAGTAAGAGTAATTTACCCCTTCTAATTTCCCTAATTCATTAGCAATGCTGTCGGCACGAAATCTATAAGAATCAATTCGTTTTTCGTGATTTATACTCAACCACTCATTCAATGCCACATAAATCGAAACCATTTCTTGTCGATCAATTTTCATAGGCCTGCCAAAAGATGAAATGCCATCTGATTCAAATCCTATAAAACTATTTTGGCGAGCAGCGAAAATTAAATCTTTCCTGCCAGTAAGCATCCCACTAGAATTAACTGATCCAAAATACTTGGCCCCATAAGCAACCAGATCGCAGCCCAAGTGCACATACTTACTTAGGAGGGACGTAGGATATACCTCTCCAGCAGCATCAACAATCACAGGAACATCTTCCTCATGTGAAATCCTCACAACTTCTTCAATTGGTAATACTCCTTCCTTATTTCCAGGAGCAAGATAATGTACTGCAACGGTTTTAGATCCAATAGCTTGCCGTAATTGATCAGTTGTACAACGATTTTCATCTCCCACCTCAATTAGTTTGGCTCCAGAAATTGAGAGATTTCGGTCATACCTAGTGCGCAAATTCCGTTGAATTAATATTTCATTAGGTAGACCAGTAGTATCTGGAATTCTTTCGATTAATTCAATGTTATCCTTTGTGATACATGCGGCCGCAGCAACTGCAAGGGCAGCAGAACAACCAGAAGTAACCAAGGCTGCAGGAACTCTTAAAATTTCTGAAATTCGTTCTCCAAGAATATTAGATAATTCACCCATATCTACAAAATCGTCTGCTTCTTCCATAATTTTCTTTACTGCTATAGAAGTTTTGCTGCCTCCGAGTAGAGTACGATTGCCATCAGCATTCAATACTTTTCGAATCCCTAATTCATCATAAATTTCCATCAAATCCTCCAGAATTTCGAACTAATTTCTCGAAATAAAGTCTTGCAAAAACCTCAAGCATTTCTATTAACTAAAATGCTATCATTAATCAAGCAATTAATTGAGGAAAATTTATGTCTGCACAAACAAAAGTGACAAAGTTTGCCGAAGATCTTATTGAAACTCCAAAACCACATCTCAGACTGAGACTCTACCAAGACTCAAATGGGTTGAAACTTTCTATGGATAAGGACTTGCTAATTTCTTGTCCATTAACGAAATTCGGAATGATTGCTGGAGGGTTTGTTGCCAAAGCACTCGGAACTCCTGTGCCTGCACTTGGTGAAGAAATCCCCGTCAGGATATCCACAGGAGTTCTCTTTAGAATAATTGCGATAGCAGAATTAAATTATTCTAAAGATTATTCATATATCCTTTTAGAAAGGTTGTTAGAAGAAGCCGAAATGCAACGTTCTTCAAAAGGCGCAGTTAGTGATTTGTAAAAAATCCTCTCCTTGATTTTTGGCTACCAAAACCAACTTGTTTGATTTAAAAAACCCCCATCACTATAATTATGGTTTCGATTTTGGAAAGTTTAACAACCACAATGGATTACGCAGCACTTAAAACAGGTCAACAAATCTCTTCTGAATCAATTCATTTGGATGGAGAAACTGTAGCAAATTTCAGAAACGCTGTAGATGACCAATCTCTACTATCAATCGATCGCGAGGGGGAAATACTAGTACCTCCTATGGCAGCTGCCGCTCTTAGTTTCAGAGGCGCAATCAAAGCCCTTAGGATCCCTGGAGGGACGCTTCATCTTAGCCAAGAAATTACATTTTCTAAAAGTATAAATATTGGAGACAAGATCCAGTGTGAGGCTACAATCACCAGAAATAGCTTAAGAAAAAAATTAAGATTTATTCAAATTGAAACGTGTGTTACTGATCAAACAAAAGAGAAAGTTCTTGTAGGAAAATCTACAATTACAATCCCTGACATGGATAGAAATGAGTAAATTTTGTGACCTCTAATCCTTTCAATATCGGAGATTCGCTACCTATAATTAGGAGATCAATCACACAATCAGTAATTGATCAATATGCCAAAGCTTCTGGAGACTTCAACCCAATACATATTGATCAACAATTCGCCGAAAATTCTCCTTTCAAATCTACTATTGCTCACGGATTAATGATCGCCTCGTCAATTTCACATATGTTGTCAGAGGCCTTCGGCATTTCATGGGCCAATTCAGGACAATTATCTCTAAGATTTCGAAATCCTGTTTTGGAAGGTGACTCAATATCAACTTTTGGACAAATAGAAACCATCGTTTGTCAAAATGGTCTAATGGAAATAGACTGCAACGTAGGTGTAAAAAAAGATAGTGGACAAGATGCAATTACTGGACAGGCAAAATTAATTTATACGATTGAAAGAGGTACAGGATTTGAATAACGATACAAATTCTCCCGTATGTATTGCGGTTGATGCAATGGGGGGAGATTTCGGTCCATCGGAAATCGTACCTGGAGCCATTCAGGCCGCAAGGAACCAAGAAATGCGAATTTTCCTTGTAGGAGACCCCAACCTATTGAAGCAGGAAATGCATAAACATGATGTGGCAAATTTGCAAATCAAAATAGTCCCATCAGACTCAGTTGTTGAGGAGAATGAACAACCTGCATTGGCACTAAGAAACAAACCAAATTCTTCAATCCTTGTTGCTACAGGGCTAGTAAAACAAGGAATGGCTGATGCATGTGTAAGCATGGGTTCAACCGGTGCAGCGATGGCATCTGCAGTTGTTATGTTCGGTACAATTGAAGGTATAGAACGACCCGCTCTAGGAGGCCCAATAATCGGATTTGCTCCAAATACCGCAATTATTGATATGGGATCCAATGTCGACTGTCGCCCAGGCCAAATGCTTAGTTTCGCAGTAATTGGAAGGGTATATGCTCACAGATTCTGGAAAATAGAAAATCCCAGAGTAGCTTTATTGAGCGTCGGAGCCGAAACAGGCAAAGGAAATAGACAAATTCGTGAAACGACCGAACTATTCCAAAATAGTCAGATAAACTTTGTAGGGAATATCGAGGCTGATCAGCTCACTAAGGGAATTGCAGAAGTTGTAATATGTGATGGGTTTGTAGGAAACATCGTCCTTAAACTCACTGAGGGATTGGGATCCGCATTAGCAAAAAGAGTCGGAGAAAAGTTAGAAAACCTCGTTCCGCTAGCAGTGTCTGAAGAAATTCAGACGGAAATTTACGAACTCACTAATGCACTTGAAGCCTTCGGAGGCGCCCCATTGTTAGGAGTAAATGGCGTTAGTATAGTTGGACATGGACGATCAAAAGCGATTTCGATCACAAAAGCAATTGAAACTGCTAAGAACACCGTTGAAATCAACCTGATCGAGAATCTCAATCAAGAGTTATCATGTGTTAGAAATCAAATGAACTCAGAAATTGATGCCAAAAGTAAACATCAAGAGGGATAAAGTGAATCAAATCAATGGAAACAAAAAAACTGCATTAGTTACTGGCGCTTCGAAAGGAATTGGAAGAGCAATTTCAATTCGTCTCGCCGAAATGGGAATTAATGTGGCCGTAAATTATAATACATCAAGTTCTCAAGCAGAAGATCTTGTGAAAACCCTGCAGGGAATCGGAGTCGAATCATTCGCTATCAAGGCTGATGTAAGTAACCTTGATGAGGTAGAAAAAATGATTCATCAGGTTAATGAAACTTGGGACGGAATTGATATTTTGGTAAATAACGCAGGGATTATTGACGATAATCTGTTAATCAGAATGAGTGTTGAGGCATGGGATAGGGTTATTTCTACAAATCTTAATGGAACTTTCTATTGTACTCGCGGAGTACTAAGAAACATGATTAAACAAAGATGGGGTCGAATTATCAACATTGGATCTGTTGTAGGCATAAGAGGAAACATAGGCCAGGCAAACTATTCTGCATCAAAAGCTGCGATCATTGGCTTTACAAAATCATTGGCAAAAGAGGTCGCCAAACGTGGAATCACCGTAAACACCGTCACTCCTGGATACATTAACACTGATACAGTTGACACACTTCCTAAAAAAACTAAAGACACTATCATGACCTGGATCCCACAAGGGCATTTTGGAGAAGCAGACGATATAGCTCACCTCGTAGCATTCATAGCCAGTGACAAATCTGATTACATGACTGGGCAAATCGTCAGTGTTGATGGGGGGATGGCAATTTAAGTTGCTGGCCAACGGATAACAACTATTTTGGATTTACTATGACTAATAATATGAAACAAGATTTCAAAAACAAAATTGTGTTGGTAACGGGCGGAAGCAGGGGAATAGGTCGAGCAATAGCTCTAGAATTCGCATCTAGGGGAGCGGATGTAGCATTCAACTACCATAGACGGCATATTGATGCAAAAAATACCCAAATAGAAATAGAAAAACTTGGAGTACGATGTCTTCGAATTCGTGCGCACTTGGCTGATCCAGATGCTATTGAATCCATGTTCGAAAAAATTAGGCAGGACCTTGGAAATCCAGATATCTTGATAAGTAATGCAGCATCAGGAATTCAGCGCCACTCGACCGAACTTGAACCAAAACATTGGGATTGGGCAATGAACATTAATGCACGAGCTGCATGGTTATGTGCTGTAAACGCATCAAAGACAATGAATAACGGCGGGCATATTGTCAATATAACGAGCCAAGGTTCTCAGAGGGTCTTGCCATTTTACTTTTCTGTTGGAACATCTAAAGCAGCTTTAGAGGCAGCCACTAGATATCTAGCAATTGAATTAGCCCCAAAAGGCATCTCAGTAAATGCAGTTTCTGGGGGTTATGTACAAACTGAGGCTTTGAACTCTTTTCCTAATAAAGATGAAATGATAAAAAATTCACAAACCCCGACCGGACAAATTGTTCAAGCAGATGACATAGCCAAAGTGGTTGTGTTTCTATGTACACCCGACGCATCGATGATCCGTGGACAAGTCATTGTAGTAGATGGAGGATCCGCTCTACAAATCTGATTGGTGGTTATGTTTGTGGCATGCGGAACGGACTTGGAACTGGAAAAGCCAGAGATTCGTGGTGAGTTAGCACAGAGACTTTATGCAACTCAATCTTTGAAGCATTTGAAGTGTCCTGATTGCGGTTTGGAATACGAATCAACAGTCTCCATATGTGTGGTGGCGCCCTAGTAAGTTTCAGGCATAGGAGTTTGCTTGCTCCCGCAGTCTCTTATAGGTATAAGACTGCGGGAGCAAGCAAACCTAGAGATATTTATTCCCTAGCCTTATCTCACTCAACTAAAAATACAACTTCTTGAGAATCTAAATTAACACCTGCATCTGTTCTAAGTTTAGCTATCTCAGGGTCTTGCAAACCTTCTTGCATTCTCTCCATAGACTCTACTTCAACAACTTGGTAAATTTTATTTTCATTATCTTGGGCATGACCATATGCCAAAACTTTAACCCCATATTTTTCTCTTTGAGAATCTGTCCCCAAAAAAAGATTTTTCCAAAGCTCGTAACCTTGTGTAAGTTCCGCAGTGATTATAAGTTTCATAACTCCTCCTTTATATTCAGCCTTAAGATGTTATTTCATGGTACATTTTACTACAAAAATGTGTCTGTACGTTTGCCAATGTTAAGTCCTGAATGTTGCAATTAATACCAGCTTTTTATTGCTGCGACATGGCGGGAACTACCACCTGGGGATCAAATATCCTAAACCCATCCCAAAAACACCGATGATTCCACCGGTGAAAACTCAAATAACTAGGAAACCCATAACACAGCCGCAAATAGGAAAGTCGCAAATTTAACCGCTGTAAGTAGGGAAGCATTCTGCCATTTACCTGATGCCCCAGTCAACTCGTTACAACATTCCATAGCAATTGGTGGTTATGTTTCGCAATGTACAGTGATATATTACCCATACATTAATTCTAAGCGCCTATGTACCCACGCAAAGTAGACTGCATAGACGCCTATACCCATTTCTATACCCCCGGTTAGGTTACCCCTAAAAAGGTTCTTCAACTAAATAATTTCCTCTTTTTTTGACTGAGTTGATGTCCCGGGAAGAGGAATCGCGGTTTGATAGAGAACAGGTTGGAGATGTTTCATTGGGAACATTTCTCATTCAGCATCTAGGTAATCGGAGTGTCCGAGTTGAAATTACTCCCGGGAAAACACCTGACCAAATTTCAGGGTTTTCAAATGAATCGGTCGTATTTCGTAGGTAATAGTATTCGACCTACTTTTCGGTAATCCCAATACCCCATCTAGCCTCACCCTATACGTCAGGAGGCTCACCTTGTAGAAACGCATCAATAGTCTTGTCTGCTTGAACGACAGTTCTGACTTTGGTATTGTGTTTTGCCTACCGACCCCCAAACTTATCAATGATGAGTTGTTCTGCTGGTTTGCCACGAAAAGTCCTGCCTTGGGGGCCGATCTCATAACTCCAATCAGCGTAAGGACCCGTGGGATTGGTGGAATCGAAGGAAAACCATGTCACAAATAGAACTCCCTTGAACCAAGAGCGGTCCAACTGACTCGCCGCCTGGAAGAAGGCTTCATATTGGTCGGTCTGGTCATCGTTAGAAGCTGGATTGGTTTCCATTCCAAAGTTAGAGTTCCAGTTACTAGCAGCACCATCTAAACTGATGAACGCCATATCGCCTATCATAACGGGTTTGCCGCTTATGGTGTGGATAGCCTCAATCTCGTTTATGATTGAGTCATCAATTCCCCAGATGCCCCACCTGTTCAAGTCGATGACCGACTCCAGGTCTGTGGAGGTATCCGTCCAGCTTTCAACAAGTTCGGCAACGGTTGGATTGTTGTTCCCAGTAGCAACATGTTTATAGAATATGCTAGTCATCACAGTATCGAGCCGATTCAGAAAGACAGCCTCCTGTGCCTCTACAGGATTCAGGAAGTTCGCTGTGATCTGACCGTTATAGACAGCTTCCACTCCATCTATGAGGGTGTTCCATTGGGCGGTATATTTTTGATCTGTGGTCAAATTGGCCATCTCGTACGCGACATCGAACGCATCTACTCCAGCGTGTTCGGAAAGGGTCGCAAAGTACACAAGCTCTTTGCCCCAATTGGTGAACCAAAGGTCCACGTCGTTGGGAATGTATCCAGCCATACTAAATTTAGGGTCGGGGTGCCAGAAACCGAGCTTGAGGTTAACAATGAACCCTCGCTCTTTCAGCCGTGCCACCAGGTCGTAGAACTGAGCATCCGTCAGAGTTACATCTGTGTTGCGGTCAAAGACCACTCCATTTGAGGAACTATCGTCAATTTGTACATTGAAATGGATGCTAACGTAGTTGATATTCATTTCGGTTAGAAGATCTAATGACTCAATAAATTCCGCTCGCATAGGATCATCAGCCGAAGGCACCCAGGGTCGGCCCCAGAACTGCATACCCACTCCTTGATTCTGAAAAGGCCGGACGTCCAGAGACGGAAACGACGTAGTGGGTGCTAGAGTAGGTGTAACTGTTAGCAAAGGTGTTGGCGTAGGTGTTGGCGTTACAGTTGGTGTTACACTTGTAGGTGTTGGTGCTGGTGCTGTAGCTACTGGTTCTGGTGTAGCCGTAGGTACAGGAGTTGGTGTAGCTGTAACCACGACTTCTACTTCTACTTCCTGAACAACCTCTTTCTCCACTTCCTGAATAACTATCTGAGGTGTGGATGTGGGTATGCTAGCTATCCTTGCTTCAACGGTAACATCAATATTTTCTGTACTAACTCCACAAGCTACTACTAGGAGCATTAATCCTGCAGAACAAATAATAAATATATTTCTAACAATAGCTAACATATGTCAGAGTATACCCGCCCTTTTATGAAAATTAAATTGGCACGGGTATCCACTACAACAAACCACAATCACTAAGACATACCCCCTGCACTAAGCATTACCAAGAACCAACCACCCAACCACAAGCACTCACATCAACAAGACCACCTCATACCCATTCTCATACCCATTCAGATACCGAAAATAGGCAATTAGACCAACTAGGGGCTGATAGGAAGATGCGAAGTGGAATGACGCCTGAAATAGATGACCGTGCGATATTTAATGTATTGGCATGAACCACTATGATGCGGTCGGCAAGAATGATATAATGGGCTAACACTTACTATATTTTACACGTTGGAAGTGACGTGTTGAGGTTTATCAAATGCCGAAGAGAACATATCAGCCTAGAAAAAGACGCCGCGCCCGCGTCCACGGATTTAGATCACGCATGAGTACCCGACAAGGTCGCAATGTGCTTAAGCGACGTATGTTCAGAGGGCGTACTAGATTAACTGTCTAAAAACGGAAAGGACGTTGATAATAATGTATCAAAATCAGCGCCTTAAGAAATCAAAGGACTTCAAAAATGCGATTCGGAACGGAGGTTCTTGGGCAAATCAAACGCTGGTTTTGATTTGTTATTTCAGCGGATTATCTTCCTCTCGGGTTGGTTTTTCTGTAAGTAAAAGAGTAGGAAATGCAGTTACAAGAAACAAAATCAAACGCAGGCTTAGGGAAATCATTAGAAATGAAGATTTACCTGCAGGATGGGATATTGTGTTCATTGCACGTAAAGGATGTTCAATTTCCAATTACATGACACTTTCCCGCTCAGTACAATCATTGTTTAGCCGCGCAAAATTGAGTGATTCCAAAAACTATAAGGAAACGAATGCTTAAAGCAATTATCCTAAAAAGCTTAGTAATCTATAAGAAGGTCCTATCCCCCTATTTAGCTAACGGTTTATGCCGGTATTCACCAACATGTTCAGAGTACGCATTTGATGCAATCTCAAAACATGGTGTTTTGAAAGGGATTGTACTCTCGATTCAACGTCTAATACGTTGCCAACCATTAGGAAATTCTGGACATGACCCGATACCATAACTTTCGACATATTTTATCATCAACTAAAATACTCATTCTGTTAATTACGATTATCTCCTTTCCCTTAATCTTCTCTGCTTGCGGCCAATTTGAAGGTCCACAAGGATGGGCAGGGGGCACAACAGATGAAAATAATCTCTATATTACTTCCCAAGAAGGTAGTCTCTATGCAATAGATCAAATTGACCAAACAGTTCAATGGGAAATCCATCTTAGAGGAGAAAAAGGTGAAAACACTGTTTATGGCACCCCAACACTCTTCGAGTCCAATTTATATTTTGGTGGATATGATGGGACATTTTATTCTGTCGAGACGATTAGTGGGTTGATAACTTGGGATTACACGTTTGATAGTCCAATTATCACCTCCCCAGCAGTCAATAATACATTTGTGGTAGTTGGAACTTCTGACAATAATCTTCATGTAATTGACAATGATTTAAGTCCGGGCAAACCACTTTGCAGTTATTCCACTACTAATCAAATTTGGGCGTCCCCTGTAATTTATCAACAATTAGCAATTTTTGGGTCAATGGACCATATTCTAAGAGCAATCAATTTAGAGGATTGTGAGTTGGTATGGGAATTTGCGACTCAAGGGGCTATAGTAGCATCTCCAATCTTATCTCAAGACACAGTAATGTTTGGTTCTTTAGACAGGTCTTTCTACGGGCTGAACGCAGATACTGGAAAAATCCGCTGGCGTTTTGACGAATCTTTTGGATGGTTTATAGGGGATCCTGCAACTGATGGCAAAACTGTGTATGCACCATCTATGGATGGAAAGTTGTATGCATTAGATGTCTTAACAGGAACAAAAAAATGGTCATTAGATACTAATGATGCAATCGTTTCATCTCCTGTATTGCTTAATAACCTTCTAGCTGTTGCATCTGTAGAAGGGAAAGTGCATATAGTAAGTTCAAACAATGGCCAAGAACAGGGTATATGTAACTTAGGAGAAGAAATTCGATCTGATCTAAGCACTTTTAAGAATCACGTTTATGTTAAAACTGAAGCGCATAGTATTATCGCTTTGCAAATCAAAGAGAATGGTAATCCCGACGAAATATGGATTTATTTAACCAATGAAGATGATCCAATTCCCAGGGACCATATTCCCGCTTGTTAAGATGAGGTAAAGATATTGGACTTTTTAATTGATATTTGGAACATGATAATCATGAAACCCATGATTAATTCTTTGGTTGTTCTATACTCCGTCGCTTGGGGCAACTTCGGGGCAAGTATTATTATCTTTACTTTAATTATTCGCGCTTTCATGATTCCTTTGACAATCAAACAAGCTCGTCAGATGAAAGGTCTTTCTGAATTACAACCACAAATGAAAAAACTGCAAGCGCAACATTCATCTGACAAAAGAAAACTCCAACAGGAAACCATGAAACTCTATAAAGACAATGGGGTGAATCCATTGGGATGCCTAGGTCCAATGATAATCCAATTTCCCATATGGGTCGGACTATTTTGGGCGATTCGTACAACATTGAGTTCTACCCCTGAAGGCTTGACGAAATTATCTGGCCACCTCTATTCATGGCTAGATAGTGTGAATAGCGCAATTCCAATAAATAGTTCGTTTTTATGGCTTTCAGACATGGGTGCTCCCGACACTGGACCAACTCTTGCAATTTTGGTCGGTCTTTCCATGTTCTTCATGCAAAAAATGACAACGATGCCATCAATGGATGCTCGACAGGCTCAAACCAATAGAATGATGCTTTGGGCGATGCCTTTAATGTTCGGATTCTTTACCCTAAGCTTCCCTGCTGGCCTGGCAATATATTGGGTTGTTTCCAATGTTGCCGGGATCATAATTCAAGGATTTATTACGGGATGGAAACCTATTACATCAATTACCTCTGACCTTGGGAATCTTTTCTCAAAGACCAGATCCGATAGACTCCCGTCTGACGACAAAACTGATGATGAAACAAAAGCCCTTGAAGGGACCATAGATGACAAATCTACAACAAAATCCGAATCTTCAAAGGAGGCCTCACTCAATGAAGGACGAAATAGAAACAACCGCAGAAACGGTCGAAGAAGCGATCGAAATCGCACTAAGAGAACTAGACGTAGAACGACACCAAATAGAGGTAAACGTCGTTGACAAAGGTAAAACTGGTGTTTTAGGTATTGGATCCGAAGAAGCCAAAGTAATTGTACGAGTTGTTGATTCCCCCTCAAATGAAATATTAGAAGCGTCACTAATCCTAGAAAGTTTAATTGACATTATGGGAGTAGAGGTTACTCATTCTCTTCGCGAAGAATCCGATCAGGATTATGATGCCCCAACCTACAATATCGAAGGAGAAGATTCTGGATTGTTGATTGGTAGACGAGGGGAAACTTTGCGTGCTTTACAATTGATTGTGAGACTATTGGTGTCCCGGAAAATTGATCAACGCACAAATTTGAACTTGGATGTTGGAGGGTATCAAGAACGTCGATATCGTTCCGTTACCGGATTAGCAAAGAGAGTTGCCTCTAGAGTTGCCTCCACTGGAAGATCAATGTCTCTTGAACCGATGCCGCCGAATGAACGTCGTGCTGTACATATGGTATTATCTGATCATCCAGATGTAATTACTGAAAGTGAAGGATTCGGAAGCGAACGCCAAGTAGTTATTCATAGCAAATAACAGGAGGCAAATATGGACCCCATAGTTACTCTGTTTCTGGGAATCATTTTGGGAGCATTGGCTGTGACGGTAGTCTCGTTTTTACTTACAAGAGGTAAATTCGACACACTAAAATCCTCTGCCGAAGATCTTAAAATTCAGAATGTTTCACTATCCCAAAAATTCGCTCATTCTGAAAACCTATTAAATGATGCAGAATCTTCCAAAGAATTAACTCTTGATGAAAACGCTCAACTAACAAAGGAAAACATTGAACTTCAAGTAAAGACTGCCTCTCTTCAATCTGAGGTGCGTTACCAAAATGAATTAATCGAACGACAAAAAACCATAACAGAAGACGAACAAAACAAATTAAAGGTTATTCAGTCAAAAGCATTAGAAGAAAACAGTAAGACTTTTCTCAGTAAAGCTTCCAATGATCTACTTCAACCAATGAAAACTGAATTAACTAATAATCTGCAAAAATTAGAAACAAATCTAAATAAACTAAATAACATGGAAAAGCAATCTATTAGTTTGGCGACACAAATCCAGCTATTTCATAATGAAAGCACGCAACTTAGAAATACGACTGAAAAATTATCATCTGCGCTAAGAGGAACATCTCAAGCTCCTGGAAGATATGGAGAATTCACTCTAGAGAGAATTGCAGAATTATCAGGCATGGTAGAGCACTGCGACTTTGCTCAACAGGCTTCCATAAGAACCTCTGAGGGCAAATTAGACCGTCCAGATATGGTTGTTCATATGCCAAGTGATAGAAAAATAGTTGTGGATGCAAAAACCTCTATCCAAGCATATTTAAATTCAATAGATGCGCCTAACGATTCAGAAAAACAAACTTATTTGAAACAGCATGCTGGACAATTAAAAGAACGCGCAATTGAACTTAGTAGAAAGAGTTATTGGACAAATTTAGAATATTCCCCCGATTTTGTAATCATGTTTGTACCAGGGGATCATTTTCTTCTAGCAGCGATTAAAGAGGATCAGACTCTACAAGACTATGCATATCAGTCCAACGTATTGATTGCATCTCCTACATTCCTTATAGGGTTGCTGAGAATTTTTGCGTTAGAATGGCGTCAAGAAAAATTATCAAAGGAAGCTGAAGAGATCCGAGACATTGGAGTAACAGTCTACGATCGAATTGCAACTTGGGTAAAACACCTAGAAGATATGGGAAAGGGACTTGAATCTGCAGTTAAATCTTACGACGCAGCCATGGGATCTTTAGACCAAAGGGTGCTTCCTGGAATTCGCAAATTTAAAGAAATGGGTATTTCTACTGATAAAACTATTAAAGAAGAACCTAAACTACTGTATTCCAATCTCAGAGAAATACCTCAATCCCTCAGGACAACCTCAGAAAATGAGCACAAGGACGCAATATAATCAACAAGATGACTTGAATTCCCTTCCTGATTTGTTAATCATAGGTCCAATAACTAACGATCATTCAGTCTTGGATGAAGATTATACATCTCTAGGAGGAACTACCACTTACGGCGCTGCATTAGCACAAAAACTTAACTACCAACCCGCCATTGTAACTTCAATGAAACGGGAGGATCTACCCAAAAATTCCCTTCCTGGAATTCCAATTCATATTGCTGAATCAACTAACACAACATCTTTTGTAAATATTTACAATTCGGAAGGGGTTCGAAAACAAAAATTGATTGATATTGCCACGAAAATTAAACCGTCAGATATTCCCAAAGAATGGATCAAATCCCCAGTGGTTCTTCTTGGGCCACTGGCCAATGAAGTTGATTATTCATGTACAAGAATTTTCTCTGATTCAATTGTAGTCGCTACAATACAAGGATGGCTGAGACAATGGGACAGTAAAGGTATGACCTCCATTCCAAAGGGGTGGGATGGTACTGAAGTTCTACCATTCGTTGATGCCGCCATTGTTTCGGAACATGATTTTGAAAATCTAGAAAATTTTGAAAAATGGAAAACCCTTGTAAATATTTTAGTCCTAACTCAAGGGGAAAATGGAGCTACAATATTTCACTCAGGCAAAAAAATTCACATTCCAGGATGGAAAACGGATGCTGTTGATCCAACTGGAGCAGGAGATGTTTTTGCTGCCGCGTTTTCATTAAGTTACTCTAAATCCTCGAATGTAGAATATGCAGGACGATTTGCATCTTGTGCAGCAAGTTTTTCCGTTCAAGGAGTTGGATTTGAATCAATGCCAACTCAAAAACAAGTAGAGAGTCGAATGAATCAACATCCAAACGGTAGACAATAACATTCTAACTAGGATCGAAAATGCCTCCATCAAATTCTGGATATTTTAGACTTGCCTGGCTAGCAGGAACGCTTATCGTAGCCTTTGTAGTAATGTATTCTCTCAGAAGTGCAATGTTCCCTTTCGTCATTGGGGGGGTGATTGCCTATATGTTACATCCTTTTGTAATTTTTCTTGAAAATAGGTTCCCCTGGTACCCCGAACACCAAAATATTCGACGTATCATTTTTGTGGTAATAGTATATTCGGTAAGTGTTTCTTTACTTGCAGGGATAATAGCTATCATCCTACCTACATCAATTTCACAAGGACGAGAGTTCATCTCTTCAATACCCGAAATCACCCAAACAGCTCGAAATGTGATCGAGAACATAAACAGAAGTTATAGCGAATCGATCCCTGAGGAAATACGAATGCAAGTTGACACTTTTCTTAAAGGTGTTAACAGTACATTGGTCGATTCAATGAATAACTTTGGAGAGAGATCTATAAATTTTGTAACTGGGACTCTATCACTAGTCATCGGATTGGCAATCGTACCAGTATTTATTTTCTATATCCTTAAAGACAGTAATCTCTTAGTTAATGGTATTGCTACCTTCTTTCCACCAGAAACTAGGCAACATGCAATTAACACATTGAAAATCATCAACCATACATTTAGTTCTTATATCAAAGCCCAGTTATTCCTTGGCTTAATCGTAGGCTTGAGCGTGTGGTTGGGTCTGACTATTATGGGAATCAAACTTTCACTTTGGCTAGGATTTATCGCAGGTCTTTGTGAATTAATTCCGATCATCGGCCCTTGGCTAGGTGCTATACCAGGAATATTGGTTGTGCTGGCATCTGACAATCCCGAAAAAGTGATCTGGGCTGGATTGTTGTATTTAGTCATACAATTAATAGAAAATTCTTTGCTTGTGAACAAAATTCATGGCAGGGCGTTAAATTTACATCCTCTTGCAATAATGATCGTACTAGTTCTTGGAAGCCAAACCGCGGGACTTTGGGGTGTTGTCTTTGGTCCTCCACTGTTAGGTGCTGCAGTTGAAGTTTATAGATATTACACTTTCTCATGGGATACAGAAAACACTAACGACTCCAATTCCATTGGTAGACTTTTAGCCTTAAAAACTAAGGAATCTGCTTAATTTTCTAAACAAATTTAATCTTGTCTTACTAGCTAAGTGAAGCGTATAATACCCGCATTGTTTCGCTGAAAGGATATTTGAATGCCAAATTCTCTTGCTTTTTTTCGAGGAGAAATTGTTCCTGTTGACCAGGCAAAAGTTAGTATAATGACTCATGCTCTCCACTACGGTACTGCCATTTTTGAAGGTATCAGAGGAAACTGGAATAAAGACAATTCCAATTTATATGTTTTTAGAATGAAAGAACACTATGATCGCCTATTACAAGGCTGTAGTATCATGATGATAGACATTCCCTATTCTTCAGATGATTTATGCCAAATCACGCTAGACCTGCTTAAAAATAGCGGTTATCAACAAGATGTATACATCCGACCTCTGGCATATAAAAGCCCCGAACTGGTTGCGAACCTTAAACTTCAAGAATTGGAAAATGATTTTGCCCTAATGATTGTTCCATTTGGTCAATATATTGATACTGATGGGGCAATTAGGTGTTGCACATCATCGTGGAGAAGAATGGACGATACAATAATTCCACCACGAGTAAAAATATCTGGACACTATGTAAATAGTATTTTGGCTAAAACCGAAGCAACCTTGGCTGGATTTGATGAAGCGATTATGCTTACTCAGGCTGGAGATGTATCAGAAGGAAGTGGAGAAAATTTATTTTTAATCAATGGGAATTCTATTATCACTCCTTTGGTTGGAGATAATAATTTAACTGGAATTACACGTGACTCCGTTATTACAATTGCAAAACGAGAATTGAACATAGACATTCAAGAAAGAAGTATTAGAAGAAGCGAATTATACTTGGCCGATGAGATATTTTTAACCGGAACCGCAGCTCATGTAACGCCAGTAGGAGAACTAGACAATCGCAAAATTTCTGATGGGAAAGTTGGTCCAATCACTCGTCAAATTCAAGAGATCTACTTAGAGGCTATTCGGGGTGGTTTAGATGAATACCTTCATTGGTGTACACCAGTAAAGGTTTAATTAAGGTTAGATATTCTCATGCTCCCCTTAGCTGCAGATTATTTTATATTCGTCTTTATCTCAGCAATCGGAGCAATTCAAGTAGGAGCGTCTTACGGAAAATTAAAGGGAATATTCTTTTTCCCCAGCATCATTATATCTAGATTAGTGGGGGGTTTATCGGTTCTCATAGGAATTGTTTGGTTCTATGCCACAAAACACAGAAATATTAATGACACCGAAGGTGGAATTGATGCAAATGATCAAGCCCTATGGTTTTTCCTCGGAGTTACTGCCGCCTTAATATTCACATTTGTAATCACTTCAATTTCACACAAGAAATTATCTGGAAAATCTCAAATAAATTTTGAACTAGGTATACAAAATTTAAAGCATTCAACTTATTTTTTTGCAATAAAAAATAATATTATTTTTCGGACAAAAAAATGGTGGAAATAGATCAAAAACTTTTCATATGGATAAACAGTTTCGCAGGGAAATCGAGTATTGTAGATAATCTTGCATCTATTTTATGCAGCGATCATTTTTTCCCTGTACTTTTATCTCTCCTGTTATTGGGACTTTGGTTTGGTGCGGATACCTTAAAAAATCGCCTCAGATCCCAGAAATGTGTTTTTATGGCTTTTTTAGGTTTGGCAATTGCAAATCTTAATGTAGCATTGATTAACTTTATTTTTTTCCGAGATAGACCTTTCAACAACCATGAAGTGACATTATTGTTTTATGAACCCACAGACTCCTCTTTTCCTTCAAATGCGATTGCGGCAACCACTGCACTAGCATGTGGCGTTTGGATAGCAAATAAACGACTGGGAAGTATCTCATTTATCGCTGTTTTAATCTTTGGCTTCATTCGTGTTTTTTCTGGGATTCACTACCCTATAGATATTTTGGGAGGTCTTATGATTGGTATCTTAAGTACCCTTGTTGCAAGATACATTATTAAATTATTAGACCCAATTATCATGAAAATAATCAAGGTGGGAAGGATTTTAATTCTAGCTTGATTTTTTCTAATGCTACGCAGCAATAGCAACGGCCCCAATCACCGCTATGGCAATTCCCCCTAGGACTGCGGGACTAAAAATCTCAGTCTTCCTATTAAACACATAAGCAAATCCAACACCAAAAAATAGCCCTGTTTCAATCAAAGGAGCGACGACTGCTGTATCAGTCATCTCAATAGCTGAAAATCTGAAAATTTGGGCCACCGTCATTATCACAGCAATTACAGTAAATAATCTAATTGCATGCCGATCAATCTTACGAAGTTCGTGAATTCTACCTGGAATACCTACAGAAATCATTAATACAAAGGCCGCCGCGAAATGCGCAATAAAAGCTCCCAAAAACACCAAATCTGTATCAGCTAAAATTAATCTTAATAAAAATGTTGATCCACCATAACTTAATGCAGCAGTCAATCCAAAAAGAATTCCACGTGGAAGATCTAGTAACCCAACTGCAATTTCTCCCGGTTTCAAAAATGCAATTAAAGGAGCAATAATTATTAACACTACCCCAAAACCCCTCAGCAAAGTAATTTCTTCCCCAAGAAATAAACCACCTAAAATAGCACCAAACAATGCTGAAAGAACCCGCACAGGTGCCGTTAAATTGGCTCCAACAGCCTGTATTGCCAAAAATTGTGAATACCTCCCTCCTAAGAAATTGATTATCCCCGCAATACCCAAAACAAGATAATCAAGACTAGAAAACTCTGAAATTCTATTTATCTGACCTGTAGCTATCGAAAGGAAGAAAAATACAGGGATAGAAAAAGGGATAGAAATCATCATGCCGTTATAAGCAGAGGTTTTTAATACACCCCTTCGAATTACAGCAGTATTTAATCCCAACATTGCCGCTGCGGCAAGAGATAGAAAAACCCCGTTAAAGGAATTCATTTATTCCCATTTAAAAGAAACTCATACTCGAACTAGCGGAGGAATCGATTCAACTTCCGCAGACATCCCCTCAAACCACTCAACAACCTCAGTATGCAGAGGAACTCCATTTTTTCGACGTTCAATTTCTTCTTCATGCTCAGACAAACCCGGATATAAAACTCGATCATGCCCTGGAGCAGTAGGTGTCTCCCTTAACATTTTTAATGTTTGGTCCATATTGTCTTTAAATTGATCTACTTCACAAAATGCAGAAATATCATAAGCAGCGAAATGATGTTTTGAATAAGGTTTAGAATCTAACATACTTGGGGCTACACCAGATAATAATGTCGCCATAATCTCCACAATCATCCCTAATCCATAACCTTTGTGAGAACCCTGCTCTCTAGTACTACCCAGAGGAAGCAGATGATAAGAACCCTGTTCCATCATCAAAGATGGTTCATCCATAGGAGAGCCATCCAAATTGGCTAACCATCCTGGCAACATTGTAGTACCAACACGTCTAGCCAAACCAGTCTTATTACCTGCAACAGCTGAGGTTGCAGCATCAAATAAAAATGGCGGTTCATTTCTTGCAGGAGCTGCCAATGCAATTGGATTAGTACCTAATCGAGTTTCAGCTCCAAATGTAGGCAAAACAGATTTCCCTCCAGAAGTTAAAACCATTCCAACCATGTCTTGCTCAGCTGCCAACATTGCATGATGGCCAATTCCGCCAGAGTGTCCACTATTGTATAAAGTCACAACCCCAACACCTGTAACCTTTGCCTTTTCAATAGCCATTCTCATCATCTTCGGACCAAGAATAACCGCCAAGCCTTGATCAGCATCAACTGTAGCCATCGATGGCTTATCACGCACAACTTTGAAATCTGGGCGAGGGTTCAAATGCCCACTTGTATAACTCTCGACATAATTTCTAAGCATATTTGAAACTCCGTGAGTTTCTACACCTCGTAAATCTGTCATAGTCAAAGTGTTTGCGCCCTCCGCAGCATCTTCTTTAGTAGTGCCCATATGTAAAAATACACCCTCAACTGAGTCATATAATGAATCGGCAGATACTCTTACAACTTGGTGTGGTAAAGGTTTAAATCTTTCTAGCACATTAAACTCCCAAAAATTTTATTTCTACATTTTGACTAATTGTGGAACTCCCTGCAATTCACCTGATACATTTTCAAACCACTCAACAACTTCTTCATGTAGTGGAATTCCAGAAATCCTTCTCTCTTGCTCTTGCTCAAACTCATATAACCCCGGATATAGCACTCTTTCTTCACCAGGGGCAGGAGGAGTTGTACGAAGCTTTTCTAACATGGCATCCATATTATCTTTAAAAATTTCTATATCGGTAAATTTCGAGATATCATACGCTGCAAAGTGATGTCTTTGTCCAGCTTCTGGATCTAACATCGATGGTTGGACACCCGCAAGTAAGGTGCCTAAAATTTCTGGCATCATTCCAAAACCAAATCCTTTATGTGATCCTTGTTCTCTAACTCCTCCAAGTGGTAATTGATATGTTTCTCCCCGCTGCGGGACTGGGAATTCTTCTAATATAGGTGATCCATCCAAATTGGCTAACCATCCTGGAAGCATATTAGAGCCAACTCTCCTCGCCAGTTCAGTCTTGTTACCCGCAACAGCAGAAGTAGCGGCATCAAATAAGAATGGAGGCTCATTCCTTGCAGGTGCAGCTATCGCAATTGGGTTTGTTCCTATTCTTGGCTCTGCAGCAAATGTAGGTAGCACCTGACAACCCGCAGCTGTCATCACTAGCCCTATCATATCCTCTTCAACAGCTAACATTGCGTGATGCCCTATACCTCCTGAATGTCCAGTATTGAACAAAGCGACCGATCCAATACCAGTATTTCTTGCTTTTTCAATGGCAATTCTCATGACCTTAGGACCTGTAATCACTGCCAATCCCTGATCCCCGTCGATTGTAGCTACAGATGGAGCGTCACTAATGACTTTCAAGTCGGGGGTAGGATTAAGATTGCCATTGTTATACCCATCTACATAAGATCTAAGCATATTAGAAACCCCATGGGTTTCTACACCACGAAGATCTGTCATTATTAATGTATTAGCACCCTCAGCAGCATCTTCTGAAGAATTTCCCATTGCTAGAAATATTCCCTCAATCGCGTCTCTTAATGAATCCGAAGTCACGCGAATCGTATCCTCTGGTAACGGTTTAAATCTTTCAAGCATCTATCCACTCCTGTAATAACTCGTTTTCAGCATTCTACACGAAAATCTATTTCGAATTCTTAAGAAAATCAGAAATTCTTTCAGCAATCATTATCGTTGTAACATTCGTATTAGCCCTAGGGCAATCTGGCATAATAGAGGCATCAACAATTCTTAACCCCTGAATCCCGTGGACTTTTGCAAATTGATCTACAACAGCCATTCCATCATTTGATGAGCCCATCTTACATGTTCCAGCAATATGATGACCTGTAGTGACAGTTCTCATCATCCAATCATCTAACAATTTGTCATCGTTCAAGATCTCCAAATCTGGAGATCTTAGCTCTTCAACCACCTCGCTAAATTTGTCATTTTCGCCTAGTTCTACACATATTCGGACTGTTTCCCGTAATCGTCGTTTATCTTCAGGATGATCCAAAAAATTATAATTTAGAATCGGCTGCTGGCTAGGATCTAATGAAGCTAACTTTATATTCCCTTCACTCAGTGCCAAATTAATTACACCTATCATGCGGATTATTCCCCGAACATCCCGATTTTTAGATGCCATCAAAACACACATATCATTTTCCAAATCGGAACCGGTGGCAGTATATCGCAAAGCCATTTGAGAAAATGGTTCGATTTTATCTTGATGTTCAAGATAACTTTCTTTCACATTCCAATCAATCCAAACATTTGGATGATCCCTTAGATTCTTTCCAACACCTGGAAGGTCTAATAATACTTTAATACCTAACTCCTCTAAATCAGAAGCCGGTCCTATACCAGACAACATCAAAAGCTGTGGAGATCCTATAGATCCACTACTTACAATAACCTCATCTCCATAGACACTAAATACCTCTCCTCCGCTCTCTACCTGGACTCCTACAGCTCTATTGTTATGTACAATCAATTTATGGGCATGAGAATTAGGCTTTATTGTCAAATTCAACCTATGACGGGCCAATCCTAAATAGGCAATAGAAGTACTCCATCTAACCCCATCGATGTTATTAAATGCCAAAGAGCCCACACCTGTAGTATCTGGATTGTTGTGATCATGGCAATCAGGAAATCCAAAATCTCTACAAGATCCATAAAAGGCTTCTTGATCAGGATTCCAATCTTTGGGTTGCCACCTACGTGCGACCATCGGACCTTCATTCCCATGAAAATCGTCACTATAATCTAAATCGTTCTCTAATTTCCTAAAATACGGTAAGCATTGTTTATAATCCCATTGATTATTACCTGCAATACCCCAATTATCATAATCTTCTGGGATACCTCTGATAAACATCTGTGCATTAATTGCTGATGTACCCCCCGTCACTTTACCTCTAGGAACTCTCATAGGTTCGGGGGCAAAATCTGTAGATTTCCCCGTGAATTGCCAATTATGGCTGCTAGTCCAAATATCAATGTTTGATCCATATCCAAATTTTACTTCTGGAGGTAATTGATCTATTTCAGGATAATCAGGACCAGCCTCAAGCAACAGTACTGATCTTTCAGAATCTTCACTCAACCGAGTTGCTATTGTGGCTCCTGCAGATCCTGCGCCTACAACTATATAATCGTATTTCATTATTTACCTCGTTTAATGAACTCAGATATTTTTTCTCCTACCATCATTGTAGGTACATTTGTATTTGCTCGAACACAATCATGCATTATCGAAGCATCACCAACCCTCAATCCTTCCATTCCATGAACCTTCCCATACTGATTCACTACTGACATAGGATCTTCTGATGGACCCATCCTGCATGTACTCGTAATATGATGACTCGTCTTAGCATCTTGCCTTAACCATAAATTTAGCGCATCGTCATCATTTAATTGTTCATCCGTTGGCTGGATACGGTGAGAAATAATATCTGAATATGCCTCGCCTTCACCGACCTCTACGCATAATCTCACACATTCTCTCATCCTTCTTAAATCCTCTTCCTCCCTAAAATAATTGTAGTTAAGATCAGTTTGATCATTTGGATCTTTAGATCTAAGTTTGAGTTCTCCTCTTCCTTTAGCCAGATACATACATGCTGACATCCCAACCCCTGAATACATTTCTTCTTCGAGACCCTGGACCATTTCCTCTCGAAAAACATTCTCCGCACCACCAAAAAACATTCCAGGAAAAAGAAGGGCTGTGTTATGAACCAACATATCATTATGTAAATCTGATCCTTTTGCTGTGTAGCGAAGGGCTGTAGTGATTACTCTCGTAGAACCATCTCTTACATGTTCATATGTATCTTTAGTTTTCCATTTGACTGATACCTGCGGATGGTCTCTTAAGTTCTGTCCAACTCCTGCAAGATCATGTATTAATGGAATCCCTATTTCTTTTAAATGTGACGCGGGGCCCACTCCTGACAACATGAGCAATTGAGGAGATCCTATAGATCCACTACTTAAAATAACTTCATCTCCATATACATTAAATACTTCTCCGCCGCTTTCTACCTCTACTCCAATCGCCTTCTTTCCTTCAAAAAGTACTCTGTAAACTGTGCAATCACTACGTAATGTTAAATTTAACCTGTTGCGAGCAGGGTCTATATAACAAAGTGCAGTACTCTGTCTAATTCTATCAACCGTATTAAACGGGACCGGCCCAACACCTGTTGAATCAGGGTCGTTGTGATCTGCTGTATGCGAAAATCCAATATCCTGAAATCCCTGATTAAATGCTACTGAATCTTGAGTCCACTCATCTTCAGGATGTCGTCTCACCCTGACCGGTCCATCATGGCCATGGAAGTCTCCTCCCATATCAGTGTCATTCTCCAACCGATTAAAGGCAGGCAAACATTTTTCAAAACTCCACTCATCGTTACCATTCGCTGCCCAAGTATCATAATCCTGAGGATCGCCTCTGAAGAAAATCTGTCCATTTACCGCGCTCGATCCACCCATAGCCTTACCCCTTGGAACCAACATCGGACTGTCTTGCTCATCAGTGGCTTTTGCTTCAAAAACCCAACGCTTAACCTCAGTGGAATCAGACCACCATCCATAGTCACGTTCTGGTCCATACCCATACTTAAATTGAGGAGGTAATGTTTCAAAATCGGGATAATCACTTCCTGCCTCCAGTAATAAAACCGATTTAGAGGAGTCCTCACTAATTCGGCTTGCTATTATCGCTCCTGCAGATCCAGCACCTACAACTATATAATCGTATTTCATAATTATTTACCTCGTTTAATGAACTCAGATATTTTTTCTCCAATCATCATTGTTGGTACATTTGTGTTTGCACGAACACAATCATGCATTATCGAAGCATCACCAACCCTCAATCCTTCCATTCCATGAACCTTCCCATACTGATTCACTACTGACATAGGATCTTCCGAGGGACCCATCCTGCATGTACTAGTAATATGATGGCTCGTCTTAGCTTCTTGCCTTAACCATAAATTCAATGCATCGTCATCATTTAGTTGTTCATCTGTTGGCTGAATACGATGAGAAATTATATCTGAATATGCCTCTCCTTCACCAACCTTTACACATAACTTCACACACCCCCTCATTCTCCTTAAATCTTCTTCCTCCCTAAAATAATTGTAATTAAGATCAGGCTGAACCCTTGGATCTTTAGATCTAAGTTTGAGTTCCCCTCTTCCTTTACCCAGATACATACATGCTGACATTCCAACTCCAGTGAATCTTTCGTCGGGATCTTTTCCTACACTCATGTACATCCTTCCGAAAATTGATGACTGGTTATGAATCAGCATATCATTATGTAAATCTGATCCTTCAGCTGTGTACCGAATAGCCATAGCACCACCTCGAACACCGCTACGATCATGCTCATAGGTATCCTTGACCTTCCAAGTCACAGATACCTGAGGATGATCTCTTAAGTTCTGTCCAACTCCTGCAAGATCATGTATTACCGGGATCCCAATCTCACTAAGATGAGATGCAGGTCCTATTCCAGACAACATTAATAACTGGGAAGATCCTATCGATCCTCCACTTAAAATAATTTCATCTCCATATACATTAAATACTTCTCCACCACTCTCTACCTCTACACCAACCGCTCTTTTACCCTCAAAAAGTACCCTGTAAACAGTACAGTCGCTTCGTAATGTTAAATTCAGCCTGTTACGAGCGGGATCTATATATCCTAACGCCGTGCTTTGTCGAACCGAATCGATTGTGTTAAAGGGTATTGGCCCAACACCTGTTGAATCAGGATCATTGTGATCTGCCGTATGCGGAAATCCAATATCCTGAAATCCCTGATCGAATGCAAGGGCATCTTGTGTTAATTCATTTTCGGGATTTCGCCTGACCCGAATTGGCCCGTCATGGCCATGGAAGTCTCCTCCCATATCAGTGTCATTCTCCAACCGATTAAATGCGGGCAGACATTTGTCAAAACTCCACTCATCGTTACCATTCGCTGCCCAAGTATCATAATCCTGAGGATCGCCTCTTAAAAAAATCTGGGCATTGACAGCACTAGACCCACCCATCGCCTTACCCCTTGGAACTAACATCGGCCTGTCTTGCTCTTCAGTGGCCTTGGCAACAAAGAGCCATCGTTTAACATCACCAGGATGTGTCCACCAAGGTTTCTCATTCATTAATGCAGTTCGCTTGGGGCCAGATCCATATTTAAATTGATCCGGCAAAGTTTCAAAATCTGGATAATCGCTTCCTGCCTCCAGTAATAAAACCGACTTTGAGGAATCCTCACTAATCCGAGTTGCTATGATCGCTCCCGCAGATCCAGCGCCTACGACAATATAATCATATTTCATTTGACACCCTCTACTTTTGCTTCAAAGTCACCCGTCTGGATGCTATATGTTCAGGATTTTAGTGTCAATAAAAATCGTGTGTAACTCTCTAACTTCGTTTAATTAAATCTGCCATTCTTTCACCAATCATCATTGTTGGCACATTAGTATTACTTCTCGTACAATCGGGCATGATTGATGCATCTGCGACTCTTATTCCCTGTAGTCCGTGAACTCTTCCATATTGATTAACAACTGCCATTCCGTCATCATAAGGGCCCATTTTGCATGTTCCTGAAATATGATGACCTGTTGTTACTTCTCTCATCATCCACTCATCCATTTTTTCGTCTGAAGAAAGATCATCCCATGTCGGAGATCTTAGTTCACCTAAGAATTTTGCCATTGAAGGTTTTTTTGCTAATTCCAAACAAATTCTTAACTGCTTCCGAATCCTTGATCGGTCAAACTCATGATCTAACATGTTGTGATCTAAAAATGGTTGTACCTTCGGATCTGTGGATTGCAGATGTAATTCTCCCTGACTTAAAGCAAGGTATAAATGAGCTATCATAGTCAACCCGGGAGGGGAGTCAGAATACCCTGAAGTTCTAACGTGTCCAATGCCGATAGAGCACATAATAATCATCATGTCATTACGTAGACCTGATCCTTCAGCGGTATAACGACAAGAAAATTGAAATCCTACGGGTGGAATCTCTGGATCGTCACCTTTTGTGTTCCATGTTAAAAATACCGCAGGATGATCACGAAGATTTTTACCTACTCCTGGAAGAGAATGTACTACTGGAATACCCATTTCTTCTAGATGTTCCTGTGGTCCGACACCAGACAGTAATAAAATTTGAGGAGATGCCACAGCACCTGCGCTTATAATAATTTCAGGTGCTTCATAGATTTTTATTTCATTATTTTGTTCAACTTCTACACCTGTAGCTTTTTTGCCATTGAAAATTACCTTACGTATCAATGAATTAGGCATAATAGTGAGATTATCACGATCACGAGCCTGGTTTAGATGACCCATAGCAGTGCTAATCCTCACACCCATAGTACTGTTAAGAGGCAAAGGTCCAATACCTGTGGAATTCGGATTGTTGTGATCGGGGGCTTCGGGAAATCCGTAGTCCAAACATGCTTGTCTGAATGCAGCCTGTTCTTTTGTCCACTCCTCAGGTTTAAACCTACTTGCGACAATAGGACCTTCAGTCCCATGAAAATCATCTGGAAAATCTGTGTCTGTCTCTAGTTTTCTAAAATAGGGAAGACACTTTTCATAGCTCCATTCGTCA
>Ga0315338_1000505_pt1 | contig 86233 bp, 78 predicted proteins | sample ASW8metaG_FD_204518 | JGI IMG/M metagenome (GOLD analysis project Ga0315338, IMG submission 204518) | Ammonia-oxidizing marine archaeal communities from Monterey Bay, California, United States - ASW #8 | ecosystem: Environmental > Aquatic > Marine > Coastal | place: USA: California | collected...
ACACGGGACCCGGCGCGAAAACCATCTTCCGTCCACCAGTCTCCGCATCCTCCTGAATGATGTCTGTGCCAGTGATGTCGGACGGCATGAGGTCCGGCGTGAACTGGATACGGGAGAACTTGAGGTCAAGCACCTGCGCCATCGTCTGGATGAGCAATGTCTTGGCCAGCCCGGGCACACCGATGATGAGGCTGTTGCCGCCGACGAACAGCGTCAGCAATGTCTCGTTGATGACTTCTTGCTGCCCAATGATTTTCTTGCGGAGCTCGACGAGAATCTGCTCGCGTCCGGCCTTCATTCGGTCGGCCAGAGCAATGTCGTCTGGGTTATCCAGGTCGGTCGGTTCTTGTGCGAATGCGTCCACGATTCCGCTCTCCTTGCCCGCAGCCAAGCCCATTCCGGGCACGCACGTGCGCGCCTATCCTTAATGGGTCATCGCGTACATGATGTAGTTCACGCCAAATTTGAAAGACTCGTTCGAGATATCGATCGGGACCCACCCGGTCATGGAAAACTCCCACGACTCGCCGATGTCATTGTTGTGGTTCGCCACGACGATCAACCGGCCATTCGGATCATTGTTCTCGAACAGTCCGAAGAAGATCGGTATCTCCGGGTATTGCGGCGGATAGTCCAGAGAATCAATATCGAAGAACGAGTGATAGACCGGCATGCTGGCATCGAGTTCGATCCAGTTCAGGTCGGGCAACACCTTCTTCATCTGGGTTTCCAGGTTGTACCAGTGGTCGTCGGCGTGGAAGTCGTCGAAGATCAGGAACCCGCCCTTGAGCAGATAGTTCCGCAAGCCCTCCTCTTCCGCCTCCAACAACGTCCAGTAGCCCGGCTCCGACATGTACGCGAACGGATACTTGAACAGATTCGGATCGTCGAGCATCAAAATGGTGCCGCCATCCTCGCCCAGATACGGATCGATGAGTGTGACCTCATCGAGAATCCGCATCAAGTTCTGCTCGGCGCGCGGATAGTCGTGGGCCCAGGGCAGGTCCTGCCGATAGAAGAACCCCCCGCCCATGTATCCATCGGCATACCGGATGCGGGCGAACACGAAGCGGCCGTCAAAGGTGGCCGGACCGGACACCGGTGCAGTGTCCGCACGCTCGGCGACCGCCGCCGCTGCGCCGCCCGCCAGCAACACGGCCAGCACCAGCCCCGTCGTCAACCGTCGCGTGATGATCCTCATCGCCCTAGTGTCCTAGCGCGGCTCGGCCGCATCCCCTTCCACGGTTCGGATCTCGCGCGTCTTCAGTGCCATAGCGACGAGCAGTTTTTCTAGTTCCGCATCATAGCTCGCCGGATCGGTCCCACCGCGAGTGGCGCGGAGCCCTTCGATCTGCTCCTGCAGCAGCAACCGCTCTTCATACAAAGCACGTATCACGGGGTCATCCGACAACCCGGCCAGCCCGGAACCGTCGCCGGTGGTAATGAACAAGCTGCGAGCCATGGCGCCGTCGGTCGTCAGCGGGTCCGGCTCGCGTGTCCCCTCGCCATCGCCGTTGTCATCGAGCAGGGCGTGCTCAGTCTGAAGACGTCCGTCTGACTCGTAGACGCGGGCCACCTGCACCACCGCGTATTCAAACGCTTCGAGCATCGAGACGCGTCCGTCCTTGTTCTGGTCGGAGTCCTCTTCACCGTCCGTGAATGCGGCCACGAAATGGCCGCCGAACACGGTCTCGTTCCACTGACCGCTGCTGCGAGTGGCCGTCATCACGGTGCGCCCCTCGCCCGACAGCGCTTCGATGAATCCACCGCTTGAGGTGGCCGCGTTGACGAACGTGACCCGCTGGGCGCTCAACCTGCTGAGGAGGACCGCGTAGTCCCCGGCGGTCAAGTCGCGACCGGGAAGATTGAACCGCGATTCGCCACTGTTGTGGCTCCCGTGTCCGATCAGCAGCACCAAGACATGATCGTTCGGCTCGGCCCGCTCCGCGATGTCGGCAAACACCTGCTCGACGTTCTCCTTGGTTGACCGTCCGTCGATGCGCTCGGGATCAAGCTCCACCTTTTCAGCCAGGTAGGCGACCTGTTCCGGCGGCACCTCGTAGCGTTCGATCGCGGCGTCAATGAGCGTGGTGGCCCACTCGTGAAACTGCTCGGCGTACGCCGGCTCGCCGCTCAACCCGGTGAGCACGAGAATGTGGGTCTGTTGCGCGGCCACCGGCGCGGCGAGCCACACGGTCGTCGTGAGGGCGACCGCCACCACGGTCGCCCTCACGCGCATCCGAGCCTGGAGCCGAATCATGCCAGCCCTCGCGACCGGCGGTAGCCCCACTCGCCGAGGACCAACGCAAGAAACAGAAACAGAAACACCGGCATGTCCCACAAATCGCGCTCTTCGACCACGGTGACGCCGCCACCGACCGTCTGGATGTCGTCGACCAGGGAGTCAACCGTGGCAGTGGTATAGAACCGGCCGCCGGTCTCTTCAGCCACCCGTTCGAGCAACGGCGCCTGCATGGTGGAGTCGTAGAACTCTGAATCGCTCGGGGCCACACGAATATACGCGGCGTCACTGCCCAGCAACTCGCCGTCGCTCGTAGCCTCCATCCGAACCTCGTACAGCCCTTCCTTCCGCGGCACGAAGCTGGAGGCATACTCGCCGTCCCGGTCGGCGGTCCAGTCCATCGGGACTTCGATCAGTTCGTCATCCGGATCCGTGATCCAGGCGGAGACCTGACTGTTGTTAATTTCCTCGTAGTTGGCGTCGTCGACCTCCGCTCGCAGAGACAACGGCTCGTCGAGTTCGATCTGATCGGTGGGCAAGTCGGCGACCACCTGATCCGGCACCCCGTCAACCATCCATCGCAACAAGCGACGCCACAGTGTCTCGTGCGTCTGGTCATCAACCGCGATGTCGGCATGCATCTGCCACATCCACGAGTCTTGGACCGGGAAAGAGAGGGCCTTGCCGGCCCCGTAGCGCTGAAAGGCGAGCACGACAAGGGATCCATCGCCACTCTCGAGGAGTGTGGTCGCGCCGGGTTTTACGTCCGTGATCCGATTGACCATGGTAATCGGGGGCAATTCGAGCCACCGCGCGCCGGAAGCCTCCTCCGTCTCGGCGATCTGGGTGGCGGGGTGGGTGGCGCCGGCGCGGGTCGGCCGCACATCGGTCTCGATGAAGAAACCGTCCTCGCCGTCGCCGGCGGTGGGATTCAGCAGCACCGGCAGCACATCGGCCACTGGCGTACCGGCGTACCCGCCCTCGGCGTACGACCGCTGCCCCCCGAGCATCAGCAGGCTGCCACCTCGTTCGCTGACGAAATCGGCAATCATGCGGAGTTGGTCGGGCGTGAAGTAGTTCGCCTCGATGCTCCCCAGGATGATGGCGCGATACTGGAAGAGCTCCTCGCGGGTCCGGGGAAACCCGCCGATCAGATCCTCGGCGTCCTCGACACCGATCCGCATGAACTTATTTTCCGCCGTGCGCTGCAACATGGCGACCTGGAGGTTTTCGTCGTCCTCCACCGCCCGCCCGATGAACTTGAGCTCCCAGCGCGGCTCACCCTCGAAGTAGAGGATTTTCTCGCGCGTGTCCTCGACGACGACCAGAGCGTTCCGCTCGTTGTTCTGGGTGACCATTTCATCCGGCCGCGGCGCCACCCGGAAACTGAATAAACGCGCACCGGCGTCCGACGCGGTGAACCGGACCCGCACCGTAGCCGGCTCGCCGTCGGCCGGCAGCGTCACCGCCTGGTCGGCTACGATGCGGCCTTCATCTTCCACCTGCACGCTGACGGTCTCGCCGGCATATCCGTTCTGCGTCAACAGGACATCGACCACCAGCGCGGCGCCCTTCAGCACCGAGCGTGGCGTGTCCACCCGACTCAACTGGATGTCGCGACTGTATTCTTCGCGGCCGAGGCCGACCGTGAATACCGGCACTCCGGCCGCCTCGAGGGGCACGAGCGCGTCCGCCAATTCCACGTCGGCATTGTCGGCGCCGTCGCTCACCACCACCATTCCAGACAGCGGCACGCCAGCCAATTCCTCGTGGGCGCGGGTCAACGCTTGCCCCAAGTGGGTCCGGGTGCCGTCAAAGGCCAGATCGTCGACAGAGGTGATGCGATTGGTGGCGGACGAAAAGCTGAAGAGCCGCAGCGCGAAGCGGTCCGCCAAGGCGGTAAGCAGAGGGCTCTCTTCCCCACCGAACTGCTGGGCCACGAAGTCGGCGCGGGACTCACCGTCGCGGTCGGCGATCGCCATGCTGCGAGAGTCGTCGATCAAGACACCCAGGAAATTCTGCTGGGCGACCACTTGCGACAGCACGAGCACCGGTCGGAAGAGGCAGAGCAGCAGGACGGCCAGAATGGTGAGACGCACGCCCGTCAGCACGACGCGATCGAGTGGCCGCGTGTTCGCCCGCACACGTTGATAGGTCTGGAACGTCACCACCCCAATGGCGATCACGAGGCCGGCCGCCACAAACGTCGCCGTCGTCGGCCGCAAGGCCAAGGAGCCTTCGTCGAAGACGATCGGACGATACTTGAAAAAAAACTCGAACAGCGATTCGAACATTGCTACAGACGCGATCGGGCCGGCGGCGTGACAAGCGTATGGGTCAATCGACCCGCTCACCGGCGCCTCGGCCCGTCTCCTCTTCTAGTGACTCATCGCGTAGACGATGATATTTACGGTGATTTCTATCGCGTACGTCGAATACCTCAATGGATAGTAAGGGCTTTCTGCCCATTCCCAGGCATCACCGATGTCCGTGTTCCAGTTGATGACGACCATCAACCGGCCGGTGTCGTCGAAAATTGCCTTTACCTGCGCTTCGTAGCCGTCACGCTCCCAGGTGGGTCCCCCCTGCGCGTTGCCGATGGACGGAACCTGAACGATCTCCTCAATGTTATAGACGGTGTTGAATATCGGATGGTTGAGGGGTAAATCCACGATTTGGTATTCAGGTAACACTCGCTTGATCTCGGCCTCGAAATTCTGCCACTCGTAGGTGCCCCAGAAATCGTCGATCATCAAGAACCCGCCGGCCAGCAGATACTCGCGGAGACCTTTGACTTCCGCCTCGGTCATGTACATGTTCCCGACCTCCAACGCGTAGAGGAACGGAAATCGACGCACGGCCGGGTCGTCGAGCTGGACGGCGTTCTCCATCTCGTAGGCATCCACGTCGACCAGCCGGTCGAGGATGGTCAAAAACTGGCGATCGGCTTTAGGAAAATCTGTGGCCCAGGCGCCCCAGCGCCGACCACCACCGTTGTAGATAGCGCGGGTGAAGAAGAACTCCCGCGCATTGGCGCTTGGGTTCTTGAGCGTCGGACGGGCGTCTTCGCGCCGAAAAATGGGTCGGCGTTGGGCGGCCGCCGGGACGGCGGCTCGGGGGACCCGCACCGCGAGCTCCGTGGGTTCCGTCGGCCACGCTGCGCCCGATCCGGCACCAATGAGTGCCGTCGCGATCACACCCGCGCGGACGAAGAACCGTGGCCGCAAGCAACCGCTCCCAGGACAAGGCCCATCTGAAAAACCGGTAGGACACTCCGGTGCATTCGAAGGCCGCTGTATTCCGACTGCCGATGTTGCGCCGTGCAAGCAAAACTGCCCGATTTTACTGGCCGGGCCGCCCGACGCAGTCAAGACAGTCCCGGCAGCATAGCACAGGGCCGAGCCTCGATTGCCGGCCGATAGAGCCGGCCAACTACCGTGGATCCGGCGCAGCCGGGCAGTTGTCGCGCGCCGTGACCCGGACGCGGTGACATCCGGATAATTCGTGGAACCGGCGGGTCTGCAGACCCGCGGCGACGTACGGGGAAGGACCGGACCGCGGGGCTATTCGACAAACCGGACTTCGAACATCTTTGGCCACCACTTGCCGGTGATGTAGAACGTCTCGGCGGCCGGGTCGTACGCGATGCCGTTGAGCACCTCGGACCCGATGAGATCGTCACCCTGCAGCAGCCCAGCGGCGTCGATGTAGTCGGTGACAAACCCCGTGTCGAGATCGATTCGTACAAAGAAGTCATCTTCCCAGACGTTGGCGTACACCGCGCCGTCGACACACTCCAGCTCGTTCAACCTGTAGAGCGGCTCGCCTCGCAGTTGTACCCGTTGTTCGCCGATCGACTCGAAAGTGACCGGGTCGCGGAACGTCAACCGGTCGGTCCCGTCGCTCATCACCAGACGGTTCCCGTCCAGGCACAGGCCCCACCCTTCACCCTGATACCGAAAGGTGTCCAAGAGCTCGAACGAATCACGGTCGTAGATGAAGGCGCGCTCGGCACGCCAGGTCAGCATGATCAGGCGCTGGTCGACCAGGGCCAGGCCTTCGCCGAAATACTGCGGCGCGATATCGATACGTTGGCGCACCTCACCGGTCTGGGGATCAAGTCGACGCAGCGTGGAGTCTCCGATGCGCCCGGTGCTCTCGAAAAGCTGGTCATTCCACCAGAGGAGACCTTGCGTATAGGCGTCACGTTCGTGCGAGAACTCTCGGAGGACATCCACCCGCAGCGTACGTACCGCCGGCGCCGTTGACGCCCGCGCGGGCGACGGCGCCGAGGACACACCCGATGAGGGGGCGGCGGCTTCTGAGAAACGGGCCGAGCGTGACGTCCACACCCCGACCAGGGCCACGGTCGCCACCACGACCACCGCGATCCACCCACGTAACGCACCGAGGCCGCCCGGCGTCGGCGCCGCAGATGATTTTCCTGAGGCGGTTGACCGCCCGGTCGACGCCGAGTGCCCGGCCTGTTTCTTTCGTTGCTTTCGACCCACGTGTGTGTCCTGCGGTTGGGCGCGCGACGCTCAGTCACGCGAATTATACGCTTCGCACTTCCTAGCTACTCACGCTGTCTATCAGTCGGCGCAGCTCGTCATAATCGTTTGTGTGTCGATACTGGGGGAACGCTTCGATCACGTTGGCTGGTGAGCGGAACAGAAAACCGTGGTCGGCCTGCGCCAGCATCGCAGTGTCGTTGTATGAGTCGCCGGCTGCGATCACCTTGAAGTTGAGTGACTGCAGCGCCGCCACAGAACTGTTCTTGGGCTCTGGTTGGCGCATCGTGTAGCCGCTCACCTGGCCGCCGGCCTCGACAACCAGGTGATGACAGAAGAGCGTCGGCCAGTTGAGTTGGGCCATCAGGGGACGTGAGAACTCATAGAACGTGTCGGACAGAATCACTACCTGATACTGCTCCCGTAGGCCATCAAGGAACTCGGCCGCTCCGTCAAGTGGAGACATGGTCTGAATGACGGACTCGATTTCGCGAAGCCCCAGCTTGTGCTGCCGTAACTCATCCAGCCGAAACCGCATCAGCTCGTCGTAGTCCGCCACGTCACGTGTCGTCTTCTTCAAAGCGTCGATGCCGGTGACCTGCGCGAATTGAATCCAAATCTCGGGGACCAGAACACCTTCCAGATCCAGGCACACAACATCCATACAAGACCATCCTCAATTGGGCAGCGCGCTGTTCTGTCACGCTGAAGCGGACCATGAGCCGACCGACGTTCTTTGAGTGAGAACGAGTGTGATCGGAACACAAGACGCGAGGCCGACCGTCGAATTATTAATCGAACATCGGACGCCCGGACCCGAACGGCCGTCTCAAGGCGGGAACGAGACGATTGCCGAGCGGGTGGGTCCACGTCAGGGACCTACCCGCCCGGCAATCTGATTACGGTGCCTGCGCCTCTTGTTCCACCGCAGATTCCAAGTCTTCGAGAGTGGCGATCGCGCCATGCAGCGGCACGATGGTCTCGACCCGTAGCCCACGGTCCTCGATGTTGCGCAACAGGGTCTCCGCGAACGGCGACGCTGCCGCTGACGGCGAGAACGCGTCGACTTCGAACAGGATCCGCTCGCGCGGCAGATACGCCATGAGCATCCCGTCGGAATGGAGGTCATCGACGACAGTGACGATTTGGAGCGTGCGCGTCCCGTCCGTGATTTCGAAGGGCTCCTCGCTCGACACCGCCTCGAGCGTCAGCGGCTGGGCATTGCGGGTCAGCGCATCCTGCACGATGGAGTGCCGGCGGGCGACCATGTCCTCGTAGAACGACCGATTAGTCCGATGCGTCACGATGGTCAATCCCTCGGACACCGCAGCCCGAATGCCGGCCGAGTGGTCGAAGTGGTGATGCGTGTTGATCACGTAACGCAGAGACTTGTCGGGCCGTAGTTCGCGCGCGCTCTCGATCACCGCCAGGGTCCGCGCCTCGCTTTGCGGCGCTTCGACCAACACGAGGAAATCTTCGAACTCCAACAGTGCGCTGTGGTGCGACTGTCCGGCCAGACGCCAGACGCCGTCCGTGACTTCCTCGACGTCCACCGTCACCGTCGCCATCGGCGGAGGGACCGCGCGCACATCAGGCGGCGCCGACAGATCCCCGACGTCGGCGTTGGTGTCGGCCGTGGTGCTGTACCTGGAGATCGTGAACCGGTCGAGGTTGGTCGTGTAGTTGCGCGGCAAGGTCAGCCGTGCCTGGAACCCTCCCAGCCCGCCCATCTCCTGGTAGCCGTCGAACAGGGTCTCGATCGTGACGTCACCCAGGTTGGGATGGTACGACGAAGACGTCACCTTGCTCGGCAACCCGGTGTCCCCACTGACATGCAACGTGAACTGGGTGCCGTTGGCGGCCACGATATCCACCACCCGCTCGGCCCCTCCTTCCCGGAGATTGCTCACGGTTGATGTCTCGTCAAGCCCCAGCAGGACGATGCCGAGCGGGTTGTGATACATCTCGGCCCAACGGTCAGCCGCCACCTTTTCCGACGCCCGCACAGCGCCATCTCTCTGTTCGTCGTAGGCCACGTCACCATCCAGACCATACGTCTGCCGCGCACCGTAGAGCTGGCCTCCTCCTGTCAGGAAGGTCGTCGTGCGGTCTTGACCTAGCCGCCACCGCTGGTTCGCATAGTCGACCTGGAGCAGATAGTTCTCCACCTGGTAGTAGGGCAGATCGGCACGCGGGCGGGTGTTCTGACCCAGACGAAAAGTGCGCCCCTGGCCTTCCACGGTCAGCGCCGCGGTCTGGCTCACGCTGCGGAGACCACCCATCGCCTCCGCGGCGTCCTCAATTAGCTGTAATTCGGGGGTCGCCGCCCCTCCACAGGCGACAGTGAACAGAACAGAAAACGCGATCAAACAGCGTGGCCTTCTCCTCATGAGCCCTCACTCCTTCCTGCCAGTCGGGTCAACCTTCACCGTGGACGAGGACGCGCAGGCGCTGCCCCCTTCCACAAACCCCGAGTCGAAGAACGACGCGACGACGAGAAATAATCCGTATCACCTACGGTGGCGCGACGGCTGATGGTCTGGACGTCGGCAGGCAGCGAAGCTTGGGCGCGCTGTCCTGAGGCATTTTGGCGCAGACCCGGGTCCGACGCAACCGGTAACGGAAGACGGCACGCTGGGGACGCTCCCCGACAAGAAACGGCTCAGCGACCGCTGAGGTTCGTCGCTGACGTATAGGAGAATTCAAGCGTGAGATGAGACTCTTCCCTGGGGGTACTGGATCGCCCTGCTGGCGCCGCTATGCGGTCGGGTCTACTTCTGGATGAAATATTGCGCGCTGAGCGCCACGGCCACCGAGTTATCGACCCATCTGGAGCAACGAAACGCCGACCTTCTCGAGGCGCATGAATCACTCAGCCGGTCGGCCGGTATCGACACCCTCACCTCGCTCGCGAACCACAGCGCGTTTCAGGAGTTCCTTCAGGCGGAGTGGCGACGCGCGCTCCGCGAAGTGTCATGCGTCAGCGTGATGATGGTCGACGTCGACCGTTTCAGCGAGTACAACGACCGACTGGGGCATCAGACCGGCGACGAGTGCCTCGCGAAAATCGGCAGTACGCTCAAGGAGATGGTGGGGCGACCGGGTGACCTGGTGGCGCGGTACGGGGGAGGGGAGTTCGCGGTCGTGATGTCACAGACCGACCAGCAGGGCGCATCCCGTGTGGGGCATCGAATCTGCGCGGCGGTCGAAAAGCTGGCCATGGCGCACCCGGACTCAGACGTCTCGTCGTGCGTGACAGTCAGCGTGGGGGCTGTACCTCCACCCCGGCCACCGATTCGAACTGGGAAGAACTCGAACTGGTCGCTGGGGCGAACAAAGCCCTTGCGCTGGCGAAAAAAGAGGCCGCAACCGGATCGCCGCAGTTGAGGGTCAGCCGGAAGACCCCAACGTCTAACCGCAGACGACGAGCCCAGACCTGCTCTCCCGCGAGGGCCCGCGCGGGGTTCGGGGCGCAGCCCCGTCTAAGTAGTTAAAGAAGGCCGAGTTGTAATTTGGCGGCGTCACTCATCTTGCTCATTTCCCAGGTCGGATCCCAGACGACATCGACCCAGGCGTCGGTCACGCCGGGCACAGACTTCGCTTTCGCCTTGACCTCTGCGGGCAAACTCTGCGCGGCCGGACATCCGGGCGACGTCAAGGTCATGCGGACCCCGACCAATCCCTCGGCATCCACATCGATATCGTAAATGAGACCCATCTCATAGATATTGACCGGGATCTCAGGGTCGTAGACCGTCGAGAGTGCCTCGATCAGCTTCGGCTTCAACTCGAGGGTTTTTAGAGGGTCCGAGTCGATGGGGTCGTGTTCCTTCACTGGGGGCGGCGCCGGCGGCTGAGCCGGCAGCCCGGCTCCCGGTGTCTCCAGCCGCGGTGGCGTCATTTCGGTGGCGACATCCGGCGTCGACGGCTCGCCGGTCAGCGCCGATGTGTCCAGTCGGTCGTCGTCGTCATCGTCAGTGTCGGGCAAGGTGTTCAGATTAAAGATTCCCACGGCTTACTCCGTTGAGACAGGGTCCTGGTTGTCGTCGACTGCGGCGAGCAGGGTGTGCCACGCCAGAATCGCGCACTTCACGCGGGCCGGATAGTCCCGCACGCCGGCGAATACCGTCAGCTTGCCGAGACTGTCGTCAGGCGGTGCGGTCTGGTCGGTCACCAGTCGGTGGAAATGGTCGAAGAGCGTTCGCACGTCGTCGAGCGTCTTCCCTTTGATGCCCTCGGTCATCAGGGAAGCCGACGCCTGTGAAATCGCGCAACCGGACCCTTCGAACCGGATGTCGGACACGATTCCCGCATCCACCTTGACTGCAACCCTCAGCTTGTCTCCGCACAGCGGGTTGTGGCCATCCGCGTGCAGGTCGGCATCTTCAAGCGGTCCGAAATTACGCGGGCTTCGATTGTGGTCGAGGATGACCTCCTGATACAGGTCTCTCAAATCCGACATTAGCCGAATACCTCGCGCACCTTGGTCAATGCCGCCACGAGCTGATCGATCTCCATTGTCGTGCTGTACATCGCCAGCGACGCCCGGGCCGTGGCCGGCACGCCGAACCGCTCCATGACCGGCTGGGTGCAGTGGTGCCCCGTGCGAATGGCCACGCCTTCGGTGTCGACGATCGTGCCGATGTCGTGCGCATGCACGCCGTCGAGCACGAACGACAGAATGCTGGCTTTGTCGGACGCCGTGCCGATGAGTCGCAGCCCCGGCACCGTCTCGAGGGCCGCGGTCGCGTACTGCAGCAACGGACGCTCGTGCGCGGTGATCGCGTCGAACCCGACGCCCGCGATGAAGTCCACCGCCGCACCAAGCCCGATAGCGCCAGCGATATGCGGGGTGCCGGCCTCGAATTTGTGGGGCACTTCGTTGTAGGTGGTCCGCTCGAAGGTCACGGAACTGATCATGTCGCCGCCGCCCTGATACGGTGGCATGGCGTCGAGCAGCTCCCGACGCCCATACAGCGCACCGATGCCGGTCGGACCGTACAGCTTGTGGCCCGTGACCACGTAGAAATCGCAGCCAAGCGCCTGCACGTCGACCGGCATGTGGTACGCCGCCTGTGACCCGTCGACCAACACCGGCACGCCCTGCGCGTGAGCAAGCTCCACCACCCTGCGCACCGGATTGATGGTGCCGAGCGAGTTCGACATGTGCACGATGGACAGCAGCTTGGTGCGGGGACCAAGCAACGACGCCAGCTCGTCCAGCATCAGCTCGCCGGAATCGGTGATCGGCACCACGCGCAGCCGGGCACCCTTCTCCTCGCAGAGCATCTGCCACGGGACGATGTTGGAGTGGTGCTCCATCGTCGAGATGACCACCTCGTCACCGTCGCCCACCTGCTGACGGCCAAACGTCTGCGCCACGAGATTGATGCCCTCCGTGGCATTGCGCGTAAAGATGATCTCGGCCGGTTCGGCGGCATTGAGAAAACGGGCCACCTTCCCGCGTGCGCCCTCGTACGCGTCGGTCGCCCGCTGGCTCAGCGCATACACGCCACGATGGATGTTCGCGTTCTCCGAGGCGTAGTATCGCGACAGCGCCTCGAGCACCGGGCGCGGCTTCTGGGTGGTGGCCGCATTGTCGAGATAGGCGAGCGGCTTGTCGCCGACCCGCTGGGCGAGAATCGGAAACAGCTCGCGGATCCGTCCGATGTCGAACGTCCGGTCGGTGACCGTGGGGTCCGTGTGTGCCACGCTCGTTGTTGTCACGTCAGCGTCACTTCGACATCACGTTACCGGTGCTCAGCCCCACCGGCGCCAACCGGCAACCGCTCGGTGAGCAGGGTGTCGATCTGATGGCGGACCGCGGCGACCTTGATGTGGCCCAGCAAGTCAGCCGCGAACGCATGAATCAACAGCTGCCGAGCCTGAGCTTCGGACAGCGCGCGCGACCGCAGATAGAACAGCGCTTCTTCGTCCAGCTGGCCGACCGTGGCCCCGTGTGTGCACTTCACATCATCGGCGAAAATCTCGAGTTGCGGTTTCGTGGTGACCTGCGCCCCTTCGGACAGCAGTAACGCTTTGTTCGACTGCTTCGCATCGGTTTTCTGCGCGTCGAGACGCACGATAATCTTCCCGTTGAACACCGCGCGGCTCCGACCGTCGAGGATGCCCTTGTAGAGCTCATGGCTGTCGCAGTGGGGTTGAGCGTGGTCGATGGTGGTCTGATTGTCGACCAACTGCCGACCATTGCCCAGATACAGACCGTTCAAGGTGCACACCCCACCTTCCCCATTCAGCACGACACCGGCCTCGTGCCGCACGATGGCGCCGCTCAGGGTGATGGCATGCGACGAGAAGTTGCTGGCCCGGCCCAGTAGCGCGAACAGTCCGCCGATCCGAAACGCCGTGTCCGCCTCGCGCACGACGGCATAGTGATCGACAACCGCGCCGTCACCCACCACGACCTCGGTCAGGGTGTTGTTGAGATACGGCGTATCCCCCTCGCCCGCGTGACTCTCGACCACTCGGACCTGGCTGTTGGCGGCGGCCAGCACCAGGGCTCGCGGCTGACTCAGGACCGGACCATCGCCCCCAGTGGTGACGAACACCAGATGTATCGGCGCATCGACCACCACCCCCTCGGCCACCTCGATCACAGCACCGTCTCGCAGAAACGCAGTGTTGAGCGCCGTGAAGGCATGGTTCTCGATACGGGCCAGACGTCCGAGATGCGGCTGGACCGTCTCCGGGTCACTGGCCAACACCTCGGCCAGGCTCCGGGCTCGCACACCGGACGGTAGTCCGTCGTTCGTCGACAGCGCCGGGATGAACAGCCCGTTCACGAACACCAAGCGCGGACCGTCCAGCTCGGGCAGATAGAGCGCGTCGAGCGCGCCTTGGCCATAGGACGGCATCGTCACCGAAGCGACAAACGGCGTGTCGGCGATCGGAGCCACATTCGAAAAACGCCACTCCTCGAGTCGTGTCGTCGGAAACCCGAGACCGTCGAAACAGTTGAAGGCGTCGTCACGCAAAGACGCGAGCCCGCTCGGAAGGGGCGTCGACTGCGCAAACGCGGCGAACTGGGCGGCGTAACTCTCGGCACCGGTGGCGATCTGCGTCATATGGTCCGCCTATGCCGAAGCCGCGGCGGGCTCGGTCTCGATCCAGCCGTACCCCTTCTCTTCGAGCTCGAGGGCCAGTTCCTTGCCACCGGACTTGACGATGCGGCCGTCCGACAACACATGGACGAAATCGGGCACGATGTAGTTCAACAGGCGCTGGTAGTGGGTCACCACCACCATCGATCGGGCGGGATCGCGGAGCGCGTTGACGCCGCCGGCGACGGTCTTCAACGCGTCGATGTCGAGCCCCGAGTCGGTCTCGTCCAGTATCGCCAGGGTCGGTTCGAGCACCGCCATCTGGAAGATCTCGTTGCGCTTCTTCTCTCCTCCGGAGAATCCCTCATTCACCGGCCGGCTGAGAAGGGTGTCATCCATCTCCAGCAGCTTCATCCGCTCTCGGATCAATGTCATGAAGTCCATGGCATCGAGCTCCGGCTCACCGCGGTGCTTCCGCACCTCATTCAACCCGGCCTTGAGCAGGTAGGCGTTGTTGACGCCGGGGATCTCCACTGGATACTGGAACGCCAGAAAAAGCCCTTCCCGCGCCCGCTCCTCAGGTTCGAGATCCAGCAGGTCCTGTCCCTTGAAGGTCACGGTGCCCGCGGTCACCTCGAGTCCGTCGCGGCCCGCGAGCACACCGGCCAGCGTGCTCTTCCCGGAGCCGTTCGGTCCCATGATGGCGTGGACCTCGCCCGCGTTCACGGTCAAATTGATGCCGTTGAGAATCTGACGGTCGCCCGCCGCAGCATGTAAATCACGAATCTCTAGCATGTCTTTCCCTTAGACGGGGCTACGCCCCGAACCCCACGCGGCGTCCAAATTTGTCGTTTCGGGCCGAATAACCTAGCCGACGCTGCCTTCGAGACTGATGCCGAGCAGCTTCTGCGCCTCGACCGCGAACTCCATCGGTAGCTCACGGAACACTTCTTTACAGAACCCGTTGACGATGAGGTTGACCGCATCCTCGGTCGAGAGCCCCCGCTGGCGGCAGTAGAAGATCTGGTCTTCGCCGATTTTCGACGTCGACGCTTCGTGCTCGACCTGCGAGGAGGTGTTCTTGACTTCGAGATACGGGAACGTGTGCGCGCCACAGCGGTCGCCGATGAGCAACGAGTCGCACTGGGAGAAGTTGCGCGCACCCCGCGCGCCTTTCCCGATCCGCACCAGCCCGCGATACGTGTTCTGACCCTTCCCGGCGGAAATCCCCTTGGAGATGATGGTGCTGCGGGTGTTCTTCCCGAGATGGATCATCTTGGTCCCGGTGTCGGCCTGCTGGCAGTTGTTGGTCACCGCCACCGAGTAGAACTCGCCCACGGAGTTGTCGCCCTGGAGGATGCAACTGGGGTACTTCCAGGTAATCGCGGACCCGGTTTCAACCTGGGTCCAGGTCACCTTCGCGTTGGTGAATGCCTTGCCACGCTTGGTCACGAAGTTGAAAATGCCGCCCTTGCCGTTCTCGTCGCCGGGATACCAGTTCTGGACCGTCGAGTACTTGATGGTGGCGTTGTCCAGCGCTACGAGCTCCACGACCGCCGCATGCAGCTGGTTCTCGTCGCGCTGCGGCGCCGTGCAGCCCTCGAGATAACTGACCTCGGCGCCCTCGTCGGCGACGAGCAGGGTCCGTTCGAACTGGCCGGTGTTGGCCGCGTTGATACGGAAATAGGTCGACAGCTCCATCGGGCACTTCACCCCCTTGGGAATGTAGGCGAAGGACCCGTCGCTAAAGACCGCCGCATTGAGGGCGGCGAAGAAATTGTCCGAGTGGGGCACCACGGAGCCCAGATACTGTCGGACGAGCTCCGGATGCTCTCGCACCGCCTCAGAGAACGAACAGAAAATGATGCCCAGGTTCGCCAGGGTGTCCTTGAACGTCGTCGCCACCGACACGCTGTCGAACACTGCGTCGACGGCCACCCCAGACAGCCGTTTCTGCTCATCGAGCGAAATCCCGAGCTTGTCGAACGTCGCCCGCACCTCCGGGTCGACGTCGTCCAGACTGTCGAGTTTGATCTGCTTCTTGGGTGCGGCGTAATAGCTGATGGCCTGGTAGTCGATCGGCTCGTAGTGGACGTTGTGCCACTCCGGCTCGGCCATCTTCGACCAGATGCGAAAGGCTGTGAGGCGCGACTCCAGCAACCACTCCGGCTCCTCTTTCTTGGAGGAAATCAGCCGAACAACGTCTTCGCTCAGCCCGACCGGGATGGTTTCGGTCTCGACATCGGTGACGAAACCGTACTTGTATTCCTGCTTGGCAAGATCTTCAACGGTTTGGGTCGCTGTACTCATGTCGCTCCTGAACGGTCACGCGGTGACCTGGCACCGGCCGCGCGGCAGCGGTCAGGTCCGCAACATGGCCTGGATCTATTCCCGACCGAATCGGTCGTATATAAAGATACCACGCGACAAAGGAATCAGGAAACCCCCAATCGGCGAACGGCATCGCCGGAAGGGCAGCGTTACCGACTATGGATGCAGGAGTTATGAGGCCTCGACGGAAGATGGTGTCAGGAAACTCAGGATGAGTCCCACCGCCACCACGGCCAAGGCTCCGACTACGTTGTACCAAATGAAGGAGATCTCGCTCGTCGCCTCGACCAGCCCGACCACGGCCATTCCGGCCAGCAACCCCCAGAAGGCCCCATTGGCCGTCGCCCTCGGTACCGCGATCGCGAGCACGAAGACCCCGAGCAACGATCCGTAGAAATAGGACCCAACACGATTGACAACCTCGATGAGCGACCCTAGATTGGCGGCGTACAAGGCAAAGCCGGTGGCGAACACGCCCCAGAACGCGGTGCAGACCTTGGACACGAAGAGGTAATGCCGGTCCGTAGCGTCCGGTTTGAAGCGACGCCGATAGAAATCCATCACGCTGGTAGCGGAGAGCGCGTTGAGTTCTGCCGCGATACTTGACATGGCTGCCGCCAGCACTGCGGCGATCAGCAATCCGACCAGTCCGACCGGGAGCTGTGTCGTGATGAACGTCGGAAACACGTAGTTAACGTCGGTGTACGCGGTATCGCCGCTGACCTCTCGCACCAGATCAACCGCACCGGTCCGGACCTCCGCAACCCGCGCTTGACTATCGACAAAGCGCTCCCGGGTGTCGGTGATGGCGGCGGCGGCGCCCGACCGACGAGCCGCCATCATCTGATCGGCGGCGTCTCGGCGGTCCTCAAACGCGATGTGGAACCGCGTCTCCAATTCGGCAAACTCCGTCCCGCGAGCACCGGCACGGATCTCGCTGTCGTGCGCGGCGTTGAACAGCATCGGAGGCTCATGGAACAGGTAGAACACAAACACGAGGACGCCGGTGAGCAGGATCAGCGCCTGCAGCGGGATTTTCCAGAACGCACTCATCATCAGCGACCGACGGCCCGCGTCGACCGACTGGGCGGTCAGGTAGCGCTGCACCTGACTCTGGTCGCAACCGAAGTACCCCAACATGAGGAAGAGGCCGCCGACCACACCTGACCAGAAGGTGTAGGTCTCGGTGAAATCGAGGCTGAAATCGATGGTGGTCAGTCGTCCCGTGGCTCCGGCCACGTGGAGTGCCTCACCCACCCCGACCCCGTCCGGCAAACTGAGGATCAGAATCAGGACTGCGGCGCCGACCCCCCCGACAATCACCACCATCTGCTTCACGTCGGCCCAGGTGACTGCCTGCACGCCGCCGAACATGGTGTACAACGTCGTCGGCACCCCAATGGCGAGGGCGGTGAAAACGAGACTCCACCCCAGCACGATCGACAGCACGACGGCCGGGGCAGAGATGATGACGCCAACCGCCAGACCGCGGGAAACCAGAAATAACAGGCCGGCCAGCGTTCGAGTTTTGGCGTCGAACCGCCGCTCGAGGTATTCGTACGCCGTGAACACCTTCGCCCGGTAGAAGAACGGTACCAGGGTGACTGACAGGATGATCATCGCCACCGGCAGCCCAAAGTAAAACTGCACGAACCGCATCCCGTCGTCGTATCCCTGACCGGTGGTTCCCACCAGCGTGATGGCGCTCATCTGGGTCGCCATGACCGACAACCCGACGGCCCACCACGGCAGCGACCGACCGGCCAGAAAATACCCCTCCACCCCGTCGGCACCCTTCGAACGTTTGAGCCCGTCGTAGATCACCCACGTCAGGTAGAGCCCGATGATGATCCAATCAATCGGATGCATGGGACGTTCAGCGGAGACTAGCGGCAAGGAGCGGAACGACGCGCATCACCCCGAGAAATACTGAGAGAACCACCAGAGGCCCGTGAGAACCACCACCTCGGTGGCCACGACAGCCAGGTAGACGAACCCGAACGGTCCCTCACCCCGGGTATCGATCATCCGGGACCGCTCGCGAACGCCGCCAGTCGTCGGGGTCATGGTCGCCTGTTGGCAGTATACCCGTCCGAATGCGAGGCACGGCTCGGAGCGCAGCCGCCCTACGTGGGCACGGATACGTAGCGGCCGGTCTTCAGGCCGGCCCCGGAAGCGGGTCCAAAGACTCACTGCGACGACGAATTACCGGAAAGTTCACAGCCGGGAACAGCCAAGGCGCGCGACAATGCGCGCCACACGGTCGCGGAGTGGGGCACTCGGGGTCCCCGCGGAGCGACCGCGTGGGGTTCGGGGCACAAGCCCCATCTCGGAAAGGCCCAGCCAGGCGGGCTGTGACCGACGAAGTAACGCCGCAGACGGGCGCCTCGCCGGGAAACCGAGCTTGCGCCCGAGGGACCGCGTCAGTAGAATTGCGCGGGCGCTAGAGCGCTTGTGAAATAATGCACGTTTGGGGGCATCGTGTCCGCACGGTTCCGGTGTGCTACGTCGTGTCGATGAGTACGGCTCCGTGACGTCGACGTGCCTCTAGGGTCGCCGTCGCGGGGTAGCCCGTGAGAGATTGCTGTTCTGGCCGGACCGCCGCATCGCGCGGCCGGTCAGTATCCGGGAAGGTCAAGAAAGGAGTCACGACGTTGGAGAACGTGGCCACCGCCGAAGAAATCGCGCACGCCGAACACGGGCACGAAGAGCACGAACTGAGCTTCCTGCAAGCCTACGTGTTCTCGCAGGACCACAAGGTGATCGGCATCCAGTACGCCATCACCGCGTTGCTTTTCCTGCTGTTTGGTTTCACCTTGATGATGATCATGCGGTGGCAGCTGGCCTTCCCGTTCAGGCCGGTCCCAGTCATTGGCGGTCTCCTGGGTGCAAACAATGCACAACTGATGGCACCGGAGTTCTACAACTCCCTGGGCGCCATGCACGGGACCATCATGGTCTTCCTGGGTGTCGTACCGTTAGCCGTGGGCGGTTTCGGCAACTACGTGCTGCCGCTCCAGATCGGCGCCCCCGACATGGCGTTTCCGCGACTGAACATGGCCAGCTACTGGTCGTTCTTCCTTGGCGGTATCGTGATGATCGCCAGCTTTTTCGTCCCGGGCGGCGCCGCCAACTCGGGCTGGACCTCATATGCCCCGTTGTCGGTCATCGCGACCGAGGGCCAGACCTGGTGGCTGGTCGGGATGATCTTTCTGATCACCTCGTCGCTGCTCGGTTCTGTCAATTTCATCGTGACCACGTTGCAGTTGCGCGCGCCGGGAATGAGCTTTATGCGGCTGCCGTTTTTCGTGTGGGCGCAGCTTGTCACGTCGTTCCTCCTGCTGCTAGCGTTCCCGCCACTCGAGGCGGCCGGCGTGCTGCAAATCATGGACCGCGTGGCCGACACCAGCTTCTTCATGCCGAGCGGGCTGGTCACGGGAGACGGACCGCTAGAGATCAGCGGCGGCGGCAGCCCGCTGCTCTGGCAACACCTGTTCTGGTTCCTGGCCCACCCCGAGGTGTATGTCCTGATTCTTCCGGCGTTGGGGATCGTGGGCGAGATTGTGACCAACAACACGCGGAAGCCACTCTGGGGCTACCGGGTGTTAGTGGCGTCGCTCATCTTCCTCGGCTTCATGTCGTTCATTGTGTGGGCGCACCACATGTTCCTGACCGGCATGGGCACCACCATCAGCACGTTCTTCCAAACCACGACGATGATCATCTCGATTCCGTCGGTGGTCATCTTGTCGGCGCTGTTCCTGTCTCTGTACGGCGGATCGATTCGGTACACGGTGCCCATGCTGTTCGCGCTGGCGTTTCTCCCCATGTTTGGGATCGGCGGGCTCACCGGGCTGCCACTGGGACTCACCGCGCCTGACATCCACCTGCACGACACGTATTACGTCATCGGACACTTCCACTACGTGGTGGCACCGGGCACGATCTTCGCGCTGTTCGGGGGCATCTATTACTGGTATCCCAAGGCCACCGGGCGTCTGATGAACGACATGCTGGGCCGGATTCACTTCTGGGGTTCGATCATCGCGATCAACTGCGTGTTCATGCCGATGTTCATCACCGGACTGGCCGGGATGAATCGACGGCTGTATGACGGCGGTCTGGAGTATGCGCACGTGCAGGAAGTACTGGAGTGGAACCAGTTCATGTCCTACGGGGCCTGGGCACTCGGGTTCTTCCAGATCTTCTTCATCTTTAACTTCTTCTGGAGCATCCGGCACGGCAAGAAGGTGGGTGACAACCCCTGGGACGCGACAACGCTCGAGTGGCAGACCCCTTCACCGCCGCCGCACGGGAACTTCAGCACGCCGCCAGAGGCATACCGCGGGCCGTACGAGTACAGCGTGCCCGGCGCTTCGAGCGACTTCTCCATGCAGGGCCAAGCCCCGGGGGCGAACCCGGAACCCGCGAAGGTTTAACCAGCGATGGAAATCCCCTACACCGTAGCTGAACGGCCGGACACCGGCTTGAACAACGTCAAGCTGGGTATCTGGCTGTTTCTCGCCTCCGAGGTGATGCTGTTCGGCGGACTCTTTTCAACCTACATTTTGCTGCGAGTCGGCGCGGTCGAATGGCCGCTAGGCGCCGAATTCCTCAACATCCCCATCGGCACCGTCAACACCGTGATTCTGATCGCCTCCAGTGTCACGATGGTCATGGCCTACGCGTCGCTCAAGCTCGGCGACTTCGCGAAATACAAGACCTACATGCTGGCCACCGTGCTGCTGCCGGTGCTCTTCCTGTGCATCAAGGGCTACGAGTACTACGAGAAGGTGTCTCACGATCATCTGCCGTCGCACAGTACGTTTCTGGCGATCTACTGGACGATGACCGCGCTTCACGGTTTGCACATCATCGGTGGCATCGTTGTAAACGGCTATTTCTGGGGTCCCGGCAGCAAAATGTGGCATGCCAAGCCGGCGATGTTTGAAAACCGCGTCGAAGCCGCTGGGCTGTACTGGCACTTCGTGGACCTGGTCTGGATCTTCCTGTTTCCCGTGCTGTATCTCCTGTAACGCGGCAGAGGCTCAAGGAGTCGTCATGAGCGGTAGCGCAGAAGAAGTCAGAGAACACATCGCGACCTACAAGAAGATCGCCGGGGCTCTCGCCGTGGGCACGGTCGTCACGGTCCTCGTGTCGTATCTGGATGTTTCGGTTGCCATCGGCATCACGATTGCGCTGATCATAGCGACCACCAAGGCCTCGCTCGTGGTGAACTACTTCATGCACCTTGGCGAGGAACGCAGCCAGTGGCTGATGGTGACGTTGGGGTTAACGGCGATCTTCTGGCTCGTCTTGATGCTGGTGCCGCTGTGGACGATCGCGGACCACATCGGCGTTGCCAACACGTTACCGAACGCGAACGTGCACGAGATAGCCGAGGGCGAAGAGCACTAATGTCGTTGCGATCGTTCCACGTCGTATTCGTCGTGGCGTCCATCCTGCTGTCGCTGATGATGGCAGTGTGGGGGGGCGTCAACTACGGCACCGACGCCGGGTCTGTCTGGCATCTGGCGACCATGGTGGGCGCGGTCTTCACGGCCGGCCTGCTTGCCGTCTACGCGGTGAAGTTTGTCAGGAAGACCCGCGAAATCGGATTGAGCTAGAAAGGTGGAGACCATGACACGACGAGTAGGGTGGACGGCGGTTGTCATGACGGCGATAGCCTTGGCCACACCGCAGCCATTGCTGGCCTGCGCGGTCTGTTTCGGAGATCCGAACTCTCCGATGGCGATCGGCGCCAGCTGGGCCGTCTTGCTACTGATCGGGGTCACGGCCGCGGTCCTCTCCGCTTTCGCCGGCTTTTTTCTCTACCTGATGAAACGATCACGGATGGCGCTCGGTCAACGCGTCGATCTGGCCGGATCGTCCCGGGCGGAGAGCTCGTAGTGAAAACCCCTCTGCATTCGACGGGCGCTGCATCCCGGCTGACAGCGTTGTTCCTCGGTCAAATACTGCCGGTATTTTCCCTCGTCTCGCCTTGTCAGCCGGGCGCATCGCCAGTCTCGATGCGGACGCGGGGTTTCACCACGAACTCCAGGAGTGTGTAGATGCAGGAGTTTCTAGGGCTGCCGCTGCAGGCCTCGTCCCACGCCGCTGAAATCGATCGCATCATCGTCATCGTGCATTGGCTGATGCTGGTGCTGTTCGTCGGCTGGGGTTCGTTCTTCACCTACACGCTGGTTCGGTTCAGGCAAAGCGCGAACCCGAAAGCGGACTACCACGGCGTCAAGAGCCATGTGTCCAGCTACCTCGAGGTGGCGGTGGGGGTTATCGAAGCGGTCATCTTGGTCGCGTTCGCCCTTCCGGCGTGGGCGACACGTGTGAACGATGTTCCACCAGAGAGCGGCGCCACCGTCGTCCACGTCATCGCGAAGCAGTTCGCCTGGCACTCGGTGTACCCAGGTCCAGACGGTCGGTTCGGCCGTCGCGATGGCAGTCTGGTCACCCCGACCAACGAAATCGGTCTCGACCGAGAGGATCCGAACGGTGCCGATGACATCTACACCATCAACCAGCTGAATCTTCCGGTCGACACGCCCGTGATCGCCTATCTCACCAGCATGGACGTCATCCACAGCTTTGCGATCGCCGAGATGCGAGTGAAGCAGGACGCGATTCCGGGGATGGAGATCCCCATCTGGTGGGAGCCGACCGTGACCGGTGCCTTCGAAATCAACTGCTCGCAACTGTGCGGGCTAGGGCACTACCGGATGCGCGGCGCCGTCAGTGTTCTGACCCAGGCCGACTTCCGATCATTCCTGGCGGAAGAGGGCGCGCGCTTGACGGCTGACTAGTGTCCTAACCGTGATTCGCTGCATCTGTCGGTAACGCGGCGCGCGCCTGAAAAGGCGTGACAAGGGAGCCAATTGGATACTTGTGACCACGGGCTACGCGCTCCGCTATGCCCTGCTACTTCTGGTAGACCCGGATACGGTAAAAGGCGGCAGGCCTGCAGACCCACGCCGGACCGGTGTCACGGCCGCGCGCGCGCCAACTCTTCTTCGATGATCTGCTCGAAGACCGCGTAGGGGGCCGCACCCATCACCGACCGGCCGTTGATGAACACGGTCGGCGTCGAGGACACACCGTCTTCCTGCCCCTCGCGCAGGTTGTCGTTGACCTGCGCGGCAAAGCGGCCACTGTCCAGGCAGGCATCGAACGTGGCCTGGTCCATCCCCAACTCGCCGGCGTGGCGCTTCAGGTCGTCGACCTCCAGTTCATCCTGTTTGGCGAACATGGTGTCGTGCAGCTCCCAGAACTTTCCTTGCTCGAGCGCGCAGTGTCCGGCCTCAGCCGCCTTGAACGCCTGGGCGTGATTCGGCAGCGGGTAATCCTTGAACACCAGACGCACATCGCTGCCATAGGCCGTTTTCAGTTGCTCGAGCGTTTCCGTCAACTGCTGACAGAACGGGCACTGGAAGTCGGAGTACTCGACGAGTTCGATCACCGCGTCGTCTGGGCCAAACGTGGCGTCGCTGGCATCCACCGACACCGGGGTCCGCGGCGGTTCGAGCTCGATGCGCACGTCGGCGGCGGCCGCCCGTAACTCGTTCATGTACGCACGCAACGCCTGCGTTGGACGCTGCTGCTCGAGAAACCCGCGGATCTCCGGCCGCATCTGCTCGAGCGTTCGCCCGCCGAACGCGTTCTGATTCTGCCCAAACAGCAGGGCGATGTCTTCGTCGGCGACTGGGAGGCTTCTCGACGGCAGCTCCGCTTCCAGCAGCGCGTCACGGGAGGTGCCCTGCGCCGCCGCTTCTTGATCAATGAGAATATCGCCGATCACGATGTCAAGAGCGCGGCGGCGCGTGTCGTACAGTTCCTGCAGCATCCTCGCGCGCGCAGCGGCGTCGTTCTTGCGCCAGGCTTCGTCGACATCGGCCATGGTCACCGTCACATCGCCAACCCGGCCGACCACGTCGGTCGGTGCCTGGGCGCAGACCGACGCCGCCGAACAGAGGACTGTGAAGCCCGCGGCGCCGGCCGCGGTGCCGATCCGATGAAACATGAAGCACACCTTTCTTTTGGGACCCGTGCTTATGGCGCGTAACGCTTCACTTTATCATTCGTGGGACAGCACTGACACGACGCTGTTCGCTGTGCTACGAACGTGCCCACCCTCATGAGCCACCATCGTGTTCGCGCCCGCCCCCCTCGTACGACCAGTCCAGAACCGGCCAGACGTTTCACACACGACTCGGAGCTGACCGCCTACCTAGAGGACGCGGCACACTTCCCCGACGGGCATTCGTCATTGGTGGTCTGTCCACGCGACGAGCAACAACTCGCCACCGTCCTCCGGGACGCCACGACCGTGCTGCCCGTCGGCGCGCAGTCATCCCTCACCGGCGGGGCGACCCCGATGGGGGACACGGTCATCAGCCTGTCGGAGCTCAGCTCCATCGCACCGCCCGAACTCGACTCCGTCACGGCAGGCGCCGGTGTCACCCTCACCGCCCTCCGGGAGGCGCTGACCGGGGCGGGCCGAGCCTACCCACCGGTGCCTACCTACGAGGGAGCGACGGTGGGTGGGATCGTCTCGACAAACGCTGCCGGCGCCGCGACCTTCAAGTACGGCACGACGCGCCAGTGGGTGCGAGCTTTGACCGTGATGCTGGCGAACGGTGACGTGCTCGACCTTGAACGCGGGCAGGTCCGTGCCACGGACCACCACTTCGAGATCGACACGTCTGATGGCACGTTGCGGGTTCCAGTCCCGACCTATCGGGTACCGGAGGTGCCGAAGCGCGCGGCGGGATACCCGGCCGGCCCTGATCTCGACCTGATCGACCTCTTCGTTGGCGCCGAAGGCACCCTGGGTATCGTCACGTCCGTGACCCTGGAGGTGCTGCCCCGTTGCCCCGAGGTCGGGTTCGTCCTGGTCGCCTGTCGTGACGAGTCGCAAGCCGTCGCGCTCGCCTCCGACTTGCGCCAGGTGTCGATGCGGACCTGGCGCGACCAGGACCCCACCGGCCTCGATGTCATCGCGATCGAACACATGGACCGGCGGTGCCTGGCGCTGTTGCGTGAGGACGGCTCGGCTCGACGCCTCGGCGTGACGATTCCGGATGACGCGGACACACTGCTCCTCGCCCAGATCGAGTTCCCACCGGGGACCACAACCGAACGAGTGTATGACGAGGTGGCCAGCGCCACGACCGAGACCGACGTGTCAGGCGCGGGATCACGCCTGGGAACGCCCGTGGCCAGTCTCTGCCGAGTCATCGGCGACGCGGACCGACTCGATGCCACGGAGATCGTCGGCCCGGGCGACCGTGCCCGCGCCTCCGCCCTGTTGGCGCTTCGCGAAGCGGTGCCAGACGCGGTCAATCGTCGGGTCGGTATCGCTAAACGCACCGTCGATGGCACAATCGAAAAAACGGCAGCCGACATGATTGTACCTTTTGGTCACCTTGGCGAGAGCCTCACCCTGTTCCGTGGCGCGTTCGAGTCGCGCGGGCTCGACTATGCGATCTGGGGCCACCTCTCGGACGCGAATCTGCACCCCAATGTGATCCCGCGGTCAGCGGACGATGTGCGACGGGGCAAAGAGGCGATTCTAGAGTGCGGCCGCAGAGTCATCGAGTTGGGCGGCTGCCCGCTGGCCGAACATGGCGTCGGACGCAACGTGGTGAAGCAGGCGCTCCTGCGGCAGCTGTACGGCGAACGAGGGCTTGCGGAGATGCACGCGGTCAAGCAGGCACTCGACCCGTCCTGGAAGCTCGCACCCGGGGTGTTACTACCGTGAGGGGCGGCTTTCTCGCGCACTGGTTCACCACCGCGGTCGCGCTCGGTGCGACCGCGTGGATGCTGTCCGGCGTGCACGTCGACTCCCTGGGCGCCCTGGCGATCGCCGCCCTTGTCCTCCATTTCGTCAACGCGATCGTCCGACCGATTCTGGTGTTGCTGACGCTGCCGTTCACCCTGGTGACGCTCGGACTGTTTTATTTCGTCGTCAACGGCATCGCGTTCGGTCTGGCCGCGGCGCTGGTGCCGGGGTTCCGCGTGTCGTCGTTTTTCTCCGCCGTGCTCGGCGCCGCCTTTGTGGGACTCGTATCCTGGTTCATTGGGGGCGCCACGGGACGTCACAAGCACACCGTGACCCGCACCCGGTCCTCAGGCGTGGTCGATGTGCACCGCCACCGCGACGGACGCTGGGGCTAGATTTTCCGACGAGGCGCCAGGAGACCGTACTTCCCGTTCTTCAGCAGCCTGCCATTTTCTGTGAACCTGTCCTGTGGGTATTTCCGTGGCCAGCGATCGTCAGAGTGCGACGTGCCGCAAGCGGAGTGCGTTCGCGATGACCGACAGCGAGCTGAGCGTCATGGCCGCACTTGCGAACATCGGGGAGATCAACAGACCGGTCAGTGGGTACAACACGCCGGCCGCGACAGGGACCCCGATGGCGTTGTAGACGAACGCCAGAAACAGGTTTTGCCGGATGTTCCGCATGGTGGCGCGGCTCAGCCGGCGAGCCTGCACGATGGCCCGCAGATCACCTCGAACCAGGGTGACCCCCGCGCTCTCGATGGCCACGTCGGTGCCGGTCCCCATCGCAATCCCCACCGCGGCTTCGGCCAGCGCGGGCGCGTCATTGATGCCATCACCGGCCATCGCGACGACCTCCCCGGCGGCCTGCCGCTCGGCCACGATCCGCCGCTTGTCGGCCGGCAGCACCCCAGCCACGACCTCGTCGATCCCGAGCTTGGACGCCACCGCCTCGGCCGTCAGTCTGTTGTCGCCCGTGACCATGACCACCCGCATCCCGTCGCCGCGCAACTGCTCGACCGCTTCCAAGGTGGTTGGCTTGATCGGGTCGGCCACACCAAGCAGCCCGGCGAGGACGCCATCGACCGCCACGTAGACGACCGTTTGTCCATCTCGCCGCAACACGTCGGCGTGCTCACTCAGCGACACCGTGGCAACATCGTGGGCCTCCAGCAGCGCCGTGGTCCCCAACAGGACCTGGCGCCCACCGACGACTCCCCGGACCCCGCGCCCGACCTCGGCCTCAAAATCGGTCACCGGCGGCAGCGCGATCCCTCGTTCGTTCGCCGCCTGGGTCACGGCGGTAGCGAGAGGGTGCTCACTGCCACGTTCGAGCGCGGCGACCGTGGTCAGCAACTCGGTCTCGGTCACACCCTCGACCGGCACCATCGTCGCGAGTACCGGCTTCCCTTCGGTGAGGGTGCCGGTCTTGTCGACGATGACCGTGTTGACGCGTTCCAGGGTCTCCAACGCCTCGGCGTCCTTGATCAGCACGCCGACACCCGCGCCACGCCCGGTCCCGACCATGATGGCCATCGGTGTGGCCAGACCGAGCGCGCAGGGACACGCGATGATCAGCACGGCGACACTGCTCACCAACGCCAGGGCCAGCCGCGGATCCGGCCCCCAGACCGACCAGCTTACAAACGCCAGTACCGCCACCGTCACCACCGCCGGGACAAAGAACTGGGCGAGCCGGTCGGCCAGTCGTTGAATCGGGGCGCGACTTCGCTGCGCCTCGGACACCATCGTGACGATTTGCGCCAGCAGCGTCTGGGCCCCGACGCGCTCCGCCGTAATGAGCAGCGTGCCCGAACCGTTCAATGTCGCCCCCACGACGGTGGCGCCGGCGACCTTCTCGACGGGCAGCGGCTCGCCGGTCAGCATCGATTCATCGACCGCACTACGCCCCTCGACCACCCGGCCATCCACCGGCACCCGCTCACCAGGACGGACCCGGAGCAGATCGCCCAGCTGCACGACGCCAAGCGGGACATCTTCTTCCTCTGCCCCAACGACTCGCCGGGCCATCGTTGGCGCCAGCCCCAGCAAGGCGCGAAGTGCGGCACCGGTACGCCCGCGAGCCCGCAGCTCGAGCACCTGGCCCAGCAGCACCAGCGCCACGACCACGACAGCGGTGTCGAAGTACGGTTCGACGCCGCCCGCCATTCGGAACCCCTCGGGAAACAGACTGGGAGCCACGGTCGCGGCGACACTGTAGAGATACGCCGACCCGACCCCGAGCGCGATCAGCGTGAACATGTTGGGGCTGCGATTCACCACCGACGCCCACGCCCGTTCGAAGAACGGCCACCCCGCCCAGAGCACGACCGGCGTGGCGCAGACCAGCTGAATCCAGTTGGAAGCGGCGCGGCTGAAGGCGCCGGGCTGTCCCCCGATCACCATCTCCGTCATGGCGAGCCCGAACACCGGCAGCCCGATGACGGCGCCAATGCGGAGGCGGCGAGTCATGTCGTGGAGCTCCGGATTCGATGGCTCGGTCGGAGTCACCGCCCGCGGTTCGAGCGCCATCCCGCACATGGGACAACTCCCCGGTGCGTCCCGCACCACCTCCGGGTGCATCGGGCAGGTGTATTCGACACTGGCCAGCATTTCCGCGGCGCCCAGCTCGGCCTCGAGGGCCATCCCGCACTGGGGACAGGCACCGGGCTGCGGCTCACGCACCTCCGGATCCATCGGACACGTGAACCAGGTACCAGGTGGTGGAGCGGGCGAGTCCTCGGACGGAGACGGGAACAGGTAACGCGGCGGGTCAGTCTGAAATTTCGTCCGACAGCCGTCGCAGCAAAAGTAGTAGGTCGCGTCCGCGTGCTCGTGGCTGACCGTGCTGGTGGCCGGGTCAACCGTCATGCCACAGACCGGGTCGACGGCCGCGGCCGGCGCCAGAGCCGCCACCTCGTTCGTCAGAAACTGCGTGGGGTCTGACTTGAATGCCGTCTGGCAGCCGCCGCAGCAAAAGTAGTACGTCTCGCCGGCGTGTTCATGGCTGAACCGACTCTCTGTGGGGTTGACCCGCATGCCGCACACTGGATCCTGTGAGCCGTTGTCGAACATCGTCATGGGATCGCAACTTTACAAGCCTTCCTCTATCCTCCATCATAGTCGCTGGTCGCGGCGGCCGCCGCCCATACCTTCGTTCCAACCCCACTTCCACGCAGCCCCGCCGAAGGCTTGGCCGGATGGGACCGAGAACCGGCCACGCGCGCGACAATGCGCGCCCGCGGCCATTGGGTGGGACTCTCGAGGTCCCCACGGAGTGACCGCGTGGGGTGCCGGGGCGCAGCCCCGTCTAGGTAATGCTTCGACAACAGATACTCGCGCTCGCAAGCCTCGTCTTCCTTCCGGGGCTCGTGGCTGCCCAGAACGCTCCCAGCGACGGAGAGGAAACCAACCGGTGGTCGGGCACAGCGGAAATGTCCGCCCTCGCCACGTCCGGAAATTCGGACACACGGACGTTCGGGCTAGGCGGCGAGGTCGTGTTCGACCCCGGCACCTGGAAATGGCTGGCGCGGGTGGCCTATGTGGAGACAGAAGCCGACGATGTCCTGAGGGCCCGCTCACAGAGCGCGCTGCTCGAGGCGTCGCGCACGATGTCGAAACGACTCGACATGTACGGTCGCGGCGGTTACTTGCGCGACCTGTTCGCCGGCATCGAACGCCGCCTCACCACCGAGGCTGGCCTTGCGTATCAGGTCATCTCTACCGAGCCACACTCCCTACAGTTGCTCGGAGGCGGGGGCTTCATCCGGGAACAGCGGTTGGCGGGCGACGGTCTCTCGCTGGCTACGACCAATGCCACGGGCCGCTACACCTGGGCGTTGACCGAAACCAGCGCGCTGACGGAAGAAGCGGCGTTCGTGGCCGATCTCAGCACCGGCGACAACTGGCGGTTCTCGAACGAGCTTGCCGCCACCGCCGCGCTGAGCAACCGCCTGTCGCTGAAGGTCTCCCACAAGTTGAGCTACCTCAACGAGCCAGTTCCTGGCTTCCGAAAAACCGACACGATTCTCGCGGCTGCCCTGGTCGCAAATTTCTAGGTTTTCAGGCGGTGCATCCCAGCACCCTGCTAGATTTTCAGTATCGTGCTTGCTAGTGTCCTGTAGCCGCGATTCGGCATCCGTGGCCGCGGCTCAGTTCTCGATCTGTGAGCCGAGCCAGTCGCGACGGAACTGGCGTTGCGCCGCCGTGAGGCGCTGACCGCGCCGCTCCTGCGCAACGACGGCGAGCCTGGGGTCCTCCGCGAGGGTGACCCGAGTCGTCCGCCGCTCGCCCCTGCGGGAGTAGGTCACCCGCACCCGTTCCCCGGCGGAGCGGTCGCCGATAATCTCGTCGATCTGACCGGCCGACGAGAACGACCGGCTGGCGATTGACATCAGCACATCGTCCCGCGCGATACCGGCGTCGTACAACGGCGAGTCGAACGGCGACGGCGCCACCACCCGAGCACCCTCCCGACCGAACCGAAACTGAACCGGACCGAGCCAGCCCCTCCGCGCGGCCCGTGGGGCCAGTACAAGTCCGGCCCGCGCGAACAGCGGGACAAAATCGATGGTCTCGTGTCCTTCGACGAACCGATCGAAGAAGTTGTCAGCGAAGGCGGGGTCGCCCGTCAATTCGGCGAGCGCGGCGCGCGTGTCAGCCAGGGTATAGGGCCGTGCCACCATTCCGGGCGTATCGCCGCCGAGGCGGCCAAACCGTGCCCACAACAGACGCATGTAATCGTCCAGGGTGAGGGCCGGGGTGTCGGCGTCCACGGCCCGAGCACGCAGCATCAGGTCCAGTCCCAGGCCCAGTGTTTCGCCCCAGGTGTAGTACGAAATAAACAGGTTGTCCCAGTTCGTGCGATCGATCGCCGTAGCGGCATCGGTAAACGGGGCCAGCCGGCTCATATCGACCGCCGACCGGAATTGCCGTCCCGGCCCCAACCGCACGATGTCGATCGCAGACACAAACCGGTTCAGCGTGTCCGAGAGCAGCACGAGTCCGGCGCGCTGGAGGATCAACGCCCCGTAGTAGTTCGTGAACCCTTCGGCGAGCCACAGCTCATCGGAGGGATTCACGCGTTCAAAGTCGAACGGCTCGAGCGACCGGGGTCTGATCCGCTCGACGTTCCACACGTGAAAGAACTCGTGCGACACCGAACCCAACAGCCCCTGCGAACCCAGCGCCCCCGGCGAGCTCAACACCGTGCTGTTGCGATGCTCCATCGCATCGCTGCTGGCCGACGGAACATAGTCGGCGAGGAATGTATAGCGTCCGGTTTCGAACCGCGGAAACTCGCCGAACACCGTCACCATCTCGCGCACGATACGTTCGACATTCCCGGCGTAGCGAGCAAGCTCGGCCTCGGTGCCCTCATGATGCACCGCGACGCGAAACGTCGGCGCGTAGGCGGAATCGGACGGGTCCGTGACGATGAACGAACGATCCCCGAACGCGCTGAACTCGACGGGACTGTCGAGCAGGTATGACAGATTGGGCGCGGTGAAGGTCAGCGGATCGTCCGACGGGTACAACTGGGTCGCGACCCGCCAGTCCCGCTCGGCCGGTGGTATGAACCTTACGGTCGCCGGACGCGCCTCCATCCCGACCCCCCAGAGCAACGAGGCCGGCATGTTCAGATGTGCGTGGGTGTCGTCGATGGCGAGGTAGGTGCCGTCGACACGATCCCCGTAGATCCGGTAGGTAACCGTAACAGTCCCGTCGTGACCCTCGATGTCCCAGTGCGTCATCGCCGAACGACGCGGTTCGATCGCGTTCCCGGCCCCGTCCTCAGCCTGAAGTTCGAACACGTTCTTGGCGAAATCATGCCGCGCGTATCGGCCTGGCGACGCGCTGCTCATGCGCAGACTCAGTGGCACCGGCGGCAGCCGGTTGAACGTGACCACCACCTGCATCCATTGATGTTCTGGTTCAGGGAAGCTGACCTCGTACAGCACCGGCGGGGCGTCGGCGCCAGTCGATGACTGGCCGCCGGTTGGCGGGATCGCCCAGGCCGTGCAGAGTGCCAGCGCCACGGCCACTCCGCCGCCGCGGAGCACGGCCGAGGGACTGGGTCTGGAGATCATGCGATTGATTCGAGCACGTGCGCGACAAACGACGCTTCTGGTTCCGCGCCCAGGATTTCGACGCGCTCATTGACGACGGTTTTTGGCACACCGGTGACGCGGTACTGCCGCACAAGAGCCGGATACTCCACCGCGGCTACCGCGGAGGCGGTGATGTGAGCATTCTCGAACGCCATGCGATGAGCGAGGCTGACCGCCTTCGGGCAGTGCGGTCAGGTGGGCGTGGCGAACACCTGGATATCAATCCGCTGGTCGACCGACGCGATCAGCGCCCGGCTCTCGTCACTCAGTCCGGAGTCGCCGGCCGCGACCAGAGTGATCGCCTCGACCAACGAGACCAACTCGTGCCCCTCGGGCACCCCGTAGAAACGAATACCGACGTCGGTCTGGCCGACCACGGCAATGGCGGGCACACGCTGCACGCCATACGTCTCGACCTGGTCCTTGTCGAGTACGAGGTTGTACTCTTCGACGGTGATCTGGTCGGAGAACGACGCGATGCGGTCGACGATCTGACGCGCCGGAACACAGGAGTCGCAACCGAACGTCTGGGTAAAGAAGACGAGCGTGACTGGCGCGCCGATGCCGGCGAGGGTCGCTTCAAGCTCATCCGGAGTACGGGAATCCATCGCGCGATTATCGCAGGTGGGAGAGCCGCTGGCCACCAAGGACTACTTGAACAGATCGTCAAACTTGTCTTTCACACTTCTCTCGCCGGTGACCTCGGAATGGGTCTGACGCTCGACCGTCACCCTGGGTTCGAAGCGGCCACACTCGTTCCGGGCATCCTTCGGGGAGACCCGCGCGGCGATCGGCTGCATGCACTCAAAGCGACTGCCGCCATCGAAAAACGCGCACTGCCCGCACGTGTGCAGCTCGGCGCCACAGCTTGAACACGTGGACTCCGGGCCGACCGCCAGCGGCAGCGTCTTCCCACAACGCGCGCACCGAACGACATCGTGGAAGCCCGGCAGGTTGGGCGTCCGGTGCTGGCGGTTGATGACGCCGCGCGGCGCGCCCTCGCGGGGGGCCTTCGGCTTCGGGCTCCGAAAAGTCCGCTCCCGGTCATCGTCCTGATAGCCGCGTTGCTGGTATTTCCGGTCACTCATGACGGTGGTTCCGGGGGGCAGTGGCGGCTAACGCGCTCGCCCGCCATGTCACTCAGGAACTTCTACACGCCCGATGTCGTCTTCGTGTTGTGGACTGCTCGCGGCGGGGGGCCGAACCCCGCTGTGCCATCACCTAGTTCTATTGCTTGGAAAGCCACAGCGATTATAGGTCCGGTTCGGCCGCCCGTTGTGAAAGTCCCTCTTCGCACTGTGATCTACTTGACGTAGATTCTCTGTGCCAGCTCTGTGACTCCTTCAACACCCTCCCTCGACAACCTGCGGATCGACCGTGACGACGACGTCAACAACCAGCGCGGCTGGTGGTGGACCGGGCCGGCGCAATTCGTCGAGGTTCGCGTCGCGACCGCGCAAGAGACCACTATCCGTCTGGCGAGGAAAACTCCTCTTGGGCGTATCAGCCGAGCGCCTCGATAGCCTGCCGGACCTCGGCGTTGTCGGGCAAAGTCGGGATGTCGTAGACCTTGGCGAAGACGATCGTGCCGGCCTTGTCGACGACAAAGATGGCCCGCTCCGAGATGCCGCCGTCACGCATGACACCGTAGGCCTCGGCGACACCGCCATGGGGATGGAAGTCGCTCAAGAGGTCAAATTTAATCCCACCGAGCGCCTTAGCCCACTCGATCTTGGCCGGCACCGCGTCGACGCTCAGGCCAAGCAAGTGCGTCTCGTGCGCATCAAACCAGGACTTTTCTTTTTCGTAGTTCTGCATCTGCGTGGCGCAGACAGGTGTGAACGCCAATGGGTGGAACGCGATGACCACGTTCTTCTGCCCGGCAAAACTCGACAATCGCACTGTCTCGCCGCGGTGGCTGGGCAATTCAAACGCGGGGGCGGTCTCTCCTACCTGCACGCTCATTCAGATGTTCCTCCTGCGGCCCAGACGGCCCGCCGTGGCATCGGCAGCGCTGGGAAAGGCTATGACGATCGACTAGGGTATCCGACGGTCAACGCGATCATCAGAACCGCGGTGCGTCCACGCTCCGATTGTCTGTCATCCGGGAAACACCGTCGAGCCCCGGGAGCCCGGCGACCAGTTCCGGTTGCGTCCCGTCGGCCGCTCACGTACGCTGCTAGAGGCGTCCGTCCCACACCATGAGTTGAGGTCACACATGCCCGCCAGATTTGTCTTCCTGCTCGTCTTTCTGATCCTCTTCATGGTGGTGCCGTCCGCCGTGGACCTGCTGACCGAGTGGTTCTGGTTTGGCGAAGTCGCCTACACGGACATCTTCATCCGGACTTTGACCACAAAGGCCACCGTGGGCGGGCTGGTGTTCCTGATCGCCTTCGGCGTACTGGCCGCCAATTTCAGGCTGGCGCTCGGCCGCGTCACCAAGCCGTATTTGCTCTTCCCCGGCGGCGGCGACATTCAACCGATCACCCTTGAACGCACGCAGCTCAAGATGCTGGGCACCGGGGTGGCGGCGCTCGCGGCGCTGTTCCTGGGTCTCTTCGCATCCAACGAGTGGCTGACCTGGCTCCGATTTCAGCATGCGACCCCGTTCGGGCAAACGGACGCGCTGTTCGGACGAGACGTCGGCTTCTATGTGTTCACGTTGCCGTTTCTCGATTTCGCGCGCTACCTGATGTTGGCCGTCGTGGTGTTGTCGCTCATTGGGTCGACCGCGGCCTATGTCATCTCGGGCACGCTCGCACTCGACCCGGCGCGAGGACCGGTGGTCGGCGATGGCGCGCGACGCCATCTCGGGCTCGTCATCGCGGTGCTGTTCCTCCTGCTGGCCTGGGGCGCCTACTTGGACGTTCCGCGCATCTTGACCACCCCGGCCGGCATCATCAACGGCGCGTCGTACGTCGACGTGGCACTCCGCATACCCGTGTTGCGGGGACTACTCTTCGTAGCGCTGGTCGGCTCGGTACTGAGCCTGGTGGCGGCGATGACACCGCGCAACACCCCGCTCTTCGTCGCCGTCGGTCTGTACGTCCTGGTCTCGGTGGGCGGGAACTTGGGCTCCGTCGCCGTGCAGCGGTTGATCGTGACCCCGGATGAACAGCAGCGCGAGGCGCCGTACATCACGCGCAACATCGAGGCGACCCGGAAGGCCTTCGGCCTCGAAACCGTGGACGCGCGAGAGTTGTCGGGGGACGCTACGCTGACCGCGGCCGACATCGCCAACAACATGGAGACGATTAACAACGTCCGACTGTGGGACCACGAACCGCTCCTCGACACCTTCGGACAACTCCAGGAGATTCGCACCTACTACGACTTCGTGTCGGTCGACAACGACCGCTACCTCATCGATGGCGAGTACCGGCAGATCATGCTGTCGAGTCGTGAGCTGAATTCGGACAGCCTGCCAAATCGGTCATGGGTCAACGAACGCCTGCAATACACCCACGGCTTCGGAGTGGCACTGGGTCCAGTCAATCAGGTCACCCAGGAAGGGCTGCCGGTGCTGTTCATCCAGGACCTGCCCCCGACGTCGTCGGTCGACCTGCCGGTGGACGAACCGAGCGTCTATTTCGGCGAGCTGACGAACGGCTACGTCATCGTGAACACCGACACCGACGAATTTCACTATCCGGAGGGTGACGACAACGTCTCGACCCGCTATGAGGGCGCTGGCGGCGTCGCCCTGTCGTCGTTGGTGCGGCAACTGCTGTTCGCGATCCATTTTCGGGACTATGAAATCTTGGTCGCGAGCCAGCTCGGCGACGACAGTCGGATCCTGTATCACCGAAACATCCTCGACCGCGTGACGACCATCGCGCCATTTCTCGAGTATGACAATGACCCCTACCTGGTGATCTCGGAGGGACGGCTCGTCTGGATGCTGGACGCCTACACCCTCAGCGACCGCTACCCATATTCCTCACCCGCGCCGAACGGGGTCAACTACATCCGCAACGCGGTGAAGATTGTCATCGACGCGTACGACGGCACCACCACGTTCTATCTGGCCGATGCAGAAGAACCGATCGCCAGGACGCTGCAAGCCATTTTCCCCGGCTTCCTCCAGCCCCTTGACGACATGCCGGACGACTTGCGGGCGCACATCCGGTATCCCGAAGGACTGTTCTCGCTGCAGACCGCCATCTATTCGACGTACCACATGACCAACCCAGAGGTGTTCTACAACCGGGAGGACCAGTGGGAAGTCCCGGTCATTGACAACGAGCAGATGGAGCCGTACTACACGATCATGCGGCTACCGGGTGAATCGCGCGCCGAGTTCATCCAGATGTTGCCATTCACCCCCCGCGGCAAGAACAACCTGGCCGCCTGGATGGTGGCGCGAAGCGATGGGGACCAATACGGCAAGATGCTGGTGTTCCAGTTTCCGAAACAGAAGGTCATTTTCGGGCCCAGCCAGATCGTGGCCCGCGTCAACCAGGACCAGGAGATCTCGCCGCAGATCACGCTGTGGAATCAGCAAGGGTCGGAGGTCATCCAGGGCACGCTGCTCGTCATCCCGATCGAGGAAGCGTTGTTGTATGTCCGCCCGCTCTATCTCCGGGCCTCGGGCGGCCGCATCCCCGAGCTCAAATTCGTGATCGTCGCGTATCAGAACCAGATTGTGATGGAAGCAACGCTCGACCTCGCACTGAACCGTCTGTTCGGTTCAGAGGAGTCACCAGGCTCTTTGCCGACCGACGCGATACTGGCCGCGGCGGAGCTCCCACCGGCTGACGCGGGCGCCACGCCGGCCGCGGCAACTGGCACAACCGCCAACCCGCTCGTCATCGAAGCCAGCGCACACTACCGCCGGGCGTTGAGCGCGCAGCGTCAAGGTAACTGGGCTGATTACGGGGACGAGATCGAACAACTGGGCGCCGTGCTCGAGCGGTTGGGCGAAGGCCAGGAGTAGGGATCAGTCGAGGTTGACCGGTGTTACGCTTGACCCTTCAGGTTTTCGACACACTCGGGACGGCGCGTGACAATGCGCACCGGCGTGTAGATTCGCGAACGAGGGAGAGACGACCAATGCAGGTGAGACAATGCGCCGTTCTGCTCGGGCTGACCGCCGTGGCGGTGGGATGTGGTGGTGAACCGGAGCCCGCACCGATTGAAATGACACCGGGTCTGCAAGCATTCGTCGGCGCACGCATCATCGACGGGACCGGCGCGGCCGCGGTCGAGAACGGGGTGCTGGTGGTGCGCGATGGACGGATCGAAGCCGTGGGCGCCAGCGACAGCGTGAACGTGCCGGCCGACGCTGAGCAGATCGACGTCAGCGGACGGACCCTCATGCCCGGCATGGTCAATGCGCACGGGCACGTCAACAACATCCAGGGGCTCACCGCGGTCGACTACAGCGAGGCGCAGATCGAGAGTCAGCTCGGGCTCTACGCCCGGTATGGCGTCACCACGGTCTTCAGCCTGGGCGGCGACGGCCCCGAGAGCATGACCGTGCGTGACCGCCAGGACTCGGCAGACCTGGAACAGGCCCGCATCTACGTCGCCGGCGACATCGTGACCGGCCCGTCGCCTGAAGAGGCACGGGAACAGGTCGCTGCCGTCGCCGCAAGTGGAGCCAATGTGGTGAAGATTCGTGTCGACGACAACCTGGGGTCGAGCACCAAGATGACCCAGGAGACCTACCAGGCTGTTATCGAGGCGGCGCACGAGCACGGGCTCAAACTCACGGCGCACATGTATTACCTGGAGGACGCGAAGGGCTTGCTCGAAGCCGGCGCCGACCTGCTGGCGCACAGCGTGCGCGACGTTGAAGTGGACGACGAACTGGTGACGTTACTCCGCGACACCGGAGTCTGCTACTGCCCAACCCTGATGCGTGAAGTCTCGACCTTCGTTTATGAGTCGCGACCGGACTGGTTCGACGATGAGTTCTTCTCGAAAGAAGTAGACCCGGCCGTGATTGCCGCACTCGATTCAGAAGCCCGACGCGAGCAGTCGAGCAGTCGGAGCGCACAGACGTACAAGGCGCAGCTCGAAGTGGCCAAAGCCAACTTGAAGACCCTGTCCGACGCCGGCATTCCGATCGCAATGGGCACCGATACGGGGCCCGCCGCGCGGTTCCAAGGCTACTTCGAACATGGGGAACTGGCGCTCATGGTGGAGGCTGGCCTGACCCCGATGCAGGCCATCGTCGCGTCGACATCCAGCGCCGCGCAGTGCATGGAGGTGGACGCCGACCTGGGTTCACTGGTGGCCGGCAAGTGGGCCGACTTCCTGGTATTGGGCGCCAACCCGCTCGACGATATCGCCAACACGAAAACGCTTGAAACGGTGTACATCGCCGGCAACGTCGTACCCGGCGCGTAGGCAGGTGCGACGCGCCGTCGCGTGAGCCCAGACGGGGCACTCGCCCCGCTGGAAAGTGAGGAAGCAGATGACTTTTCGAAGCTACATTGCGCTCGTCGCAGTGGCCTTACTCGTCGGCGTCCCGACGCTGGCGTCCGCCCAGACCTGGGATCCCCCACGTCTGGCCGACGGTCAACCCGACATCAACGGCATGTGGAACAACGTCGGCTCGTCCCATGTCCCGCTGGAATTGCCGGACGATCTGGCCGGGAAGACCCTGACCGAGGCAGAGCGGCTCGAACTGTTCACAGCGCGCTCTGACCGCGCCAAGGCCCAGACCTGGGAAGGCCACGAGGCGAGCCGAGGGGTCGGAGCCTATGCGAACTACTGGTTCGACTGGTTCTGGGAAGAGCCCGTCGCCGGACAGGCGCCGGCCCTGGTAGTAGACCCACCGGATGGCCAGGTACCCAACATGACGGAACTCGCCCGCGACAGCGTGCGCTACTACCAGGACCATCTGCACGACGAGGCCGCCAACATGGAATCCGGCGACCGATGTCTGTCACGCGGTGTCTTCGGCATGATGATGCCCACGGCCTACAACAACGGCAAGCTGTTCGTGCAGTCAGAAGGCCATATCGTCATTCACAGCGAGATGATTCACAACGCGCGGATCATCCCGATCGACGCCGGGCCAGAGCCGCACGGCAACGTGACCCAGTGGGAAGGCACACCGCGTGGTCATTGGGAGGGCAATACCCTCGTGGTGGAGTCGACCAACTTCAAGGCGGTCGGCAACATGCGCGCTCCGGGCTCGCGGGCGCCGCAGCACACGGGGCGTCGTATGGTGGAACGGTTCACGTTCGCAGACGAGAGCACGTTGAACTACTCGCTCACCGTTGACGACCCTGAGACCTACGCAGAACCGTGGACCGTCGCGTTTCCCTACAAGCGGGACAACAGCTATCAGCAGTTCGAATACGCCTGCCACGAAGGTAACTGGGCCGTGCCGAACTCACTGAGCGGTGAGCGGGCCCTTGAGGGCGCGGCACAATGAGCAGAGTGAGCAGAGGACGCGCAGTTCCGCGGTCCTCTGTCCTCGTCGGCGTCGCCATCACGGCCTGTGCGCTGGTCGGCGGTCTGTCGGGTGCGGCATTGGCGCAGTCCGGATCACTGGACTGGAGCAGCCAGAACCTCAACCTCGACAACAACCGGTTCGCGGCGCTGGACGAGATCAACGCCGGAAATGTAAGCCGACTGACCCAGCGGTGGAGCTACGAAACGGGGGCGACCGACAACATCGCGCAAGCCACGCCGCTGGTCGTCGGCGGCGTCATGTACCTGCATTCGCGCTCGACGTTGTTCGCGCTGGACGCCGTCACCGGCGAAGAACTCTGGACCGCGGTACTCGATGCGGGCGGTCCGGGCAGCGGCCCGGTTCGAGGCCCTACGTTCATTGGCGGCAACATCTACGCCTATCGCGGCGCGGATCTCTATGCCATCGACGGCACCAACGGGACTCCGGTGGAATCGTTCGGTGACCAGGGTGTCCTCAGCGTGGTCAGCAACGCGCTTCAACAAAAATACCCGGACGACTTCCCGCCCAATTTGGACCCGCTCAGCATCGGCTACCGGATCACAACCCCGCCCGCACACCACGCCGGCACGATGTATGTTGCCGCCGCGCTATCGGAGGGACACATCCCGGGCGGGCTGCTGATTGCCACCGACCCGAACACCGGCGCCATCAAGTGGGTGTTCAACACCATCCCCCAGGGCCCACAAGATGAAGGCTGGGAGATCGCCCGTGACACGTGGGGCGACGGCGCCAGGGCCGGTGGCGGCATCTGGACCCAACCGGCCATCGACGACGCACTCGGCTTGGTCTATATCAACGCCGGGAACCCGTCACCGGACTACGACGGCTCAGCCCGGGTCGGCATCAATCTCTTCAGCAACAGCACCATCGCACTCGACCTCGACACCGGGGCCCTCCGCTGGTACTACCAGGCGGTGCACCACGACCTGTGGGACTGGGACCATGTCACTGGTCCGGTGTTGTTCGACGTCACCGACGACGACGGGCAGGTGATCAAGGGGGTCGCCGCCGCCGGCAAGAACTGTCTCTTCTACATGTGGGATCGAGAAACCGGCGAACCGCTGCACCCCATAGTCGAAACAATTGTTCCGACCGAGACCGACGTCCCGGGCGAGCAGGTCTGGCCGACCCAGCCGATCCCGCACAACGCCGCGGGCGTGCCGATGACACCGCTGTGCGCCACGTTCGTCGAATTGGACGACCCTGAAATGGCGGCACGATCGGGCCAGCTCTACAGTCCCTACTGGATGAGCAAGGAAGTCATCGTGCCGCACGGCGGGTCGAGCTTCGGCTCGCCCTCGTTCAGTCCCGACACTGGCTACGTGTATGTGACCGGCAAGAACGGCGCAATCGGACTGGTCGTCAACCCGGTCGGCGATACGCTGGAACCAGGCCCGGACTCTCGAGGGCACACGGAAAGCTATTCGTCCATCGACCGTATCATCGAGCAGTACCCGGCCAAGGTCACGGTGTCGGCGTATGACCCGATCACGGGGGAGCAGCCGTGGCAGGCACTTCTTCCGGCCGTGACCACGGTCGGCGCCAGCGGCAACATGGTGACCAGCGGTAACCTCGTGTTTCAGGGTGTCGAAGATGGTGGATTCTACGCACTCCACGCCGAAACCGGCGCAGAACTCTATCGCTACGACGCGCCGCGCCCGATCCGCGCCAGCCCGATGACCTATCAGGTCAACGGCAAGCAGTATGTGACCATTGTCGCCACCAACACCGTCGTCACGCTGGCCCTACCGTAAACCGTCACGACACCGAGCCAGTCGCCCGCCTAGGGCCGGCGCAAAAAGGTGAAAACCTGATGAGAAAACTCCTGACGCATATGTGCCTGGTCGGCCTATTGTGTGTCTTCGGCGCCTGCCGCGCCTCGGCCCAAGCGACGGTGCAGTGGACGGTCGAGGGAGAGACGCGCGAGGCGATCGTGTACGCGCCGACGGCGGCTGGTAGTGGGCCCGTGCCGCTGGTCCTAGCATTCCACGGGTTCGGCGACAACATGCACAACTTTCAGGGCGTCAACCTGCAGGGAGCCTGGCCCGAAGCGGTCGTGGTCTATCTTCAAGGTCTCGAACGGCGTCGCGGCATGCCCGGTTGGCAGGTCGAGCAGGGCAGCACCGCGGACCGCGATCTGAAGTTCGTCGACGTGGCGCTTGCGGCATTGCGCGAGACGTATGACATCGATGACGACCGCGTGTATGCCACCGGCTTCTCGAACGGCGGGATGTTCACGTATCTGCTCTGGGCAGAGCGACCGGACGTGTTCGCCGCCTACGCGCCGGTGGCCGCGAGCCTTCGGCCTTTGGTGCGGCCCACCGAACCACGACCAGTCTTTCACGTGGCGGGAGAGCGAGACCGGCAGGTCGAGTTCACGAATCAACAGGCTGCGATCGCCGTTGCCGTGGCGGTCAATGGCGTGGGGGAAGACACCGCCCCCTGTGGCGATGGCTGCACGACCTACGGAGCCGGAACTTCCGCGCCGGTCATGACGGTGATCCACCCCGGTGGCCACACCTACCCACGGGACACGTCAGGTCAGATCGTTGCGTTTTTCAAGTCGCACACCGGAACCCACCCCTAGTCCTGGCGCTACGCGCTGGTGACGTTTCGCGACACTACACGCGCGGCAGCCGATAGACCCGCATGGCGGTGTCGTGGAACATGGCCGCGCGCTCGTCGGCGGAAAATCCCGTGGTCAGTTTCTTGAACTGATTCCACAGTACCGTGTACGAACACGACAGCTTGTCGACCGGGAAGTTGCTCTCGAACATGCACCGGTCGGGACCAAACTGCTCGATGGTGTGCCGGTACCAGTCCTCGTTGGCTGCGAGCAGGTCGTCAGACGTGGGCGGCCGATCGCGATCGTGCCAGCCGTACCCGTTCACGACCATCTGGATACCACCCACCTTCGCCACGACGTTGGGGCACTTCGCCAGCTCCGTCACCGCGGGTTTCCAGGCCGTAAACACCTCGTCGCGGCGTCCGGCCCACGACCCGATACCAATCGGCCCACCCAGGTGATTGAAGATGATCGTGGTGTCTGGAAATGTCTTCGCCAGGTCTGTCAGATCGGCGATATGGGTGTGGTAGAGCCAGCCCTCGAATGACAGTCCGTAGGTCCGAAGGTGGGCGTAGCCTCGACGAAACTCCGGGTCAAGCAAGATGTGCTGTGGCGCATCGGCGGGCAGGTTGGGCACCACGGTCGAGTCGGCCCACGCGGCACGATGGCGGATGCCCCGAAACCGCTGTGGACTCGCCGCGATCTGTGCTTCCAGCACAGGGGCAACCCGGTCACCCAACCTGAGATCCGCGGAGCCCACGATCCCGGTGCACGCCCGCATGTCTCCGTAGAGGCCGCTGGCGCTCATGGCCGCCACGCCCTGCACGAACTCGGTCTCACCGACCACTCTGAGCTCGTCCGGGCCCCCGGCCCGATACATCGATGTGCACTCGACGAACACGGTCTGACGCACGTTGTGGGTCTGGGTGTCCTCGACGAGGTCCTCGAGCATGTAGCGGTTGCCCGGTCGGTCCCACAAGTGGTGGTGCGGGTCGATGATCGGTAACTCCGGTTCGATGGCCGCCTCGTCCGTTCGTGACAACCAGTCGAGTCGGGGTTGGACGGCGGCAGCGGCGGCCGCTGCCCGGGGCGCAAGACCGTGCAGCGCGCTGACACCGGCCAGCCCACCGAGTCCATACGCCCCTGCACGATTGACGAAATTCCGACGCGTGATGTCGCCCATGAACGTTCCCCTGCTTGGATTTTAAATTCTGACCGTCTCTCACGTGGCACTGTATACCTGCCCACGTCGGCGGAACAGGTGAAACCGGTTGGCGGGTCGTCCCGGGCGGCGGGTGCGCTCACCGCCAGACTCACCGTAGAATGCGCCCATGCGCCCATATCTATTGGTTAGCTGGCTTGCTCTCCTCATGACGGTGGTCGTGCCGGTGCGCGCGCAACATCCCGACATCGACCGCGCGGTCGAGCGACTCGCGCCGCAGATCACCGACATTCGCCACCAGATTCACGAACACCCGGAACTTGGCAACCGCGAGACGGAGACCGCCGCGCTCGTCGCTGACCATCTGCGCGCCCTCGGGTTCGATGACGTTCGGACGGAGGTGGCGCACACCGGTGTCGTCGCCGTCCTACGCGGCGGCAAACCTGGCCCCGTGGTGGCGGTCCGCGCCGACATGGACGCCTTACCGGTGACGGAGGATACCGATCTGTCGTTCCGGTCGACCGTGCGTTCCACCTACTTGGGACAAGAGGTCGGAGTCATGCACGCGTGCGGGCACGATGTCCACACTGCGGTGCAACTCGGCGTGGCGTCCATCCTGAAGTCTCTTCAGGACGACCTGCCGGGCACGGTCGTGTTTCTGTTTCAACCGGCCGAAGAAGGCCCTCCGCCTGACGAGGAAGGCGGTGCCTCCTTGATGCTCCAAGAGGGTGCCTTCGCCGAACCGCACCCGGAGGCTGTATTCGGCTTGCACGCCAGCGCGCAGCTTCCGGTCGGCAAAGTCGCTTACACGCCGGGCGGCGCGCTGGCGGCGGTGGACCATTTTCGCGTGACCATCCAAGGACAGCAGTCCCACGGAGCGGCGCCGCATCTGGGCATCGACCCCGTGGTGATGGCGGCGCAGGCGGTCTCCACGTTACAGACCATCAGGTCGCGCAACCTGTCGCCGCTCGCGCCCAGTGTCGTGACCGTTGGAATGATTCGGGGGGGCACCCGGTTCAACATCATTCCGGAGGCGGTATACCTCGAGGGCACCGTGCGCACCTATGACGCTGCCGTGCAGGACACGGTCGAACGGCGGATGCGCGAAATTCTGGACGGCGTCACCCGAGCCGGCGGCGGGTCGTTCGAGCTGGAGTATGACCGGATCACGCCGGTGACCATCAATGATCTGGAACTGACAACGCGCTCCGTCCCCAGCCTGGTCGCGGCGCTGGGCGATGACAACGTACCGGTGGCCGACCCCTGGATGGCCGGGGAAGACTTCTCGCTGTTCGCGAACGAAGTGCCGGGATTCTTCTACATGCTGGGGACACTGGCACCGGGCACCACGTCCGGCGACCACCACTCCCCAACCTTCCGGGCCGACGACACGGCGGTGCCGATCGGCATGCGCACAATGGCCTACACCCTGTGGGACTATCTCAGCGACGCGGCCTCACGATAAGCACCGGCCGCGGCTACTCCTGGACCCGAGCCTCAAGGGCACGCGCGCCACTGAGGGTATTGACCATGGCGTGATTGCCCTCATGACACGCGTATTCCCACAACTGGCCAGCGGTAACCCCACGGGAGGCGTGGTCGGTGGTCATGGGAGCGGACACGGTCCAGGGCTGACTGAAGACCTTGGGATCTTCCATGGTGAAGGTGTAGTCGATCGACTCGGGTCCGACCCGGGTGAAACGCTCGACCAACCGGAGGGACGAGCGAGACTTGCGCCAGGGCGAGCTCCAGTACGCATCGGGCTTGTCGACGAAGTTGATGGTCTCGACAACCAGCGTGTCACCTTCCCAGTGCCCCCGTGCCTCGCCGGTCCACTGCTCGATGCCGTTCAACGGCCGATCGGTGGTCGGGATTACGCGCAGCTCGTGATACATCTCGTGCAACATGACGACCTCGCCGGGGGTCTGAAACACGAGTAAGTTCATGTTGTACGGCTGCAGCGGAACCATGTTGGGTAGACCGTCGGTGAGGCAGCGCTCGCCGGTGTCCATGTCGGTCCAGGAGTCAAAGGGGCCGACGCCGTATCGGGCGACCTCCGTGGCATACACCGCTTCAGCCCCAGGCGCCCACGGAATCGTGCCGTCGGCCGGGTCGACAATCAACGACGTCCGCCGGCTATCGGTGATCACGCTGCCGGCGTCGAGCCAGACCTGGTTGTAGCCACCGACGCTCCCAGGAGCGGCCTTGCCGTCATTGGCCGCCCAATTCTCGACAGTCTGTTGCTCCATCGCGGCGGCTTCTTCGTCGGTCAGTGACGTCTTCTCTGCGAGGCGTCCCGGTCGCTCGAGCGGGGTGAGCGTAGCCGACGTCCACAAACCCTGGAGATCGGGCTCGCCCCACGGCGTCCTCGCCGAGGGCTCACTCGAACCCGTGCCCTGGCCCACTGCGCCAACCGGCGTCAAGGCAACAACTACCACCGACACCAGAAGTGGCGCGAACAACCTATGACTCATAAGACATCTCCCTGCACACGGCGAATCTAGCGGTCTGGAGGTCTACAGGATACGACACTCGCGACGGTCACGATACCGATCACTCGTTCGACTTCGAGCCGTTCGGCACATCCGGCGAATCGCCGCCGGCCGCATCCTCAAGCACGGTAATCACAGCCGACAGGTCGTCACGCCCGCGCCCGCGCCCCATAAGACCGTTGACTGACTGCATGGTCACCGCCGCAGCCGGCAGCACCGCACCCCGGTCGTGGGCGAGGCCCAGGGCGATGTCCATGTCCTTGTGATAGAGCCGCGACTCGATGCCTGCGCTGAAGTCGCGCGACGCCATCCGGGTCCCGAACAGGTCCAGGACCCGGCTGGACGCGACACCGCCCATCAGTACCTTTCGTACCTGTTCGACATCGAGCCCACACCTCCCCGCCAGCGTCAGCGCCTCGGCGGCCCCCTGGGCTGTTACCAAAAGGGCGAGCTGATTGCAGGCCTTTGTGGTGTGCCCGGCACCAGAGGGGCCGAGATGCGTGACCGTCGTGCCGAGCAGCTCGAACAGTGGCCTGGCTCGCTCAAACGCCGGGGTCGGCCCACCCACCATGATTGTCAGTGACGCATCCGCCGCGCCCTGGGGCCCACCGGAGACCGGCGCGTCCAGCATGTCGACGCCGCGGGCCGCCAGAACCTCGGCCATCGCGCGCGTCGCGGTCGGGTCGATGGTGCTCATGTCGATCACGAGCGATCCAGGACGCGCGCCGTCCACGATCCCCGTGCCCAGCTCGTCGCCGCCCAGCACCACCTGTTGTACGTCGCTCGTGCCGGTGACCATCGTGAAGATGACATCGCTCTGTTCCGCTACCGCCGCGGGGCTGGCGCACAAGACTGCCCCGAGGTCGATGAGTGGTCGCGCCGACTCCGCTCGACGTGCAAACACGGCCATCGCGTGTCCCCCCGCCACCAGGTTCCGAGCCATCGGACGGCCCATGGTCCCAAGCCCGATAAAACCGAGTTGCATAGGTCAGTCCTGGCCGGATGAGGGAAACCCGGGGGCCGAGACGACCTCCGCGATCTGGTCGAGGTGCCGCTGCTGATGCAACGGGATATAGAGCAGCCACTGATACGCGTTCAACGTGCCGTAGACCGGCCGATGGTGATCGAGCGTGTGCATTTTCAGCGGCTGCTGCGTCGTTTCGGCGAAGGCCATGGTGTGAGCACGACGGTTCCGAAACAGTCCGATCGCTGCCTCGCGGTCCACTGCCCCCGTGGGGATCACCGGCTCTGGCGCGTCGCGCGGCACCTCGCGATTGCCGAGCATCGTCTCGATGACGGTCGTCTTTCCGCTCGTTGCGGTCTCCCACTCCGGATTGGCCGGGATGGTCAGGGCCCGTTCGACTTGTCCGAACAGCCGCGTCTCCACCAGTCCGAGATGCTCGACAATAAGTCCGACTGACCAGCGGTCTGGTCCAGACCTGAACGCCCACTGGTCGGCTGTCAGCGGTTCGACGGCGGCGAGCAGATCGTCGCGGGTCCGGCCCAGAAGATCGGTGACGTGGGCGCGTTCGGTCTCGGTTATGCCTGTGGCGAGTGAGCCGTCCGTCATACCCGGACTCCCTGTTTCTTCCAGTAGCGCTCCAACCCGAGCCAGCACTGGTCCAGCGGTGCCGCCTTGTCGTACAGCGCGGCGGCAGTATCAGACATGTGACGCTGAAGATAACGCCGAATGTCCGCGACAAACCGCACCACGCGCTCGTCCGGTGTGGCAGCGCGTTCGTCTTCGAGGATGGTTCGCGCGAGGTCGGCCACGCCGTCGAGATGCTCGAGGAGACTGGCCATATGGGCGGCCGGCTCGCCGTGTGGGCCGAAGTGGGTCAGAAACAACGTCTCGGCCTGCCAGTCTCCGATCAGTGCAGCGCTGGCCTTCCAGACCTGGATGTCGATATCTGGCGGTGGCGTGGGTGGCATGGCGAACAGGTCGGGGCCAGTGCGAACGCCAGCGGTGTCGCCCACGAACGCCACGCCACTCGCTCGGTCGAGATAACTCACGTGATGAGATGCGTGCCCGGGGGTATAGGCCACCTCCAGGTCGCGGTCCGCCACGCTGACACGCTCTCCCCCGGCGAGGGCGTGGATGTTGCCCTGGGGCACAGGCAGGAACTCGCCCCACAGTCGGTCCATGTCGTCGCCGTAGAGTCGGGTTGCGCTGTTGATGAGCTTGGCCGGGTCTGCCATGTGCCGCGCGCCCCGTTCGTGCACGTAGACCTGGATCTCGGGATTCTCGCGCACGAGGGTTCCGGTGGCGCCGGCGTGGTCGAGATGAATATGCGTCAGAAGAATGGCACGGACGTCGGCGATACCAATCCCCTGTCCACCCAGTTCCGCGCGAAGGGTGTCGAGACAGGTAGACGGCCCAGGGTCCACGAGCGCCACCCCGCCGGGGCTCTGTATCGCGGCGGTGGCAATAATTTTGGGCTTCCCGAGAAAATTCAGGTCGGCATAGGTGATGCCGCGCGCAATGGTCTGCATAGACGTGAAATCTTACTATGCAGGCGTCACCGGCAGCTTGACGGCATCGTGGGCTCCATAGTTTGATGAACAGAGAATGACGGCGGAGAGGAATACCAGTGACGGCGTGCTTGAAGAGACCCGTCAGAAGACCAAGAAGCCGACCTTGTATAAGGTGCTGCTGCTGAATGACGACTACACCACGATGGAGTTTGTCATTCAGATTCTGGAAGGCATTTTCCACAAGACGCCGGCCGAAGCCCACCGCATCATGATGCAGGTCCATACCGAAGGGCGCGGCATCTGCGGGGCCTACAGCTACGACGTTGCCGAGACAAAAGTCAGCACGACCCAGGACCTGGCCCAGCAAGCCGGGTTCCCGCTGCAGGCGACCCTCGAAGAGGAGTGACCCGGATCCATGTTCAGCGCCGCGCTCGAGTTGATTCTCAACGTCGCCTACCGCGAAGCCGCGGCTCGGCGTCATACGCATCTGACGCTTGAACACTTGCTCTATGCCCTCGCGCACGACCCCGAAGGCGAGAAGATTCTGGCCGCGTGCGGTGGCGACCTGCCCGCCTTGCGCCATTCACTGGACGAGTTTCTCGGCACGCTTGAGCAGTTTCCCCGCACCGCGCGCGGCCGGGAACCGGACCAGACGCTGGCGTTCCAGCGGGTCCTGCAGACCGCAGTGTTGCACGTCCAGAGCGCCGGGAAGGACGAGGTCCTGTTCGGAGACGTCCTGGCCGCCATTCTGCAGCAGCCCAATTCATATGCGGCGGAGTTGCTGCAATCGCAGGATGTCACCCGGCTGGACGTCCTGAATTACATTTCGCATGGCATCACCAAGGTGCCAACCGGCGGCAACGGCAGCCAGTCGAGCGCGCCGGCCGAGGCGGGGGCGGGCGGCGACGAGGCCGCCACCACGCGCGACCCGCTCACGGCATTCGCCGTCAGCCTCACCGACCGCGCCCAACGGGGCCAGCTCGACCCACTGATCGGGCGGCTCGACGAATTGCAGCGCACCCTGGAGATTCTCTGTCGACGCCGAAAGAACAACCCGGTCTTCGTCGGCGACGCCGGTGTCGGCAAGACCGCACTGGCAGAGGGTCTGGCGACTCGGCTGCTGGAGGACGACGTGCCGCCGCGACTCCGCGGGGCTGAGGTGTTCTCGCTGGACACGGCGGCGCTGCTCGCCGGCACCAGATTCCGAGGGGACTTCGAGGAGCGCTTCAAAGCAGTCGTCGACGCCTTGGGCGAGCGTCCAAACCCGATTCTCTTCATCGACGAAGTGCACTCGACGGTGGGAGCCGGCGCCACGACCGGCGGCACCATGGACCTGGCCACGTTGATCAAGCCGGTGCTGGTCGCCGGTGAGCTCCGCGTCATTGGTTCGACGACATCCGACGAGTTCAAGCAGATCGAGCGAGACCGCGGGCTGGCCCGGCGACTACAGCGAGTCGTCATCGAAGAACCCAGCGTCGATGAGACAGTCGAGATTCTCAAGGGACTCAGATCGCGATATGAAGACCATCACGAGGTCACCTACACCGACGGCGCCGTGAAGGCTGCGGCGAAACTGGCCGGACGACATCTCCGCGACATCCGGCTGCCCGACAGCGCGATCGACGTACTCGACGAAGCCGGGGCAAGAATCGCCGCGGCGGTAACGCCATCAGGCTCGACGACCGTGACCCCCGTGACGACGGTGGCTCCGGCCACCGTGGAGGCGGTGGCACAGGTCGGGCTCTCCGACCTCGGGCTCGATGACACGCCCGAGACGACGGAGCCCGCGCGCGCCCGGGTGACGGCGGCGGACATCGAACGAGTCATCGCTCGGATGGCCCGCATTCCCGCCAAGCAGGCGTCGGTGAGTGACAAGGAACGGCTCCGCACGCTGGACGATGCCCTGCGCCGCGTGGTCTTCGGCCAGAACGACGCTGTGGCTGAGGTGGTGACCGCCATCAAACGGGCGCGGGCTGGGCTCGGTCAACCGGATCGTCCGGCTGGTTGTTTCCTGTTTACCGGACCCACCGGCGTCGGCAAGACCGAGCTGGCCAAACAGCTGGCCATTCACCTCGGCAACGAGTTCATCCGCTACGACATGAGCGAGTACATGGAAAAACATGCCGTAGCCCGATTGATCGGCGCCCCACCCGGCTATGTGGGTTTCGAACAGGGAGGACTCCTGGTCGATGCGGTCCGATCCCACCCCTACGCCGTGCTGCTCCTCGACGAAATCGAGAAGGCACACCAGGACGTGTACAACATCCTGCTCCAGGTGATGGACCACGCCACGCTCACCGACAACAACGGGCGGAAGGCGGATTTTCGGCAGGTCGTGATCATCATGACCTCCAACGCCGGGTCCCGGGAGATGAACGCCGCGCGGATCGGATTCGGCGAGGACCAGGCCGCCGCGGACCACGGCCGCACGAAGGCCGCCATCGAACGAGTGTTCAGCCCGGAGTTCCGGAACCGCCTGGATGCCACGGTCCCCTTCGACAGCTTGCCGCCGGAGGTAGTGGAAACGATCGTCGAGAAGTTCGTGCTCCAGCTCGAAGCGCAACTCGCCGAACGGCGCGTCGCGATCACGCTAGAACCGGAGGCACGCGCCTGGCTCGCCCGCAAGGGGTACGACCCGAAATACGGCGCCCGGCCGCTGGCTCGACTGATCCAAACCGCGGTACGCAATCCACTGACCGACGAGATTTTATTCGGTGGGCTCGAGCACGGCGGCACGGTGCGAATTGATCTGGCTGGTAACGAGCTCCGGTTCGACGTCGAACCCACCCCGCCCACCGAGTCGGTCGAAGGGGAATAGCGCCGGGTCAACAGCTCTGCGGGTTAGTCCGTCCCGGGGTCAAGCGCCAAAACCAAGTCTTCCAGCCGCTCGATCTCCGATTGGGCCGCGTGCAGGATTGCCCGGCGCTCCTGCAACGACGGTGTGCTCCAGTCTTCCTCATCGAGCCGGACCCGACCGTCCGAGTCGTACTCCACAAGCACCGCATCCATCGTATCTATGTAGAGACGCATGGCCTTTCCTAGACAGGGCTACGACCCGAAACTCCACGCGGCCGCGAGGCGCGCACGTGCGCGCCGACGCGAACCCAGGTAGCAACGCCGCCAAACGCCCCCCGACCCACCCCAGTTTTCCCGGCGAGGCGTCCGCCTGGCCAGGCGCAACGAGGGAGCAGCCACGCGGGCTGTGACCGAGGAAGCAATGCAGTCCAGGCGGACGCCTCGCCAGGAAAACCTACATGCCGTCGTCGCGCAGCATCCGGGTCGTCGAACTGACCGCGCCCGGACCGTTCCGCATCGGGACGTAGAGCACCTCGCGCTCGGCGACCGCGTATTCTTTGATTCACAGCAACCCTGCGGCATGGACGGAATTATCGGGCATCAGATGAAGCACTCCGCCGCTCTCGAGATTGAGGGCCAGGAGATTGACTTTCTCGCCCGCCAGCAGGTCACACAGACGGGCCAACGCCCCGGGCTTGTTCTCCAGACGAAGGATTAGCTCGGTTCGAATCGCCATGCTCGTGAGGATAACGCAGCCAGGGCGAGAGAGCCCAGCCGGCTGCGATAAGATGGACGCATGCCCACGCCGGTGCCAACCCCTATCGGTGTCGGGAGCCGTCTCGAGGGCTTCTCTTACGCCATCCGCAACGTCGTGGCAGAGGCAACCCGGGTCGAGGCGAGCGGTCGCCGGGTCACATATCTGAACATCGGAGACCCCGTGGCGTTCGGATTCCAAACGCCGCCGCACCTGATCGAAGCGGTCGTGCGAGCGTTGCGTGACGGCGAGAACGGCTACACCCCAGCCGCCGGTGTCTGGAGAGTCCGGGAAGCAGTTGCGGCGTCGTACTGCGCCTCGGGACTGTCGATCGGACCGGAACGTGTTGTGCTGACCTCGGGCACCTCGGAGGGCATCGAACTCGCATTATCCGTGCTGGTTAATACTGGCGACGAGGTCCTGCTCCCGGTCCCGACGTATCCGTTCTATACAGCAACTCTGACCAAACTCGGGGCACGCGGAGTGTTCTACCGGACCGATCCCGCCAACGGGTGGTTGCCGGATCTCGACCACATCCGGAGCCTGATCGGACCGGCGACACGGGCCCTCGTCGTCATCGACCCCAATAACCCCACCGGCGCGGTGTACTCCACCCAGACGCGTCGAGCGTTAATTGACCTGGCCGACACCCATGGGCTCGTGGTGCTGGCCGACGAGGTGTACGCGGACCTAGCCTATGACGCACCGGTGCAACCGATTGCGACCCTGAACCCCGACGCGCCGGTGATCTCGTTCTCGTCCATCTCAAAGGCGTATCAGGCACCGGGATGGCGCGCCGGCTGGCTCGCGGTGAGTGGCGGTGATCGGCTGGACACGGTGCTCAAGGCGATCAATGAATTGGCCGACGGTCGACTGTGCAGCACCGGACCGATGCAGTTCGCCATCGAAGCGGCGCTGACCGGGAATGACGATCACAAGGCCACCTTCGTCCATGCGCTGCGGGAGCGGGCGGAGGTAACCGCCCGGCGACTGAACCGGATCGAGGGCATCTCATGCGTGCCACCCCGGGCGGCATTCTATGCGATGCCCAGGGTGGATCTGCCCCCGGGACGCACCGATGAAGATTATGTGATCGGACTGCTGCGAGCGACCGGGTTACTCTGTGTATACGGTTCGGGGTTCGCGACCGCGCCGGAGGACGGATTTCTTCGCATCGTGTTTCTCGCGTCGCCGGCAGAGCTCAACGCGATTTACGACACTATCGAAGGCTTCACGGCCCAGTTTCGCTCGACGGCGTAGCACCGAATCCTACAGGAGGCCACGTGTTCTTGAACCGGCGTCGTCTTGTTGGCGTGCTGCTATTGTGCGTGACCTGCAGTATCCGCGCGACGGCGCAGACCGAGGAACTGCCCGCGTATCAACCGCTGCTCGACACCCTGCAACAAGCGATCGCGGCCGGCGACCAGACCCGGTTTCTCACGCTGCTCACCCCCGACGCCGACCGAGACGCGGCCTCCGCGTTCGCCCGCGACATGCTCCCCGCTGCGGTCGACCGGGTCACCCTCATCCCCCGCTTCCAACTGCCGCTTGAGGACACCCAACGCGACACGGCCTACGAGGTCACGCTGGAACTGTTCTTCGAGTCTGACGAGACCGGTCGGCTCGAAACCTGGCAACTCGATATCGTGCGTCTGGACACAGGTGACTGGGGCATCCGGAATCAGTCACGGGTCGATACGCTCACAGGGCTGCACCGCCTGCGGTTGACCCCGACCCGCCAGTACACCGCCAACGACCTGGTGGTCCTCGGCGAGGACCTGTCGTTGACGCTGAAGGAGGGTTCGGTCTTCGTCGCCGAGGTCGACAACGGCGTCACGGCGCTAGTGCTCCTGGGAGACGGCGTCATGGAGTTCGCCCCACAGCCTGAGGCGGAACAGGGGCAGCTCCGGATCTTCGATGGGGACGAGGCCCTCGAGACGAAGTTCGACGCTGCGTTCGTCCGACTGAACCCCGACATCTTCAACTCGCGGGTGTCGACCGGCGCGCTGGTGGAGCGGACCGTGGACCCGGACGACCTTCGGGACGCGACCGCGGTCTTCGACGGGCTTATCGAGCTGTCGTTCATGCTCGACCTGTCACACCTGAGCGACAACGTCTGGTCGCTCATCCCCGGGGCCAGCGATTTTCTGGCCGAGGTCCGCACCGAACACCACGGCACCCTGACCTACGCACAAGCTGGCAGTCAACCTGAAGACATTTCATTGTCGAACCGGGCGACCGGCCGGATCATCTCGCTCTATCCGTCGGCCGGAAAGCGCGCCACCCAGACGCGTTACTTCGGCGACGATGATCAATCGGCTCTCGATATCCTCGACTACGACATCGCGGCCTCATTCGAGCCGTTGGGGATCAGCCAGCAGGAATTGCGTGCCAGCCCGGAACTGATCGGGTGCCGGATCGTGGGCATCGCCAGGCTGGCCGTGCGGGTGAAGGGACCGCCGATCAGAACCTTCAGCCTGCGGCTCGCCGAAGACCTGACGGTGTCGTCCGTGAGCTCCAGCGAATTCGGACCGCTGCTCTTTTTCCGGATGAACGGCCAGAACAGCCTCGTGGTCAACTTGCCGAACGAGGTGGCCGGTGGCACGGAGTTCACGCTCACGGTGCGATACGCAGGTGACCTCCGGGCCCAGACGTTGGACGAGAACTGGATTGGCACGCGCTATCTCTGGTTCGATGCGACGGGACTCAGCGGACTCGGGGAACCGCGGTACATCTACAGCAACCACAGCTACTGGTATCCGCAGGGCATCTTCACCGACTATGCGACGGCCACGCTCAGTTTGTCGGTGCCGGCCGGCTGGGGCGTCGTGGCGAGCGGCACCCCCCTCGCAACGAATCCCCCGGTCGCGAGACCGCCGGGCACCACACAGCAACGGTTCTCGTTCATCGCGGTCCAGCCGGCTCGCTACCTGTCGGCGTTGATTTCGCGCTTCGAAACCCATGCCGAACCGGCCCGGCGGGTCCAACTCTCGGATGACCTGGCGCGAGCGTCGGAGCACCGCACTGGCGGCTCGGTGTACTACGACACGCTCGTGGTCAACGCGCACGCCTCCGCCCGAAGCGTCGAAGAGGTCGAGACGGTTGTCGCCCAGACGACCGACATTGCCTCGTTCTACGCCGGTCTCCTGGGCGATATTCCCTACCCCTCGATGACGGTCGCGACCACGGACAGTGTTCTGCCCGGCGGGCACAGCCCGGCGTACTTCGCGGTCATGAACCACGAGCTTCCGCCGACGCCCGGGGTCATCGTGTCATGGAAAACCGACCCCGTGAGCTTCAGCGGGTATCCTTCGTTCTTCCTGGCGCACGAAATCGCGCACCAGTGGTGGGGACAGGCGGTCGGTTGGAAGAACTATCACGAACAGTGGCTGAGCGAAGGACTCTCCCATTACTTCGCCGCGCTCTATGCCGAACGCACCGCCGGCCCCAAGGTCTTTGCCGACATCCTCGAGCAGATGCGCGACTGGGCGATGCGTCACTCCCGCGAAGGACCTGTTTATCTCGGCTACCGGCTCGGTCATCTCGACGGCGAACCACGCGTGTTTCGCGCCTTGGTCTACAACAAAGGGGCCATGGTGCTGCACATGTTGCGCGGCCTGTTGGGTGACGACGCGTTCTTCAGTGGGCTCCGGCGTTTCTACCACCAATCGCGTTTTCAGAAAGCCGGTACCGACACGCTGCAACTGGCGTTCGAAACCGAGTCAGGGGTTCCACTCGACCGTTTCTTTGAGCGTTGGATCCATGAGACGGACCTGGCCGAGCTCGACTTCACGTCTCGGGTCGAAGCCACGCCAACGGGTGAGGAGGTCGTGCTCCGGTTCGAGCAACGCACGGAACGTCTCTTCGACCTGCCAGTAGCCGTGGATCTAGTCTACCGATCTGGCGAAGAGGAAACCGTCGTCATGCCGGTGACGGATCGGGTGTCGGAAATGCGGATCCCGACCAAGGGTCGTCTGCGCCGCGTCCGCGTCAACCGCGACGATGCCGCGCTAGCAAGAATCCATCAATAACCCGGGAGGCCGAGCAGGCGCACGATAATACGCGCCCCGCGGCCACAGAAGGTCCGAGGGGGTTTTCTGACGAGGCGTCTGTCTGGCCAAGCGGGAGGAGGGAGCAGCCAGGCGTCCTGTGACCCCGCTGAGTCAATGCCGCAACGTCCGCCCTTCACGGGCGCTTCGTCGGAAAACCTAAGTGATCAATGCCGGTATATGTCGGCGACGACCGGGTCCTGCGGCGATTCAACCAGCGAGAACACGAGTAGGAAGCGGGTATCGCCGTACTCGTAGAAGCGGACCAGGCGGTCGCCATCGGCCGTCCGTTCGACATCGTGCCGGCCAACCTCGGCGCCACGACCCAGCAACGTGGCAACCTGACTGGCCGAGTCGCCGATGCGCACGCGAACGTCGCCCTTGAGCAACAGGACCGGCAGCCGGACCGCCCCCGGCGGCACACTCTTCGGGGGAGCGGTGTCATCCAGCGACATCACGGTCCCCTCCCCGATACGGGTGACCTCACGCAGTTCGCGCACCGCATTCGTCCCCACCACGCCGGCCACAGCGAGCAAGGCGACGGCCAGCATCCACTGGACGGCGGGCGACAAGCGGCGAACCAGACTCCTCAATCTCCTGTGTCCTTCATGAAGGGTGACATCTCCTTCGGTTAGGACGCAAGGCCTTCCGGTCCCACGCGGGCTTCTGTTGATATGATCGGAGATTCGCAGCACCCGGCGCGAAGCGCGCGGGACCATACCGGCGTCTAACGAGTGAGCGGTGCGAGGCCGGTGCCTCGATCCGCTGAGCATCGAACGCGTGCGTGGAGGCGATAGTGAGAACGACCACCCTTTTTCGACGCCGGCCACGCTGGTTGCCGGGGGTCTCGATGGCGGCTGTACTGCTGGGGCTCACGCTCCCGGGGTTCGCGCAGCTGCGCATACCCGAACTGCAGATCGTGCCCGTCACCGAGACTGACGCCGCGCACCCCGGCGCACCCGCCGCCATGGCACTCGAGGTCGCCCTCAACGCCGGCTTCCACCTCCAGTCCAACGCACCGCTCGACGAGAGCCTGATTCCGACAGTACTCACGCTAGACCCCCCGGAAGGCTTTTCGATCGAGAGCGTCGCCTTCCCGGAAGCGATCTTGGTCAGTGTGGGACCGGACTCGCTGGCCGTCTTCGAGGAAGAATTCCGGATCGGCGCCGTCGTCGACGTGAGCGAGTCCGTCGCACCCGGGTCCTACACGGTGCCTGGGAACTTGCGCTGGCAGGCCTGCAACGACACGATGTGCTTCCAGCCGCAAAACACCGCGGTCCAGTTCGACGTCACGGTCGCCCCGGCGACGCAGGCCCTCAACACGCTCCATCCAGATCTGTTGGCCGGGCTCCGCGTGGCAAACGCTGACGCCGACGCCCCGATGCCGGCACCGGTCGATGCCTCCCCGATGCTAGACGACCTGTCGGTGGTCGCCTCGCTCGACGACTTCGACGTGCTCGCCAGCACCGGGGGCTATCTGAACGCCGACGCGTTTCTCGACTTCATGAGCGCGGCCGAGTCGGGCGAAGGGGAACGCGGCTGGTTCGAAGGACGGGGTCCTCTCGCGATCTTGGCGCTGATTCTGGTGGGCGGCCTCGCGTTGAACCTCACGCCCTGTGTGCTGCCGATGATTCCGATCAACCTGGCTATCATCGGCGCCGGCGCGAAGGCCGGATCGCGCACGCGTGGCTTTGCGTTGGGTGGGGCCTATGGTCTGGCGATGGCCGCGGTCTACGGAACTCTGGGGTTGGTAGTCATTCTAACCGCGGGCACTTTCGGCACGATCAACTCGTCGCCGTGGTTCAACTTCGGAATCGCCGCGCTCTTCGTGGTGCTGGGGCTGGCCATGTTCGACGTGCTGGCGATCGATTTCTCCAGCCTCCACACCAAGCTCTCGAGGGGCAGCAACGAGGGCGGGTCGTTCGTGGTCGCCTTCGGAATGGGTGCGGTGGCGGCGTTGCTCGCCGGCGCCTGCGTGGCCCCGGTGGTCATCCAGGTGATTGTCTTCTCGAGCAACCTGTACAGCACCGGTACGACTATCGCCCTCGCGCTGCCCTTTTTTCTCGGTATCGGCATGGCACTGCCATGGCCAATCGCGGGCGCCGGGCTGTCGTTCATGCCCAAGCCAGGCGCCTGGATGGTGCATGTTAAACATGCCTTCGGGGTGTTTATCCTCGGCACGGCGGTCTACTACGGGTATCTGGGCTACGGGTTGGTCGCGCAACGCTGGGTCGACCCTACCGATGTGGCTGACAGCGTGCAAGAGCTGCTGGACGAGGGATGGCACGCGTCGTTGGGTCAAGGGCTGGAAGCGGCGCGGGCTGAAGACAAGCTGGTGCTGGTGGATATGTGGGCCACTTGGTGCAAGAACTGTCTGACGATGGACAAGACCACCTTGAAGGCCCCGCCGGTCGAGTCCGGTCTCGCAGACTACGTGAAGGTGAAGTTCCAGGCGGAAGACCTCGAGGCATCGCCAGCTCGAGAAGTACTGAAGCACCTCGGTGGCATCGGTCTTCCCACCTACGCGATTCTGCGACCCCGAACCGAGGACCGGAGCGGGAACGCCACCGGGGCGGCTCGAACGCCATGAGCGCGCGGCACGGCACGACCCGGCGACCGTGGCTCCTCGCCGGGCTGCTCCTGGTCTCGACCTGCGCAGCCCGAGCCGATGAGGCCAGTCTAAAAGATTCCTTCTCGGCCCAGATCGCGTCGGTCTTCGGGGTCGAGGGATTCGAGCGCTCCGGCGACGAGCTGACGTTCGCCGGACCCGATGGCCGAGGCGGCACCGGTGCCTGGGTGGTCCAGATCGAATCCGTGGCCATCGAACCTGGAAACAGCGAGCAACAACCATACGAAGGACACGTGACCTCCACATGGTCGTTCGACGGGGTCCCGATCGACGCGGCGGTCGGTTCCATGTCCTTCCTGCCACCGGTCTTCCTCGAGACAGGCGTGGCCGAGGTCTGCTACGCGCTTTGGGAAGCCGAAGCGGACCACTGGGGTTGGTAGAGACAGCACGCGGCCACGGCGCCGACATCGGCGGGCGGCGGCGGCCAATGTGGGCAACCTACTCCTGAGCGGGTCCCTACTGCGGAGTTCGAACCCGGAGGACCGCTGGGTGCGTCCTCGCCTCCAGCGAGGTGCCGCCCTGCACGACCTCGCCGTCCACGTGAAAGCACATTGGCTGCTGGGCCTCGATCGTGACGCGGCTCACGGTGGTCGTCTGCACGCCCGGGTCGTGGTCGATCGTGCCGTCAAACAACCTTCTCGCTCCCCACAGCGTGCGGAGTGCGCCCCGTGGCTCCACGATCACGAGATCGAGCAGGCCGTCATCGAGTCGGGCGCGTGGTGCGATCATCACGCCGTTGCCGAACTGGGTGCCGTTGGCCAGTTCAACAATCAGCGCGCGTCCCTCGAAGAGGTCGGTCTGGGCATCGGTCTGGATGCGGTAGATGTCCGACGTATACCGAAACACGGTGGAGAACGTCGCGTACACGTAGCGACGAAGACCGCGGCCCGGCAGCTGGCTGAACGCGGACGCTACCGCGGCGTCCAAGCCCATCCCGGCCAGATTGACGAACAGTCGCCCGCCGAGCTCACCAACGTCGATGGTACGGTCTCGCCCGTGCACCGCGGTCTCGAGCGCGCGCAGGGGATCGAGACTGATACCCAGCTCTCGCGACAATCCGTTGCCTGACCCGGTCGGCACAATCGCCATGACGCCATCCCGAAAGGCCAGGGCCGAGGCGACCTCGTTCACCGTGCCGTCACCACCCCACGCGATGATGGGTGAAAATCCGCGAGCGTGGAAATCGGCCGCGAGCTCGCCGGCGTGCCCCGGGCGCTTGGTGAAGGCCACCTCGCACGACACCGCCGCCGACGTACACACGCGCTGAACGAGCGTGGCTGACTCAGCGCGACCGGCGCGACGAGCGGCCGGCCCGGCGACGGGATTGATGATGGCGACAGCCGGCGCCGGGGAGCGACTCATCGATGCTATAGTAGCTTTCCAACATGGCACGTCGCTGGGTTCGGCTCGTTATCGTACTTGTCACGCTCACCACGCTGGGATTCACCGCCAATCAAATCCGCCTCGCCGAACTCGTGCTCGACGATGAACAGAACGTCGAGCGCGTCTTCACCGATCTGAGTTGGGCGCTCACGCTCACCGTCGGAGACTTGCGCGGCGCCCAGCAGGCCTACGTAGCAGCGGGACAAGATCGGGTCTACTGGACCACCAAGGTCAGTAACCACCTCGACACCGTCGACGACAGTCTCGAGAACCTTCAGCGACTGGCCACCGCACCCGCGTCGATGGAGGCGCTCGGAGCGACGGGGGATGCCATCGTCGACCTCCGGAGGATGGACGAGCGCGCGCGTGAGCACGCGAACCTGGACCAACCGCTGCTGGCCTCGGATCTCATCTTCACCGATGGCCTCGAATTGGCCGCACGTGCGGCCGCGAACGTCGAACTAGCGCGCGCGACCGAGCGCACGACGCGGAATGACACGATTCGGGCGGCCCGTACCACCCAGACCACCATGTTGGCCGTGTCCGCCAGTGCCGCCGTGCTGGCCATGCTCCTGTTGGCGCCAATGGCGAGTCAGAAACGCACGTCGGCGTTCGAGTCGCTCGACGAGGCGTCGTCATCCGAAAACCGGTTGACGTTGGCGCACCTGGACTTGGCCCCGGACGACGCGACATCGGCCGCGGGTGACACACCGGTCGCCTCGCCGCCTCTTCCTTCCAGCGCGAGGAGCCAGGCGGCGAAGGTCGCGGCTGGAAAAAGCGACGGCGAACCGAGGCCGGACCTACGGGCCGCCGCCGATCTGTGCACCGACCTGAGCGCCTTGGCCGACACGCGAGAACTGCCCGCTCTCCTGGAGCGGGCGGCTGACCTCATGAACGCGAGCGGTCTGATCGTGTGGGTGGTCGATTCGACCGGGCATGCCTTGCGCCCCGCAATCGGACACGGGTATCCCCCGCAGGCGCTCGCGCGCATCGGCTCGATCCCTGAGGACAGTAGCAACGCGACCGCGGCCGCCTTTCGGGGCAAACAGATGCAGGTCGTTTGTGGGGTCGACGGCGCGAGCGGCGCCCTGGCGACCCCGCTGCGGTCGGCCAACCGCTGCATCGGGGTCCTCTCGGCGGAATTGCGCGACGGCTGGGAATCAAGCAACCCCGTGCAGGCCAGTGCCGCCATTGTCGCCGCCCAGCTCGCCACCCTCGTCCCAATCGAAGCACCAGCCGAGCGGCCGGCCGACACCGCGGCTCCCGCCGCCGAGGCACACGGCTAGTCCCCTGCATCCGTAATTCACAACACAAGTCGCGCGTCGCACCGAGAGCCTGGCCCGGTAATGCCGGGCCGGGCCATTACAAGGCGTCAAGAGGGAAAATACCGTCAGCATGTGACCGCTGACAACGCAGATCGGCCAGATTCAGCGACGGTCGACTGCCGCGGGACTTTCATCACAGGCTGCTACCCGCTCCTCAAATCGAGTCGTTCGTCTGCGGGAACTGGAGCCGCCGTCGCCGTGACCTTTGATCGCCGAGGGTGTCACCTGTTGTCCGGCGCACGTCATGCCAATCGAAACGTCTTTACCCGCTTCAAACCCAGACAGTCGCCGCCGCAGCGTGCTGGACGAGTCGATGGTCCGGCCCTCAACCTGGCTTCGGCCGCTACCGACTCCTCTTCGACGCCACTCACCAACACACCGTCCTCGACCTGGAAGTACTCGGCGAGCTATGACGACAGTTCCTGCACGGTGATGCCGAGCCGCCCGGGGCCGCGGACACCTGAAAATCGAACGGAAAGCCGTAACCGGAGTCTGATGGCAGACGGGCCATGGCCCGGTCGGTGACGTCATTCCGCAACAACGCTCGTCGCCACGTGAACTCTGGGGTGACCTCCTGCTCGACCCGGCTTCCGTCCCGAAGCACGGTGGCCTCAACGGTCCGGCCCCCCAGGCGTCTCACGTACTAAACGGGTCAATTGCCGCACCCCGCGCACACGCTCGCCATCGAATGCGACAACAACGTCACCTTCAGCAAAACCGGCGGCCTCGGCCGGCGAATCGGCGCGGACCGCACTCACGAACGCCCCTTCGCCCGCGGCAAGAAAGTTGGCAGTACTCGGAAGGAAACCCGTGTGTCATCCGCGTAGGACGAGCCCGGTCCGTGCGGGGCCACCTAACCCTCGTTTTCAGGGGCTCCAAGAAGCGGCACGCCCTTTGTAAAAAGAACGGTAGGTCGTGCGGAGTCAACGGGATGCGTTTACTCAGGCAGGCGCTGGCATCGCCGCATCCCGTCTCGTGGGGCACTGGCGATTCCGCACGACCCCTTTCCAACCAGCACCGGGCCGGTCCCGCGTTCGGACTATACTGATCGGATGGAGCCGCTGAACCTGCCGCTCGACTACGCCGCGATCGAGCGCATCCTCCCGCATCGCTACCCGCTGTTACTCGTCGACCGGATCACGGAATTCGAGGTAGACAAGCGGATCGTCGGGATCAAGAACATCTCACTGAACGAGCGCCACTTGTGGCAACCGCCCGGAGCCAAAGCCGCGCTACCTCCGACCATTCTCACCGAGGCCGTCGCCCAGGTCGGCGCCATTCTGATTCTGGCCAAACCGGAAAACCGCGAAAAGCTCATCTATCTCATGCGTATCGAGCGGGTGCGCTATCGGCGACCGGCCCACGCGGGCGATGTCGTCACCATCGAAGTCAACGTGCAGCGGCTACGCAGCCGGATGGGTCAGCTCCACGGCGTGGCCCGGGCGGGGGGCAAAGTGGTGCTGGACGGCCGGATGACATTCGCGCTCGGTTCGAAGGGCTAGGTTTTCTCAGCACCTTCCTAGTGTCCCGATCTCACCCGGCCTCCGCCGGCTCCGGCAGTCCCGCTCCGCACATCCGGTTGCGACCACTGTGTTTGGCGCGGTAGAGGGCGCGGTCGGCGCGCCCGATGATCGCGAGCGGATCGATGCCTTGTGGTTGAGCCATCGTGAATCCGACACTGGCGATCACCGAGACCTCGCCGCCCTTCTAGGCCACGTGGAGATCCCCGATCTGTTGCCGCAACGAGTCGGCCACTTGCACAGCCCCGGGTCGAGGGGTGTCTGGCACCAGCACCATGTATCCTTCGCCGCCATACCGGCATTTGGTATCGGTATGGCGGCGAAGAACCTCTCGGAAGCGTTGCCCGACCGCGACCAGCACCGCATCGCCGCAGAGATAACCGTGGGTGTCGTTGACCGCTTTGAAATGGTCCAGGTCGAGCATGATCAGCGCGAAGGGCGCTTGGCTGCCGGCGTGCCCGCTGCAACTCTGACTGCAGCACCCGCATGGTATGCGTGCGATTGAAGCAGCCGGTCAGGCCATCGTAGACCCCGTTTTATTCAACCTCGCGCGCGCTCGGGTGCCCCCTCGACGCCACCAACGATAGACTCCCATGTCCCCTTGGCGCGCATCACGGCCCGGCACGGCCGACCGCCGGAGAAACGAAGCAGCCTGTCTTGCGCCAGGTCTCGGATGACGCCTATGTCGTTCGCGCGTGAGAGGGACAAACCGAAGGCGGTCAGGGAATCGAGCTCCGTGGTTCGGGTGCGGCGCTCCTGCGTCACGCTGTCGGTCACCGCGGCACGCAGACTCGCGTCGTGGCGCCGTGTCACCCGGTAGATCAGGAATACGACGGCAAGAATGATCGCACTCGGAACAAGAGCGAGACCGACCCGTGACTCGAACGAGTGCGCCGCATCCAAGGCGAGCCGGACCTGGCTCTGAAAGAACACGATTACGGCGATCACCAGGCCAAAGGCGAGCAAGCGAGTCTGACGCGAATCTTCCGCGATACCCTTGCCGTGGTCGTCTCGGGATTCGCTCGGGCGCGCGACCATGGATTGTATTGTCCTTGAGTTCGTGAGAAAGCACACCATTTTTCCAGCGATCAGATCAGGGAGCCAGTGTCGGTGGTAGAATCCTCCAATGGGTTCCAAGAAGCATCGTGCGCGTGCCTCGTCCCCCGCAACGCCGACGCCGTCTCTGAAGACGTCGCCATCAAAGGGTGTCCCCTGGTTAGCGGTAACCGTGGCCGTGGCGGCGGTGGCCGGGGTTGGCGCCTACGCCCTGCGGGGCTCGTCGGATTCGGCGCCGGCCACCGCTGCGACAACCAGCGCCGCAACGACGGCCGTGCAGACCCCCACCGGGGCTGCGGAGGCCACGCCGGCCGCCGCCGGCGCTTCCGGGCCAGCTCCGATCACGGCCAGCGAGGCCCCGATGCCGGACTCGCTGGACGGGCTGCCGATGCCGCCGTTGCCCTACGTGCCGCAGATGGTTCCGCGCCCGGTCGACCTCGTCAAACAAGCCTACGTGTTCGCCGCACAAAATCCGGGCGTCCTCAGCTACGTGCCTTGCTATTGCGGATGCGAGAACAACGGCCACGTGTCGAACGTGGACTGCTTCGTCGGGTCGCGCGCACCGAACGGCGCGGTCGAAGCGTGGGATACCCACGGTATGACTTGAACGCACTGCCTTGATGTCGCGCGTGACGCGATGCAAATGCATGCCCTCGGCGCTTCGGTTCGAGACATCCAGAACGGGGTCATCAGCAAGTATGGGTCGGTCTACCCGACCTCGACACCAACACCCCCGGCGCCGTAGTCCGGCGCCGAGTACGGCCTCCAGCTGTCCCGTCAACGGGCGACCATGACAGGCCCACGGCCGCCGGCGCCCCAAACCGGCGTCCCCCCGACGGCACTCCTCGACCGCCTCTTCGACTCGATACGGGCAGGCGTCTATCTCGGCTATCTGAACGACCAGAACGGCAGCGCCGGCGTGACCGAGGGCGCGAACCAGCATCTCAAGCTGATGTTGGGGTTTGATTTCGACGCCGACGCGGCGGATGTGCGCCCGTTCGCCAACGACCGGTTTGTCGACCCACGCGCGCGTTCGGCGTTCCTCACGCAGCTACGCCGAGACGGGGCGGTCAGCGACTACCTCCTCCGGCTTCGTCGCTCGGATGACAGCTCTATCTGGGTCGAAGTCACGGCAACCCTGCACGCCGTCGACAACGACGGTTCGCGGCGGCTCGATGCAATCGTCCGCGATGTCAGCGAGCGCAGGAAGCTCGAGGACCAGGGGCGCGACCTGAGCCAGCAGCTTGGACAAGCCGAGAAGATGGCGGCCCTGGGGCAGACCGTCTCGGGCGTCGCCCACGAACTCAACAACCCGCTGGCCACCATTCTCACCTGGGCCGAACGACTGGCGGCCCGACCGGTCGATGCGGACACTCGACGCGGCCTCGAGACCATTCTGGGCGAGTCCGAACGAGCCGCGAAGATCGTGCGGAACCTGCTGACCTTTGCCCGCAAGCGAAACACGACTCGGGCGCAGGTCGACCTAAACGCCATTGTGCGGGAGACTCTCGCGCTCCGGGCCTACGAGCAGCGAATTTCGAACGTGACCATCGTCGACGCGTTAGCCCGGGGACTGCCCCAGTTGTTTGCCGACCCGCATCAAGTGAAACAGGTTCTGCTGAACCTGGTCATCAACGCCGAGCAGGCGATGCTCGCGGCGCACGGGCGGGGCACGTTGGTGGCGCGCACCTGGTATGACAGCACTGAAGACGCGGTGATGCTGGAACTGAACGACGACGGACCGGGGGTGCCGGAAGAGGTCCGGACGAAGATCTTCGATCCGTTCTTCACCACGAAAGCAGTTGGGAAAGGCACGGGGCTCGGGCTAGCCGTGGCTTACGCGCTCGTCGAAGAGCACGGCGGCCGCATTACCGTGGAGTCAGCGTCAGGAGCTGGGGCCTCGTTTGTCGTGTCGTTCCCAGCCGCAACCGGTATGCGTCAGACCCGCCCGTCGGCCGTGCCGGTACCGCCGGCCGCCACGGGTTCATCGGTGCTGGTGGTCGAAGATGAACCCGCGTTGGCTTCGGCCGTCGCTGACGCGCTGACCGACGCGGGCTATCGAGTGGATCGGGCCGGAGATGGGGAGGAGGCGCTGGAACGGATTGCCGGCAAGGTCTACGACTTGGTGGTCTGCGATCTCAAGATGCCGCGGCTGGACGGGCCGTCGTTCTATCGCATCCTGTCGAAACGGAAACCCGCGCTGGCCCGCCACGTCCTGTTCGTCACCGGAGACGTCGCCGGCACCGAGGCCGAGCGGTTTCTGCTCGAATCTGGATGTCGGTGGTTGCTGAAGCCGTTTCGGCTGAACGACCTGCTGCGCGTCGCCAGCGACGTGCTGGGGTAGACCAGGACGCGCCGTTCTCACGCGCTGCGGCGTAGCGATTTCCCGGTGCCTGTCGATGCTGCCCGCGTCACCGTCCTGGCTAGCCGCGCCTTGGCCATCTTCAGTGCCGGCGGCGACTTGGCCAACTGGTCGGACAAGGCGGTGGTCATCTGAGCCGGCTGCATGTCTGGCCCCAGCAATTTCCGGAGGCGCTGGACCGCACGGGCGTGGAGCTGTGAGACCCGCGACTCGTTGACCCCGATTTGGTGACCGATCCCCTTCATCGTCACTTCGCCGTAGTAGTACAGCCCGACCACCTTCCGCTCGCGCCACGGGAGCGCCTTGATCGCGTCTCTGACCCGGGCCGCAACCTCGCTTGTCTCGCAGACTCGGTCCGGACCTGGCCGCTCGGCCGGCACCATGACAGGCGGCAAGTTCGCACCGTTGACGGTATCGATGGTCGCCAGTGGTGATGTCGACTCGATTGTATTGATACGCACGATGGTGCGGCCGAGTCGAGCTTCGTCAGACCCCATGACCTTGGCGAGATCCGCCAGTGACGGTTCGCCGCCCAGCTCATGACGCAGCTTCTCTCGCGCCGCCTCCAGTTCGCGGCGCGCGCGGCGCACCCCTCGAGGCCAGGCATCGCGTCTGAGCGCGTCGATCATCGCCCCACGGACGCGGCGCTCGGCAAACGTTTCGAACTTGATGCCGCGCTTCTCGTCGAATCGGTTGGATGCATCGATCAGTCCGATCATGCCGTCCTGCACGAGGTCGCCGAGATCGATCGAATGGGGCATCGAGGCCGCCATCCGGCGGGCTAACGCCTCTACGAACGGAACCCCCGCCGTGACGCGGTCGTGGTCTTTGCTGTCAAGTGCCTGAACTGTCATGTCGCGGTCGCCTCCGATATCTATGCGGGGTGTCCCAGGCGGGACGTTCCGCTATGCAGATGGCAGATATCGCAATCTCTGTGCCACCGCACGACAACGGCGATGATCCAACGACTCAGGGCTCGTAGAGATCTACTAAGCAACTGTTTTTAAATGCTTTGTTATAGTCTCAGATAGGCTGAAGAGGACGCACTCAGACGATGGCACACAGCTTATACAGTCATTAATTTGACGGTTATTAAGCCTAAAATGTCAAAACATTGGCGAAACATAAAGTCTTTCCGAGAGGTCCGTGTAGAGGAGAAAGGCGACGACTACTTGTCTTGCCAGCGCGAGCGGATGTGCTGAGCGGCACTGATGGCCTCGACCGCGCTAGTCACGATCTGGGAGGCTCGAGACGAACTGGCGTCGTCGGTTGCGCGGGCCTCGAGCAGCTCGGCATTGGCCAAGATGATGCCAAGCTGGTTGTTCAGCCGATGGAAGAGTGCGCCGAGGTCGGTCGGCTGGTCCATCTGTAGTGGATCCGTCTGCAAATGCGGGTACGGGATCTGGCTACGCATCGTCTTGGCGGATCTATCGGTCCGCCTGGACGGCCGCAACCTCGCTCGCTCCGGTATTCGGCTCCCGCCACAACGTATCGACGAAGATACGGACCGCCCCCCCGGCTGTCCGAACGTATTCGACTTTGCCGCTCGCGATCCAGTTATAGATGGTCCGACGACTTACGCCGACCAGATCGCAGGCTTTCATGATCGAGATCGTTTTCCTATCCACTATCATCTCTGGCGCTCGCATCTGCCCACCGTTCCTGAAGTCCTCAACGGACTTGCCTGTGAGGCGGGCTCGAAGAGTGGTATCGGCACGGCACTCCGATGCCATTAGGCCAAATGACTCTGGCCAGGAGCGGGGATTGTCCCAAGACCTGTTTATTGCCTGATGTAAGAGCGGCGGTTTCTTCACCCTTCGTGTGGTACGGAGGAGGTAACCAACCAAGAAGGAGCCACCGCCATGACGAAGCATGTCAGGAAGTCCCGTCGCCGCCAAGCCGTGGAGCGGCCGCCGGCCGCGACCGTGCGGATACCCCTGCCCGTGCTGGGCGCGTTCGCCCGTATCGAACGCTCGTACTTCGAGTTGTGCATCCGCACGGGCTAACAGGTCCTCGATGCCATGGTGGAGCAGGACCGCACCGCGTTGTGCGGACCCCGCTGGAAACGCGACCCCGATCGCCAGGCGGGCCGCGCGGGCACGACGCCGAGCGAGGGCACACTGGGTAGGCGTCGGATTCAGCTGACGCGCCCTCGCGTCCGCAGTCAGTCGGGGCAGGAGGTCGAGCTGCCCGGCTTCGCGTTCGCCTCGCACCGCGACCCGCTGGCTCACCACGCCACTCGGGGATCGTCACTTCCCGATCGTGCTGATCGATGGGATCGTCCTGGGCGACCACTCGATCGTGGTCGCGCTCGGCATCGATACAGAGGGCAAGAAGCAGATGCTGGGGCTGCGGGAAGACCACACCGAACACAGCCACGTCGTCAAGGCGCTGCTGCGCGACCTCGTCGAGCGCGGGTTGGATCCGGAACACGGGCGCGACTCTTCGTGGTCGACGGCGCGAAGGCGCTCACCTCGGCCATCCACACGGTGTTTGGCACGTTGGGCGCCATCCAACGGTGTCAGCTTCATAAGCGGCGCAACATCTTGGGCCACCTCCCGGATCATCTGCACGCGAACGTGACGGCGGTGCTGCGGGAGGCCTGGGCGGCCGCGTCGGTCCGAGAGGGCTTCGCCGACACGCTCACGCTCCAACGCTTCGGCATTGCGAGCGTGTTGTACACGAAGTTGCGCACGACGAACGCCATCGAGAACTTCAATGGCGCCATTACCACCTACTCAAGGAACCTGAAGCGCTGGCGCAGCGGCACGATGGTCGTCTGTTGGGTGAGCGCGGCCATTGTCGAGGAGGAGAAGAAGTTCCGCGGCGTGCACGGATGGCCAGACATCACGAAGGTCGTCTCGGCCCTCGGTCATCTGGAAGCCAAGGAAGGGGCGTCCACCGAGCGGGTCGCATAGAATCACAGCGGAAGCCGCGGCTCCCGAAGATCAACAGCGAGCGGGACAATCCCAGGACCGCTGGCATCCGACCGCATTTTCGCGCGCGGCGACCGGAAACTTGACCCGGTCCAGTGGCGAATGTCAAAATATTGACGCTTAGCAGCGGTACCGTGTCCGGCCGAGTTCATCCAACGTCTCTACCCCCACTTCAGCGAGCAATTACGTGGCGCAGGACATCTATCTCTTGATCGTTGAAGATGAAGCCGCACTCCGAGAGACCACGGCCGAGCGACTGGTTGACCACGGGTACCAGGTCGTCGCGGTCGCCAGCGGGGAGGAGGCCGTCGAGCGACTCAGCGAATTCGCGTTCGACGTGGTGCTCACCGATCTCCGCCTTCCGGGCATAGACGGCCGGGAAGTGCTCGGTGCCGCGATCGAACGCTACCCCGAGATCGTGGGTATCGTCATGACCGGCTTCGGCACCGTCAAGGACGCGGTCGAGGCGATCAAGCGCGGGGCGGCCGAGTTCATCACCAAGCCGTTTCAGTTCGATCAGCTCCTGCACGTGCTCGCGTCGGCCCTTGAGCAGCGCCGGCTCCGTTCAGAGAACGCGTATCTGCGGTCACAACTGGAAGACCGCTATCGATTCGAAGGGCTTGTGGGCCGCAGCCGACAGATGCGGGAACTCTTCGATCTGCTCGAGACCGTCTCGGCCAGTACCAGCACCGTGCTGGTGACCGGCGAGACCGGCACTGGCAAGGAACTAGCAGCGCGAGCGATACACCACAACAGCCGTCGACGAGCGCATCGGTTCGTCGCGTTGAATTGCAGCGCCGTCCCCGAGACGCTCCTGGAAGCCGAGCTCTTCGGACACGTGCGGGGCGCCTATACCGGAGCAGTCGCCAACCGCGCCGGTCGTTTCGAAATCGCCGACCGCGGCACACTCTTCCTCGACGAGGTCGGCACCATGAGCGTCGCCCTCCAGGCCAAGCTGCTGCGGGTGCTGCAGGAACGAGAGCTGGAACGCATTGGCGACACCCGCACCATCAAGATCGATGTCCGGGTCATTGCCGCCACGAACGCCGACCTGCCGCAACTCGTCCAGGACGGCTTATTCCGGGAAGATCTCTATTACCGACTGAACGTGATTCCAATCGGCCTCCCGCCGCTACGAGAGCGCCGCGAAGACATCCCACTGCTCGTCCGTCACTTCGTCAACCGTCTGTCACAGCAGCAGACGCCAGCCGGCGAAGTCACGGTCACCCAAGAAGCGATGCGCCGCATGATGGCCTATGGTTGGCCGGGGAACATTCGCCAACTCGAGAACGCGGTCGAGCGGGCCTTGGCTCTCGGTGGCGAACGCACCCAGATCGATGTCGAAGATCTTCCGCCGGAGCTCAAAAACTCGGCGGCGCTGGAGCAACCCGTGGCCGTCACCCTCCCGGATGGCGGCGTCGAACTGCCCGCCTTCATCGCGAACATCGAGCGCGGATTGATTTCGCAGGCGCTGAACGAGACCGACGGTAACAAACAACGCGCGGCCCAGCTGCTAGGACTGAAGCGAACCACGCTCGTAGAGAAAGTGCGCCGGCTGCGGCCGTAGCCGGAGGGTTCGCTGCGAGCCGGTCGCCGTCACACGCTGACCGACCGGCGAGAGCCGCCAGGGCCGATCCGCTTACGGTTCATTAGTGGCGACCCCGAAGCTGATGGCCAGGTAGTAGCGGGCCTTCCGGCATTGAGCCACGCATACCCCGGGCAAGAGATTGTAACGTTAGGCGAGCGCTCAGGCGAACAGCGGTAACGACTCGAACGACCCCTTGAGAATGGACGCCGAGTCATGGACGCCGAGCCACTCCTCAATCATCGTCGCGTAGACGCGGCGGAAGTCGGTGGTCATCTTCAGGTTGCCGTCGTCTAGATCGGTCAGGCTCGGGTGGCGACCGTGCAGCCCGCCCCGGACTCCGCTGCCGACCACGAACATCGGGGTCGCGGTGCCGTGGTCCGTGCCGAGGCTGGCGTTCTCTTCGACCCTGCGCCCGAACTCGGTGAACATCATGATCGCGACGTCGTCGGCGCGCCCGATGCGCTTGAGGTCTTCGACAAAGCCGCGGACCGCATCGGCGGTGTAGGTGAGCAGACGGGCATGAGGATCGGCCTGATGCACGTGCGTATCGAACGAGTTGCCCTGGTAGCTCACGTAGTAGAGCCGGGTGGGCATCTCGGCGTTGACGAGCGCGGCGACGCGTCTGAGCTGCGCGGAGAGCCCGCCGATACCATAGTCGATCGGGGTGTTGTAGCCGGCGGCCGCTTGGCGCACGAACTCGGAACTCTCTACCGCATTCGTCGCCGTGGCGGAGAGGAAGTCGAGGGCTGGATTGTCGGGCGATGTCGGGTTCATCGCTTCAATCGCCTCCTTCTCCGCCTCGGACCCCACCCGCCGGAAGCTCCGCGGGTCGTTGAACACCAGCGGCTGATGGTTACGCGCCTGCACCGCCAGTGACTGGCGGGTGCCGATGTTGACGATCATGTTGCCTTGGGCGTCGTGGTCATAGGCCCCGTCGGCCAGTCGTCCCAGCCAGCCCAGCGGCTCCCCACCGTTCGGCACACCGGTGTGCCAAAATCCCATGGACGAGAAATGGGACAGACTGGGGTTGTCATAGCCACAGCCGTGAACCACACCCATCATGCCGTCCTTGTAGAGACGCTCGAACCCGACCATGGACGGGTGCAGACCAAAGCCGTCTTCTATCTTGATGGCGTCAGACTCCCGGATACCGATATTGGGTCGCACGCGGTAGTACTCGTCGTTACCGAACGGCACCACGGTGTTCAATCCGTCGTTGCCACCAGACAACTCCACCACCACCAGGATGCGCTCCGGGTTCGCTTCCATGCTGGTGCCGAGGAGCGCCTCAGCGGTCAGAGCCTCGGTGGTGCGACTCAGCAACAGCGGTAGACCGGCAGTCACGCCGACACCGTAGAGCCCTTTGCGTAGAAAGTCGCGCCGCGAGCATCCGCAGTGATTGAGATGGCGAATCGTCATGGTCTTGTCTCCCAAGAGTCCCCGTCCTACGCGAGTTGGTACTCCGGCGCGCTCAGCACGAGATAGAGCAGCGAGCGTAGCGCTAGTTCTTCTTGCGGGCCAGGCGCGGCGGGCAAACGGTCGCTACCCAGATCGTCCTGTAGCCGGTCGACCAGCACCGCGCGGGCGGCGGGCGCGAGCCGCACACGCAGGAAGCGATGCACAAAATGATCGACCGCGGCCTCGACGGTGGTGGCGCCAGCGCCTTGCAGCATGCCAACCAAGTCGAGATCGGCCGTTCGGCGCGGAATGAGGTTCAGTCGATCGTAGGCCATCACATACCCCATGTAGCCGCCGTACCGCGTGTTGTAGTCTTCGTCTCGGTCGGCCATCTGGCTGGACTCGGAGTCGCCCTCTTGAGTCGCGGCCGTGATGTTCATGCCTCGATCAATACGTGCGCCGACCTGCGCATAGATGCCGGGCAATGCGCGGTCTGGCGCCCAGAAGCCGTCGGTATCTGGCAGCAGCACCCCACGAAACAGATTGCCCCGTTCCAGCAACAGCGCCGGAGTGATCCAGGTGCGGCCGCCAGCCCAACCCGCAACGTTCGGCGGGTTGAACAATGTCTGTCCCAAACCGGCCGTCAGTCGGCCAAAGTCTGGAATCGTGGGCAGTTCCCTCAGCCCAAGCTTACGATACGTCGACACCACCAGGTGCACCGGGCTCTTGATCTGGGTGGCATACGAGGCCGGGCTGTAGAAGTCTTTGGACAGGAAGATGCGCCGCAGCAGTGGCCGCAGCTCGTAGCCTGAGTTGCGAAAGGTCTCGGCCAGAGCCGTCAGGGTTTCAGCGTCCAAGTCCTCCCGGACGAAATACCGATACAACTTGGCACCGATATATTCCGCCGTCACCGGCGAATCGAGAATGATGTCGATGATGTCGTCGCCGTCCCAGGCGCCGGTTCGACCCAAGAACGTCTTCTGACCGTCGTCGTGGGTCGCCGCGTCGAACTGGAACTCGAGCACGTCGTTGGTCCACCCCGTGAAAGCGCGCGAAGCCTCGCGGATGTCCTGTTCCGAATAGTTGTCCACCCCCATCGTGAAAAGCTCGAGCAGCTCTCGCCCGAAGTTCTCGTTGGGATGACCCTTCCGATTCTCGCCATTGTCCAGATACACCAGCATGGCCGGATCGGTCAGAATGCCCGACAAGAGATCGCCAAAGCTCGCCCCCGCATTGCCGCGCAGCATCTCGTTCTGCCGAAGCATCATCCGCGTGTCGCGGACCTTGGTGTTGCCGGTCGCGAAATGCCCGTGCCAGAACAGGGTCAGTTTCTCTTCGAGGGGACGGCGGGTGGCGAGCATGCGCTCCGCCCACCAGACCGCCAGTCGCTGGGTCTCGATGGCATTCGACCGCAGCCCGAAGAAGAACTTGTTGACGACCGGCTGGAGCCGACGTGACTCGCCCTCCGGCAGCACCTCGACTCCCATTGACACGCCGGTCTCACGCGCGATGCGCACGGCGTCGGCCCGGCTCTTGGGGAACGGGTCCATCGCGGCGTCCCAGATAGGAGAGGCTTCGAAGGCAGGTGTTGCGCTGTTGTCGATGTCGGCGAAGTTGACCAGTTCGTCGACCGCCTGCTCAGGTGTCATCGCCGCGAGCCGTTCGATCTCGGCCGGCGTGGCCCCAAATCCCGCGCGCTCCACCAAATGCGCCGCCTTGTCGTAGTCCCAATCGGTCGCCGCGATCGGTGACAGATCGTTGACCCAGCCAACCGGGCCTGACCCGGCCGCGGTAACCACGGCGATCGCCACGGCGGCCAGCAACGTGCCGCCTAGCATCCAGGACACCGGCTTGATCAGAGCCTGGCACCAGCAGACGGAGCCCGAGCTTCCTGGTTCCAAGACACCGCGCGTCGTGTTCATCGCCGACCTCCGGGGGAGAAGGATGGAATGTTCAAACGCCGATCATACGTCAAACGGCAGGACCGGAGGCCAAACCGAGCAGCCAAGAAGGAAACGATGCGGAAGTCAGGCCGCGCGACAATGCGCGGCCCGCGGGCGCGGAGTGAGGCTTTGGGGGGCCCGCGAGCGCCCGCGTGGGGTTCGGGGCGAAACCCCGTCTAAGCGAAGGACGGGCGCCTCGCTAGGAAACCGGGTCTCGGTGGACGGTGTCGGGGGTGAATGCGGGTGTGCACACCGCCACATACTCGGCCCCACCCGGCTCGGGGCTGCCGTAACGCACCCATTCACCCGGTGCCGCCACCACGGCCTGGCCGGCCCGCACGTCGCACGAGCCCCCCTCGTGCTCGACCCGCAGCATCCCCCGAAGCACGACTGTGATCTCTTCGAACTCTGGACGCTGTCCCGGCTCGAGCCACCCCTCCGGCGACACCATCCGCGCCACGCTCACACCATCGTGCCCGCTGTTGACACGTCCGGCGTACTCCTCTATCCGCTTCGGGAGATTACCTGCCGCCTGGATGACCGTCGGACTCTCGATTACTCGGGGCAAGCATGCCTCACAGCCTGGGTTTGACGATCCGGTACTGACGGCGGGGGACCGTCAACCTGGAAATGGTCACGAATGATGCCGCGCAGCTCGTTAATGGAGCCGGCGTGATTGATCGCAATGCGAAGCCGCGACCCACAGCCAAACCCCTTGGTGTACCACGACCCCAGCGCCCGTAGCTTATTGATGACCCACCGCTCACGGGTGGCGGCGCTCCGGCGCTTCGGTCCGGCCTTCAGGTTCGACTCGGCGCGGTGGCGAAACCCCTCCGCCTCGTCCATACCCTCTGACAGAAGCAAGTCGATATAGGTCAGCAGGAACCGACCGCGGTCCTCCGACGGCACGGAGGACGCTGTTTCCCCGCACCGCAGCCGGTGAGCCTGCTCGAAGATCCAGGGATTGCGCAACGCGCCCCGCCCCACCAGCACTCCGGCCACCGCGGTGTCCCGCATCCGGTCCACCGCATCTTGCGGCGCCACGCAGTCGCCGCTGCCAAACACCGGAATGGACACGGCGCGGGCGACGTCGTCGATGAGACCCCAATCCGAACGACCGGAATAGGACTGTTTCGCGGTCCGCCCGTGCACCGCGACGGCGGCGGCCCCGGCCTGCTCCATCAGTCCCGCCACGACCGGTGCGTTGACATGGTCGTCGTCCCACCCGGCTCGCATCTTGACCGTCACGGGAATGGACACGGCCTCGGTCATCGCCGCCACGACTGTCGCCGCATGTTCCGGCGTCCGCATCAAACTGCATCCGGCTTGGTGCTTGGCGATCTTTGGCACCGGGCAACCCATGTTCACATCCACGATGTCAGCGCCCATTCCCTCGACGATGCGGGCCGCCTCGGCCATCTTCTCCGGCGCGCCGCCGAAGATCTGAATCGACACCGGTCGCTCTTCTTCCGTGTACTCCGCGTACTCGAGGGTCCGATCGATACCGCGCACGAGCCCTTCCGAGCTCACCATCTCGGTCACCACGAGCCCGCACCCGCCGCGCCGCTTCACCAGTCGCCGGAACGCCGTGTCGGTCATGCCGGCCATCGGCGCCAACGCGAACGGCGACTCCAACGTGACCGATCCGACTTTGATCGCGGTTGATTTCACCGGCTCTATTCTAGAGTGGTTTCCGGGCGAGGCGTGCGTCTGGCCAAGCGCAAGGAGGGAGCATGCAGGCGGCATGTGACCGAGGAAGCAACACAGCCAGACGGGCGCCTCGCCCGGAAACCTAGTAGGCTTTGACGTCGGCGGCGTCGACCTCGACAGACACTGCTTGCCCGATCAGGTCGACTGACAGGACGAGCCTGGCGTGAGCGCCCTTGCGAACGAGGCGACCGACCACCCCCTTGAGCGCGCCATGCGCCACTTCGACCATCGTCCCCTCGTGAATGAGCGGGCACGGGTCGTACTGCAGTTCGGTATTGACCAGACGCCGGATGTTCTCAAGCTCCGCCGACGCGATGGGGGCCGGCTCGCCGTCGAACGACACGATGCTCACGACACCAGTACAGCGGAGAATACCCAACCGCTGCGCGGTGTCGAACCGCGCGAAGCAGTAGCCGGGAAACAGTGGCCAGGCGATTTGCTTGCGTCGGTCCTTCCACCGACTCCACCGGGTGATGGTCGGAAGAAACGTCTCGATCTGCGCGCGTTCGAGCTGTTCGCGCACGACCTGTTCGTGCCGCGACCGGGTCCAGAGCGCGAACCAGGGAGCCGACTCGACGGCCGTCTCTGGTGAGAGGGGTACCGCAATCACGTCCGGATGAGGAGTCGTCACGTGGGGCGTTTCGGCCTCAGACACCACTGGTAGCCGCCCGAGCGACCACAACCGCCTCGTAGACTTGTCTCAACGCGTCATCCTTCCACTCGATGATGGCCGCCTCGCGCAGCTCCGCCAAATAATCATTGAGCGCTTTGTCTTCCCGGCTCTCGGCGACAGAATTGACGATACTGGCTCGAATCTCTTCGAACTCCGTCGGCGTCGCCGGGGTCATCGCCTCGAGCTTCAAAATCTGATAGCCGGCTGCCGTTTGGTCGACCGCACCAACGTCGCCGACCTCGAGCTGCTCGACGCGCGCGCGCACCGCCTCGGCCAGATCCGTCATGCTGATCGGCCCAATCTGGCCACCATTCGCTTTCGACGCGGCCGTGGACACTTCGGACGCCACCAGCGCGAAGTCTTCACCTGCCAGTACCCGGGCGTGCGCGGCCTCGGCCGTCGCGGCCGCACGTTCGGCGCCGGCCGTCGCGAGGGGCCCGGTGCCTTCCGGCGTGGCAACCACGATCTCGCGGAGCGTCACGGTCGCCGGGGTGGTGAACTCGTCCAGGTGCTCGTCGTAGTATTCCCGGGCTTCGGTCCCCGTCATCACGATGCTCCTCCTCACCTCCGCGTTTTGCACCTGCGCGATGAGCATCTGTGTTTCCATGATCTCCCGCAACGTGAGCAACGTCATCCCTTCGGTCTGGGCGAGTGCGGCGACGAGCTCCTCGTCATCGAAATCGTTTTCCACCTTGATGCCGTCAACGATCTCGTCAAACTGATCGTCGCTCAGCGAAAAACCCATCTCACGGCCTCGCTGCTCCAGCAGCATGTTATCCACGGAATTGGCGAAGAGCTCCGGCGTCAGCTCCTGCATGACCCGCTGCAGTTCGGCATCGGTCTGAGGTCGGGTCGGGAGGTTCTGCAGGGCGACAATCTGCGCCTCCTCAAGGTCAGTCTGCGTCATCAGGTCGCCATTGACCTTCACCAGGATTCGTTCGACGACGAGGGCCCCGGGCGCGTTCGAAGACAGGCGAGGAACCGCCTCGTCCAGCGCCGATTGCGCCTGAGCCACACCGGTCCCTAGGACGGCCACCGCGACCATGATTCCAAAAGTGCGTGTCTGCATACCAGTTCCCCTTGTCACGATTCTATCGTTTCCAAGCCACGCAACTCCACCAGCAGGTCGCCAACCCGCGCCAGTAGCTGCGCCGGCCCTTCCCGATCCCGCTCGGCCCGCTGGAAGTCGACGCGCGAGAACCCGGCGCGTACGTCCTCGGTACGAGCTCGAGCCGTCCACCATGACAGATGGCCGGACCCTGCGGGCTTGCCCTCTTCTTGTAGGTCCATGGTGAGCATGGACGGCGGCTTGAGCAGGACATCCGCGCGCCGCTCGACGAACCGAATCAGCCGCACCGGGTCCACCGTCGTCGTGGGCCTGAACTTTAGGACGAGCAGTTGTCCGTTCCGGTCGAGCGATTCGACGCCCAGGTGGTCGGCCAGCACACGAATGCGCCCGTACTCAACCAGAGTGGCGACCGAGGGCGGAATCGGACCGTAGCGGTCACACAGTTCATCGAGCAACGCCGCAAGGTCAGGCTCGACGCGGGCGCCGGCCACCCGGCGATACACGCTCAGACGCTGGTTTGTGTCGGGCACGTACCGTTCTTCGATCTTGAGGTCGAGGTTGAGGTTCACGGTAGCCCGTTGCTCGTCCTCAAACTCTTCTCCTTTGAGTTCCCGCACCGTCTGCTCAAGCAGCTTGACGTAGAGGTCAAACCCGATCGATTCGATATGGCCGCTCTGCTCGCCGCCCAGAAGGTTGCCGGCCCCGCGAATCTCGAGGTCGAGCGCGGCAATCCGAAAGCCGCTCCCGAGGTCGCTGAACTCGCGGATGGCGGTAAGCCGCTGGCGTGCCACCGGCGACAGCGACCCCTCCGGCGGCACCAGCAGATACGCGTAGGCTCGTCGATCCGAGCGTCCGACCCGCCCCCGCAGCTGATAAAGCTGCGCGAGACCGAACCGTTCTGCGTGGTTGATGATGATGGTATTCGCGTTCGGAATGTCCAACCCGTTCTCGATGATCGTGGTGGCCAGCAGCACGTCGTACTTGTGCTGCACGAAGTCCACCATGCAGCGTTCGAGCTGACCTTCTTGCATTTGCCCGTGCGCCACGGCGACCCGCGCGTCCGGCAAGAGTCTCGTCAGGAGCTCGCCCATGGCATAGATGGACGTCACCCGGCTGTGCAGGAAGAACACCTGACCGCCACGTTCGAGCTCCGTGCGGATGGCTCGCGCCACGACCTGGTGATCAAAGCGAGCGACGTTGGTCTGGATGGCCTGCCGGTCCTTGGGGGGGGTCTCGATCACCGACATGTCGCGAATCCCCACCAGCGACATATTCAGGGTGCGCGGGATCGGCGTGGCGGTCATGGTCAGGACGTCGACGCGGTGCCGCATCTGCTTGATGCGCTCCTTGTGGGCCACTCCGAAGCGCTGCTCTTCATCCACGACAAGGAGGCCAAGGTCGCGGAACTGAACATCCTTCGACAGCAGTCGGTGGGTCCCGACGACGATGTCCAACTTGCCGTTCGCCAGTTCCTCGAGCGACTGCTTCTGCTCGGCCCGCGTCCGAAACCGGCTGACCAGATTGATTCGGACGGGAAAGGCCGCAAACCGGTCGGTCAACGTCTTGTGGTGTTGGAAAGCCAGGACCGTCGTCGGGGCGAGGAACCCGACCTGCTTGCCATCCATCACCGCCTTGAACGCCGCCCGCATGGCCACTTCCGTCTTGCCATAGCCGACGTCACCACACAGCAACCGGTCCATCGGCGTCGACCCTTCCATGTCGCGCCGGATGTCGGCGATGGCTGTCTGCTGGTCGACGGTCAGTTCGAACTCGAAGGCGTCGTCAAATTCCCGGTGCCAATGGGTGTCGACACTGAACGCATGCCCCGACACCGCCTTCCGGGCCGCATATAACTTGAGCAACTCTTCGGCCATGTCCCGCATGGCGCCACGGACCTTGGTCTTGGTCTTCGCCCACGACGTGCCGCCGAGGCGGTCGAGTGTCGCCTTCGTCGAACCGGTGTATTTCTGGAGCAGGTCGAGCTGCTGCACCGGCACGAACAACTTGTCCTGGCCGCCATACTGCAGTTCCATGAACTCATGCTGCTCGAGCCCGACCCCAATTTGCTTCAGGCCGACAAACATCGCGACGCCATGGTCCACGTGCACCACATGGTCGCCAACCTTGAGATCACGAAAGTCGGAGAAGAACGCACGGGCGGGGCCCATGCGACGCGCCCGCACGCGCCGGTCTTCGTCGAACAGATCCGGCTCGGCGAAGAGCTGCAGGCCCGCGTCCGGCAATCGGAAGCCGCGGGTGAGCTGTCCCGTCGCCACGAGTAACGCCGCGCCCATTGTCTCGTCCGCCTGATTGATCGACAGCGCCCGCAGGTCATAGTCCGCCAGCAACTCGATCGCACGCTCGGCACGACCCGGGGTGCCCGCCACGAGTAATGCGGTCTCGCCACGTTCGCGAGTCCGGGTGATCTCGGCGGCCCAATCGGCGAGCCGTCCGTGGAATTCAACGACTGGCTGACACGCTACATGCCGCACCGTCTCCGCCGTGTCCTGGTCCTCCCACAGCTGCTCCAGCCGGGTTGCGGCGTCGAGCCACGTGTCGAGCGTTGGCCAGTCGACGAGTAGCTCCTCGGGAGACTGCACGGTCTCACCCCGCTCCTCGGCGTCGGCGAACCCCGAGACCGTCTGCGACAAACGCGCTTCGATGACCCCCCGCGATTCATCAGCTTCAGACAGGAAGATGCGGCCCGCCGGCACCCCGAGGAGGTAGTCCGCGAGCCAAGCCGAACGGTCAGGCTCAGCCCCGTTGAGGTCCGCGTCGCGCTCAAATGTCTCCCGCAGCGGTAGAATATCGGCGCGGTCGAGGGTCTCGGTGGACCGCTGCGTCGCCGGGTCGAACCGGCGCAGCGACTCGAGGCTGTCGCCGGCAAACTCGGCGCGGATTGGTTGGTCATCGCCGGCTGGAAAGAAGTCGACCACCCCGCCACGAATACAGAATTCGCCGTGCGCGTCGACGGGATCTTCCGGCGTGAACCCGGCATCCGCCAGCTGATCACTCAGGTCGGGTGGTTCAAGCAGCGCCCCCACCGCGAGGCTGTATCCGGCCTGAAGCAATCGAGCGGGTGGGCTCACGCGGGGCAGCAGCGCGGCGGCGGCAATCACGACAACTCGAGCCGACCCGCCGGCGAGGCCATGCAGCGCGCGTCCGCGCGCCGCCGCGACTTCGAAATGAGGCGCGAGCCCCCGGTAGGGGTCGACCTCATGGGACGGGCACGGGAGCACCTGCAAACGCAGCTGGTGGTCCGACAACCCTTCCAGCCCGCCAAGAAAGAAGCGAATGTCGGCGACCGCCTGTTCCACGACGGCGTCGTTCGGTACGATGACGGCCGTCACGCCGTCGGCGGCGGTCGCCGCCACCGCGAACCCCTTCGCGGCCGCCGACAGACCGGACAATGGACGTCCGCCGCCAAAGCCGGCCGCCGAGGCCGCCTGCTTGAGCACCGCTTGCAGCGTCAGAGATGTCGTAGGCACGAGGCACTCGGGTCAAGGCCGCAGGGCAAGTTCAGAACCGGACGGAACCCATCCGATCTGATCGGCTCACTCGGTTGGCGCGTCTTCGGCCGCCGGTGGGCTCGGAGCAGTCGTCGCCGGGGCCGGGTCGACGGCTGGGGCTGAGACCGAACCAGTGGGGACCGAGTCATCGGTGTCTGGTTTGAACCGCACGTTGTCGGAGAAGCTCCACCCGTGACGTGGCCGGTAGATGCCCACGTCCTTGGTCCTAGACTTCACGCGAAACGTGTAGAGCAAGCGGTGGTAGTCGTAGGAGAATCCGTCGCGCTTGTGCGCCGCGACATCGAGCTTGTACGTACCCCCGACCAAGTCGAGTCGGTCGATGACAAACGAGACGGTGGCGTCGCCCTCCAATGATTCGGACATCATCTCTTCGACATGGGTGTTGGTCCCGTAACAACACACCCCATCGTTGCTGAAGATGCTGATCCCGAACGCGAAGTCGTCGACTTCAACGGGCGCGCTCACGTGCATGCGAATTGTCATCCGCTCGCCGGTGTGAAAGACGTGCGCCGGCCCATGGTCTCCCTCGAGCGTCACCTGGTCGATCCGCACGCCGCCAGAGCCCCACCGGCCCTCTTTGGCCACGAACATGTTGTCGGGCTGCGCGTCGTCGTCCGCCGCATCGGTCTCGCTCTCGCTCACCCGCCCTAGCTCCTGTTCCGGCACATCGTTCGGCTCCGGCGCGGGTACGACCGGCTCGGGCGGGGCCGACACCGGCGCCTGCTGGGCCTTCGCGTCCTGGCTGGCGAGCAGCAGATCCTCGGCCAACTCGACATCGGACAGATACATCTGTACGACCCGCTTGGGATCGCCGACGATGCGGTTCTCGCCCGCCTCGATCCACAGCGCTTCGTCGCAGAAGCGCTCGACCATCGACAATCCATGGGTGACCAGCAGAATGGTCTTCCCGCGGCGCTTGAATTCGGCGAACTTGTCGAGGCACTTCAGACTGAAGCCCTCGTCTCCCACCGCCAGCACTTCGTCCACCAGCAGGATGTCGGGGTCGACGTTGATCGCGACGGCGAACCCCAGCCGCATGTACATCCCTGAGGAATACGTCTTGACCGGCGCGTCGATGAACGCTTCCATCTCCGCGAACTCGACGATCTCGTCGAATCGACGCGTGATCTCGCGCCGCGACAGCCCCAACATGATGCCGTTGATGAAGACGTTCTCGCGACCGGAGATCTCGGGATGAAACCCGGCCCCCAACTCGATGAGGGCCGACACGCGGCCGTCGACCCGCACGGCCCCGGTGGTCGGTTTGGTGATACCGGCCACCAGCTTGAGTAGCGTACTCTTGCCCGACCCGTTGCGTCCGATGACCCCGTAGCTGGCGCCCTTCCGAATCGTGACCGACACGTCGTTCAGCGCGCGGAACGACTCCTCAGGGCGCAAGTCCTTCGCCAGACTGCCCGTCAGCAACGCGCTCTTGAGCGTCGCGTATCGTCGCGAGTGTCCGTGCCGCCGGTACATCTTCGTGACGTGGTCAATCTCGATCGCGGCCATGGATCCGTCTCTACACTTCCTCCGCGAACGAGTCGCGGAGCCGGTCGAACAACCAGTATCCCAGCACGAAGAGCGCGACCCCGGCCACGCCCAGGGCGAGCAACCATTTCCAGTGACCGAACGGGCCCTCGTAGAAAAAGATCTCCTGGTAGGAAATCGCCAGATGCGCAAACGGATTGAGGTCCATCACGCCCTTCGCACGCTCCGACAGGAACGCCATCGGATAAATGATGGGCGACGCGAACATCCACAGCGTGAGCAGGTTGGCCAGCAGGTCCTTGATGTCACGGAAATGCACCGTGAGGGCGGACAACACCATGGCCAGCCCGAGGGTCAAGACGAACTGCACCACGAGCACCAGCGGGAACCAGATCAGTTCGCTCGGATACAACGGGACGGAGTTGTAGATCAGGAACCCGATGAGGATCGGGAGGCCGAAGAGAAAGTGCACCATGTTCGAAATGACCGACACCACGGGGAGGATCTCGGCCGGGAACATGACTTTTTTGATCAGATTGCCATTGATGATGAGCGCGTTGGCCGCGTCCATCAGGGATGACGAAAACCAGGTCCAGGGCAGCAGGCCGCAGAATAGGAAGACCGCATACGGGTCGATGTCCACTTCCTCGCCGCGAGGCATGACATAGGTGAACACGAACGAGAAGACCAGCAGGAGCAGGAGCGGATTGATGAATGACCAGAAATACCCGAGCACCGAGCCGCGATACCGCGCCTTGAGCTCGCGGGCGACGAGCGTTCGGATGAGGCCCCGGTAGCGGAACAGCTGCCGCAGATTAGCCAGCATGGACTTCGAGCACGACGACGGTCACGTTGTCGGGTCCTCCCCCGTCGTTCGCTCCCTTGATCAGGGCGTGACATACGGCGTCGAGGTCAGCATGTTGCTGCAGCACCTCGCCAATCTGGTCATCGGTCAGCACAGCGAAAACGCCGTCTGAGCACAACAGTAACCGGTCCCCGGGTTCGAGCGACAGTTCACGGATGTCGACCTCCAGCTCTTCCGAGCCGGAGAGCGCGCGCGTCACAATGTTGCGCCAGGGATGCGCGCGCGCCGCGCTTTCGGTGAGCGTGCCCGCCCGGATCTGTTCTTCGACCCAGGAGTGGTCGCGAGTCAATTGCTCGAGCTGTCCCTGGTGCGACCGATACACGCGACTGTCGCCCACGTGAGCCAGGGTTACCACGCTATCGGTGATAAGCGCGGCGACCGCCGTCGTGGCCATGCCCCGAAGCTCGGCCGAGGCCGCGGCCTCGGCCGCGATACGCCGGTCTGCCATCCGGAAGCCGGCATCCAGACGGTTGGCGTTCACACTCTGGTTCAGGTTGAACGGGATCGGCCAGGTCTGGTCAGAGGAGACCGACACGGTCGCTTCTGCGAAGGCCACGATGCCATCGATGGCCGCCTGCGACGCCACCTCGCCTGCCGCGTGTCCGCCCATGCCGTCGGCCACGACAAACAGTCCCAGGTCGTCCCGGACGGCGAGATTGTCTTCGTTGGTCGAGCGGCGCAGGCCCTTGTCCGTCGCTGAAGCAAAAGAAACGCGCATGGGCTCGTATCGTCTCGGGTCGGGTCGGGTGGCGCCTCTTGGGCGCACGCACCCTTACCCTCGATTCCTGGCGCGGGTCGCGACGCGGAGCCGAGTCAGCGACTTTAGCATGGCGATTCGCGCACGCTCGGAGTCCATGTCGAGCACCGGTGTGTCCAACCGTGTCTTGGCCCGCCGTTCAGCTTCCTCCGCGCGGGTGACGTCGATGTCTTCAGCCGACTCGGCGATTTGCGCCAGAATCGTCACCCGATCTGGCTGCACCTCAGCGAACCCGAACGACACGGCGACATACGAGGTCTCCTCGCCGCGGCGGTACCACAGCTCTCCGACCTGCAGGGTGGCCAGGAGTGGCGTGTGGCCCGGCAATACGCCGAACGCCCCCTCGGCGCCGGGGATCTGCACTTCGTCGATCTGCTCGCTCACAACGGCGCGCTCCGGTGTGACGATCTCCAGGGTCAAATGATCGGGTAGAGACATGTTACGCGGCCTCGCTCTTCATCTTGTCAGCCTTTTCAATCGCCTCGTCGATACTGCCGACCAGGTAGAACGCCTGCTCGGGCAGCGCGTCATGCTTGCCGTCGACAATCTCCTTGAATCCACGGATCGTGTCGGCAATCGGCACGTACTTGCCTTCAAGACCGGTGAACTGTGTGGCGACGAAGAACGGTTGCGAGAGGAACTTCTCGATACGGCGCGCCCGTGACACGGCAAGCTTATCGTCTTCCGACAACTCGTCGATACCGAGAATGGCGATGATGTCCTGCAGATCCTTGTAGCGCTGGAGCACCTGCTTGACCTCACGGGCCACGTTGTAGTGCTCGTCCCCAATCACGTTCGGGTCGAGGATGGTGGACGTCGACGCCAGCGGGTCGACCGCCGGGTAGATGCCCTTCTCGACGTAGGCTCTGGACAGGTTGGTAGTGGCGTCCAGATGGGCGAATGTCGTGGCCGGAGCTGGATCGGTGTAGTCGTCGGCCGGCACGTAGATGGCCTGCACCGAGGTGATCGAGCCCTCTTTGGTGGAAGTGATGCGCTCCTGCATCGCGCCCATCTCGCTGGCCAGCGTGGGCTGATACCCCACCGCGGACGGCATCCGGCCGAGCAGCGCCGAGACCTCCGACCCCGCTTGGGTGAACCGGAAGATGTTATCGATGAAGAGGAGGACATCCTTGCCCTCCGCATCGCGAAAATACTCCGCGACCGTCAGCGCGGTCAGGCCGACCCGCTGTCTGGCGCCGGGCGGCTCGGTCATCTGACCGTAGATGAGAGCCGCGCGCGACTTCTCGCGGTCCTCGATATTGACGACACCGCTCTCCTGCATCTCCATCCAGAGGTCGTTGCCTTCGCGGGTCCGTTCGCCGACACCGCCGAACACCGACACCCCGCCGTGCTTGAGCGCGATGTTATTGATGAGCTCCATGATGAGCACGGTCTTGCCAACGCCCGCCCCGCCGAAGAGGCCGATCTTGCCACCCCGCACATACGGCTCGAGCAGGTCGATGACCTTGATGCCGGTCTCGAACATCTGCCGCTCGGTCGATTGATCAACCAGTTTGGGAGCCGGCCGGTGAATCGGCCAGCGCTCCTTGGTGACCACCGGCTGGTCGGGAAAGTCGACGGGCTCGCCCAGCACGTTGAGCACCCGCCCCAGCGTCTCCGGGCCCACAGGCACGGTGATCGGCTCACCCAGGTCGAGGGCGGCGACGCCGCGCTGCATACCATCGGTCGGCTTCATGGCCACGGCGCGGACCCGACCTTCACCCAGATGTTGCGCCACCTCGGCAATGATGTCGATGTCGACCCCGCTCGCGTTGGTCTTGACGTGCAACGCGTTGTAGATAGCGGGGAGGTGCCCCTGGAACTCGACGTCGATGACCGGGCCGATGATCTGGACGACCTTGCCGACATGCTTATCCGCCGCTGTTTCGTTCGCCATGCTCTGTGCGTCCTTCTGACTTGGAGTTATATTGCTTCCGCCCCAGACACGATCTCAATGATCTCGCCGGTGATCTTCGCCTGTCGGACCTTGTTCATGTACAGCGTCAGGTCGGCGATCATCTCGGTCGCGTTCTTGGTGGCCGCTTCCATTGCTGTCAACCGGGCCGCGTGCTCGGACGCCGCCGATTCGAGCAGCGCGCGATAGACCTGGACTTCCACGTGGCGCGGGATCAACGTGTCGAAGATCTGGGCTGGGTCCGGTTCGTAGAGATAGTCTGGCAGCCGCTCGCGCGCGGCGTCTCCCATGTCACGCATTTCGAGCGGGGTGA
>Ga0315338_1000506_pt1 | contig 86006 bp, 80 predicted proteins | sample ASW8metaG_FD_204518 | JGI IMG/M metagenome (GOLD analysis project Ga0315338, IMG submission 204518) | Ammonia-oxidizing marine archaeal communities from Monterey Bay, California, United States - ASW #8 | ecosystem: Environmental > Aquatic > Marine > Coastal | place: USA: California | collected...
ATGATTCTTCCGATAATAAGGAAACCTGAAAAAGTAAAACCGTATACCAGTACTTGCTTGATATTAACGGGTATAACATAATAATTCATTACATGGCCCGAAATAAATAATACCAGCGAAATATAAACCAGAGGAATAATTTTTAATATTTCTTCGAACCTCGATAGTGTAGCGCGGGTATCATACAAGTTTGCAATTATAAACATCGTTATCCATAATATTTCAACACATAAAAACCAAACCCATGGGCCCAACTCACCGCTGAATATTTGCATATTAAACACTACAGAGCAGGCTAGGAATCCTGCCACAATATCAGTTGATAATAGGGCTGAGAGTAGAAAGCGATTATAATTTTTCCCGTTAATCATGTAATAATTTTATATTTAAACCATTCATTTTCATAATATTATATAGCGCATCAGATAATAGCGTTTCTTTGCGGACATTTTCTGTGACGTAAAGCACACCATTTTGACCATGTTCATCTATTTTATCTCTATCATTATAATAATATAGTATTTGTTTGGCTATAGAATCTGAATCTTCCGGTATTGCTATTAAACCGCTATTTGCTCTTTTTATTATTTTTTCAACTTCCCCCTCTATACTGACAATGACAGGTCGCCCACAAGCCATATATTCAAATAATTTAGATGGAATTGCATTTCGAAACAAAGGTTCATTTTTCAGTGGAACTAAACAAACGGAAGCTTTTTTAATTATTTGAATTAAATCATCCTTTTTTTGGAACGGGAAAAAAGACACATTATCCAAATTCATTTTAAGAGATTTTGCTTTTAAAGACTGCAATTTGACTCCATTGCCAACGAAACAGAAATCAATTGGATATTTTTGGAGAATATTGGCCGCTTGAATCACTGTCTCCAGCCCTTGGGCCAGTCCCATATTCCCGCTGTATAGAACCGTAAACTTTTTATCCGGAATTCTATCATTTTGTTGAGCTAACTCAATAAAGGTACGACTAACACCATTAATCAGTTCAATCATTGATTTTTTTAGTTGCGTTGGGTGATTATCCTTAAAGTATTTTTTAAAGCCCGGAACAGTGAAAATAAACCCTGTAGTAGCCTTATAAATAAAAGATTCAAGTTTTTTGCCAAAGTTGATAAATACTTTTGATTTGACCTCCCCTAGGCTTGTTACCGATTCAGGCCATAAATCTCGAATATCAAGAAAAAAGTGGATTGATCTAATTTTTGAAATAATTGCGCCAATTACACCAACAAATAATGGCGGGGAAGAAACAATTATTAGATCATAGTTTTTTACTTTTAATCCGTTTAAAAAACCACTTACCATAAAAATGAGATAATGACCTAATTTTTTAAATGCTGTTTTGCGATTATTGGCCCAAGTAAAAGATCTAATTATGGTTAAATTCGGTGAAATTCTCTCTTTTTTAATCCATTTACGTTTATATCCCGGAAAATATTTACCAACTGGATAATTAGGCATTTCACAAAGGACTGTAACACGGTGACCCATCTCATTTAATATTTTAACATAATCTCCCCATCGAGTAGCCGCCGCACCAATTTCCGGGGGAAAATACTGCGTTATTAGAAACACATGCATTGGTAATATAATATTCGTTTAAGGATTTTGAAGGGGAAGGACAACAAAGGAATAATCTGTAAGTGGATGATTGGTTAGGTTGGTTTGTCGCAAGCCATTTAATTCCATCATATAAATTTCCCAATTCCCATCTCGAATTGATTGAAATACAATTTTGCGATTGTCTGGATAATATCTTGGGTTCCAATCATCAGCAGGATTTTGTGTGAGGTTAGCTAGGTTATTACCATTTGTATTCATGATATAAATTTCTTTATTACCATCTCTTTCGGAAGTAAAAATAATTGATAGTCCATCTGGCGAAAATACTGGTTCATAATCAGATGCGGAATGATCTGTTAATTGAATCTGATCAGTGCCATCGGAATTCATGATATAAATATTTTTATTTCTATTCCTTTCAGAGGTAAAAACAATTTTTTGTCCATCAGGAGAAAAGGCATTCCCCTTAGGAATGATATCATGAGTAACCGTATTCTTCGTTAAATTAATGATATTAGCTTCTAGTAGGTTAGAAAAGAAAATTTCCATTGTACCTTGTTGCCAAGCTTGAAAAATAATAAAAGAACCGTCTGGTGAAAATTGAGGGTTCTTTTCATAATAGGGAGAATTAGTCAAATTTTGTTTATCTGATCCATCGGCATTCATAATGAAAACATCATAATTATCTGCTGACGGGAAGTAAGTGGTATATAGAATTTTTTCATTGTTGGGTGAAAACTTCGGCGTCCAGTCATGACTAGCGGTCTGGGTAATATTGTTCAAGTTACGTCCTTCCCACTGGGTATATCCATCCATCCAGATTAAGTCAACGGTATAGATTTCACGATTACCATCACGATCTGATACAAAAGCAAGCTTAGTGCCATTATTTGAAATGGCAGGATTAAAGTCCAACCAATTATTCTTAGTGAGGTGAGTCATGTGCCCACCATACACATCGGTAATATAAATATCATAATTCCACCAGCGTCTGGAAGTAAAAATAATATGTGGATCAATATATGGCTCTTCAACAAAACCCGTTTTGCTGCATCCGATGGGAGGCATGAGTGATAGAATTCCAGTTAATATTAGTAAATACTTTTTCATTCTATAAAATTTTATTTTCTTTATACAAATTGATCATTTGAGACACATTTTTATTCCAGTTAAACTGTTTAGCAACGCGATCCCTTGCATTTTTCCCCATTTGATCCTTCAAGCTTTTGTCTTTAAATAATTTAAATATTGAATTTGCTAACCTTTCTGGATTATCGGGCGGTATTACATATCCAGTGTAATTATTTTTATTTACTTCAGTTAATCCACCTACATTTGATGTAATGGCAGGCACGCCACATGCAGCAGCTTCTAAAACGGAAACACCAAAACTTTCTCTAAGAGAAACTGAAATAAACACGGATAATTTTTGATGATATTGTACTATATTTTCAAATGGAATATACCCAGTAAATTTTATATAATTATCCAAACCTAAATTTATTGCTTTTTGTTTCATCTCCTCCAATAATGTACCCTGGCCTACAATCAAAAACCGAATATGAGTATTATGATATTTACTTAAAAGAATATTTGCCGCATCCAATAAACAATCAATGCCATTGTGATCCTCGATGCTTTTAATGGTGCCCACTGTAAAGTGGTGCGGTGATTCCAAGGCAGGTATAAATAAATTGGTATCAATCCCAAATGGAATGACTTTTAAGTCAAATCTATCAAATTGTGTCTCAACAACCGTTTTCATAGCTTTGCTAGTTGAGCATACTGTATTTGCACTGTGAATCACTTTTCTTAATATCCAATTATTGAACATGTTTTTTTGCGGAAAGTCATAAATATCACTTCCCCATACAGATAGTATAAAAGGTTTAAATTTAGATAAATAACCTAATATACCATAACTTGATGCATAGTGGGCATGTAGGAGATCCGGTTTAAAAATATCAATCGTTTTTTTTAGCAATTTGAGGGCGGAAAAATAATTTAACTTACTTAAATTTGGTGTTCTAAGGTTTCTGATTTTTGATTGTAAATCAGCACTTACCAATGGAATACCCCAATTTTGGTATTTCAAAACCACATCATCGGTTGGTTTGAATAAACTTAACACAAGTATATTTAGTCCATGTTTCTGCAGAGATTCCACCCACTTGAGTGTATGAACGGAATTGGCATCGGATAAAAATAGAATTTTCATAGTATCCAAATAATAATTATGTCTGATATTTCTATAATCATTGTCAATTATAAGGTAAAAGAATACATTATTCCTTGTATTGAATCGATAAAAAAACAAACATCTAAAAGCCTTTCGTATGAAATCTTGGTCATTGATAATAATTCAAACGATGGAAGCATTGAAGCAATAAAAAGTCAATTTCACGATGTTAAAATTTACAGAAACAAAAAAAATATTGGTTTTTCGAAAGCAGTAAATCAAGGGTCTGAAAAAACAACCGGTAGATACCTTTTTATACTAAATCCAGATACAAAGCTAATCGAAGATACCGTTTCTGACCTCTATGCTTTATTAGAAAAACATAGGACTATGGCAATTGTGGGACCTTCCTTGGTTACTAAATCAGGATATAAGCAGCAGTCATTTTGGAAAAACCCCACACTTATAAATACAATTCTAAGTATATATCACCTTGACTTTTTCAACCTAATCAAAAATTACAAATATAAAAACCATAATAAGTTATTATCTGTTGATGCTGTTTCTGGCGGGGCATTTCTTGTGCGAAAAAAAATTTTTCAAAAAGTTAAAGGATTTAACAACAATTTGTTCTGGATGGAAGATATGGATTTATGTAAACGGGTTAAAAATGTAGGATTCGAAATTATATATTATCCAAAAACAAAAATAATTCACCATGGCGGGAAAAGCGTTGAAAAAAACTGGCGGGTGGCAATTTCAAACCAGCTACTAAGTAAAATTAAATATTTTAAAATGTATCATAGTGGAATGGAAACTTTTATACTTAAGGCAGCTATCTTAATTATCGCAATGATTAAATTGATTATTTTTATTAGCCTGTCACCATTTGGCACATCCTATAAAATGAAAAAAAGAGGGTATTTCGTAGTGGTAAAAGCCATTTTAACTAATTATTATTCATTAAAATTGTAGTTAAAACCTTCCTCTTTTCGATAAATTAATATCACTGCTATGGCCATACCAAACATGATCCACATGGGAAAAAAATATATGGTAGAACTAGCAGCAATGGCAGCTGGGATAAAACCAATCATTGTAAGCAGTAAAGCGGAGGCATAATAGGTGACTTGATTATTTTCGCTTAACTTATATATTTTAAATAGATTAAAAATTATACTGCCATACCAAATCACCATTAGAGCAAAAAAAATCACTCCACCTTCCACTAATATTTCAATCCAAAAATTATGCATACTTGTAAACCGGCCAGCTACACCACCAACTTTTTCCTGAATTGCCACAGAACCACCGGCGCCAACACCCAGCCATTTCGATGCGGCCAAAGCAGTAATACCATTATTTACTAATTCGCTTCGCCACTTAAGGGAACCACCTACATCAATATCGCCTTTTAGGTACAATGAAAGTGCTTCCAAAGAATTAGCAATTTCATTTATCCGAGGATTTTCACTTTCTTTTAATTGACTCATACCCCAAAATAAACCGACCACAGAAAACCAGATTAAAAAGAGGGTGGCCACTTTTTTCTTTATAATGAGTAAATAAAAACAAAAGATGATGATTAAACCTAAAAATACAGCCCTTGATGCGGCTAAAACAGTAATAGACGTTATCGCAATAGATCCAAATACTTTAACTGTAATATGTTGACTGCAAAGGAAAAAGGGGAGAATCATTACCATAGTAATGGCAAGATTATTCGTATTCCAATGAAATCCAGTGGGAGGTCGAAAATCAGAATAGACAAATAAATTATCAAAAGCATTAAAGTTTACTGGCTCTTTTCCAAAAAAAGTTGACAACGGTGAATAGGCTGAAATTGGCATCCGGAAAGCAGTGAATGACTCTAATAGAGCAATCAGAATCTCTACTAGAAAAATAATACGTATAGTTCGAAACAATACATCCATTTTAGAAAGGTTGTCTGCATAATAGATTATAGCAGTTACAATGGCAATCCCACAAAAAATATAAAATATATATTTTCCTGCATACATCATATTTGGGGCCCAGTAAATAGACAATGCATACCAGACAAACATGATCAGGAAAAACAGATCATAATTCCCGTATCTAGTACCTATTGATATTAAAAAATTAGAATTTTTAATTTGGATTAAACAGACGAATAATAATCCAAAGAGTAAAAAGTGAAATAAATAAAAATCAGCGAAACTAACTCCAATCCCAATTACGGCAGAACAAATCATGAAAAGAATTATAGTATCCACATTAATCTTTAAGAACCGAATCATTTTTATTTTTTTCGACTTAAAAATATTAATATCATGATTATGGAAATAAGTTCAAAAAAAATTAATGACAATGGAATTGCCATAATGCCAAATTTCCCAAGCATAAAGAAAATAGATAAAAACCCAAGAATTGATGAAATCATTAATATTATTAAATACTGTTCATCATGTTCATGAGCCATAAGCCACTGACGGCCAAGTACATGCGAAACAGCTGTAAGAGGCAGTACGATCCCAAATATTTTTAAAGTATCTGCGGCGGCAATGTAACTCTCACCAAGCAGGATATTAACGATGGGTTCTGCAAAATAATATACACTTATACAGAAGAGAGAACCCATGCTGATCATAAACCAAAAAAAATATTTAGTTAAAATTTTTGCTCGAAGTGAATTCTCATTTTTAGTAGCAGTAAGGTGAGGATAAAATGCTTGTCCTACAGGCCCATAAAGAGTATTTAGGGCTCGGTGGATTCGAGAAGCACCATAGTAAAAGCCTAACTGCATTGGATTTACAATTATGCTCAGGGTTATTACACTTAAATTATTATAAATCACTGGCAGAATAGTGATAAAAAAACTGTGTTTTGCTCTATGCCAAATTTCCCTGACAAACCTAAGCTTTCCAAGTTGGAAACTACCAATTTTATTGAGCATAAATCTATACAAGTAAAAACCTATACATAATCTTGAAATTGTATTAGCCATTAATACGATCCATCCATCTTGTGGCGAACGAACAAATAATAATATTAATAAAAAACCAAATGATCGAAATATTGTTTTTGAAAATGCAATAGAACTCATTTTTTCAATTCCTTGGAAATACCAATATGGGGCTAATCCCTCAGCAATTGCGCCTAAAACAACAATTAAAATATAATGGGGATTATAACGAAAAATTGGAACTACTAAGGTGGCAATAAAAGAAAGTATTAGAATAATAGGAATTAAAAACAATTTGAAAGAAAATAATTGCCCTAAAAATAATTTAACTTTTGCAGGATTATTTTTCCCTTTTGCTATTTCTCGAGTGGCCATGAGCGGAAATCCAAATTCCATAATTAATAAAATGAAAATACCAAATGTCCCTGCCAAACCTATTCTGCCTAATTCTTCAGGGCCAAGCATCCTGGCAGTGAAAGGAAGTACAATTAATACTAACAAATAATCTAAAAATTGGGCCGAATATAGATAAATTGAATTTGCCACAAAGGGCTTGCGAATATTATACAATAATCTTGAATATATTTTCAAAATTTCACATCTCAAATCATTTCAATTATTCATTTTAGATAAATAACATTATCATTTTACAATGATAATATTATTTTATGCATTTAACTTTTAAATAATTAATATTTTAGTAAAGTTATCAAAGAGGATGAAATAAATCCAAATACTGCAGAAAATGTTAAATATAAAAAACGGTTCGGCGAACTTTTTCTTGAAGATGGTATAGCATGATCCAAAATATGTAGAATAGGTGTCTGCTTCACTTCTTCAATCCGGGATAGCTCAAGTTGTTGTTGGAGGGTCACATATACTTGTTTTTTAGCTTCGACTTCTCGAAAAAGTCTTGAATACACCATAAATAATTCAGGCGAATCTACATAGCCACGATTTCTTTCTTTAAAATCTTTTAATTTTAGCTCTAGAGTTTCTAATTCTTTTTTCACAATCAATAATCGATCTGAAATAAATAGCTTTTCTTTAGTGGTCTGAGCAGAATTTTCTTTCTGTATATATGATTGAACTCTATCTCCAATAAAATTAGCTACACTGGCTGAAACAAACGGGTCTTCCAGAGTAACCGTTATTCTTATCAGACCCGTTGACCCATCCTCTATAACTTCCACATGTCTTATCAAATTCTTTATTGCTCTTTCCTGGATATAAGCTGGATCTGAAAGGACCTGCCTAAAAAAACTATGCCAAGGTAATTTATCCATTCTCCAAAGTTCAATTAGAGATAATTCTGAACCAGTTTGGCTGGTCCATTTTTTATCCAAAACTTTTTGGGCAATTAACCTAGATTGAACTACATCAGGAATATTGAAATCCTGATCATTATTCGGCATATTCATACCAAGGTTTGTTGCCAAAGATTGAAACTGTCCTAATCCTTGAACCATATCTTTTTTCGCAGGGTATAATGAAATATAGGCAGAATAATATTTTGTCAATAAAAAAGAGAACCCAGTACCCATCAATGCCACCAAGATAGTAAACGAAAATATATTTTTCCTACTATTATGTAGAACATTAAATAATATTTTGAAATCAATAATGTTATCCTGGATGATTTTCGGTTTCTCAGCATCTTTATTTTCAATCTCAAAATCCGGATAGGCATTTTTTAAGCGATCCAATACGTCCATATTAATGGTTGTATGACCCTTTTCATAATTGATCAGGGTAGCCCGTGAAACAGCTAGTTTATCCGCCATATCCTCCTGACGAATATCATTCATCAAGCGATAGCGTTTTATTTTTTGCCCTATGGTCAGATTATGTCCCACTAAGATCCACTGGATTGATTCATTAATAGCATTAAAGTGAGTAAGGTTGTAGCCATATTAGTTGCTTGAGATGATATTGTATTAAATATTTCTAATCCCGTGGCTCGTTTAGATGAACCACTTATGGTCCTTTGGTTAACAATAATTATGGATCCCTCTAAAACGCTTGGTGAAAACCATCCTGTTTTTGGGATAGCCGTACCATTGGGATAAATAATCAGCACATCGCTGTTTTCTGCAAAAGCACTGTAACCTCCAGCACGTTTGATATATTTCTTAATTGAGTCACCTTTTTTATAGGTCACGTAGCCTGGCACATTTACTTCTCCACTCACGAAGACAAGGCCAGATTTTTTCAACACATTTAAGCTATCACCGTCACGGAGAAAAAAAGTCTCCTTTTCCCAAGCAATTTTTAGGGAATCCCGGAAAACCTCTACCCCCTTTTTAAGGGCATAACTGGTATAACCACCCGCCAAATCTAAAACGGTAGCTAGGGTGGTTAAATTATTCACCGGGTAGATGCCAGGTGTTTTTATTTCACCTGTAATGTGAACCGATTCAATGGGCTGATGTAGATTCATTCGAGGTATGGTAATATGGTCGCCATTAGCCAACGCTAAATTATTATTTTTCAAATCCACTAATATCTTTAAGGGCACCTCTCCGGTTGGGTTTTTTCGATTAATAATAATCCTTGATAAATCAACTGTTTGCATAAAGTCTGAATCCTCCATGGACATGGTGGCATCAATCAATTGCTTTAAGTTCATATCTGCCTGGTAAGGATATTGCCCAGGATTTTTTATCTGGCCATCTATTCGAACAAACCATTCTATATCTGGCTGCAAAGGGACATGAATGCTATCACCATCTGAAAGGCGAAAATTTGACATTTGGTTTGGTCTTAACAAATATCCGTTATTTTCTGACGCAATATTATTTTTATAAACAAATACTGTTTTCGCTGCTCTTACATCTTTACCACCGGCAATTTTTATAAGGTCTTCTATTGTTTCCTTATCAATTATTTCATAATAACCTGGATTTCGTACACGACCCGTAATGGGAATAGTAGATTTTCTTGGAGGTATATATATAATGTCCTGATCCATCAGCCGAACATCACCTACGGTTTTACCCATAAAAATATAATTATAGACATCTACAGTACCGATTTTTTGACTTTTACGTATTATTTGAATATCCCTTAGAGATCCTTTGTTATTAATACCGCCAGCCTGAGTCAAACCTGTGATGACATTAGAAAAGGGATGTATCATATGTACACCAGGTATGTTAACAAAACCAACAAAATGCACATTAACTGATTTCAATTCACCTAGGGTGATATCAATAAAGGATTTAGGATTCACTCCCAGCAAAGTTGAATAAACACGCGAATATTTTGAAATCACGTATTTTTTGGCCTCATCTACTGTTTTGCCGCTCAGATTTAAAATACCTATATTTTTAATATAAATCTGACCATCTCGATTTATTACCTGCGAATCGTACGTATTGGTTTCTCCCCATAGTGATATAATAATTTCATCACCAGGTCCAAGGTTATAATATTTTGGGATCGGCAAGTTCTGCCAGTAAGGTATCGTATCTCGCTGTGTAAATATTTCATATCCGATGTACGGCATTATAATCGATGAATCTTTTAGAAATTGTAATTGTTCTAATAATTTCGCAGTGTTTACAAGTAAAGATTCAATGTCCTTCCTTGAGTAAACTAATTTAGCAGGCAGGGCAGTGCTGCTAGCTAATTTTTCAGCTTCAGAAACATCCACTGGTTTTTGCAAAGCCTGTCGCTTCAAAAGATTTTTGTATTCATCCTGAAGCCTCTGAAGCTCTTGATAGTTCTGAGCAAGTATCAATTGACAAACTCCAAGAACCAGGGAGATAATTATGGTCTTATAAAATGATTTCATACTAAATATTAATGGTTATTGACGTAATGTCAAAGATATTATATAATATGTTAAATAATCATCCGTTAATAATAATAATATATTTTACAATGTGTAAATTTTATATATAAAGCTAAAAAGAAAAACTGTGTTCTATAGAAAAAAGCAAAGTTTGCGTGTGTTGAATAGAGCCAGGCTCGTAAGTCTCAAGCCAAACATTTTTATTAACATCCACAAAACCATAATGTTCAAAATATTCATTTTCGTAATTAAGATATATAAAAGTATTATTATACTTATAACTTATTGATATACGTGATTCTAATTTGACTTCTGGTGGAAAATGATAAGTTACCCCGTGCCTTTCATAGTTTAACCCATATATTAGACTTGCTCGATCAGCCATATACCCTATAAAAATCAAAAAATCATCTGAATCTGATCCACTGTGTGCTGTCCAACGACGACCATTATAAGAGGAATAATTATATTTTATATTATCGTACCAATTTGGTGTTGGGAGAATGTTGTAGTATATCCCTTGAACCAATCTTGTATACTCAAAGCCTAATATAAATTCATCTTTACCAAAAGCACCATACTTACGTAATCCCATATTACTGCTAATTATATGATCATGATATAATTCAGGGTTATGACTGTTATATGATCGGTTTAATGGAACCCCTAATTCAACGAACACTATTAAGCCAGAGGATGGAAAATTTGCAGAAATGTAATAATCAATTATACTATCCCAGTATTTCATATTATTATTAGTAAAAAAAATATTTTTAGCATCATTTAAAGACCAACGCAAACCTTGATAACCACCATTTAATATATGCTGGCTCTTTCCAAATTCTAGATTTTTATATTTTAAATTAAAATAATAAGCGGAAAGAAAATACTCTGCTCCCATGTTATTCAACATTGCATTTGAGACAGTATATTTAAAATTATATTGTAAATCTCCAAATAAAGTCTGATAACCCAATGTTTCTAAAAAATAGTGAGGCATACCACGAGCATTATTTGTCATCACTAAACTATTATGTATTCCTGGACCCCACCATTGATCCCAATTCCCATACCCTCCTGAAATACCATAAAATGATAGTTTAATTCCAGTATTTCTAAATTTATTAAATTTATTTAAATATAAACGATTTAACGGAACATCATTCAACACTGAAAAAGTTTCTTTTTTTTCAGGTAATAATATTGGTAATACACTACGTTTAGAAATTGTTGGTTCAGTAGAAAATGTTAAATGTTTACTACTATACTCTAGTAAAACCCCGGATATTGTGCCTAAACCTTTTGCTATATAAATCCCATTTTGATTTTCAAGGTTGGGGAGATTTGAATTATAATAATAATATAGATTGTAGGTTATATTAAATGGGGATTGATTAAGTGATTTGGTTTTATCTATCTGAAATGATTGCCATTCATTTATAAGAAATTTTGTTTCGTTCGGATTGAATTTAGATTGTGAGAAAGAAAAAGATAAAAGCAATAAAACAATAATAATATACATTTTTATTTTAATGGATACAGGCTGCTAAATAAGATAATAAAAAACCTCTTTAAAATATCTTGTTAAGCAAGTTGATAGTAATTAGGTAATAATTTATAAATTATAAATTTATCGCAGTGAAAAGGTATAACCAATCCAGAAAAATTTACTTTCAGATAATTGTTCTGAAATAAAACCAAAATTTTGTATATGTTCATATTCCATGCTAATAAAAAGAGAATGGTGTTGATTGAATTTATAATTATAAGTCATGTTGATTTCTTTTTTTAATTCAGGATTAACCATACTTTTAATTCCATGTCGCTCATAATTAAGATGAAATAATAACATGTTTTTTTGATTACTAAATCCTGTCATAATTATAAAATCATCCGATGATGGCCCAGAATGACCTCCAAGTCTTCTACCATTATAAGAAAAATAATTATAATATTCTCTTTTATAATAGTTATCTTGATTTGAATCAGCACGCCAAAATTCTTTTTTATACGTATTAGATATCTTAGTAGATAAGAATTCTGCTCCTAATAATAATTTATTTTTGCCATAATTAAAATATTTCCTGAATCCTACTAAGTAACCTAAAGTATGATCCCAATGAGCCCTAAGATCCGTTATATTACCCCTATTATCATCACTAGCTATTTCAAAGTAAATTTTTAATAATTCTTTTGGGAAAGTAATATTTATAAATCCTGAAAGTACTTCATCCCACTTATCGAAACCTGGAGTACCTGGAGTTGTATAAATTAAACCGGATTTATTCTGTCCAAATAAAGGCTCAAAAACTAGTTTAGCAGCATCAATTATAGTCCAATCACGTTTTAATGAAGTATCATCGATTAGGTTAGAAAAATTACCTGAAAGATAAGTACGAAAAAAACCAAATGTTATTGTAGGATTAGATTCATAGGTAATATGCGTTGCTAAACCAGAAAAGTAAATAGGTTCCCCCATTAAATTTTGATATTGAGATACAATCGTTCTAAATCCAAAAGAGTATTTATTAATTTTAATATCTGGGAAAGTTCCTAAACTATAAGTTCCCATCCCGGGAGCATTTGATGAAAGCGCAATTGAAGAATGCATACCTGGACCCCACCATTGACTTGCATTTGAATAAGATATCCCAACTCTATTATAATGAATTATAATGCTAGATTGCCTAAGACCTATATGATGATTTTTATTTCTGAATGGGATCGAATGATTATTGAGATATTGATAGCTACCTAAAGATTCTTTGGATGGTATAAAAGTATTATCACGTTTTATTTCATAAGGTTCTAGACTTAGAAACAACCATTTATTATTATATGTCATTCGAAAACTTTTAAATTTTGTTAATCCATTATATGCATAAAATTCTGCATAATTATCAATATTTGAATGGCCAATATTATTTGCAATTGCACTATTAAAGGAAATATTGAAAATCGAATTATTCTTTGTTAAATATGGTCGGAGACCATTATACTTATTGATATTATTATTTTTTAGTGATTGAAATTCAATTTGGATAAGTTTATTTGGGAAGGCAGAAATAATTGATGAATTAAATACCGATTGTGAAAAAGCTGCAGAAAATATAAAACATGATAAAGAGGCTATGTAATTAAATCGCGTGTAAATCATGTAGGGTTTTAAATTGGTCGAGCAGTAAAATAATATGATGTGTTTTATTTATTATTAAAATATTTTAGTGTAAAATTCCTTTAGGTTTAAATACTTGTATAATCGAAATGATGATTATTTTTAAATCCAATAAAAAAGATTTATTATCTAAATAATATTTATCTAGTTTAACTTTATCTAAAATAGTTAATTCATCCCTACCATTAACTTGGGCCCAACCTGTAACACCGGGTTTTAATATATGAACCCCTATCTCTGCCCGCATATCTCTCAAATCAATTTGATTATAAAGAGCTGGCCTTGGGCCAACAAAAACCATATCACCTTTTATAATATTAATAATTTGCGGTAATTCATCTAAACTATATTTCCTTAATAAAGGGCCAGTTTTAGACATGAGTGAAGAGGGGTTAGTGATTAAATGTGTAGGAATATCTCCTACATTATTTTTCATTGTGCGAAATTTAAATAAATCAAATAATATATTATTTTTACCAATTCTTTTTTGCAAAAAAAAGATTGGAGGCCCATCAAAAATAATAATTATTAAAACAATAAATATATAAATTGGAGAAAATAATAATAAAAATGAAAATGCTATTATTTTATGATACAATTGGAGGTTTTATTTGGAATAAATTAGTTGGCATATCAATATTAGATCTTATTTTATCTGATGGAAAAATATTATTTGTTATAAGTTTAATAGTATTTTCTTTAATAAAATTATTTTTAAATATTTTTCCACAGTAGTAAAATAATTTCACAAAATATATTGGAAATCTAAATAATATTTTTGCATTTTGCCATTTGAGTAATTCACAATAAGAATATGGTTTTGGATCAGAGATATTATATATATCGGGCAATATCCGATTATTAATAATCCCATCTATAGCCCAGTTTATATTTACCATATTACATAAAGATAATTTTGAAGAACCGTCCCCTACAAGATAATATTTACCAGCAATTTTTGTTCGTCTATTTATATTAACTAAATAATTTTCAGAATACACAGGCGCAAACCTTAAAATCCATGATATCTCTTTGTAATTATTTATTAAATACTTTTCCGCAAGTAATTTTGTAATTGCATAAGGGCTTGATGGATTTAGTTTAGTGTCTTCATTATATATATTTTTATCAAAAGATTCACCATATACCGAAATTGTACTAGCAAAAATTATTTTATCAGGTATTTTCTTGAATCTTTTTAATGCATCAAAAAGATTTTTAAGAGTTAGAACATTAGTTTCTTTAAATTTGCTAAAATTTTTTCCCTTCCCTCTTGAATGTGCTAACCCTACTAAAAATATTATTATATCAAACAAATGTGAATTCATTACAAATTTATTTACGGCGTCCAAATCTAAAAGATCAATAATTAAACCACCATTTTTATTTGATCTGCCTATACTCGTAATATGATATGTATTTTTTGCTAAATAATCATTTATTGAATTTCCAATAATACCACTTCCACCAACAATCAATAATCTTTTCACATTTAGTTAATTGTTTACAAGTTTCATAAATACTATTGAGAATATTTAGTGATCAATGATTTAGTATGCATAATATTTTTTTTGCTTGATGCTCCAAATACAATTGAATCTATATTATAATTATCAAATAAATATTTTATTGCAGGCTCTGGAGAAATAGCACCAGATGCAAAAATCGACATCGCCATTAGTCTGCAATCATATTCATTTAATATTTTCTCATATAATTTTTTGTTGGGGCTCATCAGATATCCTATCTGATTCAAGGAAGTACATATTATAGGATTATTTATCCCACAATTATCTAAAAACTTTACTAATTCTGGTGCATTCATTGTAATAAATCCTGGCTCAACATTATACTTCTCTCTAATATAATTTCCATAATCAATAAATAAATCTTTTATCCCTAGACCTAGTATAAGATCAGTTATAATATTTTGTAAAAATATAACTTTAGTGTTCAAACCCAAAAAATTTCTCATTTCTAAATCAATTAATAATTTCATTATTTTATTGAGGTCTTTTGTTATTAATGCTGAACTGCCTTTAAATATTGTATTAACAAAACTATTTATATTTTTACCTGATAGTAATACATGATTTATTGCAGGTAGAATTCCCTTCTCTGTAACTAAGTTTGCATATTTGTGCGGATAAGGAATTGAGGGATAGCAAACGAGTTTTGAATATTTTTCTTGATTAGAAATAAAATGCTCGCAGATTGTAGCTACTCTATCATTAGAATTGAACATAAATGCATTTATGTCTGAGTCAATAGCAGTATCAATTACATTAATTATTTCTTTATCATCATTAAATCTTTCAGAAAGATCTTGTGATTTCTGCGAAGACATATGGTTTATACCAAAAAATTGGTTATCACCTAAAATAATTCTATCAAGTTTTTTCATTATAATAGATATACCACTTTTATTTATTATAATTTATTATTTAATTATTCTTAATTGATTTTCTTTTGAATTCTCAATTATCCTATTGATTATTATATCAATTTCAAAGGCTTCATGAAATGAAGGGCCCCCTATTTTTTTCTTATGAACAATAGAATCAATAAAGTTATTTAATTGTCTCGTGTACTCATAGCCTCTGACATAATATTTTACAGGCTCAAAAATATCTGTGATATATAAGGTGTTCCAACCCTTTTTAAGATTATTTATTTTATCAGTTTGTTTTAAAAATATTTTTAACGAATACTTATCAGCTACTATGCTCCCATTCGTACCAAATAATAATATTCTATTCGTAGGCTTTCTGAAAGAGGCATCGCTCCAATTTGCTATTAATGAGCCCGTTAAATTATTATTATATAAAAATGTAGATTGAACAAGATCATCAGTATTTTTTGAATATACTTTTTGAATAGTACTACCAATTATTTTATTTGGGCTTCCAAAATAATTAAAAATTAAATCTATAGCATGGGACGCAAATTCATAAATACAGCCACCTCCAACAGTCTTATTATCTCGCCAACTAGAATTAGATGAATTTTGAATAGTAGAGCCGAACATTTCAGATCTGAATGTTTTTATATCTCCTATTATTTTTTGATCTAATATTTCTTTTAATTTTAAGAAAGAGTCATTATGCCTAATATTATATCCTACTTGATTAATCAAATCTTTTTTTTCAATTAAAGCTATTATTTCCTCACCATCATCAAGATCCATAACAAATGGTTTTTCGACGAATATATTAACATTACTATATATGGCTTTTTTTATATCTATATGATGATATCCAGGTGGTGTAGAAATAATTACAAAATCAAGTTTGCAATCATTAAACATATCTTCAGAGTTTTTAAATAATTTTACAGGTACATACTTACCGAAAATATTAAGAATTGATTTGCTATTATCACAAACTGCTACAATCTCAATATTATCAAGTTTATTAAGAATAGAATAATGTGTCAGACCCATTCTTCCCAAACCTATAAAACCACCTTTTAATATAGTACGATTAGTTTTCACTATTTTTAATTTAAAATAATAATGATCGAAGAATATTCATTTGATTAATATTATTATTTATGAAGTATTTAGAAAATATTAAACTATTAAATTTGGATGACTATTAATAACACAATAGTATATTGTAATGATTTGATCTAAACTAATAATTTATAACTTCCTTATCTTTAATTATCTTTCAAACACTTTTGAATATTTATTCGTAATTATTTCCCATTTATATATACGCTTAGCATAATTAGCCATATTATTACCAAGAATTTTTAATTCAATCTCTGACGTTTTATTTATATTCTGTAATAAATCATTTGAATTTGAAAAATATTTGGCTTTATTGGCAGTTGTACATCTATTAAAATTACAGTCATAAGCAAAAACCGGTAATGATAGACACATCGCTTCTACTAAAGCAGGATTTGTACCACCAGCAGAGTGGCCATGAAGATAAATTTTACAATTTGATCTTAATAAGTTTAATTCGCGCTGGTTATAGATTGCGTCTAATAAAATGATATTCTGATAATGATTATACTTATTTTTCATTCTAATACCATATTTGTTATGCTGCCAATTACCAACAAATACGATTGGCACAGATGATTCTCGAATAAATGAATTCAATAATAATTCTATGTTATTATCCTTTTGGATACGAGCCACAGTAAATGCATAATCGGACTTAAGAAATTCATATTTATGATAATCTGAATTTTGCGGTTTAACATGTTCAACATGATCACCTCCATATTCAATCAAAAAACTGTTTCTATTGTATTTCATCTTTAAATATTTTTGAATTTCTATATTATCAGAAATAATAGATGAAGAATACATAATTGACATTCTTTCTGAATACTTTATTAATTTACGTGTGAAATAACTCCACTTTGATCTTTGCCAATCCAGTCCGCCCAAATTAATTATAAATTTACTACGATAATTAAAAAATAATGGCATCGCTAGACCGCCGGATGCACCTAATATTAATATTTTATCAAACTTTTTATAAGATTTAAATAATGAAATAACATCATAAGGAATGCTTTGCCAATTATTTGCATTTAAGTTAATATATTCTAACTTGCACCCTTTATAATAACGAGGCGTATCATTTCTCGATTTTGAAGAGCAGAATACAGTAATCCTATAAGTATCTGATAAAAATTGAGCTAAATATTCAACAAGCGTCTCAAACCCTCCATAATTAGAAGGAATACCATTGGTACCAATTATTGCAATTTTTTTCAATTCTTTTAATTTCTAGATTTAATCAACTTTGCTGGTGCTCCTCCCCATATCTCAAATGGTGGAACATTTTTTGTAACAATACTCCCTGCTGCTATTATACTATTTTCACCAATCACAGCTCCATCTAATATAATACTACGTGAACCAACCCATACGCCGTCCCTTATTATGATACCTTTTCTGCTAGTACCCTGCTCATTAATAAATTTATCTATATTGCTATAATTATGATTTTCAGAAAATAGATATACACCAGGACCAAATAAAACATTTGAACCAATATTTACGTTTCCTCTTACTTGGATGAAACAATTTGGTGCTATACCAACATTATTACCAATTATTAGACCATCGCCTAGTTCACTAATAACACCTGTACATTCAATAATAGTATTTTTTTGAATTGTAACATTATTACCAAAAATAATCCCATGTCTAGATAATGCATTGATAGTAACGTTATCTTCCAAAATTAGGGATTTGCCTGCTCTAATTTTATGATAATGAAATATGTTTACGTTTTTCCCTTTAAAAATTATGCCGCTTGAAGATTTTATTTTCAATTTTAAAATAAATCCTCTCAATATTTGAAAAAATCTATAACGTAAAATTATAAATATTTCTTTTTTAGACATCTTTGAATCAATTCTATAATTACTTCTACCTAACTTTTGTATTATTTTATTTATTATTACCATAATCCTTTAATTATATTGTCTTTTTTATTAATAATAATTGAAGATTAGTGATCATTTTCTATCTAATTATGATTCACTTTATTGAATATCCCCATTATTTTTTTAACGCTCTTTTCCCAAGAATATTCATTGGCTTTAAGAATACCTTTAGATTTTAAATTAGAATATAAATTTTGATCTTCTAATAATATTTCTATTTTTGAAGCTAAGTCTAAGTGATTATCTACATCAAAATATAATACAGCATCACCACAAATTTCAGGGAGGGATGTGAGTTTAGTGACAATTGTTGGTATTCCTGACTTCATGGCCTCTAATGGTGGTAATCCGAAACCTTCTGCATAGGAAGGAAATACAAAAATTGTTGCACCAGAAACTATTTTTGCAAGATCATTATCAGAAACATACCCTAATCGATATACTTTATCAGTTATTCCTAAATTAGTAACTTCATTGTTAAGGTTAAGGCTATTCGATTCTTTTCCAATAATTACTAAAGAAATTTTTTTATCAAGAACACTTATGCTCTTTAATAATGTTTGAATATTTTTCCTTACATTTATTCTACCTACATATAATATATAATTACTCGGTAGTTTATACTTATTTTTGATAGAAGTTAATTTATTTTTTGGACGTTCATAAAAAATGGGATCTAAACCATGATATACATAAGAAATATTGTTAAAATGTATGCCTGAATGCTTAATTATTCTATTTTTTTCAGATTTAGAAATGGTTATTACATATTTTGCTTTTTTTATAGAATAAATCATAAATCTGTATATAATATTTTCTAGTTTTGTGAAATATTCTGGATAATCTAAAAATAGAATATCATGTACATAATTAATATATTTTGTTTTGGACGAACCCCATATAGGTATATAATTTTGGAAAAGGACAATGTCGATTTTATTATTCCATATATAATAGGGAAATAACAACATATTAGTAATAATATTTATTCTCCCAGGAATAAATATAAAAGATAAATTATTTTTACCACTTATCTTACTAGCAAAATTGCCTTTAAAACGCATATCTTTTTTATTTAAATAAAATACAATGTTATCTTTACTATTATATTTTATTACGTTATCAACAAGGTTCCTAACAACATTAATTCCACTCGGAGGACCAGAATAATACCATTTTGCATCAATACCAATTCTCATTATTTTATTATCACAATTAATAAATGATATTTTTGGCAATATTTCACTATTATAGCATATTTATTATTTAAAAAGTTATTAAAACAGCATTTTTTATATGTTAAATAGTGCGATTTATCTTTGTCTTTTTTTATGTTCTAATCTTATTATTAAATACTAATAACAATTTTTCCATTATTTATATAACTCAAGTTGTTTTTTATATTATTATACATATAATAAGAATTAAAGGGAAAAGGAAATGCGTTTGATATGTTCCATATGGAGCAGCTGTTGTTAATGAAACGAGTGCCCAAAATATAAGTAAGGGAAATAATAAATATTTTTTTCTTTTTCTTAATGCATATTTTAATAATTTTATTTGTAATGTTATATAAATCAAAAACCCAAGTATACCTTTTGTATGCAATTCATCTACAAATTTATTATGAGATTGGGGTCTATCTGGATCAGTAGTACCAAAAATTAGTACCTTTACATTTTTTATTTCCTCTAATGCTTCTTTTGTTAATCTAAATCTTGTTGACATCGTTTCACTTCTTTGTTGTAAAAGATATCCTTGCACCATATACTTAGGAATATAATTAATTGACATAATCAATACTAAAATCGAAAATAGCAAAAACATAATAAATAACTTTTTATCTACGAATAGTATATAAAATATAAAACTAATAATAAATGCAAATACCATACCTCTAGTAAATGAGAGTATTAATGCTATAAACATAATAATTAGGCTAAATATAATTAGATAATATTTAAATCGTTTCAATTTGAAAGTTTTTAAATAATATAATGCAAGATAAATCACAACTGGAATAAAACATGATAACTCGCCTCCATATTGAAAGAAACCACTTGGTTTACGATAGATTATATTATCACTTTTATCAAACGCAAATTCATAATCTGGATAAAAACCATATTCTACCATACTAGTATAGAGTTCTCTCCATGCAGGTTTATCAAATAAAAAAGTGAACTGATAAAGAGCAAAAATACTCGATATAAAAGTACTAAATATCAATAACTCAATAATTATAATTAATTCTTTTTTAGACTTTATTATTTTTTTCGCAGTGAAATATATAACTAACGGTTCAAAAACATATCTCAGTAATAATGTCAGAATATTAAGACTTAATGGACCATTAATAGTCCAAATAAAAAAGAACAAATAGTAAGCAATGATTAGATTATTAAAATTAATAAATCTTTTTGGGATAGATTTTTCCTTTGAAATCAATAAATGAAAGAAAAAAGTAGATGTAATTATATCCATAAGATTAATATTAACGGGACCTATAGTTGCTACAAATGGTATAGGCAAAAGTATTATAAATAATCCAAATATTAATCTTAAAGAGAGAAGCGAATACAAAAAAATAATTATAGAGAAAAATATAAAATTTAATTCACGTTGTAAACCTAATAATGGAGTCATTAATAATATAAATAATGTTATAAAAGTTATGATCATTCGTTTTTTATCGTATTTATTTAAATGAAAAATATTATTATAAATCAAACTAGATGGATTAATATTTTGCATAGAATTCATATTAATTAATACTAATTAATGAATGGTAAAATTTTTCAGTATTTGTCATCATTTTTTTTAAAGTAAAATGTTTTAAATATGTTTCTCTTGCATTCTTTGCTATCCTTTTTCTCTCATAAGGATTTTTTAACAAATAGTCTAATACAGATGCTAATTCCTGATTATCTTGAGGACTAATAAGATATCCATTATTTTTATGCTGAATCGCTTCAGGGATTCCGTTAATATTAGTGGCAACAATTGGTAATCGTACCGCCATTGCTTCTAAAATACTAAGTGGAAATCCTTCAAATAAAGATGGTAAAACAAAGATATCAAAAATTGATAAAATACTAGGAATATCACTTCTCTCTCCGGAAAAAATAATTTTATTTTCAATATTTTGTTTTTTAGAAAATGCCATTAATTGATCTTTCTCCGGACCGTCACCAACAATTAATAGCTGCCAGTTTTTATAATCAATGCCTCCACATGCCTTTAGTAAGTATTTAACACCTTTTTGATGTACCAATCTTCCAATAAATCCTATAACTGGTATATTATCTTTTAGATCTAATTCATTTAATAAAGATTTATTTGTTTTACTCGGATAAAAGAGATTTTCATCGATCCCATTATAGATAGTGACAATTTTATTATTAGAAATATGATTTAAATTTTTTATTCTGTCAGTTTGTTCATAACAAACAGCTACGATATAATCCGTGCATTTATTTAATAAGCGATCAATTAAAATATAAAATGTTGTTCTTATAGAATTATAACTTTGTCTATAATCAAAAATCAGAGAGTGTGGTGTAAAAACTATTTTCGCAGAGGTAAAAATACCTGCAATACGACCAATTAACCCTGCACGTCCTCCATTTAAGTGAACTATATCAATATGGTTTATTTTGATATAGTACCACAATTTTATTATTGATATTAGATCAAACTTATGAGCCATAGATAAATCACAAAATGATATATCTTTTATTTTCTCCAATTCCCGAATCAAAGCATTTTCCTTGGGACACGCAATATGAATATCAAAACTGTTTCTATCTAATCGACTGATTATATTTATCAGGTACATCTCTTGACCACCAATTGAAATAAATGGATCTACATATAATATGCTTATTTTATTTTTTTTCATTTATAATTTCATGATAGACTTCCATAATACGTTTGGTAGAACTTTTATAAGAAAAATTTTGTTGAACTAGTTTTGTTGATTGCTCTCCTAATCTTTTTCTTAATATCTTATTATTTCTTAAAAATATGATTTTTTTATAAGCTTGATTTATATCTCCCATTCTTATGCTTGTTTCTTTGCTAACCAATAAATGGTTGAGCTGTGTTTCAACGGGGCCCATTAAAGGTACCCCGCAAGACATAATTTCAAGCCATACAACTGAAGCATTGTATAAATAAATTGCGAGATCACATGCGGAAAAATAATTTTTTAATAATAACCTATCTATTTTACCGGCAAATATTATTTTGTCTTCAAGATTTTTCTTCTTTACCAATTCAATAATTTCTTTCTTATAACCTTTATCAAAAGTTCCAACTATTAATAATCTGATATTTTCATTAACAATTTTTTCTACTAACTGAATATATAATTCAACTTTTTTTCTGCGCGCAAACCATCCAGCAAGTAATAAAACAAATTCATTATCATTAATGTTGTATTTCTTTCTAATTGATGACCTACCAAATTGCGTGAATTTATATAATGAAGTTTCAACTGCAAGATTATTAACTATAATCCTATCACTTTTTATATTAAAAAAATCAATTAAATGCTCTTTGCACTCAGGAACAACCGCAATAATCTGATCTGCTTTAAATAATATGTAATGCCCCAACCATTTTCGAAATGTTTTGTATTCTAATATTGATAAAAAATTTTTAAAGCTTTTTTCTAGTTCAGGATGGAGAAAGTGACCTGGATGAACAAAATCGTGATGATCAACAATAAGCTTATAACCAAGTTTTGATTTTTTTCTAGCAGCTTGAAATTGGCCAAGTTGCCGTGCACCATGGCAATGCACTATATCTGGGTTGATAAATTTTAATTTTTTTGATACACCCCAAGTGATTATAAAATCATTTATTTTATCAAAAAAGGTGGGAAGCCTATGAATAATAATTCCATCCTCTTCAAATTTACCTACTCCTTTAATTCTTTCTTTAAGAGGTCTTGTTGGAATATTAACTATTCTATCTGATGTAATTACATGCACTTCGTGACCAAGTTTTACTTGGTTTAAAGCTGTGTAATATTCTTCATATCCGTATTCAGGTTGAAAAAACCCAATTATATGAACAATTTTCATTATTATTTAAAAAGGCTAATAATTCTTTTGAATTACTACCTATAAAATTTTTTTATTTTATTTAGTGTTATTTCTTTTTGGGAATTTTTATTAATTGCAGATCCGTATCTTTGCTCTATTTCTGCATAAATTTTTGTGAATGAAATACTTTTTAGGGTGACTCCTATTTTTATGTAGTCTTTATTTTTAATATTATAATCGTCAATAATAACAATTCCGTCACCAGTTTTTACAGAAAATTTATTATTTGCAAATACTGATATTATAGTCCCTGGCAATATATTATTTGAATTGTTATTGTTTATGAATGGGAATAATTGCCATATAATTATTTTTTCATCATTGATAAATGAAAACGCACCTGGAAAAGGTTTAGTTAGCGCTCTTGTAAAATTACGAAGATGATAATTAGTCAAGGTCCAATCAATAGCACCATCTTGTGGATTTCGCTTGGGAAAATAAGTTGCTTTATTTTCATCTTGAATTTCTAATGTAATTTCATTATTTAATATTTTTGATAATAATTCTTCAATTAATTGACACATTGCTAAAGTATTTTTATAATGTAATGTTTCTATTGTATCATAATCATTTATCTGAAATTTTTTTGTACCAATAATACCGCCCCCATCTATAGTTGCATCATACTTAAATAGGTTTGTATAAAATACATCTCTACCTGTAATTAAAGCCCAATTCATTGGAGATCGCCCTCTTCCTTTAGGAAGATCATCTGCGCTCCCATGCATGCCTAAAAATCCAAATTTCACTAAATCCAAAAACTTAGGTGGTATTAATCGCTGCCAACCCATTACAAATGCAATATCAATTTTATTATTTTTTATATATTGATAGTCGTTCTCAGATTTTAAGGAATACTTATCTGCATAGTAAATTTTTATATTATTTTTTTTTGCAAATAATTTAAGGTTCATATAACCAGCAACTTGAGCTTTGGTGGCACTTTTTAGGGATATTGTTATTAAGTAATCAATTTGTCCTATATTTCTAATAAAATAGTCCATGCACTCCATTGTGGTATGCTTACAACCAAAAAACGCTATTTTGTACCCATCTATCATTCTACTTATAATTATAAATATTGCTGTTATCGCTTATTTCTGATTTGAGCTCCATATTTTTTTTCTCTATAAATCTCATATAATCCTTAGTGGGAGAACTGTATGTTTCATTCCACCAAATTGGATGTATTAAAAGTTGTATTTTACTATGGGCTGAATTATTAATTAGTTTTATAATATCTCCTTCAGGCATTTCCTTTCGTGAATCTGATAAATACTTTATATCTTTAGTATAAAATTTTTCATATGTATGCTTAATTGGAATATTAATTTCATTTAGGAGGATACTTGATGCTGGTCTGTGAAATGAAATTATTTTTATTTTTATTTTGAGTAACTCCTCAAAATAATTTATTTCTTTTCTAATAAACTTAACTAAAGATTTTGAACCTATGCTTTCTTTGTAACTAGCTTCATCAAAATGAACACCGATTTTGTGTCCATTTTCAATTATTTTATTTATGGCATCTAGAATTTTGATATTATGTATATTATAAAAGTTTGAATTTAGCATAAAGAAAAATGTAGAATGAATTCCATAAATATTTTCTATCATTGATAATTCTAAAGCTTTGGTAGGATCAAAATCTATATCATGCCTTAAAAGCACTATTTTTCTTTTAGGATCTTTAATTTTATTAATTTCATCAAAAAAGATGAATTCATATTTATTTTCTATAAAAGACTCTAAAAGGACTTTGTAATAATCAAAAGTAAATGGTTTCATAATTACTTCCTAATAATCAAAACATGTTTTAAAATCAAATGCTTCAATTTTTTCAACAATTATTTGGGCGGAATTACCATTCCCAAAAATATTACTTTGTTGAGTTTTCGGATCGAAATTAACTATAGAATTAACTATTGCTTGCTTGTTAATACCTGTTACAATTTGCCAACCATCTTCTTCAATTTCCGGCCAGTATGCGTGATCATAAATACATATACAAGGTTTTTCTAAGAAGTAAGCTTCTCTTTGAAGTCCTCCTGAATCGGTAATAATTTTTTCACAATATTTTGAAAGTGTTAAAAAATCTATATATCCTAATGGTTTTATTAAAATAATATTATCATTATTATCTATAAGTGGTTGTAAATCAAAATGTTTAATCATTTTTTCTGTTCTAGGATGTAATGAAAACACTATCTTTTTTTCAGACTCAATTAATGATTCAATTATTATTTTTAATCGATCACGATTATCCGTATTCTCAGCCCTATGGCATGTTACCAGAAAATAATTATTTTCATCAACCCCTAATTTTGATAATATTGTTTTTCTTTTTTGTGTTTTCTCTTTCATTGTAAGAAAAATATCATACATTAAATCACCTACAAAAAATGCTCTTTCGCCCATACCTTCTTTTGTTAAAGTATTGACATTATTTTTTGTAGCACAGAATAATAATGATGAAATGCGATCTGTTATAATCCTATTAAGCATTTCAGGAATATTAATTTTGTTATTTCTAGGGCCAGCCTCGACATGTGCAACAGGAATATCATTTTGAACACTAACTAATGCACCAGCAACTGTTGAGTTTGTATCTCCATAAACAATAGTAAGATCAGGTTTTTCATTAAGAAATATTTTTTCAATTTTTTTCATAATTAAAGCAGTTTGTACGCTAGACGAAGCTGAACCAACTTCAAGATTGTAATCTGTTGATGGAATTTTTAGATCATCAAAAAAAATTTCTGACATATTTAAATCATAATGTTGACCAGTATGAACAATAATATGTTTATTTGCTACTCTAAGATTTTTATCCAAAGGTGCTAATTTTATAAATTGAGGACGAGCCCCTACAATTGATAGTATTTTCATATCTGTATCAAAATTGACCTTGTTTTGTCAATCATCTTTTTTACACTAAAATTATTCTTAATATATTGAATTCTTTTTCCCTGCATTTTATCTTCGTTCTTTATATAATATTCTAGAGATTTTGCAAACAAGTTAAAATCATTAGATGCTACAATTAATCCCCTTTTATTTGCCAATAATAACTTATTATCACCAACATCAGAGGCAACTACTGGTAAACCAACAGAGAGTGCTTCTAAAATTACATTTGAGCAACCCTCTATTGATGTTGATGATGATATTAAAACATCAAAAATATTATAATAATGTTCCAAATCGTTAACATTCCCTAAACATTGTAGTTTTACTTTATTATCTTTAGCATAATCTTCTAATTCTTTTATTGTAATACCATCTTCATTGCCAAGTATAATTAAATTAATATTATAATAAGTTGTCAAATAACTTACCGCATCGATAGCCATATGTGGATTTTTTATTTTATTTAACCTTCCAACAAATCCAATTATTATTTCTTCATTTGAATGTTTTTTTATATATGATTGGGTAGGATTTTTTTTGTTAAATAGTGGTTTCCCATTATGGATAACGACAATTTTCTTTGAAGTAATTTTCATATCTTTTATCAATGTTAATTTTCCTGATACAGAATTGGCAATTATCTTATTAGAACTATTATAAATCATAATATAAAGTAAATATTCAATTATTTTTTTAATAGTAATTGGTCTTTTATAATAATGATTTGAACCAAATCTCACTGAGCTAACTTGTTTAACACCGGTAAAAATTTTTGCAACGATACCCACAATGCTTGCATCAAATAAAAAAGTATAAATAATATCTATATTATGATTATTTATAGCACGCTTAAGCGCATAACCTCTTTTCCAATAATTAATAAATAAATTAACGTACTTCAATTTTGATACTTTTATATCAATTTTGATACTTTTTACGCCAGTGGATTTTAATTTTTTCGACCAAGTTCCTTCGAAAAAATAAATAAATATAATTTCACCTTTATCAGGCCAGTTATTTAATATATAGTATACCTGCTGCTCAGCACCCCCCGGACTTAAAGTAGGAAGAACAATAGCTATTTTGTTATTAATTCTTAATGCACCTATTTAGTTATTAATCAAAAGAATGATTAAAAAATATTTAATATAAATAGTTCAGTATTTGTTCGAATATATTTCATAATATTCAGATTCATCAATTTTTTCTACATTCTGTTTTACAAAACTAATAATTGGGTGATAATTACTTTCCTGAATTAGATCAAGCCCCTTATTTAAATTATGCATACTATATTTTTGCATAATTATAATCCCAGAGGACGCAATATTATTGATGCTCTCAGTTAGTTTATTATAAGGCGCCCCATTTGGTACCTCAACTTTTTGAAGCCAATCTGCCGGTAATGGATTATTTATTTCTGAAGCCGCCCAATAACCTGGATAATCTGGAATGATAGCGATTTTTTCGTTATTATATTTTTTTGTTAATGTTTTTATTTCTTTAATAACTAAAAAAGTGTCCTTGTTTGTAAGAATATTGTTCCCACCAGGAAGTATATTATTCAGTTTAAAAGTAAGTTCTTTAGATGGACGATCTCTATAGACATAGTTTTTTCTAGAATAATCGTAAATCCCAATAAATAATATCAATAAAATAAAAGTGAATATTTTCTCCTTATTATTTGAAGCTAAAGGATAGCTTGCACCTAAAAAAGAAACCACTGAAATAAACAAAACGCCACTAAATAAGGCTGGAGTTGAATAGCCCTTTGATAATGTAACGGACCATGAGATTATATAAACTAATAACATAATTTTTATGGTATTTTTTTGAAAATTTGATGAAAGCATTAAATCAATTATTAATAATCCCATAGATATACCCAATAAAATAAATGAAACAATCCAAAAAATCCCGCTTGAACCAATCTTTTGCTCAATTTGATATAGAGCCATAGAGATAATTATAGTGAAAAAATATAATAATACTAATTTTGTGTTGTATGAAATTTTGTTTGTGTTTTTAAAGATCGATAATAAAACAGCAATAAAAATTCCCAAATAAATATACTTATTTGTAAAAAATGAAATTATTCCAATCTGAACAATGCTTGCATCAACAGAGCTAATCTGAATCATAAAATCACTTACTGCACCTAAGCTTACCAATGCAAGTAAATAAATAATACTTGCTATTGAAGTAACAAAAATAAACTTAAGATTTTTATAATCATCAAAAATCAATAAAACCAAAAAAGGAACAAATAAAAATGATTGTTTAAATAAAAGCGAACAGCCTAATAAAAAATAACCTAGAGTCTTTAACTTATAATTATTATAAGTAATAAAATAGATGCCAAGAGAACAGAAAAATATTCCATCTATAGTTGGGTTAGACATAATAGGAAATGTATGACTGCAAAACATTATTGAGATGGTAATTACAATTATATCAAAAAAATATTTTGATTTTAATAAACACACCTTTTTAATTATTTCCATCCAAAAAAAACTTATTGCTGAAAACTGAAACCAAACGAGCAGCCTAGTTATATAATAAAGGTGGTCACCAGCATAAAGAACTTCAATAATATGTAATAATGCACTACCTGCAGGTCTAACAGAAATAAAATCTAAATGTGGTATTTCACCATTTATGATCCTCTTTGATGCTGAAAGAAATAAACCATCATCTGTTGGATTAAATCCATAAGAAGAATAAATAAAATGAAATATAAAAGGTATTATTACTAAGCACGAAAAAAAGTAAAAAAAATAATTAATTTTAAATTTCAAAATATTTATTTGTAATTAATGAATTATTTTGAAAGAAAACGGTTTATTTATCTCCATTTTTTTCGAAAGAAAAACATGTTAAATAACATCCTTAAAGAATCCATTATTACTTTTAAACTAAGTGAGCTGTTAGTGAAAATATATGTGATGGGAATTTCCCTAATACTCAATCTATTTCTAAATACGAGCATAAACGCTTCAGAATGAAAATCAAATGAACTCGCATGCATTTTATTACTTAATAACAGTTCAATCGCTTTTTTTGAATAACGTCTGTAACCTGAAGTGATATCTTTGAAAAAAAGGCCCGAAAAACTTTTATAAGAAAAATTAGAAATGGCCATATTAATAAAAAAAGTGCCTATTTTACTTATTATGCGACGATGTAAAGGCACATCTATAATTAATTTTCGACATCCTACCAACATATCACAATGGGAATGCTTGATAAACAATGGAAGTTCTTCTGGTAAATGCGATAGGCCTGCATCCATTGTAATTACATAATCATAGTTATTTCTGTAAGCATAAATCATTCCATCTCTAATTGTTTGGGGAATATGCATATTTTTATTATGCCTTATTTGAATAACACTTTTATAAGATCGTACAATTTCAGATGTTCTATCTGTACTACCATCATTTACAATACATATGTCTGCATATTTTTTACTTCTTTCTATAAGTTTAGCTATTGTTTCTTCTTCATTGTATGCAGGTATGACAATAATAGTTTTTCCCAAATATTGATCCCTATCAGATTTTATTAATGAGAGTGATATCTTGTGGTGTATTTACATTTATATATGTTGAAGATAGTTTAAAATAATAACTGGCTTTACCTTCATTAATCGCACTTTGTACAAGGTCTGGGAGCTCCTTTTCACCTCTTAATGAATTAATTGGTGTTTTATCAATGTAATCAAATATTGCATTATTAAAAATTATGTTCCCAGTTCCCATTAAGTTATTATAAGGTGTATTGGGTTTCTCAGAAAGTTTTAAAATTTTTTTATTCTTTTCATTAATACGAATTGAATAGGTTTTACTAATTTTAGATAGGTCATCAACTTCAATTACTCCACATAAACAAAACAATTTATTTTTCTTAAATATTTTATACATATTAAGATGATCTGGATTAATAAAAAATTCATCGCCCAACATTAATATAAAATCAGAATGACCTATGGCACTTTGTGCGCATTCAATTGCGTTCACTACTCCTTTTGGCTCAGACTGGGTAACATATTTAATTTTTATTCCATCATAGTTATTACCAAATTTATCAATAATCTGTTCTGGTAAATATCCGATAACAATTATAATCTCTTTTACTTTTAATAATAATGCATTACGAAGAGAATTTTCTATTAAATAATTTCCACGAAACTTAAACATGCATTTATTTGTTTTTCCTGTAAGACTATTAAATCGAGATCCACGACCCCCGGCTAATATCAATGCCTTAATCTGATTTGCTTTTGACAAAAAGATCCTCATTATCCTGAACCCATTTAATCAACATGCGTATACCTTCAACAGGAGCGACCTTAGGCTTCCATCCAGTAGCTTTGGTAAATTTTGAATAATCACTAACAAAATAGCGTAGATCTCCAAATCTTTCATCACTATATACAGGTTCAATATTTTTTTTCGTTATTTTTTTTATGATTTCAATTGATTCAATTAATGAAATCATATTTTTTGGCCCACCTCCAAGTGTATAAATACCTGGAATAGGTTTATTATAAAAACAATTAAAAGCTTCTGCTACATCCGTTGCATATAAAATATCTCGTGTTTGTTTGCCCGTACCAAAAATAGTTATGGGCATATCAATAATAGCTCGAATACTAAAATTCGCTACCCACCCATGATCTTCTCCTCCAAATTGATTTTCTCCATATATGCCCGTTAATCTAAAACATGCAGCTTTTACTTTATATGTGTCTATATATGATTGAACATATATCTCATTTGAGCGCTTCGATGCATGTAACGGTGTAACAACTCCTTGTAATAGCGGTTCTTGTTCATTTATTGTTATTGGTTCACGAGAATATCGCGTTTTTAGCTCATTCAATTGAGAATTAATTCTGTCCGGACCATATGTATGAATGCTTGAACATATTGCAATTGGAATATCATAAATACGTGCACATTCTAAAACATTAAATGTGCCCAAAGTATTTGTTGAAAAATCTAATTCGGGCTCTTCCCAAGAAATGGTCATTGCTGCTTGGGCAGCTGTATGACAAATATAGTCGCACCCTTCGGAAATTTCTAATAGAGTATTTTTATCCCGTATATCATTAATTAAAACGGTGATTCCATTTTTTTCCAATAGATTTTTATTGAATTGTCTTGCTTTCTCTTTCATGTAAGGATTTTTATCGAATTCATGTTTAGCAAGATTATCATATGCTATAACACTTGCCCCTTTTTTCTTATAATATAGACAAATATTTGTACCTAAAAATCCGCAGCCGCCTGTGACTAATATTTTCATAAGTTTGTACCTATTTTGAAAAATTATTTTTTATGAAGTTTAATTTTTCAATTATTATACTCGGAATAGCACCAATTGCTATCAATATAATTATTTTAAATAAATTATTAACATTTCCTGTACTCTTAAGTGAATAGATCAGAGATGTAAATACATATTTTTTGTTTTTTGATTTTAAGATGAATAGTTTTGCAATATTTACCCAATAATCTGATAATGTATCGTCATTTTCTTTATTGTTATATTTCATTATATCATTTTTTACCTTCATACTTACTGGATTCAAATTTTTTATTTTATTATCCGAAATAAAATTTGAATACATTTCATTTTTTATTTTATTGTACTGTCTATGACCATATTTTGCTTTACCGCTTACAGGGCACAACCTATATTTATATAAAAAACTAGATAGTACCAAAATTGTATAGTTATTTTTTATAGCTCTAAGCCACAATTCACCATCTTGTGAATAATAAAAATTTTCATTGTACCCATTAAGCATTGTGATTGTAGTTGAACGAATAAAAGCTACACCATGGGGAAATATAGCTTGCTGAGACAATAATGTTTCTTCATAAGAATTATTTTTTGAGAATTTATCATAATTAAAAATATGGCGATTATGTAAATCAATATATGAGCAGTTTGATCCAAGAATATCTATATTTTTATTTTTTTCCATAAAATTATATTGAATTGTTAATCTATCAATATTTGAAATATCATCAGCATCCTGTCTAGCTATATATTTACTTTTTGCAAGTTTAATACCTTTATTCAGCGAAGCCGCTAAGCCAATATTATTTTTGTTTTTAATTAATAATATACGTCCATCTTTCACTTGGTATTCTTCGATTATTTTTAATGAATTATCTGTAGAACCATCATCAAGAATAATGAATTCAAAATCTCTAAACGTTTGATTTAGTATAGATTCAATGGAATAACGTAAATATTTTTCTGTATTATATACAGACATGACTACACTAATTAATGGTGGATTCATATAAAGACTATAATTACAATCAATAAACTAATAAAAAAAACAGTTACAAGAATGATTGATATGCTATAGTATCACCTGATTTAGTTCTAACTTTGTAATTATGGATTTTTAACTGGTCCAAACATTTTTTATAATCCCTTCTACTAAGATGCTTATGTTCAAATATAATTATTGATGGTAAATATTTATCTAAATTTATCATTTTAATGATTTCATAATCATAACCTTCTGTATCGGTTAGTATAATATCTATTCTATTAATTTTATGTTTTTTTATTAAATCCTCAAATGTCATGCAGTACACATCTTCAGAAGTTATATAATCCGTCCTTCTATCTGGTAATTTAACTCCTTCTTCATTTGCTTTTCTTTCTACTCGACCACTTTCAATATGTTTTTCAATTACTTTTTTTGAAAACGATGCTAAACCAGTTGCCCATCTTGCAGAACTAAAAGAAATTTTATAAAGATTTTTTTTTCTAGTATAATTTGCGATTGCAATATTTTCCAAAATAACATTTAAGTTGTTCTCGTAGGTTTTTCTCAATTTATTATCAAACACACTTTTTTGCGGTTCAATTATTATACCCCTTAAACTATATTTATTTATTAGAGGATTTAACGGGTCAAAATAACCTTTTTCGGGATCATATTTACCATCATTAGCACCGATTTGAATGAAGAATACATTTTTACTTTTCTCTATATAATTAATCAATTTTTCAGTAATTGAAAAAATTGGTAAGGGCTTCCAGTATTCTTTTAATAGAACCCTGTAAAATAACGATCTAGAGTAAAATTTAATTTTCCTTAGTCTTTGATAAATTACAGAGTATTTCTTATATATATTTTTCGAGATAAAGAGTTTACTTCTTTTTATGTACTTGTTTAATTAGCGATATATATTCTCTTGTCGCAACATCGATGTCGAGACTATTAATATTTATTTGTTGCACAAACCTTTTTTGGTTATTCATAATCATATTAAAGTCCTGCATCAATATTTTATAATCTGGTTTTGGGGGATTGTAATAATCTAATAATTTCATTTCAAATGGTTTATCACACTTAGAAACAATACCCCCATCAGCATTTAATACAGTCTCACCTATCCCACCATTATTTGTACAAAGCACAGGAAGGCCACATGCCATTGCCTCAATCTGAGTATTGCCACATGGCTCTATCCATGCTAGGTGTAAATAAATATCGGCAGTTCTATACCATGCAGGTAAACTATCAGGCTCTATTTCACCCGGATAAATAATATTTTTGTTATTTAAGTCAACATCTGCTCCACCCCCAAGTACAATTAGTTTATAATTGTCAATTTTAGAATTACAAATGATTTCAAAAAATTCTAATGTCTCTTTTAAACGTTTATGCCTTCGCCAGTGTGCAGAAGTGATAATTACTTTTTCTTTATTTGAAATTCCATAAATTTTTCTATAATCCGGGCCAATTGGCGTGAATTTTTTTGTATCTACGGTATTATGAATCACTTTATGTGGTTTAATTATTTTTGTATGAAATCTCTCCACCATATTTTTACAAAATTCACTGATAAAAACCAAACCCGAGGCTTTGTCAATTGATGAAAAAATAGCATTGTTCATCTTTTCTGTATTAGCTGCAGTATTATATTTATCAAAATAAATTCCATCTACACGTAAAACATAAGGTTTATTTAAGATTCTATTATACAGTGCTCTAGAACCTTTAGCATGTATAGAAAACAGGGCAATATTATAAAAAGGTATTTTTGTGGAACTGACCTTCGCCAGTTTTTGTTGAATTATAGATTCAGTTAGCCTTCTTACAAACACCTTGGGACCACCATGATGTGACAAATCAAAAGGATAATCTTGAATAGCGAGTCTAATTGACATTGTAAAAAATCATTAAAAAATATTTTCTTTATAATTTGAGTGTATAAATAAAGCGTAATATGTGGGATCAGTATTTTGGTCGCATTTTTGATCTAGTTCAATAGCTTTAAAGAGATCTTTATCATACTGTTTAGGATAAATATCACGCATATCATAAATCTTTTTTTTATTAATTAATCTAAAATCAATTAGTTTTCGTTGTATTCTATAGAATAAACCTGATATTGGTTTAGTAATAAATTTTTTGTGAATCTTATTACAATTTTTTCCACCTAGATTAAATAAAACTGAATAAGAATTATTATTAAATAATCTGGTTATTCTACTTACTGTTCTTTGATTATATTGTCTTACACCATGTAAACCTTGCAAACTTAAAGATGCTCTACTAGGAAAAAGGTGAATTTGAATAACTTGATTTTCAGTGTTATGAATATGTTTATATATTTTTTTAAAATAAATTAAATCATCACTAAAATGTTCAATTGCTGAAATGGATAAAAATAAATTTATATTTTTAGGTATATCAAAATTGAAATTAAAATTATCTAATTGATAAAACTTAACATTATCATTATTGATCATTATTGATTGCCAGTTTTCCTTTTTTTCTATATCAAAACCAACATAACTATTGATTATATTACCTGTGTGATAGTTTATCCTTGAAAAATAATTTCCTTCACCACAACCTGTGTCTAGAATATTAATGCCAGAAAAAGAGCGATCAATTTTAGTCCAAGGAAAATATAATAAAAATAAATCACATAATTTTCTTGCGGGTGAACTATCAATAAATAATTGGGGATTATTCCAGTTCTTTGCCAAATTTTCAAAAATAAAATTCCTTACTTTTAAACTGGAATCAATCCTATTTGGTAAAATATTATTATTTAACCAATTAATAATCCACCAACAAATTTTCTCAAACCTGCTTAAACCCAAATCATTGTTAATTCGATGTACTGATGTGCTATTAATCATTATTATGTAATATTTTATTTCGTCTCTGAGATTATTTAATTAATTAATATTCTCCCTATGATAATGGATTATTCTCAATAAATAATATATTCGATCTTATAAATAATTATTTTCCAAGATTGTTAATAAAAGTTTTTGATTGATATTTAAGTCAGGATTTATCGTACAATTTTTGATAAATACCTTTACTTTTAATTAGGCTTTCATGAGTGCCCTCCTGAGCAGCCATGCCTTCATTTAATACAATAATATTATCTGCATCCCTAATCGTCGATATTCTATGAGAAATTAGGATCATAATTGTTTCTTTTTTTATTTCATATAAAAAATTAAGTATATCTTGTTCAATTTCAGGATCCAAAGCGCTCGTAGCTTCATCTAGAATAAGGATTTTTGGCTTCCTGATTAGTGCTCTGACTAGTGATATTCTTTGCCTTTGTCCGCCAGAAAGTTTAGCTCCCCTTTCACCAACAAGTGAATCATAGCCATCTATTCTATTTAATATAAATTCATGGGCATTTACTTTTTTTGCTGCTTCGTACATATCATTATCTGTATATGCATCTGACAACATTATATTTTCTTTTATAGTTCCATTAAATAGAAATGTATCTTGATTTACTATCCCAATATTTTTTCTCCATTTTGACAAATTAAATTCATTGATGTTTATACCATCCAAAGCTATTCTTCCACTAGTTGGTTTATATAACCTCAATATTAAATCAACAATGGTTGATTTCCCTGATCCAGAGCTACCAACAATTGCAGTTAGTTGTCCTTTATTAAAACTTATTTTTAAATTATTTATTATAGAATTTCCCTCTGAATAATTAAAGTTTATATTTTCAATGTTTAACAGATTACCTGTGTCTAATAATAATTTATTATTAGACTTAGATTCTTCATGTTCACTTTTTGTCATTTCACTATGCAATCGATTTATCGATGGTTTATTTGTATTAAATGCTAAATAATTTTTTATCATAGGAGTAATAGCCCCTAAAAAACGAAGACCGGCATAGGTATAAGTCATTAATATAGGGAAAAGAGTATTTAAAGAGTTATTCTGAGTTTTATCTAAATAAATTAATGTGGTACAGAACAGAGAGATTAATAAAATCTCAGGTAATAAAGATGGAAGTAATTGATAATATACCATTCTAATTTTATTGTTCACCATATCTTCAATTGCTTTAGAATAGTTTTCCTTAACATCCGTCTCAAGTGAATATGTTTTTATTTCTCTTATCCCTTTAAAAGCATCGTTAGGAATAGATTGTACTTTACCATAAATCTTCAGTTTTATTGATCCTAGGTGTGTAGATATTTTTGTTAATGGAGAATAAAACACGTAATAAAGGATGAAAATTAATAATAATAAAAATATACTTAATTTCCATGATAACAACATCATAGCTGTAAAGCTAATTAAAGCAAGTGTAAAATTCATAAATATTGCTACTAACTGACGAAATCCTTTTTGTGCATCACTCGTTACATTGTACAAATTATTTACCAGCTCACCATGTTTCTTTGATGTAAAGAAAGTATAGTTTGAAAAAATATATTTATTAAAAAGATCAGCTATCCAATGTCCCCTTATTGTTTGTACAATTTTTGAATTTTTATATTGAACCATAAATATTGTTATGTTTTTAGTAACAATCACAACAAATAAGGTTATACAAATAATATCAAATCCCCAGTTAGACATAGTATAATTCATTATGCTTTTAATAAAATACGGGACTGCAAGATCCTCTGACCCTACCTTCAAAACAAAAGCCAAAATTGGTAAGATTAGTCCTATTCCAATAAATGTAAGAAATGCGTTTATAATTCCTAATACATATAATCCTAAGTAACTATAAAATAAATCACCGAATAGTGATTTTGTGATTTTGATTTTTCTAGAAATATTTTGTCTAAAGTCCATTTTTTTTATTGAACGAAGAAAATATTGTAGTTTAATTAAATAATCAAATAATTTATGTTTCAAAAGAAATTTTACTCCTGATTTTTTTACAAATTTAGAATTTATATTTTTCTCATTTTGAGCTTTTTCAAAAGTTGAATAATAATCACCAGCAATATCCTTTATTGATCTAATTTGAATAGAATCTTTATATATATCATAATTTTCACAAATTGATTCTATAGAATTAATTGCTTCTTCATTAGTTGTAAATGGAAGTCCTGCATTCTTTACGATTTCTGCATTACTACTCCCAGCTTTGTATACGACAGGAAGTCCACAACTAAGAGATTCAATTAATGAATTGGAACAACTTTCTAAACCACTTGCAAATACTTTAATGTGACTTTTTCTTAGATAATGACCAATATCAGAGGATGGTAAGGGTTGGATATGTTTTATGTTACGAAATTTGATCGGTGAATTCCCGATAAAAGTGAAATCATATTTATTAAAATCAAGGTTTTCATCAAGGTATTTATAAATATCAAATCCTTTGTTATAACTTGAAGACCAGCTTGTAGCAATAAGCTTGATTTTATCTGTTATATTATTACCAAAAGACCCATTCTTATAAAATATTTCCGAATCCGATGCGTTGTGTATAACAGTTTGAACAACATGACCATTAAATCCATTTTTTATTGATTGATCTAAACACCATTTTGATTGAAATACAACTCCATCGGCTAATTTTTCGGAAAACAAGAATATTAATTTATCCAGTAAACGTATATATGGTCTGTATCCAGACATAGGCCCATCAATGCGGTGTATGAATATTTTATTTGGATATTTTTTTTTTAATTTATAAACACGGTCAAGTTGGTCATGACTATTAAATAAGATGAAATCTGCATTTTTTGGATTATTAGCGTATCTATCCTCTTTGGCCCATACTTTCTTAAGAGCTTTAAGGAACTGGTTCCCACCACCGTACGGTTCTTTTTTTAGTTCACTTTGAATAAATACCTTCATTTATTAAAATAGTCCTTAACTGTACAAAATTTTCCTGAATAGTCATCCATTTTTTCTTCAAGCCAATGAACACCAAATATGGAAATTTCTCTATCATGAAAATCAATCATATTTTTATTGCCAACATAGGCTAAACCGTTTGATGTTTTACCAGTCGGACATCTCTCTTCTACGGCACTAAGATATTTAATACCACTATTGAAAGCATATCTTTCTGTGTTATCTGTCCAAATACCTCCAGGGGGTATAAATGTTACTATGTCTTTATTAAAATAACTTGATAGGATTTCTTGTGATCTAAAAATATGTTCTTTATGAATTTCTGGAGAAAGCCATTCCCAAAACTCTCGATGAAATTTTCGATTTGATGAGAATGGCCGTGGATGAAAAAGGTTCTCTACAAGAACACAATGAGTTAATCCGTGATTTGCAATTTCTATTAATCCATCCTGCAATCCTTCCTTTAAAATTCCAGCTTCATCAGGAAATTTTTCATTAAAGGGTATTAATTCATATTCAGATTCAGCCCAACATGCTGTAATTCCAACAGTCATTTTTGCATCATAAGAATTCAATAATAGAAATATTTTTTCCCACTGATTTACATTTAACTCTGGATAGACCCCCCACAATGCAAAAGGTTTTATACGTTTAAAAAATAACCAATCTGCAAAAAAAGATAAGGGCAATTGCTTACCGAAGACTGGCCAATATTTTCTTCCACGTTGATTATATTTTTTGCCAGATGCTCCAATATCATCGATTCTTAGAACAATTTTATCCATTTATTTTTAACAATTATATTTATCCACAAATTCATTGTAATTCATATTAAGATGATATTTTTCATTAATTCCATTATCTAACAAATCCAACCTGATTTTCTCGTGTTTTTTTTCCGTTGTTGATAAATTAGCTATTTTTGGAGAGAAGCGAACCAGCATTTTATCATAGATACTGTATGAATCCCACCCATACTTTGCAACTTCATAATCTAAATCTTTTTTATTACTATTATTAATTACCAAGTCAATAAACTTCCTTTTAAATTCTTCTGTTGGATTTCGCCTTCTCCTGTTCCAAAATCTAAAATAAATATCTTTATTATATTGTTCAAAACCATGCCAAGCTATTTTTTCTGTGAATGTAGGAATTCGTTTAATTCCTTTGATATATTTTTTTATATAACGCTCAAGTTTTACTGATTCTTTTATGGCCTTTGATACAGCTTCAATTGCCAACTCAGAATAAAATCCATTATAACAATGATTCCCGCGATCAATAGTGCCTAAAAATTTATCTTCAACCAAATGTCCAAAAACAAATAAGTTACTTTTATTGTATTTATAAATCTTTTCTGCAACCATATCAAACCAATTGGGGAAAAGCACCATATCTGCATCTAGTGCTAAAAACCAATCGTATTTATATTCTATAGAAATTTTAAACATTTCAATATATGCCTTAAATGAAGGATAAATATTTCTTACTATATGTATATTTTCTTTTGGGACAGCTTGAAGACAAGAATCGTAACATAATTTTTCCGTTCTTTCTTCAATACTTCGAATTATAATTCCAAACCGAATATTTTCAAAAAGTTTGATATGATTTAAGGTGTTTTTCAAATAAAGATTATAATAAAGAAAAAAAATTAATGATAAATTATTGAATCTCTAAAACTATATAATAAACGTAAATATTAATTGATCATATATTTTCTGAATTATCATTAATAAATCTTTCAGCTAGTTCTCGTTCCTGAGGTGAAATATACCTTCCTTCAATCCTAGTGACTTTTAAGTCACTATGGACTGTTTTTTTATCAGTCAACTTCATTGCTAACTCAAGTTTCATTTTATTACTTAAGACATCATCTGTATTTGACAAAGAAATTTCTTTATGATCAACAGATTTATTTATCTCATTTAATGCATCAAATTGACTAGGATTTAATACCAGCTTTCCCCAAGATATTTTCGTATCAAGGTTGTATAGGTAAGTTCCAATGTTTTTTATACCCTCTAAATCATGTAAAAAAGAATAGACACCATCAATAAGAACTAAACTTTTATTACTTTTTTTAATTATATCAATGAATTGATTTAATATATCCCTATAAATTTCTGATGTTAAAGGAGATCTAGGGACAGGAAAAATTATTTTCTTCTCTTCATTGCTTAAATCCATAAAATAGTCATGATGTCCAAAAATAAGTCCTTTTACATCTGAAATTTTGGCAATTTCTTCTAAATTTTTTATACCATCAACAGTTTCTATAAGAGGAACAATTGGTAAACTAAAACTATTTGTTTTGTTCCACCAATCCAAAAAATTTTTGACTTCATCTGCATTATTAGTTTTAGACATAACAATGCCTTCACAGTATTCATCTAATGGAAAATTGTTGGATAATTCTAAAATAAAATTTTTATCAGCTTCAAAAAAATTTGATTTTGAATCATTTATTCGTAAAAGAAATTTTAATTTATTATTACTCAAAAATTTCATAAGAGTATTTCTAGCTTTAGTTTTTAATTCACCTGATAAAACCAAATCATGTAAATCACCCACAGAATCTTCAAAATCAAAAATAATTTTCGCGCTTCCTGCCAAGGATATTTCAAATGCTTTTTCTAAATTTCTTTCTCTAATAGCAGGAACAAATAAATATGGATTGATTTTATTCATTATTTTCTATCTCTTTAAATATCAATTAATAGTTTTCGACCAATGACAATTTCCAATATTTGGAACAAAACTAATTTTATTTTTGTAATAGTATAACAAAATATACAATTTATTTATTATATAGATTTAATTAGCAACTTTCCTTTTTTTAATAACCGCATAAACCATCTATAGATTGATAATCTAAATATAAAAGGCATAATATCGTTTTTAGAAAAATACAAATATGAATTTGAAGCTAAGTAAGTCATTACCCAAGAAAAAAAATTGGGCGGGTTACCCTGAGATAGGCGCTTATAATACGATCTGAGATCACATTCTACCCATAAAAAGTTTTTTCTTTGTAATTGTTTTGGCGTTTGATATTTATGATTTATTTCAACTAAATCACAATAAGTTATATAAGGAAAATTAATTCCATCTGCTGTACAAAAACTTATATGACCAGGATACCTTGGATTCAATTCTACAAAAACATACTTTTTTTCATCTTTTAAATAAATAAACTCCAAAGATGCAGCACCTTTATATTTTATTTTTTTTAAAAACTTTTTTGATAACTTAATTATATCGTTATTTATTTCGCTTTTAACATAGCTTCCAACACCAAAATCTGGCGGATATTGACGGACTTTTTTTACAGTAAAGAATGCCAAGGGTTCGCTATTTAAATTGTAATATGTTTGACATTGAAAAATATATCCATCTCCTTTACCATTTACTTCTTGAACAATGGTATCACCAATCAATTCAGGATGATCATTAAAAAAACTAATTAATTCAGAATTATTATCTACTACTTTTCTTCGCCCAGAAAATTTCTGTGAAAAAGAGTCATATGACTTAATTATTAATGGAAATTTTAATTTCTTATCTAATCCTTTTATATCAGTATCTTTTTTAGGAATAATTGATTTAGGAACATTTAAACCATTTTGTTGGGCAATATCCTCAGCTTCTTGTTTATTAATAATATTATCCAATAATTTTTTTGAAGGTATTTGAAATAAAAAATATTCTTCTAATTCAATCCGATTATCAGATATGAACTTTACATATTCATCATTTTGAGGTAAAAGTACACTTTTTTTATTTAGTTTTTTACCTAATTGAATAAGTTTATTTTTAAAACATTCTGGGTCATTTGCAAGAAGGGGAAAATATAGGGCCATGCAATATTTTGAGTGTCTTCCAATTTCAAAATCATTTGAATAAATACCTATTAAAGGAATTTTTAAACCGGAAAGACTTCTGATAATACCGAGCCCATTAAAGTTTAGCCCCAAAACAATTGCGGGATTAACATTACTATATTCTAATTGAATTTTATTAATAACATTATTAGTAGTCATTCTTGAAATATCAATATGCCTAAAAGATTTGAAAAATGGCGTTAGACTGAACATAAATATTTAAAAAAAATTAAAAAATCTTTGGATAATAATTTTATCTAAAATACCGTATTTTGAATCATGTTTGTTAAAATCAATCATCAATGAGAAAATATTTTTATGATTTGAAAGAGGAAGCGAAAATTTTTTAATAATTAATTGAATATTTTATTAAAAAAGGATTATCTATCTGAAGATGTTGCAGTGCAAGTATTACAGGGGACTAATTTACTTCTATCATTCAATAGTAATTGTTCACATACATATTTTCTTTTTTCACCCCACCAAATTTCAGCTATTGTATTTTCTCTAATATTCCCAAGATCTTTAATCATCCATGCATCCAAACAACAAATTGGAACTTTACCATTATAAGCAATATTAATCTTACCAAAAGGTTTTCGACAGTTTTTTTTGAGTGGTAATTTATTTTCAGATTCAAGATCTCCTTCTAAAATTCCTTCCTCTAATAAACTTTTTCTATCTACCGAACCTGCAACAGAATGAAAATCAAAATAAGGAAGTCCAAAATTATATTTTGCACGTTCCACACCCAAACTCTCCAAATAATCTATCCATCCATTTTTAAGTTCTTTAAATCCTTCTCGATCTTTATAATCATATAAACTAAAATGAATATGATGACCTATGGCATTGAAAAAACTTTTGGTTAACTCTGGTTTTTTTTTCATTAGGTCACCGTTTGTGACAAAATAAGTTCTAAGTCCTCTTTCTTTACAATACTCAAGAAAATGCAACAACCTTTTATCTAATGTTGGTTCATTGAATATTTCAAAACCAACCAATCCTCGGTAGTTTAGTTCCAATAATTGATCAATTATTGAATAAAAAACCTCATCCTCTAAAAAAATTGTTTTACCTTGTTTTTCTGGTGGTTCATGAGTTGGACACCAAGCACATTTTCTATTACAGCTTGAATTAATTTCTATACATATTTTGTAGAATAAATCATCAAATCTTAAATTTGCTAATGTGTTTTTTCTTTTAAATTTCTTTGGCATTCTCTTTGAAAACTTATAAATCCAAGACATATTTTTCATCTTGGCTTTCCATATTCGTTGTTGCAATTGAAAATCCATCTAATAGCTACCTCAATTTATTTTATAATTAATTTGAACTAAAATAAAAATTAAATTCAAAGTTTTATATAAATATTGTAAAAATCTTTAGTATATAATTCAAATTCTTTATTTTCCTTTGAACTCCATTGATGCTCTTTATTTGCCCTACCATGATCCCATTGATTTTTAATTGAGAGAAATTGATCTTCATCAAGGACTGGTAAAATATTGAATTTTTTTGATAATTTTAAATAGTAATCATAATTCTGATCCGCATCTTCTAATTTAAAAATCCATAAATTATTCTTTTTAACTTCTTTTAGTTGCTTATAGATCCTTTGGTTGTACATATTGTATAACCATGATATTTTACCAATTTGGGTTAATCCTTTCCATTTATTTAAGAATTCTCCATGGGGAATAATCCTTCCAAAAGACCTTTTGTATGTATTGAATTTTACGGTTTTACCTTTACCAACTAATAAATCAAATTCTTGTTTCAAATGTGGTTGTAGGCCAACTGCTAAATTATGATTTAAAATGCAAACTTCATCTTTATATAACCCTTTATTATAAAATGAGTTTACTGTAAATCTTGCATCATTAACCCCCCATATAATTTTATCAACATCTAACTTCTTGAAAACTTCCAAAATATCAATTGATAATGGAGGACTCGCGATTACTGAAACATCTGCCTTTTCCCAGTCATTAAGTATTTTTAAAGCCATAATATTAAATATACCTGTTACATCTATAGGAAGTTCATTCCACTTTATATATCTATAGAAAAATTCTGCATCAGCCTCAGGTTCTGTACTACCAATTATATTATCGTGTAAATTAAATATTTCTGCCAACCATCGAGTCCCCGATCTACCCATAGATGCAATAAATATCAGCCGTTTATTTTTTATTTTTTTATAATTCAGATATTTATCAAGAAATTCGGGGGATTGGACCTCAGTTTTAAATAAAACTTTGGGGGATGAAAATTTCGAAGTAAATCTATTAAACAATTTTATACTATCTATTAATTGATTTTATTAAAAGCTTTATATTTATAATTCAATTGGTAGATTTTCCAATTCATTTATTTGAGCAAATTTTTTCCAAAAAAGGTATATATTTTTTTCAGAATTGATTTTCATGGGAGTTATAAGTCCATGTTTATAAAGTAAAATATTAATATTTTTATTAAAATTATGTCTACTTATAACTTGTTCAATATAATCTGGATGATCGCAATCTTTGGCAAAAAACCAATTCAATTCTTTTAAAGATTCTAAATTAAATAAATAATAGTTTTCTTTATCTACCCATAAATCTGAAAAATTTAAATCAGTATAAATTGTTTTTGTTTTAATTGATCTTGATAAAATTATGAATACTAATTTTGATAGAGCATTTTTATTCCAATTATTTTTTAGTTTTAATACATTCCGTAAAGTTATTTTTCTTGCAATAAGATCTGCTAAAGTATTACGAGAAAATTTCTTTTTATAATTAGATAAATAATTGGCAGAACTTACCATATAGGAAACATAACCTCTATTCTGACCATCAGTATCTTTTATTATTGCGTAAAGATTTGGTACCAATAGTTCATCATAGTAAGTATTATCAATTCCGAACTCTACACAATTAGACCATTTATATTCTTTACCCCATATTTTCCAAACCGTTTTGCTATCTAAAGAATAAAATAATTGGACATCAACGCGTCCTTTTGTCTTAACAAAATTTAATTTTGAAAAATCAATATCATTAAATATAATTTCTTTAATATTCATTCTAGAATAGAATATATATTTTAAAACATATAAATAATTGTCTAGTTCTTATATATTGATAGATTACGAATTCCTTATACTAAGTTATTTCTTTATTGATCTTTTTTAGTTTGTTGATCTTAACAAAAGTTTTCCAAAAAATATTGAGATCTCTTTCATTCTTTATAGGAAATGGGAATAATAGATCGTGACTTTTAATTAAAGTTAAAAGGTTATCATTGAAATTTTTTAATATTGGAGAATTTATGTATTTCCCTGACTGATCAATTTTTTTATCAAAAAAATCATTAAATCCTATTAAAAAATTTAAATTATTAATATAATATTTGTTATTATCTGTCCACAAATTATTGATATTAAAAGCGTAAAAAATCATCTTGGTTTTTAATGCTCTGTAAAAAATTTCATATAATAAAGTAACCAAAGCATTTTTGTTTAAATATCGTTTATTAAAAAAAAATTTGTTAAAAAAAGTTATATTATGCAAAAATCTTTTTTTTTTGATTTTGTATAACATTTTCTCCTGATCGATTTTATTTGAGATATAACCAAGATTGTGACCTCTATTATCTTTTATTATAGAATAAAAATTGTTAGCTATACCAATATCAAAATAATTATTTTTCAATCCTGTTTCAACACTATTAGCCCATCTATAATTCTTATCCCAAATTGTATAAATTCTATTATTTTCTTGATCAAAAAAAATTTTAATCTTTGAATCATAACTTTTCATTGATTCAAATAAACTAAAATTGATTCCTTCATACTTACATACGTTGAGGTTATCAAATAAATTAGGGCGTGTTTCACCTTTGATCTTTGATAGTTTAATTATTTCTCCGAAACAATATTCTGTGGCATGCTTTTGTGATGAAATTATTTCATCTCTTAATAATTTTGGATTATCTATATATTGATCAATAAGCAATGGACCATAATGATAATTTTCTAAAATTGGTTTTTCATAATCTTTACTACATTTTATTTCTGCCTTAGCACATTCATAAATAAAAACTGTTCTATTTGATAAAAATAAAACTTCATCACAATTTCTTAATAATTTTTGTGTAGTATGAAAACAAGGATCTGATACATGATAAATATTAGAATATCTTTTAAGATTATTTTTGAATTCTTCCAATTTACTAAAATGCTCTTCTGTCTTTAATCTATATTTAAATATATAAGAACATTTGTCTGTGTAATTTTTTTCTATCCAATTATAGGCTTTTAAATACCAATCACTATATTCATCTTGAATCTCTGGTATAATTATTTTATGAGTTTTATCGGGCAATTTGATTTTTGAACAATCTTGAAAATCATATTGTTTTAATTTCCCATATAAATCCCAATAAGGGTTTCCTATCCTTACATTTAATCCAGATACTTCCCTAAGATCCCTATTACTATTTACAAAGACCAAATCAGCTTTATTTAAAATCCCTGTGACTTTATCATTAAAATATGATAATACTACATATCTACAATTAAGATTATTATTTTCCAATTTTAACAACCTAGTAATCGTACCTGAAGTTCCAACAATAATTCCATCAAAAGACTCATAACTGCTCCATAAATCTTCAATTTTTATTACCTCAACATTTACATCAGATAAAACTGGATGTGATAATATTTGATTTTTATTTTCCGAAAATGATATTTTATTTTTTTTAAATAAATGATTGAAAATTATTAGAACTTTGAAATTAATGTTTTGTGTTTTAGCATATATAATTAAAGTTGCCATATAATTAAAATCAGCTATTTGGTTCATCAATAATATTACTTCTTTACTCATCAAGACATTTTTATAATTGTGGTTCTAGATTTATTAGTATCATGAAATTATTATTTTAATAATAGTTTCAAATAAAACTTTTTGTATAATTAATATTATTTACAATAATAAATTTTCCCCAAAACTTCACCAAATCTTCTTCTTTATTTATTCGCATAGGAAAAATTAGTTCATGTTTTTCAATTGCGGTTTTTAACCCCTTGTTGATATTATTTCTTATTCTAACTTGGTTAATATATTCAGGATCAGTTGTATTTTTATTAAATATGTAATCAAACTCCCTACAACTTTCTAGATCAAAAAGATAATAACTATCACCATCTGTCCAAAAATTGTTCACACCTATATCAGTAAACATCCTCTTTGTTTTTACCGCCCTTGAAAAAATTGTAAACAATAATTTTGTTAGAGATTTTTTTGAAAACTTATATCTATATTTCAATTCATCTCTTAATGATATTCTTTTTTTTATTAGTCCAATAATTTTAATTAATAAACTAATTTCAATATTTTGTAAGCATTGTTGTGATTTAACAATTCTTGTTATATATCCTCTGTTACAACCTTCTTTATCTTTTATTAAAGCATAAAAATTAGGGACAAGTTTATTATCATAATAATTACTATGGAATCCTTGTTCTGTCAGGTTGGCCCATAAATAATTTTTGTCCCATATTTTATATGCAAATTTTTTATCATGGCTAAAAAAGATCAATCTACTATTTATCTTACCTTTAACAAATTCTGATTTTTCAAGATCAAGGTCATTGATTTGAACTACCTTTAAGTTTTTCATAAATATATATTTTGATTAAATACGTATATGAATTAGCTTAGAATCTAATTATATAAGACCTTCTATCATTCTATCTAGGTCAGATCTACAACCTAATAAAAACTCAGATGATGTGCTTGCTACATGGGGTGTCATATAGAAAGTGTTGGGATGAAATTTCTTAAGTTTACCCGTATACGGTTCATTCCAAAAAACATCAAATGCTGCTCTTAATCTGCCAGATTTAATTTCATCATATAGAGCATTTTCATCTACAATTTGAGCACGTGCAGTATTAATTAAAGTAGCATTGTTTTTCATCATACTTAATTTTTCTTGATTTATGAATCCTATGTTATCTTTAGTATTGGGTATATGGAGACTTATATAATCAGCTTGAGAAAGTTTTCTATTTAAAGCATTTATTTCATCATTAGCTAGATCAAACGTTATAACATTTAATAATGGTTGCATATACTGTACTAATCGTGAACCTATATTCCCTGTACCAATTACTAATAAAGTATTATTACAAAAATAAGATCGTGGAAATTTTATCCATGGATCTAAGCTACCAACATTATTATAAACCATTTTAAAAATTATACTACAGGTAAAGATAGCAGTTTCATTATAAAGAATTTCTGTAGTTTTTTCTGAGGGATAACATATTTTAACCCCTCTTGCATCGGCATCTTTTTCAGGCACATTATCTTTCCCTATGCCAGCACGAAATATGCCTTTTACATTAGGAAAATCATTTAAATTAATTGGTTTACTTCCTAATAGTAATATTTGACCTTCAATTTTTGAATCAGTGAATTTAAGTCCATCATCAAATCCATTTAGTGTTGCAGTGTTTTTCCAAATCATCATATTAATTTATAATGTTTGCCAAAATGAATTCTTCAAAAAATATAAATTGAATTAATTTTGAAATTCTTTATCAAAATACTCCTTTATCCATTTTTTAAACTCATCGTCATTATTCTGAGCCGTTTTGAAAAGCTTCCCATAACCTTTACATAGAATTAATCTCAATTCTTTACCAACATTTTTTTTATCTTTGCTTAATGCTGTTAATAATTTTGTAATATTTATATTCTTTAAATCATAACCTTCCCAAATTTTTTCCAAAAGTTCTCTGATTTCAAAACGAACAGTTTGTGATAGAATGCCCCGTTTCACAGAAATATAGTTAGCGATATCCATACCAATGCTGACAGCAATTCCATGAGCTACTTCATAATTTGTTAATGATTCAATGGCATGTCCAAAAGAATGACCATAATTGAAAACCTGTCTTTCTTTCTTGTCAAACTCATCTATTTCTATATAACCCTTTTTTATTCTCAGACTATTTGAAATCATTTTTAATAAGATCTTTTTATCAATAAATACATTTTTATAGTCTTGCTTATATTCTTTAAACTCGCTTTCACCTGCCACTACAAAATAATGACTCATCTCGCCTAAGCCTGATTGCAAATCCCTATGTGAAAGAGTATTGAGAAAATCAATATTGATAAATATTTTCTCTGGTGGATAAAATCCACCAATTTGATTTTTAAATTCCCTAAAATTAATTGATGTTTTGCTTCCTATACAGCTGTCTCCTTGTGATAGAAGAGTAGTTGGAAAAAATATCCACATTACTCCACGATACATAATTGATGCCATAAATGCCGTTATATCCTGTATAATTCCACCGCCTATAGCAATAAGTCTATGGTTTTTCTTAAATCCATTATTAATTAATTTTTGGATTAGAGGAATGAGCCCCTCATAACTTTTTTGATTTTCGTTAGCATCAAGACCAACAATTTTATTATTATCATTTATATTTTTAAGTAAATCAGGATACAAATTTCTTACATTATTATCAATAATAATGACATCACAATCTTGAATTTCGTTGTTTAAAATTTCAGATACGTTATCAATAAACTTCACCTCATAATCATGAAGGGAAGACTTAATATTAATATCAAGCACTTATAAAAGCTCCGTCAACCACAATATTTTGTCCTGTTATATATGTGTTAAAATCACTACAAAGAAATAAAACTACTTTAGCTATTTCTTCAGGGTTTGCTAACCTTCCTAATGGAATGGTGTCCGCAATACTTTTCATTTTTTCTAATCCAAGTATTTGGCGGGTAAGATCTGTATCCACAAATCCAGGAGAAACTGCATTCACTAATATGTTAAATGGTGCTAGATCCAAAGCTGTAGCTTTTGTTAATCCAATAAGACCCCATTTGGTAGCAGAATAGGCAGCACGCTTTTCTTTACTTATAGCACTAAAAATAGAAGCAATATTTATTATTCTTCCAAATTTTTGCCGCTTCATCTTATTGGATATGGAACGGGTTAATAAAAATGGGCCCTTTAAATTAATTTCATTAATCCAATCCCAATCTTCATCTGATATTTTAGTTATGGACTCTATTTTATTTACACCTGCATTATTGACAAGGACATCAACTTTATCAATTGTTTCTACTTTATTAAGGAACTGTTTTACAGATTTATCTTTTGATAAATCAAGTTGATGATACTGAACATTTTTATCATTATGTAAGATATCCAGATTGATATCATCTACTTTCTTTGTACCAGTCACTATAATTGTTGCTCCAAATTTTCGAAAAGCATCTACTATTGATGCACCAATGCCTCTTGTACCACCTGTAACAATTACAGTCTTGTTAGTAAAATCTAAATCCAAATATTTATTTTATCTTATTTTGAAACCAGTGAGCTAAAATATGATTCATTATTAGATGGGCATCTTCAACAGGACCATATTCTCCTAATTCTGATTTAACGTGGATTTTTATATCACAAAGATCAATTAGCTTTCCACCAGTGAAACCCAAAAACCCTATAACAGTGCCTCCTTTTAATTTAACCCATTTCGCAGCTTCTAATACATTTGGTGAATTACCGCTGGCCGAAATAACAATCAAGTTGTCTCCGTCCTGGTAATGTATCTTCAACTGGTTAACAAAAATATTTTCATAACCGACATCATTTGAGATTGCTGTCAAGACAGAATTATTATCAACCAGTGATAAAACCTTGAATGGTTTTTTAGTACCAGTTTTTTTAATTATATCAAAACCAATATCATTTGCCATGGTTGTTGCGGTGGCCGCAGAACCTCCATTACCAGCCACAAAAATTGAATTGCCGCTTATTCTAGAAGATTCAAAAGCAGCACCCAATTTATTTATTTCATTTTCATCTATCGAATTCAGGACTTTTATTAGATAAGAAAAATAACTTCTGGAATATTCACCTATTGATAAAACTTTATTATACTCTTTTTCAAGATTATTCATTTTGTATTCCTTTTTTCATTACTAGTTCTACAAAATATTAAAATTTTCAGACCAATGAAAATCAGCTTTGTAAATATTATAAACAAGCTCCATTGTTTTTAATGCTTCATTTGAAGAGCCACTGGTTACCGGTTTATTATTGAGAATTACATTAGCAAATTCAATAATCTCTCGGTTCCAGGAATTATCTTTATTATATCTTGTGGTTTGTTCTTTTGGATCACCTTCATCATCTTCACTCGCAAACACAACTGTTATTGTTTCAGGTGCGTAACTTTTAGTACTTGTTAAAATACCCGAAAGATTTATAGCTCCTTTAGAAAAATTTATTGATAATTGAAACATATGACGCCATTGCGTTGCAGAGGAATGCAGCATAGCCACAACACCATCTTTTGTTTTCATAAGTGCATATGCATTATCCTCTACATCATGTTGCCAATAATCATTGGTTATGAAACTATGAATTTCAGTGAATTCACCAGCAAACATACGCATCATATCTAACATGTGAATACCTTGGTCAAGAAGAATGCCACCGCCTGACATAGTTCTTTGTGTACGCCAATCTGAATCAAATTTAATAATTTTTGATTTTCCGTATACACCACGTAAACTCAATAGTTTACCTAGTTCATTGTTCTTAATAATTTTAATTGCATCAATAACAGAATCATGATGACGATGATTAAAACCGTACATCAATTTTTGTTTAGGAAATAAATTTTCACAATCAATTACAGATTTTATATCGCTTACATTTCTTCCAGGAGGTTTTTCACAAAAAACGTGTAAAGAATTTTCAAGAGCGGCAATTGTTACTTCTGCAGATAAATAATTTGGCAAGCAAACAAAAAGGACATCCAAAGACACTGTATCTAATAATTCCTTATAATTATTAAAATATTTTACGCCATCTGATTCATAATTATCCTGGAAAGATGTATCACAAACTGTAACTGTTTTCATGGACGGATGATTATCAATAAACTTATGCCTTATTTTTCCTACTGTTCCATACCCTGCAATACCAACTTTTAACTTCTTCATAACTTAAATTATATCTATTGTAATATTTATTTTACTAAATATATTTCTCAGGTTCTATTATTCATAAATATCATTTATTTGAATTATGAATCTTATTTTTTATACTTTTTCCAATATAAATCATTCTTAATATATTTTTCTACTTTCGAAATATCTTCTGGTACATCTACTGCAAAAGACTCAATATATGGGAATGGTGCTATACGCTGAGTATAGCCATTATCATATAATCGATTGCTATCACAGGACTCTGCCAATTCCAAAGGAGATTCTAATAATTCAGAAAATGTTTTCAAAAAATACCATCTAAATCCAAATATTCCATAAATGCGGCGCGCTCCAAGTTCAGGACTGAATGTTTTACAATAAGGGACTGGACTACGTGAAGTATATAGTATATCTCCCTTTTGATTGTGCACAATTTTTAGAACGTTGGGATTGTAGTATTGTTCCTCGTCAATTATATGCATTGATAGAATCGTTCCCATTACTTCAGAATCATCTAACATTGGTTTTACAGTTGCATCAATCATATCTGGATGTAGCATAGGCTCATCACCTTGAACATTTAGAACAATATCATTATCATTTATATCTTGCCCACATTTAGTAACTGCTTCCGCAATGCGATCTAAGGCTCGTGAATGAGTATTAGAAGTCATGATAACAGTTCTACCAATAGATTCAACAAATTCTCTGATTTCCTCATCACAAGTTGTAATATATAAACCATCCCATTTCTTATAAATTTCCGCACGGTGGATGACATGTTCAATCATTGGCATACCACAAATGGGGTATAGTGGTTTACCTGGGAATCGACTTGAATCCATTCTAGCAGGAATAAAACCAAATATTCTCATTTAATTAAATAAACTTCTATATAATTTTGAAATTGATTCATTATCTTTGCCCAATCTATTTGAACAGATATTATTTTCAACTTTTACCCATTCTCCTAGCTCATCTGACTTATAAAAACTATGTAGCAAGCTGAGCGTGTTTAAACAATCACTTTTACTTACAGGATAAGGAATTTTATTGAATAGGAAAGCAGCAATGTCTTTATACATTTCTTTATGGCCTCTACCATAAACCTTCCCTCTATCAGGTAAGTCAGAAAAGTCATCGCTGTAAATTGCACAATCCTCAGTCATGGGAGAAAAGATTTGTAATTCATTAACAGCAATACCACCCAATTGTGCTAATCCTTTAGACCCAACAATTGAAAGTGAAGCTTCAAAATCATCAGGTCTTGCAGATGTCGTAACCTCCAAACTGCCTACGGATCCATTTTTATATATAAAAGTTGATACAACAGTATCCTCAACTTCAATATCTGCACCTAAAGTACACATTGTTGCATTTACTTTTTCGACATCTCCAGCTAAATAACGTAATAAATCTACATGATGGATACCTTGATTAGTCAATGCACCACCATCATGGGAAAATGTTCCCCGCCAGGGTGCCATATCGTAGTAGCGTTGAGGCCGGCACCAACGTAATCGGACATTCACAATACGAATATTACCTAATTCACCATTGATCAGAGCATTCTTGACACGCTGTACTGCTTTATTATATCGGTTCTGAAAAACGGGAAAAATATATAAACCAAATCTATCAGCAATATTATAAGTATTCTTCAATTGATCAGGTCGCATAAACGTGGGTTTTTCTATAATCACATGTTTACGATATCGTTCAAGAAATTCTAAGCTATGTTCGTAATGCATTCCTGATGGTGTAGCAACTACCACTAAATTAATCTCGGGTAATATGTCAAACATTTTGTGATAATTTGTAAAATAAGATATTCCAAATTCTTCACCATATGCTTTTGCCTTATCTTTAATTAAATCACAAAAAGCAATTATTTCCATACCATCGATAGATTCAATTGAACGAAAATGATGGCCTGAAATTCTACCGCAACCTACAATGGCAATTTTTATATTTTCTTGAGGAATGATATTATCCATTTGATAATGTAGATATACTAATTCTTAAATAATTATGTTATGGTTAGTCTTTGAAAATTATTGATTGCTTTAATCCAACTCACCAATGACTTCTTTAAATCGATTAACAAAATGCTCCATATCATTAATATTTCCAATACCAATACGTAACCATCCCTTTAAATGTTCTACCTGAAATGGACGCCGAACTAAAACCCCTTTATTCTTAAGCAATGCTATTATTTGATCAATTTTTTCTCCTACAAAAACAACAATAAAATTTCCATACCCTTCGCCACACCTATAGCCCATTTTAGAAAGCGATTCTTTCATAAAGACTATACTCTCATTTACTTGATCAATGTAATTGTCTATATATTCTGGATATTCTAATATTGTTAAACCAAACGCAATAGCTGCTGAGTTTGCTTCATTCATTGGTTTTACCCTGTATATGTAATCGATATTCTTCTTCTGGGAAAGCAAATACCCGCAACGCAAACCAGCCATTCCAAAATCTTTTGAAAATGAACGAACAATAATTACATTATCATAATTAAGATATAACTCTTGGGCGCTGTTACCCATAAATTGATAATATGCTTCATCTATTAATAAAATTGTATTAGTAGAATGTGCTTTTTCTGCTATTTTTCTAATATTATCGTACCCTAAGCTTGTTCCTATAAATCCATTAGGGTTCTCAACTACTACCATCCTTGTATTATTTGAAATTTTATTAATAAACAAATCAATATCTAGCTTAAGATTATCATTAAATGCAATAGAGGATATATTAGCTTGAAACATATTTCCATATACCTCATACATTGCATAGGAAGGCATGTGTAATTGGATTTCCTCATTTGGCTCGATATAGGTTTCATAAACCATTTTGATTGCTAAATCAGATCCGAGCGAGAGAATTAAATGCTCCCTAGGTACACCAATATATGAAGCCAACATTTCATAAAAGCGTTCTTGTTCTGGATAAGACATCACAGAGATTTCATCAAAGAGTTCCGTAAAATGTCTCCAAATTTTATCTGGGAAAGTTATTATTCTATCGTTCTTATCTAAACGAAGAAAGTCTTTTCGAGATCCTACATCTGGGGGGGTTCTAAATAATTTTTCTATATGTGGTCTTGGTGATATCATGGGAATATTCTAATTAGCTATCAAATAAAATAAATATTTTTTATATATTTTATTGCTTTTTCTATTGTTGTACGAGGGTCCTCACATCTTCTCATTTCGATATTAATCCAACTTTGATAATTAGATAAATTTAAATATTTCGACCAAATTAAGTGTTTACTAGAATCCGTAGATCCAGGAGGAAGCAATTCAAAATCATTAACCTGACAATGCTGGACATTTTGAAAAAGTTCTAGCATTTTATCATTATCTGCATCACTTTCAGTGATATCTGCAGAACCAGAATCAAAATGTAATTTTACCCCTGGGGAATTCACCATTTCAACCAAATCCAGTGCTTCCTTCATATTTATTATAAAATCACAAATTGAAGATGGCAAAGGCTCAATGGTGAGTATACAATTTTTCGAATGCGCATAGTCACCTAGTTCCTTTAATACATTTGCAGCAATACTAAACGCTTCATTATAATTTAATTTTCCCCTTATTCTATTTTTACCACTACCTAAAACTAGAAATTTTCCTCCAAGATCCTTACAAAGATCTATAGTTTTCATTAAATAATTTATTACACGCTTTTTTTCTTCTCCCTGAGAGAATAATTGCAAATCAGGTCTAGAATATAACAATGCATGTAACCCTGAAATTTTTAAGCCATGTTTTTCTATTTTTAGTCTATAAGATTCTCTTTCAATATATGTCGCGTTTATTGGTTCATCCCAAACAATTGAAGCAGCTAATTCTATACCACTGACACCCATATCTGATACAAAGCTCAAATAATTATCATCAGATTCACCGGACCATGCAATATTTGAAATACCTAAACTTTTTTTCAAATTTCGTTTCCTTTTATATAATTTAATTTTTTGTCTTTGCAGTAATTACCATATTATCTGATCTCCCATATTTTCTAAGCAAAATATGAAATTTTTCATTCATCTTTTTCATCATGAGATTTAAATCTTGAGCAAATGGATCATCACTACTTAACAATTCATACTCGTTACAGGCTGTATCATAACTATATTGTCTTTCGCCTACAAAAAACCACTTTAAGTAGTTTTTAAATGTATACTGATGGTAATAGTCTATTTCACAATCAAAACCTGCTGCTGATAACATTGTTGTTATAGTCTCTGGAGTGAAATAGAAAAAATGAGCTTTTTTCCAAGTAAATCTTCTATAATTTTCTAAATGTTTTTCAGGTAAGAACTTTTGTAATGCTTCATTCAAGTTTGGAAGAATTAATAATAACGAACCATCATTATTGATTAATTCTCTCATTCTAATTAATTCATCAAGTGGATTTTGCATATGATCAAGAACATTATCAGCTATAATCAAATCAAATTTTTCATCATTAAAATTTATTTTTAGTAAATCATCAGAATAACATCTTATTCTTAGTTTTTCATTTACAAATTTAGAATACTCTTTATGCAATTCAATGCCAGTACAACTAGAAACGAATGGTTTTATTTTTGCAAGAATCTCTCCCGTACCACATCCAATCTCTAACACGTTCATTGATTTTTTTAACAATGGTTTTATTTTATCAATTTCTCTTTCTATAGTTTTAATTCTATGATCATAATGTTGTTGCGCATCTAAATAAGTGTCATCTACGAGACTATTAATTGTTTGATATTCATTATCATAAAAATCAATTATTTCATCATATGACCAGTGCAAATCTTGCATTAATAAATTACATCTGGGACAGTTTACAATTCTTCCATCCCCTTCCCTAATCACATTAGACACAATCGAAAAATCATCGCATTTGCAATCTTCACGTTTTAAAGGACATTCTTTTATTTCCATTTTTTAATCCTTTAATTATTAATTCTTATAAATAATCCCATAAAATTCCCCCTGACAATATTACCAAACTCATTGATGACTATAATTATCATTAAATTATTTATTTTTAACTATATATCGAATTTAATATTTGATTAACATCCACAACAGATAGGTCTACAATATTATTTTCCATCCGACCTTTTGTAAATGATTCTTTCGCCAAGCCATCTAATTGGTTTTTTGAAATCCCCCAATCCTTTAATTGGTAATGAATATAGTTTCCTGGAATTGATTTTATAAATTGTACCAATTGATCAAAAGTAAAATTGTTAAGCTCACAAATTTTGTCTATAGATTTTTTTATAAAGTTTCTGTTTATCTTTAATAAAGGTATTAAACTAACTGATGAAGCAATACCATGAGGTATATTATGATGGATTGTTAAAGGATAGCTAATCGAATGGGCAGCAGCTGTCTTAGTATTTGAAAAAGCTAATCCTGCTTTATTTGATGCCCACAACAAATTACTTCGTACTTCTTTATCATGAGGATTTTTCTTTAGGATTTCAATATTTTGCATGATTAAAGAAATTGCCTCAATTGCGTGGGTTGTAGAGGTGACATTTGCATTTTTATTCCAAATCGCTTCGAAACTATGACTTAACGCATCCATTACAGTTGTGATAGAAATATCCAAGGGTAGAGACATGGTAATATTTCCGTCCAATATTGCTACGCTTGGATAAAGGGCAGGATTAGAAATCGAATATTTTTTCTTTTCTTTCATATTCCATATAGTACCCCACATGGTGACTTCACTTGCTGTACCATGGGTTGTTGGCAGAAATATAGATGGGATAGTCTTAGGAAATTGATCTTCATATTCTATTAAATCAAAAATATTTGATTTATCCAAACAAAGATAAGCTATTACAACTTTCGCTAAATCCATTACGGATCCACCACCAATAGCAACAACACCATCATATCTGTCCTTCTTGCAAAAATCTATGGTATTTATGCAATTTTCAAAATTGGGATTACTTTCAACATCACTAAAAATGCATTTAGATGGGAATATCAGATCAAGTTTTAACCTTTTTCTATTCCCGGGAGATGTTATAATAACTGGTGAAATAATTTCTAATTTCTTAATGTTGCTAATTAATTCAAAATGCCAATTTTCTGTTTTTATAACGTTTACTGGATTATAATAATTTAACATGGTAGAAATAAATCACTTTTTCAAAAATCTCATGAAATTTTCTTTATTCTGAGAAGGTTTAATCGTAGGCCTACCTAAATTTTCTCTTGAACCAGAGCAGATTTTAACTTCGAGGAATGCGGGCCCAGAACACATTACAAATTTTGATATGTTCGCTTTTAATTCTTCTGGTGTTTCCGCCTTAAATATTTTGCTGGAGCCTAGAGCTTCAACGATAGCTGACAAATTTATTTCTTTTGCAGCTGTAGCTTGTCCACCAACAGATTCATGAACTTCATTATTCATTAAGATATGGCGAAAATTCTTTGGCTTTAAACTCGCAATAGAGGTTAGACTACCTAAGTGCATTAACATTGCTCCATCTCCATCAATACAAACCACTTGTCTATGAGGTTTGGCCAGCGCAATGCCTAAAGCAATAGATGAACAATGACCCATTGATCCAACTGTCAAAAAGTCTTGCTGATGGGATTGGCCTTTATTTTCACGAATTTCAAAAATTTCTCTTGATGTTTTTCCAGTTGTTGATACAATAATTGTATTTTTTTCAAGTTTTTTCAATATGATTTCTAATGCTTCTTCTCGCATCATTTGATGATTATCAGATTGATCAATATTTCTAATATATTTTGAGAATGTTCCCTTTTTAATCAATATTACAACAGGTATATTTTCATTTTTTGCGATCTGAATTGCGCTTGATATTATTGTTTTATATTTAAGAGAATCTTTTGATATTATTTTATAAGGTATATCCATTGTATCTAAAAGATCTATTTGAATTTTACCTTGCTTTATATGTTGTGGTTCATCATTAATTCCTTTTTCACCTCGCCAACCTATCAAAACTAATAAAGGTATTCCATAAACCTCTCGAGCACAAAGAGAGAGTAATGGATTTATCGCATTCCCTAATCCAGAGTTTTGCATATACACCAATGGAATTTTTTTTGTTGCTAAATGATAGCCTGCTGCTAATGCTATTGCATTACCTTCATTAGCAGCAATGATGTGCTGTCTTTTGGGAATGTAATCATCTATACATAAACAAAATTCCTTTAATAGTGAATCAGGAATTCCTGTGAAAAAATCAACGTTATGACTGGTTAACTGTTTAAAAAAATCAACGGGGTTTACCGGCATTAATTACCCTGAGAAATCAATGTAATAATATCATTAATAGACATACAGTAATTTTCTGAAGCTTCTTTTGCTCTTTTGTTATTTAAGATTGTTTTTGCTGTTTCAACCATAGCCGGATAGGCAGAGCGAATTAATTGATTCGCATAGATTACAATATTGACACCTAAGTCTTGTAACATATTTTCTGTAAAATGGGCATATGTTGATGGGACAACAATCAAAGGGACTTTATTTTTAAATAATTTATATGCTTCACAAAATTGGATTATCTCTTTCCCATCCTTTTCTTTACTATGAATCATAATACCACCTGCTCCTGCTCCAATATATGCTTTTGCTCTAGTTAAAGCATCATCCATACCATTTTTTAAAATTAGACTCTCAATTCGAGCAATAATCATAAAATCATCTGTAACTAGTGCATGATTACCTTCTCTAATTTTATCGCAAAAATTTTCAATTGTATCTTGTTCCTGTAATTTATCCGTTCCAAATAACGAATTTCTTTTTGTACCTACTTTATCTTCTATTACGACTGCAGAAACACCTAAACGCTCTAATGTTCGAACCGTATAACCAAAATGTTCTACTTTTCCGCCAGTATCTCCATCTACAATCATAGGCTTGGTTGTTACTTCCATTATTTCTTCAATCGTTTGAAACCTCGATGAAAAATCTACGAGTTCTGTATCAGGCTTACCTTTAGCCGTTGAATCAGTTAAACTGCTTTCCCAAATACCATCGAATTCAATATTATTACCATTTTTATTAATATTAACATTTTCGACTATTAAACCAGTCAAACCATTATGTGCTTCCAGAATGCGCATTAGTGGTTTTACTGCCAAGATCCTTCTTAATAGCCTTCTACGTGCATCTGATGTAATGCCGTTCTTTTTTAACCCATCAATAAGAGTTGTACTTGAAATTCCTTTTGTGTATTCCGGTTCAATTAATTCTCCACCCCATTTTTTTAAGATATTAATTACTTTTTCTCTCATTTTTCTTTGAACGCCAGTTTTCCAATCATCACCATGGACTAAATAATCAGGTTTTAGTTTTCGTAATATTGACCCATAATCATATGTATCTTGGACAACAATTGATTTAACTCCTTTTATATTTTCAACAATTAGTTTTCTTTTTTCAAAATCAAGCAAAGGTAATCGTTTATAATTCATAATTGCTTCATCAGTTAGTAAACCAATAGTTACATCGCCTAACTCACGTGCAACTTCAATTATATTTATATGTCCTGTATGCAATATATCCACAGCCATTGGTACATATACTTTTTTCTTTTTTTTCATAGTAATCTAATCAAACCAACATTTTGTTTCATTAAATACCCTATCCACATTTGACATGTATGACAGTTCTCTTTGAGTCGATAGATTTATACTTCCTGAAACCCGCACTACATATAAGTTCCCATCGTCATCCGAACAACTAAAGCCATGATTGATAAAGGGTTTTATATATAGCGAGTCAAATTTCTTAATGGTTTCCTTATAGGTATGCCCATCGTTTTCCCAACATATATTTACATCTGAATTACCATAATTATATATGAACGTATGCAAAGAAGTAATCAAATTATTTTCTATATGATTAGTCAAAACTTCAAGTGAAAACCCTTTTACAAGAGGCATTTTTGACGTCCTTGCTAAAGCTTCTATCTTATAGGCAACATTATTTTCACCAGGGTAAGCGTACTTATTCTCTAGCTTACTGTGTTTTACAACTACTTCTTCTTCAGGTTTATAAATAGGTATTGTTAAATCATCGAGTTCAATGTTTAATAAAAGAGCGATTATTCTTAAATCTTTTGTAGATATTTTTGTGTTTTCATTCAACAATGCGTATAAATCCAATTCTAAGGATTCATCTTCAATTAGATTAATTAAATGATCCATTGTCATATTTTCATTCATCATGTGTTGTTTTATCAATTGCCTTATAGCTTTATTATGATCACGAAATTCAAGCACATAATTTTTTGATTTTTGCCCAAGAGCATATAATTCTTTTTGTGCCCTTCTAACATCTCCTCCAAATGTTACAGCTACAATATATGCTTCTTGTGTTGCATCACGATTTGTAAAGGAGTGTGGCCAATAAGGTGTTATATAATTGGAGTCACCAGTGTTCATTTCCCGACAATATTTTTTACCATTTATTTGCCAATAAAAATTTACTGGACCTACAAAAAATGTTGTTTGATGTAAAAAATGACCATTATTATATATAACATCTGGATTATATGGATCGTTATTTTCTACAATTCGTAATTCTTTAATCCATTCTGGTTTATATGGTGAGATCTTTGACATGGCGGTATCACGATATTCATAGTATGGAGTAAGTTCTTTTTTTTTATCCAATCTACTAAAAACACGGCTTGATTTAGTTGATTCCTTAGCTCTCATAATTTTTACTCCATTCTTGCAATCATCTTCAAGTAGATAGAGATCAGAAACATCTATTGGATAAATATTGCCCATTTTTCTTATAACTTCATAGCTGTCTTCTAATTGACAATTTCCATCAAGAATATCCTGTAAAATATTTTCATTCATACAAATATCTTTTGCAAGTGCACCTAGGGTTCTTTTCAAATCATTTGCTTCACTAAGAATTCTTTTCCCTATATCTTTTGTTAATTTTTTCTCAGTCATAATGTCACTACTTTATTTTTTTTATAGCATTTTTTATGTTGCTTGATGATTGTGAGGGATAATAAGGAAGAGCTATAACTTTACCTCCAATAGTCTCCATAAAATTTCGTGCTTCTGCAATCACATCCTTATCATGATGTGGATTTTCCATCAATATATCCGGTTTAATATCCTTTATATTTTGTATTGGTGAATATGTTTGTTGCGGCACTACTACATCTACATATTTAATTGCATCCGCAATGTCTCTTCTTTCTTCAAAGGGGAGTATCGGTCTTGATTTCTTCTCCATGGCTGCTTCATCAGTAAGAATCCCAATGATTAACTTGCCATCTTTACCTGCAATTGATTTTGAGTTTTTCATCATCACTAAATGTCCTTTATGTAATATATCCAAGACATAATATGAATAAACTGTCTTCATTGCTTATCTCCAATTAATTTATTTTTTTGCAATCAATAATGGCCAATTAGAACTATCATGATATTCATCAATTTTATATCCATACATTTTTGTAATATTAGTCAAACCTTCAACAGTACCTAGTATATTGCCCCAAGTTTTATTTGATTTTTCATAGCCTTTAACGCCAAGTGCATTATATTCACCAATTCTATTTTTCCTCTTTAATTGTCCCTGCAAAATAAGTAAATCAATATTGTATTCTTTGATAGCTTTCATTAAATCATGTACTTGAGGCCCAAGCAAATAAAGGACATTAGAAGCATTAAATGTATCATAATCTTTTATAATAGATAAATTTTTTAATATATTTTCGTTTTTAAATTCGATATTATTATATGCTATATTTTCCATTGTTTTCAATTTCTGAGCGAATTTAGCTCTTTTAATATCCACTTTTGATATATCAACACCCAAGACTTTAGATGCTCCTTTATCAATTGCTGAAAATGAGTAGTTTCCATTGCAGCAACCAAGATCAATCATCTTTCTACCTTTCAATGAAGGAACGTTATTTAACCAAAGATCAGTTTGTTCTTCTTTTATTGCATGTGTGTATACACCTGGAGCTAACTCTATATCTTGGTACCAATTCGCTGAAAAAATATTTTTTGATAAATAAAAATTTTTATTTATGAATTTTTGGTACTTATGGAACCAATGTTTTATTATTTCCATTCTCATATTGCCTTCATTTTCTCTACCATCACTAGGAAGTTTTATCCCAAAAAGATTCATTGCCTTGATTCGTAAAACAGATATTTTTATTTTACCTAAATATTTTAAAACGGCAGCCCGATTAGTTCCATCTATCCTAATCCCTTTATTAGGCATTTCCAAATAACATGGCGGAAAACTATCAAAAGAATTATCAAAATTTTCATTAATATCAATAAACCCATTATTAACAACATTATTGAATAATTTTTTTATCTCTAGGCATCTATTCATCCCTTTATTTCTATACATATATGTTTTCTTTATTCTCTCTTCATTAGCATCATCAATTTTTATAATATCAATTAATTCTTTTCTTGATTGATATTTATAATCAGGAAGAAAATAATCAATGTCTAATTTTATAATATCATATTCAAGTTTGTTCTCTTTTAGTAACGCTTTAATTGTATTCATGTGTATTGGAGGAAGACAACCTTCATAGTTACGCGGAGGAGGCCATTCTTCCCATTTCAAAATACCATCACTAAAAAACCTATATATTGAAAAATATAAGGCATGAAGAAATCTTTTAAAATTAACATGTGTTTTTATTACAGCAAAAAAGCTAATAATTAGTTTGTGGAAGAATATTTTCAATATTCTTTTATTCTTTTGCTGTGAAAATAATCATTGCTTGACCCGCCTCTTTTTTATTATCAATAATAGACTTAGGGACTTTATCTTCATAATCAATTATAGTAAAATACTTACTAATATCTTTTCTAAAATAAGTTGGATTTATAAACATATTTCTTTGCCTTGGATTATAGATTGGTAAATTATTGTAGGTCTGTTTATCATTAGTTTTCGCAAAATAAATATGACAGATTCCTTTTGGCTTTAGTATCCTTTTTATGAACAACAATTCTTCAATGACAAGTTTATAATTCTTAAAATGTTGAAAAACTATAAAACTATAAACATAATCAACACTTTTATCCGATATTTTATTTTTTTGACTTACATTAAATAATTCATAATTATTAACACCACATTCATTTAAATAATTTTCCACCATTAAATTTTCCGAATGAATATCTATTCCAATTACCATTTTGAAATCTCTTGAACTTTCAGCAATTAGTCGCCCCCCCCCCATGACCAATCTCAAGCGCTAGGTCCTTATTAATTTTTTCAAATGGTTTAAAAATTTTAAATCTATATTCCCAATCAATTGCTGCTTGTTTTTTACAATGTTCGATAGAGGAACAATATGAAAAAAAACTTTGAAACTTTACCATATCATGAAGTTTTTTTGATCCATCTATCCAACTTTTATCTGGATCTATTTGCTTTTTAATAAGTTTTTTTAATAAGTGTCTAATCATTTTATTTACAGATTAAATTTGATATTTATGCTAAAGTAGCTAAACATTTTTTCAGTGAATCTATAATATAATTCACTTCATCATCTGATAATGAATAAAATAACGGTAAGCATATATGACTGGAACAAATTTCATTGGCTACTGGATAATTATCATTTGTAATAAAAGACTTTAAAGCAGGTTGTTTATGTAAAGGGATTTCATATACATAACCACTAAGATTTATATTGTAATCATTTTTTAGTTTTAAATGAAATTTTTCTCTATCAATACCTTTTAAATAAATAATATATTTAAACCAATTAAACCTTACATCATCATTCACAGGCATAAATTCCATATTTGGTATATTTTTTAATTTATCATTATATATTTTGGCGATTTCAGTTCTTCTTTTAATAAATAACTCTAACTTATCTAATTGCCTAATACCCATAAGCGCGCACACTTCTGTCATTCTCCAATTATAACCTAAAATTTCAGAATAGTTTTGATATATTGAAAAAGGAACCTTGCCGTACTGTCTAAGGAGCTTTGATTGTTCATATAAATAATTGTCATTTGTAGAAACCATGCCACCTTCACCAGTTGTCATAACTTTTGTGGAAAAAAATGAAAATCCTCCACCAATGCCAAAAGTCCCAGCCATTTTTCCATTATAATAAGTACCATGAGCTTGAGCTGCATCTTCAAATAACAAAATATTATTATCTTTACATATTGAAACCAAATCAACAATATTGGGAGAAACATAACCACCTATATGAACAGTCATCACTGCTTTCGTATTATTTGTAATCTTCCTTATAACATCTTCAGGGTCTAATTGCATATCATCTTTTATATCAGCAAAAACAGGTGTGCCACCTGCATTTATTATAGCATTTGCAGTTGCAATAAAAGTATTGGTAGGAAGAATGACTTCTTTACCATCAATATTCATTGATCGACAAATCATCTCTAATGCTGCTGTTCCACTATTGCAACTAATTGCATACTTATTATCTTGATATTCTGCAAATCCATTTTCAAACTGTTTACAATATTTTCCCATTGTCAAATATCCATCGCCAGATAATAACTCTTCAAAATTTTCTAGTATAAATTGGATATCATCTTTATCAAAGAACGGTTTTAGTTCAGCAAGTTTCATCTTATTTGTTCCTATTTATAGTATTCAAAAATGTTTTCACAAACATATTGGATTTGAGCCTCTGATAACATTGGGAATGATGGTAGACATAAGCCTTTTTCATAAGCTTTCTGTGAATTCGGAAAATTTCCCTTCATTTTTATGTATGGCTGAGTATGCATAGGGATATAAAATCTTCTACAACCAATCCCTTTTTTTGATAAAAACAATTTTAAAGATTCTGGGTCATCAACTTCAATAATCACACGATGTGGTATTCTATATGTTTCATTATCTTCAACAGGAAAAAAAACGCTATCAATCTCTGACAGATATTGTTTATATAGTTTATTATTTTTTATTTTTTTATCAATAAATAAAGGTAGTGACTCAAGCTGAGCAAAACCAATTGCTGTCTGCAACTCTGTTATTCTAAAGTTATATCCAGCTCTCTCAATTATATCTATTCCTCTCTCTCTTCTACCATCATGTTTATAAATATTAACTTCTTCAATAATTTTTTCATTATTAGTTATTAATATACCACCTTCACCAGTTGTTATAGTTTTATCCGCGAAAAAAGATAGCATGCCAAAATCTCCGAACGTCCCAACATTCTGATTATGGTATTTTACACCTAGTGCTTGAGCACAATCTTCAATAACATAAATTTTTTTTGATTTTGCTATTTCCATTACTTTTTTCATATTAACAGCAAATCCATATAGATGTACAACAAGTACTGCCTTTGTTTTATCATCGATACAATCAACTAATTTATTAGGGTCAATTGAATAATTTTTTGGATCAATATCACAAAACACTGGCTCAGCACCTATAGCAAAAATACTATTTACATCTGCGGGATGAGTAAATGTTGGAACAATAATTTTATCTCCTTTTCCTAGACCCAATGCTTTAAAACCTAATATTAAAGCAGCAGTACCATTACATAATGCTAAGGCATGTCCAACATTGCAAAATTTTGAAATTCCTTTCTCAAAAAGTCGAGTATATTTCCCTTCTGAAAACCAATTATTTGTTAAAACATCATTAACGTATTCTTTTTCTTTATCACCAATAGTAGGTTCGTAATGCGGTATTTTTTCAGAAGATATCTGATCCATATAAATTTGATATTGTTTTATTGCATCTGACATATTTTATAGACCTTAATCATAATTTTATTACAAAATTAATTTGATACCTTCATCAATTTTAGTAAATGAAAAATTTTTTGTTTGTGATAAAAATTTTTTGTTTGAAACATATGGAAATTGGGGACCTTCTTTTCTTTCTAAATCAAAATGGATTTTTGCATTAAATATATTTGATATTATTTTTGATACATCTTTAATAGAATATTTTTCATTATTAGATATGTTATAAATACCAGCTGGGATTTCCAATGCAACTATTATTGCATTAATAACATCATCTAAAAAAGTAAATTGAACTTTTCTATTTCCACCTCCCCATATTTCTATCTTATTATAATTTTTTGCTTGATCTAACATTTCTCCAATGAGATTAGAACAATTCCCATGACCATAGATAGAAGCCAAACGTAATACAACTGAATTATTATTCTTTAAACATACACTTTCTGCTAGTGCTTTGCTAAGCCCAAAAAAGTACCTATAGTCTATTTTATCAGGATTAATTAAAAAATTTAAATCTGTATTTTCATCAACTATTTTAACCTTATTTAAGCCATAATAAACATGATCACTACTCAGCAAAATTAATTTTTTACAAGAACTTTCTATAGCAAGTTTAGAAATATTTTTTGTTCCATTAAATTGGTGATCAAATTCATCAATAAAAGAATTATTATATTTTTCTGCTGTCCCACCAGCACAATGGATGATATAATCAGGTTTATATGCTATGACAACATCTCTAACTGCTACATAATCATTCAAAGAAATATTTTTAGTAAAGTTATTTTGCCCTTTTAAATCAATATTCAGAACATCATGATCTAACTCAAGCAATTTATTGATTAATTGAGAACCAATAAATCCAGATCCCCCTGTTACAATTATTCTATTTTTCATTGATAAAAACAGATATTAATATTCTGTTTTCCAAATTAATAATCCATCCTTTGAAAACTCAACTGGCATAACCGTACCACCAATTTTTTCAAGCGATCCTATAAGGTTTTTTCTATTTTTATAATCTGATATTATTAACAAATAACCTCCACCACTTGCACCTAGTGGTTTTATTGCTCTTGCATTATGAGAAATAGAACAATCAATAAATTTTATTATATTTTTTTGTTTTCCTAAGATAGATCTTTCAAGTTTTTTTTGTCCTTCGATAGAAAAGGTTTTTATAAATTTTGATAGATTCCCCAGCAATAAATTATTTTTCATTTCAATTGTTTTCTGCTTTAGAATATTAAAATTTTCAATAATTTTATCTTGTTTTTTCTTATACTGCTCAACTTCTATGTTAACTGGATCTTCTTTCGATCTTTCTTGATGCATAAAACATAAAATTAAATTTGTTTCAAGCTCATTAAGCATTTTGGGATCAAGCCGTAATGGATTAACTATAGTATTATCTTTTTTGTATTCAATAAAATTGAATCCTCCGAATACTGCAGCATATTGATCTTGACGTCCAACAACTATACCTAAATCATTTTTTTCAATATCATAAGCTAATTCTGCAATTTCATATTTATTAATATTTAACCCAAGATATTCATACAATAGACCAATTACTAATACCGCCACTGAACCAGAAGAGCCCATTCCAGTACCAGGTGGAGCACTACATTCTATAGTCAAATTAAAACCTTTTCCTGGAGTTACTCGATTAACAACCGCTTTTATTAAATCTAGAGTACCATCTAAAGGTATATATTCATTCGTATTATATTTTACTAATACTCCAAAATCGAGTGATTCAATAATTATTTTATCATCATTTCTAGGGATTAATGTTCCAACTGCATATATATTAATAGTTGTAGATAAAGTTAATCCCCCATGGTCTGATGAGTAAGGTTCTAAATCAGTTGAACCACCTCCGAAACTAATTCTTAATGGTGTCTTAGCTCTATATACTAGCAATATAATTAGTAAAGTTTATTAATCTATTTTCAGTCCCTATATCGTAAAAATGACCATCGTAAATAAATGATTTCATTGAACAATTTTCTTTTAATAATCTGGGTATAAGTTGTTTTTCAATGGAAGTTTTCTCATTATCATTTACTTCGTAGAAAATTTTTCGGTTCAGATAGTAAATGCCACAACTCATAAATGAACCACAAAATTTTTCTTTATATGAAACTATATTACCGTCATTATCAATTTCAATCCCTGCATAATCATTGGAATCTGTATTTTCTGGTTTTTTAATACATAAACCAAAATCAATTTTATTATTTTCAAAGTGATTAATGAATGATTGAAAATTTAGATCTGTATAAGTATCCCCATTAACAGCGATAAAATTTTCGCTGTGCACTTTTGAGATTGCATTTTTGATTGCTCCTGCAGTTCCAAGTTTTGATTGCTCAATAGAGTATGAAATTCTTGCAGAAAAAGAATTACCATCGCCAAAATAATCAATTACTTCTTCTGCTCCATGTCCTAACAATAATGTGATATCAACAATATCATGAAAAATTAACTTTTCTATTATATACTCTAAGAATGGTTTCCCTGAAAATTCAATAATGCATTTTTGATTGCTATCAGATAAATGAGAGATTCTCGATCCTAAACCACCGGCTAAAATCATAGCTTGCATTTATCTTAAAATTAAAACTTTATATTAATTTTGAGTAAATCCTATTATAATACTCTTTAACAATATATTTATAGTCAAACCTAGTAGCTAGTTTAACAGCATTTTTTTCATAAACTGACCTATCAATATTAATTATCTTATTTTCGAATAAATGTGTTAATTCTTCATCAATATCCTTGGCACCATTAGCTATATAACCATTTTTCCCATTCTCAATTATATCTTTAGCCATACCAACATTTGTAGTTAATAAAGGTATTCCACAAGCAACAGATTCTAATAGCGCAAGAGGGCCTCCCTCAACTCTTGAACTAATAATATAAAGATCTAATGCATTATAATAATTTGGCAATTCTATTTCAGGCATGTTTTTATTTTTATCAGAGTATCTATGTGTAAATGGTATCCCCGCTTTTTTTAATTCACTTTTAACATATCCACGAGATGGGCCAACTAATAAACAATGAACTGGATATTTTTCAGATATTTTTTTTACAGTTGAACAAAATATGTCTGGCCCTTTGACCATTTTAGGTTCCATTCCCAGATCCCATCCTGCACCATCTTTTTGGAATGAACCTATACAATAAACATTATCTGGTATGCCTAAAGATCTACGTATCGAAGTTCTTGATTCGGTACTATACGGTTTAAAGTATTTAGTATTAATTCCTAGAGGAACGATTACTATTTTTTCTTCAGGAAATCCATTATCTAATAATTGCTGTTTTGTTATAGTGCAAGATGTGTGGATATATTCAAATCTTTCTATATTTTTTTTAACCATTAGCAATTTATTTTTATCAGGATTAGGAGTATAGTCAGGATTAATATGGAACCAAGTTAAAATACTTTTATTACTTTGATGTGGAAATAAAATTTCATTTCCAAGGAACGGTAACGTAGGTCTTGAACCATAATGTATTATCTTATTTCGTAATAAATGTGTTGAAAGACCAATTGATGCTTTGATTAGTTTTTGTTGATTTAAGGCTTCTGTTATTCTTATGCCATCCCAAGTGGTTGTCCAGTTTGAAGCTTCCACCATATAATACATTTTTACATTCTTTATGATAGACAATAAATGGGAATAATATCTTTTAATTTTGTTCATTCTTATCGTAGACCATTTTTTGAAATCAATTTGATTATTAATTAAAAAATTGTTTTTATGATATTTAATTAGTCTATATTGAAAAATTTTCTATACCAATTAATAAACTTTGGTATTCCTATTTCAATATCAATTTTTGGTTCATAATCTAACTTTTCCTTTGAATAATCAATGTCAGCAAAACTTTCCTTAACATCACCAGGTTGCATTGTTTTAAAATTAATTACCGCTTTTTTCCCAAGTTGTTTTTCAATTAACCCGATCATATGCATTAATTCTTCGCTTTTATGATTACCAAGATTAAATATTTCGCAGGCGTAATTATTATCAATAGCTGCACATGTACCTGAAATGATATCATCGATATATGTAAAGTCCCGTTTCATATGTCCATTATTAAAAACAGGGATTGGTTGATTAGCTAATATACTTTTTGTGAAAATAAACATGGCCATATCTGGACGACCCCAAGGTCCATAAACAGTGAAATACCTCAACCCCGTTGTATGTATACCATATAAATTAGAATAGGCATAAGCGATTAGTTCATTAGCACGTTTACTTACACCATATAATGCAATGGGGTTATCTACGCGGTCATCCACGCTAAAAGGGATTTTTTTATTAGATCCATATACAGAAGAGCTGGAGGCATAAATCAATCCTTCAACTTTATTGTGGCGACATAATTCAATAATATTAAGAAATCCAACTAAATTAGAATCCATATAAGCATATGGATTCTCAATGCTGTAGCGAACGCCTGCTTGAGCAGCCAGGTTAACAACTTTATTAGGTTGAAATGATTGAAATGCTTGGGTGATTGATTTTTTATCCGCAATATTCACTTTTTCAAATGTAAAGTTTTCAAAAATTTTTAGTCGATCCAAACGGGCAATTTTTAGTTTAGGATCATAATAATCATTTAAGTTATCAATGCCTAGAATTTGAAAGTCTTTATTAAGTAGTACATTGCACAAGTGGTAGCCAATAAAACCCGCTGATCCTGTTACTAATATTTTATTTGCGCTCATAATTTTAATATGGATTCCATAATTAGTTTTGCAGCATTACTGTTTCCATAAATATTTTTTATATTTTTTGGATACTTAAAATTGTCCAAAGCATTTGATATTTTTATCACTTGAGGACGAGCACCAATGACTGTGGCAATCTTCATTCTATCCGGTTTCCTTTTTTATCCACTTTACCTATTACTCGCCCAGGATTACCAACAATCAAAGAATAAGGGGGCACATCCTTTGTAACAACCGCACCAGATCCAATAAGCGCATATTCACCGATTGTAACACCACACACAATAGTGGCATTCGCACCAATACTAGCAGACTTTTTTACAAGGGTTTTACTATAGTACTTGGTTCCCTTTTGAGGAAACTCGGAACGGGGCAGCTTGACATTCGTAAAAACCATAGAAGGTCCGCAGAAAACATAATCTTCTAATTTCACACCTTCGTAGATGGAAACATTATTCTGTATTTTAACATAATTACCAATCTCAACATTATTTCCAATATTTACATTCTGGCCAATAGAACAATTTTTACCAATTTTTGAACCAGACTGTACATGGGAAAAGTGCCAGATCTTAGTATCATCTCCAATTCTTACACCATCATCAACATAGGATGATTCGTGAACAAAATAAACTTTTTTTTCTTTATTCATTCAGTTATCATCCATTTGTAATTGTTTGCTGGCTTCTATTAAAATTTTGGTTACTTCTAAAGCATGTTGATCATTAGCTATAATTGGTTTTTCTCCGTCTAAATGTTTTATAAAATATATTAATTCTTCCGTTAAAGGCATTTTATGTTCGTAATCTATAAGTTTTACAGGCCCATCTATTTTTTCTGGAAAACCGCTTTCCATATTAAACTTTTTGGAATAAAGTTTTAATGGTTTCCCATCTGCAGAATCTTCAAGACTGATCATTGCTTTAGAACCAATAACGACTAACCTTTGTTCTTTAAATGGGTGCAACCAACTTACAAAAATATGACCTTCTACACCATTAGGATACTTCAGCTGTGTTATAGTAGAATCATGAATTCCCTTTCGTAATAACGTACTACCGTGACTTATAATTTTTTCGGGATATGAATCAGTGAGATACTGAAAAATCGAAATATCATGGGGGGCAAGACTCCAAAAAACGTTTTCTTCTTTTCTGATTTGCCCAAGGTTTAGACGATTGCTATAAATATATTGTAATTGACCAATTTCCCCGGATTCAATAAGGTGTTTAATTTTTATTATTCCAGGATGAAACAATAGTAGATGACCCACCATAAGTGTAATTGAACGTTTATCTGCAAGGTTAACTAGTTCTTTCGTTTCATTCATATTTAAGGTTAGCGGTTTTTCTACCAAAACATGTTTATCGGCTAAAATTATTTTTTTGGCTATTTCATAATGTGTGATTGCTGGAGTGGCTACTATAAAGCCAACAAAATTATCATTTTTTAATGCATCATCAAGATTCTGGTATGAGCAAACATATGGGTATTGTTTGCAACAATATTCTAATAATTTACTTTTATACTCTACAATTCCTCCCAAGGCGCCCAAATCATGGAGTGTTCGGATATGATTTTTACCCCAATAACCGGCACCAACAACACAAATATTTTTGGTATTACTCAGGCTTTTATTACTTTATCCGAATTTTGTAGTCGACCGCGAGTATCAACAATTAGTTTAGCTTCTTTTTCGATTAATTGATAATCAAAATCATCATGATCTGTAGCTAAAAGAACCAAATCCGTTGTTTGTAGTGTTTTTATATTTAATGGTTTACTAACTAAATCAAATTGGTATTTCCTAGTAGGAGGAATTGATTTAAAGTATGGATCACAATATTCTATTTTTGCACCCATATCTATTAGATTACTTATTAATTTTAAAGAGGGCGATTCTCTCAAATCATCTATATTCTTTTTGTAAGCTATACCTAATACGAGAATTCGACTGCCATTAATAGATTTACCAATACTATTCAGGGCTACACTTACCTTATTCAATACATAGTCTGGCATTGCAGTATTAATCTCCCCTGCAAGTTCGATGAAACGAGTGTTCATACCCATTTCCTTGGCTTTCCACGCTAGGTAATAAGGGTCAATAGGAATACAATGACCCCCAAGACCAGGCCCAGGATAATAGGGAGTAAAGCCGAACGGCTTTGTGGCCGCTGTATTAATTACTTCATAAATATCAATATTCATTTTATCAGCAACCATTTTTAATTCATTTACTAAACCGATGTTAACGGCACGGTGGACATTCTCGAGAATTTTGGTCATCTCAGCCACTCGAGGTGATGAGACGGGTATAGTTTTATCAACAATTTGATCATAAAGAACTTTGGTCATCTTTAAACAATTTGCAGTATAGCCGCTGACTACCTTTGGAATGGTTTTAGTCGTAAAATACTCATTGCCAGGGTCTTCTCTTTCAGGGGAATAACCTATGAAAAAGTTTTTACCAATGGTAAAAAATGGAGGATGGCTTTTTCCTTTCAACCGTTGGCGAGTATTATGGTTCGAGGGCTTGCGAATTTTCTCAATGAAGGGGACAATTTCTTCCTCTGTTGTACCAGGGTATGTGGTACTTTCTAAAATAAGAAGTTGATCTTCTTTCAATTGGGGTTTAATTACATCCAAAGTATTTATTATATAACTCAAGTCAGGTTCATTATGTACTCCAAGAGGTGTAGGAACGCATATAAGTATGACGTCCAATTCTGATATTTTATTAAAATTGCTAGTAGCCCTAAAACCGTTTTTTATGGCATTACTGATTTTCTCTACATTGATATGATGAATATAAGTTTGACCTTTATTTAGCTTTTGAACCTTTTTTTGATCAATGTCAAACCCTAAAACTTTGAATTTTTCTTCTACAAAGCAAAGTGCTAAAGGAAGACCAACATAGCCCAAACCAATAACACCAATAATTGAATGTTTTTTTGATATTTTATTTATTTTATTTTTCATTGAATTTGAAATTATAAGGTAATTATCCTTGGAGTATGTAAATATTATTTAAGCATTAAATTATTGAAAAAATTTATAAGTTGTTATTTGATTACTATAAAATAATGAAATTGCTATATTTTTATTATTTGCGTTTTTTCTTTTGATCAAGTTTTAATTTCATAAATAATACAATTAAAAATGATAATATCGCTAAATAAAACAAGTTTATAACAAACAATCTTCCAGAATAAAGACCAAAAAATTGTGGGTTTTCTGACTTATGCATGAAAAAATACGGCGAGCCTATAATAAAAATAGAAGTCATTATACCTACAAAATAATGATCATAAAAAATATTTTTTACGCTTTTCTTAATAGCTGATTTCAAAGAAGTCACTTTTTTTCTGTCTTTTTCTTTTTCTAGTTGAATGTAATTTTTTAAAAATACAAATAATAGTCCCGAAAACAATCCAATAATAGCTGCTAAAATAATATGCGTTTTTTTATCTATATTAAAAGGCGCAAGTGGTATATGTGGGGAATCTAAAATTTGAAAAATAGTCGCTCTTTGGACTTTTTCTATTTTAGTCAATTCAAGTTGTTGCTTAAGTGTTAAAAATACACTTTTCTGCAATTCTACATCTCTTGAAAGACGTTCAACTTCTAATTGCAATGCGGGAGATGAAACTTGGATATTATTTTCCCTGAATTCTTTTAATAATTGCTCCGAATTCTCTAAATCTTTTGAAACAGTTTCTATTCGCTGTTCAATAAAATTATATTTTTCATTAACCTCTTTATTTTTATATAAGCGACTTAAACTTTCTAATTCAATAATTACAATTTCATTAATTTGCTTTGCTAATAAAGGATCATCAGATACTACAGTTAATGCTCTAATTGGACCTGTTGTAGTTAGATTTAACATAGATTGAAGACTAGCAACAGCGCTCTGAATACGTATTTCTGATTTGGATTTGGGAACGTTTAAACCATAAGTCAATATTGCGAACAATGACATTTCTTGTCCATATTTTTCAGAAAAAAACGATTTATTAAGTACTCTTTCTGCAAATGTTCTAGATTTTATCAGTGATGGGAAAATTGACGGGCTAGAAAGGTCAACACTGGTTGCTTGGGGCACTGCTAATCCAAATTGGGATGCAAGGCCTGAGAGGTTTCCTGCCTCTGTTGAATTCCCAGGTAAAAGTATATTAGAAGTTGATCTAAAAAGTGGTTCTTGTATGAACTGAACATAAATAAAAGTGAAAAACACGGTTATAAATGGAAATAGTATTATTGATTTTAAATTTTTAACTATTGGAAGAAGAACATCCATAAGCGGAATACCATCCTCCTGCTCTTCTAAAGCAATTGATGCAAATTGTGCATTATGTAATGTATTAAAATCTACGGATTTTGCTTCAGGAGTATTTTCAAATCGATTAAGTTTAGCAACAATATGGTAAGGTACTTGATCGCGAGCTTTCCAATTGGAAACAGCTTGTGGGGTAGTATTCAAAATGCGAGAAATTTCAGCTAGAGTATTTACACCCTTTTCTTCCATTATTGATTCGAGTTCTGTGAATCTCATTTTATAGTGATAGGTGATAAATGAATAATGAAGATAAAAAAGATGCGAACAGCCTGATAAATATAATTAACTAAATCCATGGTTTTCTTTAAATATGTAGATTCTGATGAATTGAAATTTTTGATTTTCACTCATCAAGTTAATTACTCAATTTGTATTTAGTTGCTGTGTTAGAACCAAGATGGTGACAAAGGAAGTAAGCAAGGATGCGGTATTGGTCGCAAAAACAGTGAAATCGAATGGCGAAAGGTCTGCTTTTTGATAAACGATAATGGTGGAACCATCAGTTATTATTGTTGAGCGAAACCTACGCCAAGGAGAGGTAATTCCATTCGGATATACTACAATTACATTATCCCGATTACCATAATTATTAATTCCGCCTGCAGAATTAATATAATACCGTATAGATTTACCCCGCTGATATTCTACCAACCCTGAATTATAAACTTCTCCTGTAACATAAACTGCACCAACTTTTTCCTTAACAACAATGGAGTCTCCAGGCATAAGGTTTACACCAAAACCTTCCCAGGCCAATCTAATTTTATCATTTTCAATTTCAGGTTCAATTGAACCCACTATGGTTTGTGCTTGTAGTTGACTAAGCACCTTATCTTTGGGAGGGGTTTCAAAATAAATCTTGTCGCGATAAATGGATACGCCATTTTCAAGTGCCTTAGATGATAGGCCGCCGGCACGGTCTATAATAGACAAGAGGGACTCACTATCATTTAATAGTGGATAAGAACCAGGTATATTGACTTCACCTGTAATCTTGATATTTTTACGTTCAAAATAGTTGAAATTTGCATGAATTACAATCCGGTCTAGGTTTTGCAATATTATATCTTCCCCTTTTTGGAATTCAATTATATCATTCAGATTCAACCCGATTATCTTTTCATATCGAGAGTTTGGGTTGCGACGAATGATTTCTGCCTGTTCCATATAAATCGATTTAACAAAAGTTGAATCTTGAAATCCACCGCCAAGTTCAAGTAAATAATCAAGACTCATACCATCATAATATTTATAGATACCTGGATTTTTGACCTGGCCAATAAGCTGAACCAACTCCTGCTCTTGAAATATTTTGTGTATGCTAATGTGATCTCCGTTTTGGATCTCAATTAGTTTGGATTTTTCTAACTCCAAATAGAAATTTTCATATGTGTTACCATTGTTACGTTTATTTAAAGGTATAATTCTCTCTAACCCAATGGTAGACGCCGAATTTACTTTTAGCCCACCAGCGTATTGAATAAGGTCGTATATCGTTTCTCCTGGTACTCCTTCATAGATACCAGGCTTTACAACTGCGCTGTCAATAGTAACACTTAATTTATTTACAGGCACAATTATGATATCTTGATCCCGCAACTGAATTTTTTCTGGCACCTCTCCTTTCAGAAAATAGTCATAAAGATCCACAGTACTGTAAAGTGCACCATCGCGTTTAATCTCTATATTACGCAATGAGCCTATTTTACTGACACCACCGGCTTGTACAAGCCCAGTGATTACAGTAGAAAAAGGGTGGACGGGAAAAACACCTGGGTAATTTACTTTTCCTACAAAATTCACATTAATAGAACGTAAATCTCCAAGGGAAACATCGAAAAAAGTTGATGGGTTTTTACCTTTGAGAGTGGAATAGATACGGCCAAACTGTTCTTTAAGATAGGTTTCGACTTCCGGCATAGTTTTTCCTGCCAAATTCAGAAGGCCCACTTTCTCATCATAAATTTTCCCTTCTCGGTTGATAGTCTTAATCTCACGTAGTTGAGTTTCACCCCATAGAGAGATTACCAATTCATCCCCTGGGCCTAACAGATAGTTTGAAAGAGTAGGGAGATTTTCCCAAAAGGCAACTGTATCTCTACGTGTAAAAAAGTCATAGCCAAAATATTCTAATTCATCTCTAACAATAATATCAGGAAAGTAAGGTGTAATCGTGGCCCTTCGAGGCAAACCGGCCTCTTGATCAATAATGCTATTTTGCCCTGTATCAAATCGATTTCTAAACTCCTCATTTTGGGCATTTTGATAAGAAGATTTGATTTGATTTAATTCTTCTATTGACTGAGCTATGGATAGCGTTGCCATGTTCATAATGAATATATACACAATTTGTTTATACTGTTTTTTCATATTTATACTAATATTATTATTGAATTTCAACCGAATATATCAAAGTAATACTAAACTTCACAATATTATTGTTTCTATTTTTTTAACGGCTCCGCCCAGTCACTCACATGGGTAGAACAGGAAACAAATGATAATTTAAATTTGTTTCTTCAATTTGGACTGTAACCAATATTACTATATTAATATTAGTAAATATTGTTCGTACTATAATTCCTCGAACCTAAGCTTAAAATACACAAAACTATAAAAACAAGCATATATTTATAAACCCAATGTGAATAATATTAATCTATTATTGGGTGTTTAGGAAACAATTTTACCCTAATTTCGTTTTGATTATGGTCAAATAAAAGTTGTGTTAAAATTATTTATTACTGGTGGCTGTGGCTTTATTGGCAGCAATTATATATTGAACCAGATACGAGATGGTAAAAATACTGTTTTAAACCTGGATAAACTAACCTATGCAGGGAATATAGAGAACCTAACTTCTATTACTAATAACCCAAATTATCAATTTATAGAAGGTGATATCTGTGATGAAGCTTTAGTTTCTGAAACTTTTCATAACTTCCAGCCTGACGTAATAATCCATTTCGCGGCAGAATCTCACGTAGATCGCTCCATTGATGGACCCATGATTTTTATTCATTCAAATATAGTTGGAACAGCAAGCCTTCTGAATGGAGCTCTTGAATATTGGAAAAAGAAAAACTCCAATAAGGGAAAATCAAATTTTAAGTTTTTGCATATAAGTACTGATGAGGTGTTTGGTTCATTGGATGATGGAGGATTTTTTACTGAAAAGACCCCCTATAATCCAAGTTCTCCTTATTCTGCCTCCAAGGCTGCATCTGACTACTTAGTAAAGGCTTGGTATCGTACCTATGGATTGCCTACGCTAATTACTAACTGTTCTAATAATTATGGCCCCTATCAATTTCCGGAAAAACTTATTCCACTCATGATTGCTAATTGCCTTGATGAAAAACCTCTTCCGATTTATGGAGAAGGAATGAATATACGGGACTGGCTGTACGTAAAAGACCACTGCAATGCTATTAATACAATATTGCAGCAGGGAGTAATTGGAGAAACTTATAATATTGGAGGTAAAAGCGAAATAAGTAATATTGATATTGTGAATACCATTTGTTTAATTTTAGACGAATTGAAACCTCGGGAAAATGGTCAATCTTATGATCAACTCATCACATATGTTAAAGATCGGCCAGGGCATGATTTTCGTTATGCTATTGACACATCAAAAATTAAAAATGATCTAGGTTGGGCACCAAAAGAGACCTTCGAAACTGGAATTCGCAAAACAATACAGTGGTACTTAGATAATGAAGATTGGTGGAGACATATTCAAAATGGGACTTATAATCAGAAAAGATTAGGAATAATAAAGCCAGTATTAGATTAAAAAATCAGAGATTATTTTTATGTTTATGTAAAGAAAATTTTATCAATAATCGGCCAAACTCTCTAAGTAAATTTGTTTATGTTTAGATATTAAATATATTGAAAAAGAAAAGTCCTTAATTTGGATTCATTAAAAAAGAGATTTTAGCCATGTTTAGTGCGTTTATTAAATCCAAGAATCTTATCTTTTTTTCTTCTGATTTCTTATTCAATAATTGGATAAAATAAACATCGAGTAAGTATAAAACTTTATAAATAATGCATAAACTTGTTCTTCTTCGCCATGGCGAAAGCCAGTGGAACTTCAAAAACCGCTTTACAGGCTGGACCGATGTTGATCTTACCAATAATGGTGTTGTTGAGGCACGATTCTCAGGTCAATTACTAAAAGATAAAAACTACTCTTTTAATTTAGTTTATACTTCTGTACTCAAGCGAGCCATCAAAACAATGGAACTATGCCTGGCAGAAATGAATCTAGATGATATCCCCATTAAGTACAATTGGCGTCTAAACGAACGGCATTATGGGGCACTCCAGGGATTAAACAAGGCGGAAACAGCCAAAAAGTATGGTGATGAACAGGTATTGGTTTGGCGAAGGAGCTATGATATACCACCCCCACCCCTGAACCTGGACGATAAGCGTCATCCTAGGTTTGAAGAAAAATATAGCGATCTTGATACTTCTAAATTGCCTGCTTCAGAATGTCTCGAAGATACAGTGAATCGATTCCTCCCGTTCTGGCATAAAATAATCGCCCCGAGCATTCAATCTGGCAAAAAAGTTCTAATTGTAGCACATGGTAATTCTCTTCGTGCTTTGGTTAAATATTTGGATCAAATTTCTGATAAGGAAATTGTTGGATTAAATATTCCTACTGGTATCCCACTAGTTTACGATTTAGATAATGAATTAAATCCCATGAAACATTATTATCTTGGTGATCCAGCCATAGTTACTGAAAAAACTATTGCAATAACTAATCAGGGAAAATCAGATTAAGGTAGATATTAGAATTCGCTATTAATAAAATAAGTATGATTAAAAAAGGGATCGCAATGTATCCTTATAATGATACGCTAAAGGAGTGCCGCAATGCCATCTGACTTAAAAATAGGTATTATTGGTGGATCCGGTATGGAAGATCCGGCATTTATTAGTGATTATTCAATAGAGACTGTTTCAACGCCCTATGGAGATCCAAGTTCGGAATTAATTGTGGGTAATATTGCAGAGGTTCCTGTTGCAATACTATCCCGTCATGGAGTGGGTCATTCCATTAATCCTTCCAATATCAACTATCGAGCTAATATTTGGTCATTAAAAGAAAAAGGCTGTACCCATATTCTTGCTGCTACTGCATGTGGTTCATTACGGGAACAGATTAAACCTGGACATTTTGTTTTTCCTGATCAATTTATTGATCGCACTACCAAGCGAATTAGTACCTATTTCGATGGTTCAGAGGTCCAACACGTATCTATGGGTGATCCGTTTAGCATAGGATTGCGTAATTGTTTGGCACGAGCTTGTGATCAGCTTGGGTTTGCCTATCATGATAGTGGCACTGTTTTGACAATTGAAGGGCCGCGCTTCAGCACCAAAGCTGAAAGCATAATGTTTCGTTCCTGGGGTTGTGATATCATCAATATGTCTACAGTGCCAGAGATAGTTTTGGCTCGAGAGTTAGAATTAGAATACCAGAGCATAGCCATGAGTACTGACTACGACTGCTGGCATGAAAGCGAGGATGAAGTAACGATGGAAATTATCTATGCCGTAATGGAGAAAAACGTAGAGAACGTAAAAAAATTAATTGAACAAGTAATACCCTTAATTCACGAAAAGAACGGTTAAAAAATATGGATATTGAACGTATTAAAAAAAGCATTCGTAATATTCCTGATTTCCCAAAACCAGGAATACAATTCAAGGATATCACCACATTATTACAGAATAATGATGCGTTTGGAGAAACAATTGATTTTTTTTATAACACATTTAAGAACAAAGAAATTGATGTTATCGTTGGTATTGAAAGTAGAGGCTTCATTTTCGCCGCTCCCTTATCCTTAAAATTAAGTTGCAAATTTGCTCTGGCCAGAAAACCAGGGAAACTCCCTAGTGACATAATCTCAGAGAAATATGAACTTGAATATGGTACTGATACCATAGAAATGCATAAGGATGCCATTAGTGATGGGGATCGCGTATTGATTGTTGACGATTTGCTTGCAACTGGTGGTACAGCAAAAGCTACTGGTTCTTTGGTGAAAAAGTTAGGTGGAAAAATAACGAGTTACGCATTTGTAATTGAATTGGTAGAATTAAATGGTATAGGTTTGTTAAATACAAACCCAGTTTTTAGTATTGTTAAATACTAAATTCTCTTTTTTTTACTCAAAAGGGGAAACATTATAATTGCTACACATTATTCTTTATAAGCCTGAAATTCCGCCAAACACCGGAAATATCATTAGGCTTATGGTTAATACTGGTTTTTATTTACATCTTATTGAACCACTAGGATTCACTATTAATGAAAAAACACTACGGCGGGCAGGAATGGATTATATAAAAAAAACAGATTATCACCTTTGGCCAGATTTGGATACCTGTCTTAATAAAATAAACTATCATTCAGTTTATTCTATATCTACCAAGGGTAAAAAAATATATTCTAATTTAAACTATAAAAAAAACGATGCTTTTATTTTTGGTCCCGAGACCACAGGCCTACCTCAAAAAATTATTGATCAATATGATTCTATAACAATCCCTATGAAATCAGCCGGTCGGAGTATTAATCTGGCCAATGCAGTTTCAATAATTGTTTATGAGGCTTGGCGACAACTGAATTTTATCTAATCCAAGAAGCGATATCTTCTCCAATAGCAATGGCTGAAGTCAGCCCTGGGGATTCGATTCCAATTAAATTGATCCATCCCGGGAATCCCTTTTCTTGTTCATGGGATATATAAAAATCTGGCATGGGATTATTATCAACCCATATTTTGGGACGAATACCGGCGTAGTCAGGTGATAAATCTTCTTTTTCTAATCCACGGATATATTGACATCCCTTTGAATAAAACTGATCGAGTAAATCCTCTTCCACATCGTAGTTTTCTTCTTTGCCATTTACCCAATTGGCGCTAGGTCCTAACTTCATCATTTGAGTTTCATCAAAACTAAGATGTATTCCCAATGAACCATGCTTCTCATCCGGCAGAGGATATATCAAATGCTTAAATGCTCCACGCCACTTGGACGACAATTTATAATAGCAGCCTTTGGAATATCTCAGGGAAGGGGAATCTTCATCAATCATATTGGCAACTAAATCACTTTCTAACCCAGCAGCATTAATAACCCACTGAGAAAGGGCCTTTTCGATCTCACCCCGTGCATTTTCAATATTCAGCTCATAGCCACTGTCTACTTGCCGAACATCTATAATCTGGGATTTAAACAGGTAATCATGGTCATTTTCTTGTGAAATTTTATAGAATTTCGCCATGAGATCATGAGTGGAAATAATCCCCGTACATCCCACATGTAGGGCAATGTCAGCTTTAATATTTGGTTCGAGTTTATTGATCTCTTTTTTATCAATAATCCGTATTTCAGGAACATCATTTTCCTGACCATTTTTGTATAGCTTATTCAGTTTTTCTGATTGATGATGTCCACCCACAACCAGCTTTCCACAGCGGTTATACCAAATATTGTTTTTTTCACAAAAATTATAAACCATATCTCTGCCAAGGGTACAATATTTGGCCTTAAGTGAACCTGGCTTATAATAAATACCAGAATGAATCACTTCACTGTTTCGGCTGGAGATACCACGGCCAAACGATTCTTCCTTTTCAATTACCAATACCGATTTATTTGTGGTTTCTCCGATGGAGCGTGCAATTGCTAAACCCACGATACCAGCACCAATGATGATAATATCAAACATATATTTTAATCTGATAGTTCTTTAAGCAGTTCACCTGTAATAATTCCGGTGTTATGACCATCTTTCCAGAACGGACGCAGACCATAATAACCTACTGGCTGGATCCCGCTAATTTGATAACTGGATTCTATTAATTTTTGTTCCGGGCCCTTATATAAATTGCCCAAGGCATCTGTTTCCCCGGCACAAGAAGCGCAGGGACAGCGTTCTCTTAAGGTTTTTAGATTTACAATCGCTTCACTGTTATCCGAAAAAGATACCAGTAATAACTCATTTACAATTTCAAAATTTTTAATTACTATTTCTGTAGACACCGTTGTTTACCCTAAAACACAAAGTTAAATTTGCAAGCCTTTAGTGCCATTGAACAACCTTTAAAGGGCGATTAGCTCAGTTGGTTAGAGCGCTACGTTCACATCGTAGAAGTCGGGGGTTCAAATCCCTCATCGCCCACTATGAATTTGAGTATTTCAAAATACAGTCTGATTATACTCCTAACTCTTTCGTCTTTATTTGGGCAAAAAATTCGTCCTAGAGATATGGGCCTAGAAATCGGCCTATTCAATACTGGAAAGTGGAATGCAATCACTGATGTAGAGGGGGTGCTTGTTGGCCATGAAACCTTGATTGTCGGAGATAGTGTTCGGACAGGCGTTACTATCATTAAACCACACGGCGGAAATTTATTCAAAGAAAAAGTGCTGGGCGCCGTCTATGTCTCGAATGGATTTGGTAAAGCTCTGGGATTTACTCAGGTAGAAGAACTGGGTACCATCGAAACACCAATAGGATTAACAAATACCTTAAACATTTTTTTAGTCGCTAATGCAATTGTGGATTATATGATTTCAGAAAATCCTAATATTAGATCTGTTAACCCCGTAGTAGGTGAGACTAACGACGGCGGGTTGAATGATATTCAGGGCAGACACATAAAAAAAGAACATGTTTTTACTGCCATAAATAATGCAAAATCTGGTCCTATAATGGAAGGAGCAATAGGTGCTGGGACTGGAACCCGAGCCATTGGTTTTAAAGGTGGGATTGGTACTTCGTCAAGAGTTTTACCGCCAGAAGCAGGCGGATATACGGTAGGTGTACTTGTACAAACTAATTTTGGTGGGTCACTCATGATAAATGGCGCACCAGTAGG